>Ga0136846_1238650_pt1 | contig 13510 bp, 14 predicted proteins | sample HopSoiMetagenom2_FD_96841 | JGI IMG/M metagenome (GOLD analysis project Ga0136846, IMG submission 96841) | Grasslands soil microbial communities from Hopland, California, USA - 2 Assembly 2016 (version 4) | ecosystem: Environmental > Terrestrial > Soil > Grasslands | place: USA: Hopland... | reverse complement strand
CTGCGCACGGCTCGGGGCCGATGTGGCTCGCTATACCTTCATCGCAGTGGACTTGCACCACTTCCTCCTTGCCGGTCTCCCGGCGCACCCCGAAACAATTTATTCCGGGCCAAATCCTTACTGCTCGCGCAGCCGAATGCGCAGCTTCGCGACAATGTCCGACGCCATGCGTGATACGCGAGATTCGCTGATACCCAAGTTCAGACCGATGTTGCGCACCGTGAGATCGTCTTTGTAGATCGACCTCATCACGTAGCGCTCAGCTTTCTCCAGCGCGTCGAAGGCCGCATTGAGCGCCGCGTGGCGTTGCCGGTTTTGCAGCAGTTGCAGCGGGTCCGCATGTTCGTCGATCACGGAGTGTTCGTCACCGTCATGGCCCCAAATCTCCGAGTCGTCTTCGAGGTTCTCCAGATTTTCATCACCAGTGCGCATGCTGCCAGCGCCGGAGTCGGCCATGGTGCGGTGAAATTCCTCGAGCGACCAGCCCAGTTCATTGGCCACCTCCTTGGCGCGCGGCGGGCGGCCCAGCCGGTGCTCCAGACGCTGCACGGCAACACGCACCTTGCGCACGCGTGAACGGACAACGCGCGGAACCGTGTCCGCCTCGCGCAGAGCGTCAAGCATCGAGCCTTCGATGCGGCGCGCTGCATAGCTCTCGAAGCTGGATCCGTGCCCTTCCTCGAAGCGCGAGAGCGCCTGCTGCAGCCCCAGTAGACCAGCCTGCTCCATCTCGTTCATGCCGACGTTGGGGGGAAGGCGATGCAGGATGCGGCGCGCGATCTGCTTGACCAGCGGCCGGTGGGCCATCAGATCGGCGCTGCGTTTGCATGGCGCTGAGGCGCTGACGTTGTTCATGGGCTCCCTGATTCCGCTGGCACTTGCAGCACCAGTGGCATTGCTCGCCTCAGCATCCTCGCGAGCGGAACGGCTGTCAACCTGCATCAGCCACGCACTTCCGACTCTCAAGGGGAATTGGTACTTTTGCGCCTGCTCGGCGGCAAGATCGGCTCCTTTCGGAAAAACGGAGTCGTATGCGAAAAGCCGACCACCTGCGCCTGCGATCACTCAAGACATCGCTCCTCATCGCCTCGATGATGTTGAGCAAGTCTGCGTTCGGATCGGACGAGGCCCCCCGAGCGACAGAGTCGGATCTGCACAAGTTGGAAGCCTCCCCGCCAACAAGAGCCGGCGGGCTCGTCATGTTCGATTACCAGGCCATCAAGATCAAAGGCTATCAACCCGTGGACCTGGTGGGCTTCCACCTTTTGAACAGATTCAACGACTGGCTGTATGTCGGTGTGGGTGGCCATGCCCCGCTGTTCAAGGGCGAGTACGGCGGCTTCATGGCCTTCGACGCCACCGTTCACACCGAGCAAAGGCTCTTCGGGAATTGGTCCGCTTCGGCGGGTGCCTCGTTGGGAGGAGGCGGCGGAGGAAAGACCGACCTGCAGGCCAAGACCATCACCGGCACCGGCGGCTTTCTGAAGAGTTATGTCGGTCTCGGCTACCGCTTCAACGAGGTGTCCGTCGGGCTGAACTATTCCAAGATTCGATTCACCAACTCCGTGATCGACGGCTCCCAATTCGGGCTCTATGTCCGGACGCCGTTTTCATACTCAGTTGCGGCGTATGGAGATGCTGGCCGGATTTTCCGGACGAAGCAGGAATCGGATCAGGGATCCATCCCCACCCACGACAGCAATGACGTCATCATCCTGGGCGCAGACAACCTCATTCAAATCAACCCCCAGGGATTGAATAAGAGAACCGTCAACTTGGTGGATGCGCAATACAACCACTTCCTGACAAACAACCACTATCTGCTATTCGGCGGCAGCGTCGGCTACCACGGCCTCGCCGGCTACAACCAGGCCTATGGAGGCGTCGGATACAAGGTTTCCTACTCCCGCCGCTTCAACATCTATTCCCAGATCGCCCTCGGGTCCGGCGGCTATGCGCCCGACAAGATAGACACCGGTTCCGGATTGTTGATCTACCCCAAGCTGTCGGCCGAATACCGGTTGACCGACTCCCTCGGCCTTTCATTGTCCGGCGGATATCTCTACGCACCGCGCGGGACGTCCAGAAACATGACCCTGGGCGCAGCACTCGTGTACCGCATTTCACCCAAGGGCGGCACCTCCGCGCAGGGCCAAGGCGAGAAAGACGTCGGGTTCAGCGGGCATCGCGTTCACGTCTTCTCGCAAACCCAGTCTGGCGTCAGAGTCGGAAACCGATACCAGAGCAAGCTCAAACTGCTGACGGCGCAAGTCGACCAGACGATTGGAGACAACATCTATGTCCCCATTCAAGGCAGCATCGCCTACAGCCCCTACCTTGGTTACCCGGGCTTTGGTGAATTGCTGGCGGGCATCGGAGTGCAGAACAAGTATTCCGCGGATGACACTTTCCAGGTGTTTGCTCAACTGCTGGTCGGAACCAATATCCACGGGATCATTGTGAAGCCGGCCGTGGGCGTCAATGTCGGCCTGACGGACCGGCTGGCGATCTATGGACAAGTCGGCACGACGAGGTCACTCGACAATGTCGGGCTGTACCCCAAAGACTTCAGGTACAGATCAACGTCGGTCGGTTTGGGTGTCAGTTATCGGTTTTCCCTGCCGATGTAAGGCATCTCGCGACGATGTCCCTGACCCTTCGAAGCCCCCCGGTGCGTTCAATCCAAATCACCCCGGAGCCCAGATCAGTACGTGATGGTGACGATGTTCAGTCTTCCCTGAACTTTTTGGATCGTCGGCGGGATGCCGCCATCCACGGCAGGGCTCGCGACGTCATAAGAATCGGCAACTGCCGTCGTTTGGCTAAAGGGTGCACACGAAAGTGCCGTCACGCCCGGCGGGCAGGCAACCTCCACTATCGTTGCGCTGACGCTGAGGTTCGTCTGCCGCTGGGCGGCCCACGTGCTACCCGTCAAACAACACAGGGTGATGATCAGCGCTGCCTTCAGTTTCGGACCTCGCTCGCCGCCGCTCAAACGCAATCCGCATTGGGGGTCGCAGTACCTGCCGCACTGACAGCGCGGCCTCAGAATGGATTTCAAGGTGGCTCCGGTTCTGGCAACGGCTGCCAGTAATTGGCTTACATGCAATGTGATGTAACGCAATCCCATCTTCGATGTTGCAGCGGGATGTGTCATCCCCCTGGGACGAATGGATCACCCCAGCCAAGCGAGCAGCATTCCACGATGAGTCGTTTTATTGGAACGGGGATGCCGAGCTTGAGAGCGCTTGATCGAATGTGACGATGCTGCCTGCAGCGGCTAGGGGCTGCATGTGGTGGCGCCCCTCGCACCGAAGCTCAGCTGCGAAGGACCATCACATCCGTTGGAAGGCACGCCTGAGGAGGATCTTCATATCCGCTTTGGATGTGCCTAGCGGCCTAGCGCGCGCGGACACTGCGACGCGCCATCGACTCGATGCTCATGCGCACGAGCTCGGGCAGATGGCGGGCAGTCATCTTGCGCATGACCTGTGCCCGGTGGATCTCGATCGTTCGGAAACTCCCACCCAGATCGCGTGCGATCGCCTTGCTGCTCATGCCTGTCACGAGCAGATCGAAGACCTCGCGCTCCCGAGGTGTCAAGGTCTCGAAACGGGCCAGGACCAGCGGGTCCGCCGGATGCTCCGACGTCGCCACGCGATCGGCGTGGCGGGCGACTGCCCGACGTAAGCGCTCGATCAGCAACGCAGCCTGGAACGGCTTCTCGATGAAGTCGGCAGCGCCGTTTCGCATCGCGGTGACGGCCATTGCCAGGTCGGCAGAACCGCTGATGAAGACGACCGGCAGCTCGATGCCACGACGTCTGAGCAGGTCCTGCAGGTCCAGACCGGACATGCCGGGCATTTTCACGTCGAGCAGCAGGACTGTCGCCGACGCCAGGTCGCCTGCGCCGAGCAACTCGGCGGCAGAGCCGTAGCTTTCCACCTGCATGCCGGCACCTGCAAGCACGCGACCCAGCAGATCGCGCATGAAGCCGTCGTCGTCGACGGCCATGACCTTGATCACCGGCCCCGCCATGTCGAGTGAACCTGGGGGCGGCGCCACGGCGCCGGTCCCGCCGTCGCCGACCCCGCATGCCACGCCGAGCTCATGTCCCGCCGACCCGGACTGCATCATGTGATCCAAGGGCTTCGGCACACGCCTCCACCTCGGCCTTGACCTCGTGGCTCTGATCGAGTGCCGTGCCCAACACGTGCAGCAGACGAGAGGAAGTGGCAGTGTCGGCGCGAGACGATGGCATGGTGGGGTATGTGGCAGTGAACGTGCAGCTGGTGCGGTGTGCCCGAACTCTGAGCCCCATTTGCTTCGCAACATGATGGGGGATGGTTCCGAGACAGTAGCCGTTGGCACCGGGGTCATCTGTGCGGCACCGCGCATATCCTCGGTGGCCGCGCCATTTGTGGCTTGACGCGACACTAGTATTCGAGCGTCAGCGCTATCGAGCTTGCATATGCGCCCGCTGGCAGCGACCTGAAGTTGCTGGAGTAAATACGCCCGTGCAGCGTGACGGTCTGATTGGTTCCGTTTCGCGTGATTCCCAGCGGTGCCCCTGGCGACGCGGTTGGCAACTCGGCGCCGCCGGGTGCCACGGCGCTGAGCGCGAACGCAAGACTGTTGCCGCCGGATGTCAGCGCGCGCGGAGTCGCCGAATACAGCGAAGGCGCGGCAATCACGTCACTCGTGCAGTTGACCCAGAAGCTGCCGCCACTGTTGGTCGTCACATTGCCCGTGCTGGCAAGCGCGACGACGGCCCCGAACGACAGTGTTGCGCCCGTCGCAACGGTGCACGTTGGGACGGCCAGCGCGTGCGTGCACGCGGCAGCAACCATAGACGCCAATAGCCCTCGAAGCATCAACTTCATGGGGCACCTCCGCAGACCAGGGGTCCGATTCGCGCCGGCACGGCACCGGGCACCACGGGTGCCATCTTCAGCACCAGGGCGCAGCTGCCACCCTTCCAGCGCACTTCGATGCGATTGTCGTCCGAGAGATCGACGAGATACGCCTCGCCGCGCCTTGCCACGATGAACTCCTGATTGACAGGGGTCACCGTGACTCGCGCGCCCGCGGGAACCGGCGCGCCGTCCGGCTGCTGCAGCACGACCAGCGCGTCGCGCGAGCGTTTGACCGGGAAGTTGATGAGTGCGCCGCTGCGCGCATATGGGATCACCGTTTCACGTATGCCGCCGATCTCCACGTCGAAGGGCAACGAGTCGGCGTTGAGCGTGAGCTGATTGAGCTGGTAAGGCAGGAGCCCGGTCACCAGCGCGAGACCCTTGCTGTTGGTGACGGCCATGACCTGGTTGCTGAGCGACACCGGTACGCCTTCGAGGTCGCCGACGTGAACGACGGCAAACGCGCCCTGGTCGATGCGACGCGACGCGAACGCGAGGCCGGACATCCACCCCACCGAACCGTTGGCGCCGAGCCGAACGGCGTTGGCGTCCTGGCCCGCGTTGGCTTCCGCGGTGAACTGCGCGTGATTGCTGTTGTAAGTCGTGCCGGCCTGCACGCGTTGCGATTCGCTGTCGCTCCCGGCCACGCGCCAGCCCCAACCCGGTCCGGCAGGCACCGATTGCGTTGCCTGCACCGTATTGACGACGTGCCCCGAGGCATCGCTCGCGCTGCTCGCCGCAATCATTCGCCGGTCGCCGAACGGAATGATCAGGTTGAGTCCGACGGCGAAGCTCTTGCCGGCGTTCAACTCCTTGGTCGCGTAGGCGCTGAGGTACAGGTTGCCGGGCATCGCAACGCCGACGTTGGCGCCAACCAGAGAAAAGCGCTCGCCATCCCAGGTGGTCCGCTGCGTGTAGCTCAAACCTGCCGTCAGGCCAAGCCTGAGCGCCAGGCCGCCGCCGGCGACGATCTGGTCCTTTGGCCGCGTTTCGAAGGCGTCGGCGCCGAACTGTCGATAGCCCGAGTCGAAGTGCTCCGCCGCGATGCTCGCGCCCCCCTTGGGTGTGGTCCGCTGCACGCTCGCCACGTAGTGTCCTCCGCGCTCGCCATCGGAGACCGCGTAACCCGCGGCGAGCGCCACGACGGCAAAATCGCCGACGATGGCTGCGACGCTCGCGCCGGCGGCGGCACGGTCACGCTCTGCTTCGGCGCGCACCTCGCCTGTCAGCGTGTCGGTGATGCCGAGGCGGTACGTGCCGGCGCCGAACGCCGAGCTGTAGTCGTTGCTGCGGGTTCCGTAGTTCTTGCGCAGCGCGCCCGCCTCGAACGAGAAGTCGGAGAGTCCCGGTGCCAGCAGCACCGGCGCGATGTAATAGCTCTGGCTGATGACTGTCTCGCGGCCGAGCATGTCACGTACCACCAGCTGCATCTGGCCGGCGCCCGTGACGATCGGCACGTTGGTGAGCTTGAACGGTCCGGGCTGCACGTTCGACTGCGCGCTGCGCTGGTTGTTGATCAGCACATCCACCGTCGAGGGCAGCGCCGCCGAGCCGGAGATCGATGGCGTCGGATAGGTGATGAAGCCCGGGGCGAGGTTGAAATCGCGTGCATAGCGTATGCCACCGTAACGCACCGGGCGGCTCCACCCGCCGCCGGTGCCGACGGTATCGCCCACCACCAGCGTCTCCATTCGACCCGGCAGATCGGTGCGCCAGTAGGTGTCGAGTCGGATGGTCGAATGCGTCTGCTCGTCGGCGCGAACGACGCCGCTCGCGACGAGCGCTCCCCAGCGGCCGAAACCCACGCCTTCGACGAGCGCGCCGTACCCCGTCGACGAGCGCTCGGCGCGCGTCGCGGACAGCTCGTAGTTGAGATAGGCACCGAGGGGCGGCGGCGTGGGCTCGGTCAGCGAGTTCCGAAGGGAAAGCAAGGTCGAATCGAAGGCCGCAGCGGGCGCGATGATTTCGAGCGCCAAACGGCTGCGGTCGAGCTTGTAGACGATGCCGGGAGCCGCTTCGAGGACGTAGCCGCGCGTGCCGTCCAAGAGCGTCACGGGCTCGCCCGCGGGCTTGAGCCGGGCCTCTGTCCACAGTTCGGCCGGCAGGGCAAGTCGCCCATCCGCCAGCCGCTCCACGCGGACGATGCCGGCCAGCGCCTTGTCGTTGACGCGGATGTCGAGCAGCAGCACTTCGGCTTTCGGTTGCGCCTGCGAAGGTGCTGCGAGAGCGAAGAGCAGGCAGGCGCACGCAGCAGCAAGCCGGTGCGTCAGAGTCCCGGCATCACTGATGCGGCCCGGAAAACGAATCGCGGAAGCAGTGCCATTGCCTGTCCGTTTCAGCGCGCGGGTATCGGCCATTCGAACGTCACCGGCCCATCCGACGTCTCGGCTTTCACGCGCAGCGATCGTGTCAACTGGGGTGGAAGGTCGAAAGTCCATTGCCGCCACGCGCCCGCGAGCACTCGCGTGCCGGCGTTGATGTCCTTGCGCCAGTTGGCGCCTTCCAGCGTGAGCGACTTCACCCGCAGGTAGCGGCTGCCCTCGTTGTCGAGTCGCACGCATCCGGTCGTGGCCGGCAGGCAGTGGCATTCGCGCACCGGCCAAGCCGGGACTGCAAATGCAGCTTGCCCGCCGCAGCAAAGAAGACCGGCAGGTCGTGATTGACTCGAACACTGATCGACGATTCTTCGGACGGCGTCGCGGGCGCGGCAAGTTCGCTCACGTCTTCGAAGATCAGCCGATAGGCGTGCTCCTCTGCACTCGGCCGGGTGCGCGTGGTGACTCGAAAGATTTGGCTGCCGCCCGCGGCGATCTCGGCGATAGGCGGCACGACGAACAATTCGTCGGTGTCGGCATAGGCGTCCGTACCGTCCGGCTGGTTCCAGGCGCGCACCTGCGTCTGGAAGCTAAGGGGGCGATCACCGGGATTGGTGATCGTGATCGAGGCGACCCGCCGGGCTGGCGACAACTCCACCAGCACCGGCGAGATCGTTAACGCATGTGCCGTGGAACTCCAAAGGCCCAGCCCCACCAGCACGCTGAGGCCAAGCGAGGCGACTGCGGACTTGATCAGTTGCAGTCGCATGGCTTTTTAGTAGAGAACCGACACGGTCACGGCGCTGCCGTTGGTGTAGGTACCGGCGGGCATCGCTTTGAAATCCGCCATCGCCAGCCGGGCGTACAGCGGCACGACCTTGGCTGTTCCGTCTTGCACGATCGATAGGCCCGCCGCCGTAGCACCCGTCGCCGGAAGGTCGTTGCTCGCAGCACCGGCGGTCAGGCTGAGTTTGAAAGGCATCGCGTGCCCAAGGGCATCGTCAATCGTGCGCGTACCGGTCACGAAAATCAGAGGCTCCATATCCAGCGAGCAGGCGACGGTGAACGTCGAGCCGCTGCTGGCGGTCTTGTCCGCGTTGTCCAGTGTCGAAAACGAACCGAAACTGATCGTCGCGCTCGGGGACACGGCACACGCCGAGGTCAGCGTTGTATTGACCGTGAGAACGCTGTCGCCTTGGAAGGCTGCAGCCGTACCGCACATCACCAATGAGGCCAGAGCGGCCGCTACCAGTGACACATTTTGGTTCGTAAACATGAATGAACTCCAAGAGATAGAACATCGATCCACGATGCCTAGACAACTCTTGGAAGAAGGTGGGCGCAGGCCGCAACGCGGCACGCACCCCCACAGAGAACTGCTGCCCCGTCCGCAATACCGCCGCGAACGAATGACATCGGCCACCCTGGCAGTCCCGCTGTCGTAGGGCGATGTGCCCCTTAGACCGGTGACTTTGCGTCCCCGCGTTTCCGGCGGGTTTGCCCTTTTTCTAAGACGGCGCTTCCTGTGGGAGGAACCGCAGACCTCAAGACTCCAATCCCGCGCTGCCGACTTGTAGGTCTCGCATCTCGTATGGAATCTCAAGGCGGACCTTATTGCACATGCACGAAGGGCACCATACGTACGCATACGGAGCAGGGCTCCCCGGTGCAACACTGGTTCCGATGCGGCCCGCGCTACGCCCCTTGCCGCGACGAACGACTTGATCCACTTCCTGGGACATGAAGACGGCAGCACGATGGTTGGCACCATCATCGCGCCGGCCGGAGTCACGATCTCGACCGCGGGCCAGACAGTGCAAACCACCTTGATCGGACGCGCCCTCGGCCTGACGGCGTCGGTGACGATGGTCAACACGACGGTGGTCGCGCCATGAGCACCCGCGCGCCAGTTGCCCACCCACCGCACCCAGAGACAGCCCGAAAGTACGATATGAAAAGAACCCCTGCATTCCGCCTGTTGAGCCTGGCCGGGCTTGGCGCGCTCTTCTCCGCTTCGTCGTTCGCCCAGGAGGACGGCTACGCCTACGGTGGGCTCTCGATCGGACAATCGCGCGCCAAGATCGATGAACCGCGCATCACCGCCAGCCTGCTGTCTGGCGGCCTGACTACAACGTCGATGTCGCGCGACGAGAGCGATACCGCCTACAAGATCTTCGGGGGCTGGCAGTTCAATCGACACTTCGCGCTCGAGGCGGGTTACTTCAACCTCGGCAAGTTCGGCTTCTCATCGGCGACCACACCGGCGGGCACGTTCAGCGGCCAAATCAAGCTGCAGGGCGTGAACCTCGACTTGGTGGTACGCTGCCGCTCGGCGAGCGCTGGTCGGCGCAGGCACGCATCGGTGCGCAAAGTGCCCAGGCGCGCGATACCTTCAGCGGTACCGGCGCGGTCACCGTGCTCAACCAGAACCCGAGCAAGCGCGAGACCAACTACACCTTCGCCAACGAGCTCAAGGGCACCCAGTTCAGTGTGATCAGCGTCGTGGGACACACCGACCGGCTCGGCTCGCAGATCTACAACCAGAAGCTGTCGTCGCAGCGGGCCGAGGCGGTCAAGGCCTACCTCGTCAGCGTGGGCGGGATCGATGGCGCCAAGATCTCGGCGCACGGAGAGAGCGAGTCTCAGCCGGTCACCAGGCGCGACGACTGCAAGGGCAGCAAGCCCAACCCCAAGCTCATCACCTGCCTGCAGCCCGATCGCAGAGTCGAAGTCGAGGTCGTGGCCATGCGTTGACGACACTCGAAGGCTCCGCGCCCCACACCTCTTCCTTGTGGAACGGGATAAAGCCTCATGATGTGACAAGACGCGCCACGCGGGTGCGCCATTGTTCGAGCCAGGCCGCCACCTGATGCTGCGCCATCGGCCGGGCGATGAAATATCCCTGCGGCAAATCGCAGCCGATCTCGCGCAGCAGCTGCCAGTCCTCTTCGGTTCCGACGCCCTCTGCCACTGACTGCATTTCCAGGCGCTTGGCAATGCCTATGCTGCCCTCCAGTATCGGTCGGATGATCTGGTTGTAGCGGGCCCGCCCCGTGCACGAAGCCACGGTCGATCTTCAGCTCGGTGAAAGGCACGTCGCGCAATTGTGAAAGCGAAGAGTGTCCGGTTCCGAAGTCGTCGATCGACAACCCGAAACGCTGCATGCGAAGTCGCGCCAGATTCTCGAGAGGAACCGGCGACGCAGACATGAGCCGGCTCTCGGTGACCTCCAGCGTCAATTCGTGCGGCGTGCTGCAGCTGTTGCTCACCATGGTACCGACGCGACGCGAGAAGTCGTCGGAAAACAGGTTCTCCATCGAGACATTGACCGCCATGTGAAGCACCAATCCATCCTTGCGCCAGCGTGTCAGTTGCCCCAGCGCCTCTCGCAGCACCCAGTCCGTCAAGGCATCGATTGCCCCGCCCTCCTCCGCGATTCCGATGAAGCAATCCGGATAGCCAGACCATGCGTCGGATGATTCCAGCGCACCAGCGCCTCCATGCCGACGAGAGTTCCAGTCTTCAGGTCCACCTTCGGCTGGTAGTGCAGCACCCATTGCCCCGCCCGGTTGGCAAGCTGCACGTCTGGCCCCGTGAACAGAGGTTTGTCGGGAACAACGGCCGCAGCCATCGGCGGCTTCTAGCAATCGAGCAGCGCACGCAGGCCCGTCCGGCCAGCAATTTTTACCAAAGGGCCGCATAAATTAGCTGGATCGTGCGCTGACACAATACGCGCTCTAATCGCGGGCCTCACCCATGGAAAGAACTCTGCGCATTAGGCAATAAACAAACCAGGGGATCGGCCAGGCCGGCGCCAGGGTGACTATGCAACAGCACGCAGGGACACGCTATTTGAGCGGCGTGCCCCCTGTATTGCGATAGGCGATCGTCTTCGCGAACAGGTTGCCGCCGTCGGTTTCAGCCGTGGTCGACAGGTCCGATCCTTGGCCGAACATCAAAGCCGCGACATGGGCGCTCGCGACCTGGTCCATGTGCGAGAACAGCCAGTCCACCTTGTCGTCCTGGTAGTGGTAGTCGGTGTTGTTCTGTGCCATGTTGCCGATCGGGATCTGCCAGACGACGATCGGGTGGCCGACCGCCTCGGCCATCTGCTTCCAATAGGCGAGTTGCGTGGCCCACTTCTGGTCGCTCCAGAATGAGTTGCCATTCCCCAGCTTGGCGTTGAGTCCTGCGTCCCTGTCTTCAACCTCCCCGACGAGGAAGTCGGCGCCCTTTCCCCCGAGGGTCACGTAATCTTTGGCGCATTTATCCACGTTGCCAGGCCAGTCCCAGCAGGTGAGGTGCAGGCCGACGGCCGTGTTGGGAGCGTACTTGCGGGTCATTGCTATCAGACATCGAGACAGACCCGCCACGGTGTTCGGCTGATTTCCGCAGTCGGTCGGATTCGCAGCCGTCACCTGCGCCGGGTCCTGGTCCAGAGGGCCGTACCCTCGCGCGAAACCAAAAAAATCGGGTTCGAGATCGATCATGTCGTGCGAGGTGCCGATCTTCTGGAGGAAGAAACGGTAGTCGTTCAGGTATCTGGTGAGGAGGTCGACCCGGTTGACCGCCGTCACCTCGTCCTGCCACGTATTCACGGGCGCCAGGAGGCCGAGTTCAAACCACGTCCACATCACTGTCTGCGGATACGACTTACCTGAATAGGTGGCCTGCGCAGCGCGGGCTTCGACGTTAGGGATGAGCCCCCCGATGCTACCGCCCACGCATCCCCACCAATTCGTCCCATCCGGGCAGGACGTCGCCGTGTACAGGTTGCTCGACGGTGCCGGCGGACTGACGACGTATTGGTACTGAGCGTCGAATGGTGCGGCAACCGAAAGAGCATCAGTCGACGTTCTTCCGATCAACACCGTGCTCTTGCCCATGAAAGTGACAGGTGCGGGTGCAGGTGCAGGTGCAGGTGCAGGAGCAGGAGCAGGTGCCGGTGCCGGTGCAGGTGCAGGTGCAGGTGCCGGTGCCGGTGCCGGTGCCGGTGCAGGGCTGGAGGCGCCAGGCGTGTCGCCCGACCCGTTCGACCCCCCACCGCACGCAGCAATGACGGCAGCAAACAGGGTCGTAGCAAGAGGTCCGGTGAGGGTACGAGTCAAAGTCGACATATGGTCTGTGTCCAGATTGGAGTAATTGCTCTCGGGTAGCGCGCGTCCAAGCACGCGGCCACAAAACTTGAAGCCCGACTTGGGTACAAGACGCACGAGCTGCTGTTGGGTTAGGCGCTCCTGGTGTTCAGTTGCTGTAGAACGTGGCGCGGCATTCGCCGGCGGCGTAGATGTCCCATCGTCTCGGCCTTCATTCTGGCGGCCCCAGTACCAGTACTGGAATCTGGATGTGCGGCAATTCCGGTCGGGATGGTCCGACGTGCCGGCGCGAGGTGAAGAGGGCGAAGTCCATGGCCGCCTCAGTGTCAGCGAGCGTCGGTGGGCATTCTTGATGAACATGTGACGAACCGCAGGCCGCAAGCTCTACCGTGCGTTTTTGCGCAGCAATCCACGCTCGTGCTCCTTCGAGAGTGTTCCAAACCGTGGGAGGCCGTTTGGCACCTGACTTGGCTAATGTTCGACGCAATGTCTTTTACTTCGCAGCTCCGCAATGGCTCACTTTTGCTTTGCGGTGAGTGCGAACTAAAAGCGCATCAAGGTTGTCACCTCCAGGGACGACTCTTCTCAGGCTCCGCTCAGTTTTACTTCGCGGCAAGGCACCGTGAGGCGCGCGCGACGACGGCAGCAGAGCCATGGGCGAAACGAGTCACCGTTTCAATCCACGCGCGCACCGTGAGGCGCGCGTACTGGCGACTTCGTGCCGACCGAAACCGCAACGAAGTTGAACGCCGTCTCAGCTCCTCCAATGGCTTCGCGAGCGCACCGCTTCTTCCCTTCGGGCGGCGTCCAGGTGTCCAAACTTGTCGCCGATACAACCCCTTCGGTTTCTTGCGCAAGGCTTCGGCCTGGCCATCAATCTGCGCACGAGACGTGCCCTATGCTTGCCGTTCCAGCAGCCGCGCGGTGCGCGATGCGACCTTGCCTCCCCCTTGATGCGCACGAGGCCCGAATGGCGCTTGCCGCCAAGCCTTTCCTGCTCCACCCGAACGACGACATGCCAGACATCCCAGTTTCCCGATTGACGCGAATCGATTCGGGCAGTGCTGCCTCCTTGCACGATAAGCAGGAGCCGATGGCGGTGCCGTCGCCTGCGCGGGCGGCTCGGCAGGGGCCGTCGCAGCTTGCAGTGCGCACCAGTACAAGCGACGTACCGCGCTTGCGT
>Ga0136846_1228030_pt1 | contig 13512 bp, 16 predicted proteins | sample HopSoiMetagenom2_FD_96841 | JGI IMG/M metagenome (GOLD analysis project Ga0136846, IMG submission 96841) | Grasslands soil microbial communities from Hopland, California, USA - 2 Assembly 2016 (version 4) | ecosystem: Environmental > Terrestrial > Soil > Grasslands | place: USA: Hopland... | reverse complement strand
TTCGGACGCGACTCCGACGAGGAGATCGAGCGCGACGAGTACTTCGAGTCGTTCTTCAATCTCGATCTCGTGTCCGGCTTCGTGTTCTGGACCGAGAAGGATCCGGACTATCGTGTGCCGCTGATTCGCGGCCTGTCCGTCGCCCGCTGATGGGGGCCAACCGATGCGCCGCTGCCTGAGACTCGCCTGCTCGGAACGTAAGTAAATCGACACGCACCCTTCATCGATTCCTAACCCGCCGCTCATCGGCGCATAAGCTCATGGTTGCATGTTGGCGCCGCCAACTCTTCCGGAGCCGCCGATGACCCGTGCGTCCATGACCGCCATCCGCGCCGAGCCGAACGTCACGCCGATGATCGACGTGATGCTCGTGCTGCTCATCATCTTCATGGTAGTCGGTCCCACGCTCGTGGAAGGATTCCCTGCCAGGCCACCAGCGGCGCAGTACGCGAACCGTCATCCCGACGAGCCGGGCGAAGTCACGCTCGGGATCGATGCGCACGGGCAGCTCTACCTCGACAAGGCGCCTGTCGACTCGGCGACGCTTCGTCAGCGATTGGAGACGCGGTTCCGAGAGCACCCCGAGGATCGCGTGGTGTTCCTGCGGGCTGACGAGTCGCTGCCGTTCGAGGTGCTGCAGAACACGATGGCGCTCGCGTCGAGTGCGGGGGCGCAGGTGGTGGGGCTCGTGTCGCGGGCACCTGTAACGAAGCGGCAGCAGTGAGGTTCGCGTTCGCGCTAGTGCTCACGGCGCTGGCATGTGGGTCCGATGCAGACCGTGCCGCGCATCGCGCAGATGCGCTGATGCGACCGCCGACTACGTGGGCGAGATATCGCCGCATCTGCCACACGCGACTCCGCGACGGGTACGCGATCACATACAGCATCGTACCCGAGCCCGATGGCGACTATGTCGACGTGATGCCATGGCCGGTAGTCGCGGTGCCCGACAGCAGCGCGCCATGGATCCCGCACGAGTCATTCATCACCGGCAATACCAATGACAGCGCGCCGGGGCCGGCACCCGATGGGACCCTGCCGCCCAACAGCGCGGAGGCCGTGCACATTGCCGAGGCGGCGGCAGGGCCGATGAGGCGCGTCCACTGCTACATCCCGCTGCCGGGTGCGGGTGGTGCTTTCGTCCAGATGGTCGGCCGCGCGTCGTTCACGCGTGGTCCCACCCTTGGCGGCGTGATGATCGGCGTCGGTCTGGAGCGACGAGGGCATGCCGAGCTCACGTTCTAGTGTGGCGAGTCTCTGGTGCGCCGTAGTACGTTGGATCGCGCCGCACCCAAGTGACGCTGAGCGACGCCATGCACGAGGAATGGTCATGAACACCCCGCCGGCCATCATCGAAGGTGAAGCTGCTCGCGCCGGCCAGCGTGCGTTCGCGAAGACACTCGGCTGGTACGTCGCGCTCGGCCTGCTCGCCTGCACGATCTACGTCATCGTGCTGGGCTACAACTTGACCCGCGTAGCCGAGGCGTTCGGGCGCGGATCTCGGTGCGGCGGTTGCCGGGGTGCCGCCGAGGGCTCAGCGGTGAGGCGTGCGGGACAACCGCTGGCGGCGATTCGCCAGATCGCCGCTCCCGCGCGCGGCAGACAGCAGTGGATGCTGCTCGCACCGGCCAGCAGGCGCGCGATCGATTCCGCTCGCACAGGGCTTCTCCGCGCGACGCTCACCGCGGGCGGCGACGCGAGCTCGATGTGGACGGTCGAGCTGGTGTCGCCGACGTCGGGAACACCAGGCGAGGTGGTGGCGCTCCTCGTCACGACGCCCGGGCTCCCGCCGATACCGGTCTACGCGAATCCGGCGACGCAGCCCGCGCCGCAGACGTCCACTTACTGAAGCGCTCTTCGGCCGCAGCCACAACCGCCTCCGATTCCCTCGTGCTCTCGTCGCGCGTCGTTGCCTCGCTCATGGTGTGCGTGACCGCCACCGTCCTCTCCGCGCGACTCTCCGCGCAATCGACGAATGGCGCGGCATGGTGGAGCGACCGACCCTGTCAGTCTGCTTTAGGACGGGATCGGTTCGACGTCGTTCGCGTCTCGCCGCGCTCGACGCCATCGCACGGCTGCCGGCAGGAGCGCTGCGCGGGGCTCAGATCCGGCGGCGAGGTTTGCCACTGTCTCACCGATTCGTCGCACACGATCTCCGTGACGGGCGTGGGAGCTCGCCCGCTGCGATTCGCTCGGCCGTTGTCGACCATCTTCGACACCCTCGACGTCATCGACGCCGACCTCGAAGGTGACGGCTCGCACGAGATCATCGTCGCGACGCTGGATGGCGTCAGCAACGGAATGGCCGTGCCTTACTGGACAGTGCTCGCGCTCACCCCCGGCCGCTACGATTGGATCATCGATTCGGCCAAGGTCGAGGAATACTCCTCGCTCGGCTCGTGGGTGGCGGTCCGCGGCGAGAGGAGCTGCAACCTGCTGCAGACGCAATGGGTCAACGGCTTCGAAGCGCAGCGAGGCACGGGACTTTATCTGCAGGCATCGTGGCAGACGTTCGATGGCTGGTTCGTCCAGCGCGTCGACCGGCCGGTGATCAGTCGGCGCTATCTGTACCGCTTCGAGCGAGAGCGGTCGGATACGACGATCCGCGATGCGCCGTGGGGCTGGTTGCGCCGCCACTGATTCGGGGTCCCGCTCACGGCTGCGACTGGAGCAATGCCGCACGCAGGTCGATCATCGGCTGCTCGCTCACGTTGATCAAGCCCGTGCCGGGACGGTCCAGATCGACGATCACCACGATCACCGCGGCGAGCGCGAGCGCCAGCGCCACGAGCGCCGGACTGCGGCTCGTGTCGGCCACGCCGCCGTGGTACCCCACCGCGAATGCGGTGAGGAAGGTGAGCAGGCCGACGACGAACCAGAACTCGACCGGAATCCGGTTCTGTTCCCGCAGCATCAGCCGCTCGTGCTCGAGCTCGATCACCTGGGTGACGTTGGTCAGGAAGACGTCCACTTCACCGGGATGCTGTTCTCCGGCCACCGCGGCCGCCTGCCAGAGTCGCGCGAGCAGTGCCTCCGCCGAATTGCCGGGCGGGTCCGTCGCGCCGTTGTCCCAGCGCAGCCGCTCGTCGACGTACTGGCGCAGCACCGTGCGAATCTCGACCCGCTGTGCCGAAGGCAGGGTGCCGCCCAACAGATAGGTCAGGCGGATGGCGCCCGCCTCCTGCACCATCGCCGACCGCCTCGCATTGAAGGCGTCCTCGGCGATCCCGAAGGTGAACGCGAGCAGAAAGGCGAAGAAGGCCAGCGTCGCTTCCGCTATCTTGCCTACCGGTTCCTGCTTCTCGACCTGCTGGGCCCGACGCGACCCGGCAAAGCGGTAGCCGACCTCTGCGGACGCGAGCACGAACAACGCCGTCCCGAGGAAGACGCCGCCCATCGCAATCTCAACGAGCAATCGATCCCGCATTCGCACGGAATCTTCCCGAACGCTCTGCATCCGGCATTGGACGATGGTAGCAGCCGGTTGCAATCGGAGCGAAGCGACAACTTCCACCACCGACCGCGAACGATGCGACACTACCTGACAACGCTGCTCCTCTCGTCCCTTGCGGTCTCACTCACCGCCTCGTCGGCGGCGGCGCAGGGCACCCGTGACACCCCGGTCCAGATCAAGATCGAGAAGCTCACGCCGGTCTATCGAAACCCCAGCCTCGCCGCGGAAACCCTCGTCATGGCTGCGCCGAGTGAGTTCAGCATGCGGGAGCTCGAGGTCCAGAACGGATTCATTCGCATTCCCCTGCAGAGCATCAAGGCGAGCACGCCGGCGATCGCAGGACGCATCCGCGCTCTCGTCGCGGCCGGCGATCAGACGGGATGGATCACCGGTAGCGAGGTGAGTGCACGCGTGGTCAAAGCACGCGTCGATACCCTGACCGTCACCCGTGTCGACACGGTGCTGCGGACGCGCGTCGACTCGGTGACCGTCAATGCGCACCCCGAGGAGCACCACCACGAGTGACGTCCGGCGCCGGGCCGCTGGCTCCTGACCCCGACCCCTGGCAGCCCCCCGCTCGCGCGCTACAATCAGCCGCACACCCGCAACGGAGGACACGTGCGCAGATCGGCATTGCTTTCCATAGCACTACTCGTCGCGTCGACCGCAGGGGCGCAGGCACCCGCCGCGCCCGCGAAGCTCTCGGTCCACTGGGAGGAGCTCACCGGGCCGGACTTCCGCACCGCGATCGCGCGCGCGCAGAACACCTGCCTGCTCCCCATCGGCATCATGGAGAAGCACGGCCCACATCTCCCGCTCGGCAATGACCTGCTCAACGTGCGGTACGTCTCGCTCAACGCCGCCCAGCAGGAGTTCGCGGTGGTGTTCCCCGAGTACTACTTCGGCCAGATCTTCGAGGCGAAGCACGAGCCGGGCACCGTCGCGTACAGCCCCCAGCTGCAGCTCCAGCTGCTCCAGGAGACGACGGACGAGATGGCCCGCAATGGCTGCAAGAAGGTCATCATCGTCAACGGGCATGGCGGCAACCCGAACATGCTGAACTTCTTCGCGCAGTCGCAGCTCGAGAAGCCGCACGACTACGTCGTGTACGTACAGGGGCTCTCGCGCAGCGGGCCGGGCGAGCCGGCACACAAGTCGAACCGGGCGGGCGACCAGCACGCCGGCGAGAGTGAGACGTCGGTGAGCATGATCGCACGTCCCGACCTCGTGCACCTCGACCGCGCGGCATCGGAATCGGGCGCCGACCTGGCGCGCCAGAAGCTGCCGCAGGGGCTGTACACCGGCATCTGGTGGTACTCGAAGTTCCCGAACCACTACGCCGGTGAAGGCGCCGTCGCCTCGCGGGAGCTCGGCGAGTTCGAGGTGAAGACGTGGATCAACGCCATCGTGGAGTCGATCCGCGCCGTCAAGGCGGATCAGGCGAGCCTGCGGCTGCAGAACGAGTTCTACGAGCGGAGCAAGCACCCGCTCGACACGCCGGTACAGCCGTAAACGATCGGCGCCAGGCACTCTGCGAAACTGCGCGCCTCATGAGTGCGAGCTCGCACTCATGAGGCGTATTGCCTGACGATTCGTTGCAGCCACCCTTCACCGTCTTCACGACTGGGGGAGCGCCATGGTTCAAGCCGTTGCAGCGATCTCGCACGAGAGTCTGGCCGAGCTGTTCCTGAAGTACGACTACGCCGAGACCAAGGATCTTGCCAAGCACTTCCTGACGGTCGTCGTCTCCATCCTGGTATTCTCGTTGACCTTCTCGGAGAAGATCGCCGATTTTCGGAATGCGCCGCGTTGGACTCGCGGATTGCTGGTGACGTCGTGGTGCCTGCTGTTGACCTCCATCCTCGCGTGTGGCCTCGGTCTGGTCGTCAACTCACTTGCCGCTGGGCGGGCCGTTTACGGAGGGGAGTACAGACAGCTGGCGGGATCCGGCTACCTCCTGATTATCGCAGCAGGAGTTGCTCTGATCGTAGGACTGATCTGTCTTACCTCGGCAGCCATCCTCTCGGCGCGCGCAGCGTCGGTGAGAGCGGCGCCGCCGCCGGCATCGACGGCGTAGCGCATCGTTGAGCCGACGGGAAAATCCAAGGCCAGGCTACCATGGCCAATCGAAGGATCATCGTCAGCATTGCCACGAGCGCGGACGGCTACATCGCCCGCCCCGACGGCGATCTCGAATGGCTGACGTCGCGCCCGAGGCCCAGAGGGTTCTACGGCATCGGCGAGTTCATGAAGTCCATCGACACGAAGCTGCTCGGGCGGAAGACCTACGAGGAAGGCCTGCGCCTCGGCGGGAAGTTCGACGGAAACGATCGGACCTTCGTGTTCTCCCGTCGTGCGCGCCCTGCTGACGCGCCACCGGGCGTGGAGTTCGTGAGCGACGACGTCGGTCAGTTCGTAACACGCCTGCGCGAGCAGCCGGGCAAGGACATCTGGCTGATGGGCGGCGGTGAGCTGATCGCCTGCTTCCTCGATGCGCACGCAATCGACGAGTTCATCATCAGGGTCGTGCCGGTGTTCATCGGCGACGGCATCCCCCTCATTGCGCGGCGTCACCGTCATACGCCTCTCGAGCTGCGTGGCACGGAGCGCTTCGAGAACGGCGTCGTTCAACTGCACTACCGCGTTCTCTGACCTACTGCACTGGCGGTCCCGCCGGATGCGTGCGGCGATCGCTCGAGTGAGCGGCCGCGGCGGACAACAGGAGCGCGCGCCGCCTCCGCAACGGCACCGTGCGCAAAATGTCCCAACCGTGTTGTGACGGAGCGCACACACGGCGGCACTTCGGGCTCGCGCTCGATGTGACAATCCGGGCTGCGCCACTCGTCTTGGATCTGAAGGCCCGCCGATGGGCCCAGGACTCCAACACGACGCAGGTCCCGCGAATGAATCCCCAAGTGCAGAAGGTGCTGGACGGCGACGCGAGCCCCCAGGCACTCACCCCCACGCAGCGCGCCGAGCTCGCAGCGGTCGAGTCGCAGCTCGACGCAGTCCTCTGCGCCATTCCCACTCGACCGCTCCCCGATCTCGCGCCGGCCGTTCTCGAGCGTATCCAGCGCGAGTCTCGTGCGCGTGCGCAGAGCGTTGCGGCGCCATCCTCATCGTCTCGCCTGCGTGACGCCGTTGCGTGGTTGTGGCGACCGCACGCGATCTCGATCGCCTGGCGCCCCGCGTACGCGCTCGCGGCCGCCGCGGTGTTCATGGCGGCGTTCGCGCTCGATTCGCTGCGACCGCATCCCGCCAACATCGCCGCGGCTCCGCAGCAGGTGCTGACGCAGTTCGTCCTCAGCGCGCCTGGCGCGAAGCGCGTCGCCGTCGCCGGCGACTTCTCGGGATGGAAGCCGGTGCACGTCATGACGCGCTCCGAGGCGGGCGTCTGGACCGTGGTCGTTCCGCTCGACCCGGGCGTGCACGACTACGCCTTCGTCGTCGATGGGGAGCGCTGGGTCCCCGACCCGACCGCGCCGTCGGTGAACGACGGCTTCGGCGGCATGAACAGCCGCCTGGCCGTGCTCTCCCCCGACAACGGGAGGTCCTGATGCGCCCGCACTTCGTTCGCGCCGGTCTCCTCACCGCGGCCGGGCTCGCGATGTCGTCTGCGCCACTCGGCGCGCAGGAATGGCGCGTGAGCGCGCAGGCGGGCCGCATGCATTCCGCGCTCGATCCGGCTCCGTCGGAGAGCTTCGCGCTCGGCGTGCAGTACGGCGACCCGACGACCGACCTTCGTCTGACCGGCGGAGTTCCCACGCACTCGGGTGACCCGCTGCGCGGTGGCGCGAGCGCATGGAAGCGTCTCGCGGTGCACCACAGCGGCGTGATTGCCGGGCTCGATCTCACGGGCAACGCGTTCCGCGCCTTCGATCGATCCGCGCAGCCGGCAACTCCGCTCCCCTTTCCATTCGATCCGCCCGCACCGGGCGGTGCCGACCGTTCCGGATACGCGCTCTCCGGTCAGCTCATGCCCGTACTGGGCTATGAAGGCTCCGCCTTCCAGCTCCAGGGACGCACGGGGGTGTCACGATATGCGGCGAAGTTCGGCGACCAGCGAAGCGACCGCTCCGTGCGACTCGCGGATCTTCAGCTGACGCTCACGCCCGCGCGCGCGCTGGCCATCGTCCCGGTCGTGCAGCGTTATCAGGCACCCGGCGAGACGGCGACGGTGTTCACCGGCGCTTCGGTCATGACCGCCTCGACCGCGGGCAGCCTCTGGGCCAGCGTCGGACAATGGTCGGGCGGACGCAGCAAAGGAACACCGTGGTCCGTCGGCGGCCGCCTCGCGCTGCATCCAGTCGTGTCGCTCGACGCGGCCGTGCGACGCGACACGTTCGACCCCCTGTCGCTCCAGGCGGCGCAGACGTCGTGGAGCATCGGACTTTCCGTGCTGGCCTCCGGTCGCGCGCGGCCCGTCGCGGCTCCCGTCCCGGCGGCGTACGAGAACGGCCGCGCGACGATCCGCCTGCCCGCGTCCGCAACGACGACTCCGCCGTCGATCGCCGGCGACTTCAACGCCTGGAAGCCGGCGCCGATGGAGCGCGAAGGCGGCTTCTGGGTGTACAGGGTCGTCGTGGTGCCTGGCGTCTACAACTACGCGTTCGTCGGCGCGGACGGCAGCTGGTTCGTTCCCGAGGGTGTGCCCGGTCGGAAGGCGGACGGCATGGGCGGCTTCGTCGCCGTGGTGGTGGTCCGATGAGCGCCCCGCGATTCGATCCGTCGGCCGCGCCCGAACCGACCGACGCGCAGCTCGTCGCCCGGGTGCTCGACGGAGACGAGGCGGCATACGCTCCGCTCGTGCGCCGGCATCTCGACGTGCTCTATCGTCACGCGCGCGGCATGGGTCTCGATCACGACACGAGCCTCGATCTCGTGCAGGACGCATTCGTGCGCGCCTACGAGCGACTGGCGGACTGCCGAGACTCCGAGCACTTCCGCGCCTGGCTGTTTCGCATCTGCCGCAACCTCTGTCTCGACGAGCTGCGCAACGTGCGGCGCCTCTGCGTGCCGATGAGCAGCGTCGAGGGAGCGGACGAGCTGGAATCCACGCACGTCGCCGCAAACGACGTGATGTTGACGTTGAATACCGCGCTCGAGCGCCTGCCGCACGCGTTGCGGGAGGCGTTCCTGCTCAAGCACGACGCGGGCTATACCTATGAAGAAGTGGCGGAGATCACCGAGGCGTCGCCGAGCGCGGTCAAGATGCGCGTGCATCGCGCGCGGGAAGCGCTCCGTGCGTTCCTCACCGCGCAGGGGTTCGGCGGCGCGATCGAGTTGAACGAAGAAAGTGACAATCGCGCCGTCGCCAACCGTCTCATGAATGAAGCAGGACGGAACACACCAACGAGCGGCGCGCAGGCGCATGCGCTGCGCACCGCGGAATCACGGAGGATGTCATGAAGGCGAACGCTACGAAGTCTACGATGATGGCCCTGCTCGTCCCGACCATGCTGCTCGTGCCCGCCGCACTTCGCGCGCAGAGCGGGAGCGCGGCCCAGGACCAGTCACAGAGTCACCAGAGTCAGGTACAGGCACAGGGCCAGGCGCAGGGCGGGGCACGGACGCCGCAAGCGCGCATCGATGCCGCACTGAGCGCGGCCGCGAAGGCGAACGTGCCGGCCAAGCTGCTCGAGAGCAAGATCGCCGAGGGCGAGGCCAAGCACGTGCCGCCGGAGCGCATCGCGACCGCGGTCGAGGCGCGCGTCACGAGCCTGGTGCGCGCGTCCGAGACGATGAAGCGTGGCGGGGTGGAGGCCACGAACGCGGGTGAGCTCGCGGTCACGGCCGATGCGCTCGACGCGGGCGTCAGCGAGAGCGCGGTGATTCGCGTCGAGCGCGAGGCGCCGGCGGAGCGGCGGACGGTGGCGATCGCGGTCCTCGCCGACCTCGTGCGGCTCGGCAACGCGTCGGACCGTGCGCTCGCACGAGTGAGCACGGCGGTGACGAGCAGCGCGGCGCTCGCGAACATGCGTGCCGAGGTGGCGACGCAGCTCACGCACGGCGGCCTGGGCTCGACACTCGACGCGGCCGGAGCGATCCGCCTGCCCTGACCCTGGGTGACGGTCGCGGAACGAAACGCCCTCCGTCGTGCTCGCGACGGAGGGCGTTGTTCGTGCGACGGGCTGCGTTGGCGACTCCGCGCTGACAGGTGATGCGCGATTTGCGGACGCACGCCCGATTCGCGATCGTTGGCGCTCACCCACCGAGCTTCACGGTAGAACGCCGGCCGACACCGCGGAACCCGGAGGACGCATGATGTTCGGCTTCGACTTTACTTCACAGCTCAGGACCGTCCTCGGTACGGCGCGCACGGAGGCCATGCGCTTTCGCCACCCGTACGTCGGGACCGAACACCTCCTGCTCGGACTGATCCGCGAGGAAGATGGCGGCAGCGCGACCATGCTTCGGAGTCTCGACATCGCGCCCGAGCAGATCCGAGAGAAGATCGATGAGATACTGGTTCCCGGTCCTGAGATGGTGGCGCGCCCCGATCTGCCCTACACATCGCGCGCCAAGAAAGTACTCGAGCTGACGATGCAGGAATGCGTGCGCACACGAACGACGGCCGCCGACACTCAACACTTGCTCGTGGCGCTGTGCGTCGAAGGGAAGGGGATCGCGGCGGAAGTGCTCAGGTTGTCGGGGCTCACGACCGACGTCGCGCGCGCCGCCTTCGATCAGCTCAGCGGAGGGAACGGGAAGGCGTCGCCATCGTGACGGACTGGCACGCATTGCGGGATGCGTACGGTCCGGCGGACTCCGTGCCGACGCTGCTCGACAGCGTCACACCGGATTATTCCCATCCTGCCTGGGACGAGCTGTGGTCCCGTCTGTGCCATCAAGGCACCGTCTATCCCGCGAGCTTCGCGGCGCTCCCTCGGCTCGAAGCCCTCGCACGAGCGTGGAATGGGCGACAGCGAGACCCCATCCTGCATCTCACAGGCGCGATCGTGTGCTCGACCGATAGAGTCGGCGTCGAAGGCGACTCGTTGCCTCCGCTCGATGCTACGATCCGTCAGCTCCGCCATCTCGCCGCGGAATGCCTGGAAGGCGACGAGCGCAGCGAGGAGGATTTCGTCTATCTGCTCCAGGCGGTGCGCGGTCTCGAAGGCGATGCACTCTGGGGCATTCAACTCGACTGCTTGGTGCATGGTGAGCTGTCGTTCCCGTGCCCCACGTGTGCAATGGCCCTCTACGTGGTGATCGGCGATGACGGCCGTTTCGTTACGGCCGGCGAATGGCCCGACCGGCCCGACGTGACACGCGAAGCAATCACGCCCGCGGCGATCCCCTTTCCGGAACCCGGAGAATGGATGCGGCGCGCGGCGATGAAGGCAGGGCATTCACAGCTCGCGGCGCAGCTAGGCTATCTCTTCGGCACGAGTCGCTGTCCATCGTGCACGACGCCGTTTCACATTCCTGAAGCTGCCGCGGCGAGGTAGCGTAGCCGTAGATCGGGCGCTGGGGGTCAGAGTCGATGACTCCGACCCCAGGCTCGTCAGGGTGTCGCCTTGAGCGGGTCCATGAGCTGGCGCGCGAGATAGGTGAACTCCAGCGCGTCAGTGTGCGCACGCTGCTCGATGTTCGCTCCCGATCCGTGGCCGCCCTCGATCACCTCGTAGAAGAGGTACGGAATCTTCATGTCCGCCATCTTCGCCGCGAACTTGCGCGCGTGCTGCGGACCGACGCGATCGTCCTTCGTCGTCGTCCAGACGAGCGGCATCGGATACGTGACACCGGGCTTGAGGTTGTGCAGCGGCGAGATGGATTCCAGGAAGGCGCGCTCGTCGGGCTTGCTCACGCTGCCGTATTCGCCGACCCACGACGCGCCGGCGGCGATCTGCTCGAAGCGCAGCATGTCGAGCAGCGGCACCTGGATGTCCACCGCGTTCCACAGCTCGGGGTGCTGGGTGAGCTCAACGCCCATCAACAAGCCGCCATTCGAGCCGCCCTGGATGCCGAGCCGGCGTGGCGTCGTGATCTTCTGCGCGATCAGGTCCTGCGCGACGGCGGCGAAGTCGTCGTAGATCACCTGACGATGCGTCTTCAGCCCCGCGTCGTGCCACGCCGGACCGAACTCGCCGCCGCCGCGGATGTTGGCCAGGACGTACACGCCGCCGCGCTCGAGCCAGAGCTTGCCGATGGAACCGGAGTAGAAGGGCGTCAGCGACACCTCGAACCCGCCGTAGGAATACAGCAGCGTGGGGTTCGAGCCGTCGCGCTTCATGTTCCGCGGATGCACGAGGAAGTACGGGATCTTCGTCCCGTCCTTCGACGTCGCCTCGAGCTGTTCCACCACCTGAGACGACGCGTCGAAGCGCGGCGGGAGCGAGCGCACCGTCGTCGCCGTGCCCTGCGCCGCGTCGGCGAGCCAGACGCTGCTCGGGGTGAGGAAACCGGCGACGTTGATGAACGCGCGATCGCTCCTCGCATCCGTGCTCGTGACCCCGGTGGACACATTGTCGGGGAGTGCGATGGGACGGCGGCTCCACGCGCCCGAGGGAGAGCGACTGAAGATCAGGACTCGCCCCTTCACATTCTGGTCGAGTCCGACGAGCAGCTGATTCTTCGTCGACGACACGCCCGATACCGATTCGCGCGGCCCCGGCTCGAGGATCAACGTCGGCGCGAGGTTCTGCGGATCCTTGGTCGCCGCCGCCGCGTCGAACGACACGACCGAGCCCGACTTGTACGTCCGGCCCGCCGCCGTCCAGTCCTGGGTGAGCCTGGCGATGATCTGTCCGTCGAACAGATCCTGGATCTCGAACTTCTTCGGCACGTTCAGCCTGACGACATCGTTGGGGCGTACGATGAAGTTCTCGCTCTCGAAGAACGAGATGCCACGCCCGATCATGCTGACGCGGTGACCCTTGCCGTCCGTCATCGTGAAGGCGGACACCGCGACGTCCTTCGGATCGCCGCGGTAGATCTCGACCGCGGCATCGAGCGGCTGACCGCGGGCGAGGCGCTTGGTGATGTAGGGATACCCGGAGGCCGTCAGCTCGCCCGGCTTCCATTCACGCGCCACGAGCAGGGTGTCCTCGCTCGCCCACGAGACGTTCTGCTTCCCCTTCGGCAGCGAGAAGCCGTTCGTCACGAACGCGCTGGATGGAAGGTCGAATTCACGAATGGTGACCGCGTCCTCGCCGCCGTCGGAGAGCCGTAGCAGGCACCGGCGTTCGGCGGGAAGCGCACAGGTCGCGCCTTTCCAGACCCAGTTCGCCTTCTCGCGCGCCGCCAGCGTATCGAGGTCGAGCACTGTGACCCACGCCGGATCCGTGCTCCGATACGACTCGAGCGACGTCCGGCGCCAGATGCCGCGCTTGTGCGCCGAATCCTGCCAGAAGTTGTACAGCTCTCCGCCGATGAAGGTCGCGTACGGAATGCGATCCTTCGCCGAGGCCATCCGGAACGCTTCCCGATAGATGTCGGCGTAGCGCGGGTCCGCTTCCAGCACGGCGGTCGTCTTGGCGTTCTCCGCCTTGACCCAGCTCATCGCCCGTTCGCCGTTCAGATCCTCGAGCCAGCGATACGCATCCGTGGTGTCGGGGCGCGTCGCCGCCTGGGCGTGGAGCGACACGGCGAGAAACAACATCGGGACCACGAGCTTCTTCATGTGGATCGGCGGTAGAGGTTGGCGCTCCCGCGACCAGCGGGCGCTTCCGTCCACGAATCTGCACCCCGTGTCCGACCGCCGTTAGAACGGTCCTGTGCCCCTCATGCGGCCGGTGACGGTGCGTCGGGTGGCCGCCGGTTCCGGTCACCGCGCTCTCAGCAAGCTGGTCAGAAAGGCGCCCTGAAACGGCGCCGTCTCCGCCCACGTAGTGTCCCTCGTGCCGCGGTGCCGGTGAACCGTTCCCGGACGAGCCGCGGCCGAGCTCTGGAGGAGCAATGCGCATTCTGTGGACGTTCGCGAAGCTCGTGATCGGGCTCGCGCTTCTGGTTCCCCTCGGGATCATCGTCGCCGCGGCGGCGTTCGGGATACTCGGCGTGCTGATCGGGCTCGCCGTGCTCGTGCTCAAGCTCGCGGTGTTCGGTCTGATCGGGTA
>Ga0136846_1220330_pt1 | contig 13512 bp, 12 predicted proteins | sample HopSoiMetagenom2_FD_96841 | JGI IMG/M metagenome (GOLD analysis project Ga0136846, IMG submission 96841) | Grasslands soil microbial communities from Hopland, California, USA - 2 Assembly 2016 (version 4) | ecosystem: Environmental > Terrestrial > Soil > Grasslands | place: USA: Hopland... | reverse complement strand
CGGAACTTGCGGACGGCGCGGCCGAGGTCGCGGCCGAGGCTCTCCCAGTCCTGCGGCGATGCCTTCGGCTTTGCCGGCTCGTTCGGATCGCGCGGCAGGCCCGCGGCACGGACCCATTTCACGGCCGTCACGAGGAAACGCATGTACGGGCTCATCGCGTCGTCGCCGATCCAGTCCGGGCCCAAGGGATGTCAGCGGGAGAATAGCACGCCGGCGGCTCTCAAGTCCCGCGCCCATCCTCCGCGACGCTCGTCCGGACGGTCGGGCGACTCGCCCGTCTTGCGAGATCGAGCGCCTCGGCCAGAGCCGCGTCGTCGCCGATGTGGTTCGCGAGGATGAGCACGAGCCGCGTGTTCAGTGCCGCGCTTTCCTCCTCCGAGAGCCCGCGATGGGCGTCGATCAGCATCCGGTAGGCCCGGTCCGGGTCGGCGAGGCGGGACTCGGTCTCAAGCTCGGGCATCGCGCGCTCCGTCATCGGCACGGCCGCTGAAGCGGCGCACCGCCGCCGCGATCGCATCGGGATCGAACGCCCGCCAGCGCGCCGCGAGATGCTGGTCGGGGCGGACGAGGTAGCTCGCGCCAGGGGTGGCATCGTAACGGCGCGCGAAGTGGCCGTCGCGATCGAGGAGATCCTCGCCGATGACGAGCCGCTTGAGGCCGGGGAGGGGAGGCGGCGCCGCCCCGTTTCCCGCACAAATCACGCTCGCCTCGCCGCCGACCGCATCGAGGAGCCACACCGGCCGTCCGGCGCGGTCGAGGAGCGGCGCATCGGGCAGCGGCGCTCCGAGCCGCGCGCTGCCGGCCCACGGCTCGCGGTCAGGGGTCGAGAGCGGCGTCTCATAGACGCTCGCGACCGAGAGGCGGCCGGAATTGACCATGCGCTTGGCAAAGCCCGTCTCGCCGGCGAGCGCCAGCGCGGCGTCGCGAAAGCGCAGCTCCTGGGCCGAGCGCGGGGCGATGAAATCGGTCGAGCGCGTCGAGTGGCCGACGTTCTCGTCGGCGGCAGCCGAGCGCTCGAGGTCGTAGCTGTCGATCAGGCTTGCCGGGGCGTCGCCCGCGAGCACGAGGGCAAGCTTCCAGGCCAGGTTCTCGGCATCCTGGATGCCGGAATTGCCCCCGCGCGCGCCGAACGGCGAGACCTGGTGGGCGGCATCGCCGACGAAGACGACGCGGCCGTGCACGAAGCGGGCGAGCCGGCGGCATTGGAAGGTATAGACCGAGACCCATTCGAGCGAGAACTGCGTGTCGGCGCCGAGCATCTGGCGCAGGCGTGGAACGACGCGGTCGGGTTTCTGCTCCGCGATCGGATCGGCGTCCGGGCCGAGCTGGAGGTCGATGCGCCAGATATCGTCCGGCTGCTTGTGCAGGAGAGCCGAACGGCCGTCGTGGAAGGGCGGGTCGAACCAGAACCAGCGCTCGGGCGGAAACGCGCCTGCCATCCTGACGTCGGCGATCAGGAAGCGGTCCTCGAAAGCCTCTCCCAGGAACGCGAGGCCGAGGAGCCGGCGCAGCGTCGAGCGCGCCCCGTCGGCGGCGATCAGCCAATCGGCGTCGAGCCGATAGGGCCCGTCCGGCGTGTCGATAGTGAGCCTTGCGCCGTCGTTACGGGGTTCGATGCCGGTCACCTTGTTGCGCCAGCGGATGTCGATCGCGCCGAGCTCGGCTGCGCGCTCGCACAGGAACTGCTCGAGGTAATACTGCTGCAGGTTGATGAAGGCCGGCATCTTGTGCCCATCCTCCGGCAGGAGGTCGAACCGATAGAGCAGCGCGTCGCGCTGGAAGACCTTGCCGACCTTCCAGGTGACGCCCTTCTCCAGGCATTTGCCGGCGACGCCGAGCCGGTCGAGAATCTCCAGCGTGCGCTTGGCGTAGCAGATGCCGCGCGAGCCCTCGCCGATGCGGTCGGCGTCGTCGAGAAGCACCACCGGCACGCCGCGTTGCGCGACATCGATCGCGGCGCAGAGGCCGACCGGGCCGGCGCCGACGACGACCACTGGGTGGTGCGCGTCGCGCCGGTCCTGGTCGGGCGAGCGGCGATAGGGGAATTGGCGGAAAGCGCGGCGCTCGTTCATGCAATCCGTCTCGTCATGGGCGCGCGGAACGCGGGGCGGAGCGGCCTGCGGCGAAAGCCTCGACTTCGCTACGTCTCGCCATTGCCGCCATTTAGCCAGAATTAACCAACTAGTTGCCCAATCAAAGCGGGTGGACGCCGGTTCTGTCGGTACGGCGCCTAACTCACGGGTGGGGGTATGTTCGAAGACGAGCGGAGTGACGGCCGGGCGGAGCCCGTCCGCGATGAGCCTTCGAGCGGCATCCGCATGGACGCCCGCCGCCGTCGCCGGCAGGATCGCGGCTTGCTCGTGCGAACGGCTTCTTTCGCCGCGGTCCTGTGCTTTGCGGCGGTGTTCGGGCTCTGGCGCTGGGAAGGCGCCCCTCCGGTCGACGGCAGCGCCGAGGCGCAATCACCGGAAACAGTCGCCTTCGCCGAAGGCTCGGATCGGCTGCTCGATCCAACACCGCTCTCCGGGGCCGTCGCGCCGAAGTTTGGGCCGGCCGTTTCGGAGGGATCGAGCTTCCGGTTGGCCTTCGTCCCGCCCGCCGCGAGGGCCGAGGCGCGCGGCCTCGCGGCCCAAGCGCCCGCTCAGCCCGTGGCGTCGCCGGCGGCGGATACAATCCGGATCGCGGCGTCGCCGCCGTTGCCCATGCCGCGGCCGGCCGAGCTATCGGGTCCGGAGGCTCCGGAGTCGTCGCGCATGGCCGCCGGCTCTCGCCGAGCCAGGACGGCGGCTCTGCCACCGACCCCGGCCGACACGCGATCCTTCTTCGACAAGCTGTTCGGCGTCCAATCGACGCCGACGCCGGGCCCGGTTCTCGCCTACGCCGCCCCCGAGAGCAGTCCCCGCGAGCTCGCGCCGGGCGTGAAGCTCAGCCCCGCCCCGACCGCGGCGGAGCCGGGGACGGCGCTCTACGACATCAGCGCACGGGTGGTCTACATGCCGAACGGCGAGCGGCTGGAGGCGCATTCCGGTCTCGGCGAGAAGCTGGACGACCCCCGTTTCGTGCATGTCCGGATGCACGGCGCGACGCCCCCCGGCACCTACGACCTCACCGAGCGCGAGAAGCTCTTCCACGGCGTCCGCGCCATTCGCCTGAACCCGGTCGGCGGCAGCGCCGCCGTCCATGGCCGCGCCGGCCTCCTTGCCCACACCTACATGCTGGGGCCGAACGGACAGTCGAACGGCTGCGTCTCGTTCCGCCAGTACGACAAGTTCCTCCAGGCCTACCTCAGAGGCGAGGTGAAACGTCTCGTCGTCGTGGCCGGACGCGGGCAGGACGGTCCGTTCGGCATCTTCAACAGCCGTATCGGCGGCGCCGAGCCTCGCGACCGCAACGGGTGAGCGCAGGGCCGCCGCGGCGGCGCGCACCCGCACGCGTCACCCCTGCAGCTTCCCCCACATCTCGCGGTCGCGCTCGGCCGTCCAGATCACCGGGTGGTCGATGCCGGACGCCTCGTCGTAGGCGCGCGAGACGTTGAACGGCAGGCAGTGCTCGTAGATCGCGAAGCTCGCGAATTTCGGGTCCATGGCCTCGCGCACCGCCGCGTAGGTCTCCTTCAGCGAGCGCCCGCGGGCGACGGCGAGCTCGGCGGTGCCGTAGAGCGTGTTGACGAAGTCGCGCGTCATGGCGATCGCCTCGCGCACCGTCGCCGCGCCCGTGAGCGCGTCGCCGCGGCCCGGCACGAGGGCCTTGGGGTCGAAGTCGCGGATCGCTTCGAGGGTGAAGGGCCATTCGCGCAGATGCGCGTCGCCGCAGTAGCAGGCCGAGCGGTACTCGACGAGGTCGCCCGAGAACATCACCTCGGCGTCCGGAACGAAGGCGACGATGTCGCCCGCCGTGTGCCCGGCGCCGAGGTGGAGGAGCTTGACCTCGCGGCGCCCGAGGAAGACCGACATCGCGCCCTCGAAGGTGAGCGTCGGCCAGGTCAGCCCCGGGATCGACGTGGCGTCGCGGAACAGGCGCGGGAAGCGGCCGAATTCCGAATCCCAATCCTCCTGCCCGCGCTCGGCGATGAGCCGGTAGGTCGCGTCCGAGGCGACGATGCCTTGCGCCTCGTAGGCCGAGGTGCCGAGCACCCGCACGGCGTGATAATGCGACAGCACCACGTAGCGGATCGGCTTGTCGGTGACCTCGGCGACGCGCGCGATCACGTCCTTCGCCATCGCCGGCGTCGCCTGGGCGTCGACGACCATGCAGCCGTCGTCGCCGACGATGATGCCGGAGTTCGGATCGCCCTCAGCCGTATAGGCGTAGAGCCCGGCGCCGATCTTAGCGAAGGTGACGGTCTTCTCGGCGAGGTCGCCGGTCGAGGCGAAGGCCGGTTCAGCCATGGTCGTCGTCGCTCCCGATGAATTCGAGCCGGTTGCCGAGCGGGTCGGCGGTAAAGAAGCGGCGCACGCCCGGGATGGCGTCGTCCCAGAGCGGCGGCTGACCGGCAGCATGAAGCCGCGCCGCGAGTCCGTCGATGTCGGCGACGACGATTCCCGGATGCGCCTTGCGGGCCGGCCGGAACTCCGCGTCGACGCCGAGATGGATCTCGACCGCGCCGCTCTTGACCCAGATGCCGCCGCGTTTCGCGAGCTCCGGCGGCTTCACGAGTTCCGTCATGCCGAGCACGCCGACATAGAAGCCGCGGCACGCCGCCTCGGCGCCGACCGGAATTGCGATCTGCACGTGATCGAGGCGAAGCATGGCCACGCCGTCACCGCTCATGGCGCACCACCTGCTGCTCGATCGCGCCGAAGATCGAGCGGCCCGATTCGTCCTTCATCTCGAGGCGCACGGTGTCGCCGAAGTGCAGAAACTCGGTCTTCGGCTTGCCGTCGCGGATGGTCTCGACGGTGCGCATCTCGGCGACGCAGGCATAACCGCGGCCGCCTTCCGCGATCGGGCGCCCCGGCTCGCCGTCCGGGTCCTTGTTCGACACCGTGCCGGAGCCGATGATCGTGCCGGCGGCGAGCGGCCGCGTCTTTGCCGCGTGGCAGATCAGGGCCGGGAAGTCGAAGGTCATGTCGTCGCCGGCGTTCGGGCAGCCGAAGGGCTTGCCGTTGACGGCGCAGGAGAGCGGCAGCGAGAGCTTGGCGCCGTCCCAGGCCGGCCCAAGCTCGTCCGGCGTCACCGCGACCGGCGAGAAGGCCGAGGACGGCTTGCCCTGGAAGAAGCCGAAGCCCTTGCCGAGCTCGTGCGGGATGAGGTTGCGCAGCGACACGTCGTTGACGATCATCACGAGCCGGATCGCCGCCGCGGCCTCCTCTCGCGACGCGCCCATGGCGACGTCGCCGAGGATCACCGCGACCTCGCCCTCGAAGTCGATGCCCCAGGCCTCGGTCGTCATCGCGATCGCCTCGCGCGGACCGAGGAACGAGTCGGAGCCGCCCTGGTACATCAGCGGATCGGTCCAGAACGACGCCGGCATCTCGGCGCCGCGGGCGCGGCGGACGAGCTCGACGTGGTTCACATAGGCCGAGCCGTCGGCCCATTGATAGGCGCGCGGCAGCGGCGAGGCGCAATCGTGCTCGTGGAAGCGGAACGAGGGCACCGAGCCGATCTCGAGCTCGCGCGCGAGATCGGCGAGGCGCGGGCCGTGGCGCTCCCAGTCGTCAAGGGCCGCCTGCAGCGTCGGCGCGACGATGAAGGCGTCGGTCGCCCGCGTCAGATCCCGGGAGACGACGACGAGCCGGCCGTCGCGGCCGTGCCTGAGGCTGGCGAGTTTCATGACCCTCTCATGACGTTGCACGCATGTTTCGGACCTGATTAGTAGCAGCCATACGAGAAAATCGGGGAGACGCCCAATGACGACGCCCAGCACGACGACGCCGGACCCGAAGCGGCGCGGCTTCCTCAAGGGCGTGGGCCTCACCGCGGCGGCGGGCGCGGTCGCCTCGCCGGCGGTCGCCCAGGCGATGCCGGAGGTGCGCTGGCGCCTGACCTCGAGCTTCCCGCGCCAGCTCGACACCATCTTCGGCACCGCCCAGACCTTCGCCCGCTACATCGCCGAAGCGACGGACAACAAATTCCAGATCCAGCCCTTCCCGGCGGGCGAGCTCGTCGGCGGCCTCCAGGCCATGGATGCCGTGCAGAGCGGCGCCATCGAGTGCTGCCAGACCCCGGTCTATTTCTATATCGGCAAGGAGCCGGCCTTCGGCATCGGCACCGGCCTGCCGTTCAGCCTCAACGCCCGCCAGCAGCATTCCTGGTGGCATTTCGGCGGCGGCAAGGAGATTTTTGAGAGCATCTTCGCCCGCTTCAACTGCGTCGGCCACGTCATGGGACAGTCGGGCTGCCAGATGGGCGGCTTCTTCCGCAAGGAGCTCCAGACCGTCGACGATCTGCGCGGCCTGAAGTTCCGCATCGGCGGGCTCGGCGGCCAGGTGCTGGCGAAGCTCGGCGTCATTCCGCAGCAGATCGCCGCCGGCGACGTCTACCCGGCGCTCGAGCGCGGCACCATCGACGCGGCCGAGTTCGTCGGCCCCTACGACGACGAGAAGCTCGGGCTCTCCAAGGTCGCGAAATTCTACTACGCGCCCGGCTGGTGGGAGGGCGGCGCGATGCTCCACCTCCTCGTCAACCAGGGCAAATGGGCCGAGCTGCCGAAGAGCTACCAGGCGATCGCCATGCAGGCCTGCGAGGCGGCGAACAACTGGATGCTGGCGAAATACGATGCCGTGAACGCCCAGGCGCTGCGCCGCATGGTCGGCTCGGGCACCGAGCTGCGCCTGTTCCCGCAAGCCATCATGGAGGCGTCGCTCAAGGCCGCGAACGAGCTCTACGGCGAGCTGTCCGAGAAGAGCCCGGACTTCAAGCGCGCCTACGAATCGATGGTCGGCTTCCGCGCCGACGTGCTGCCCTGGTGGCAGGTCAACGAGTTCCAGTACGACGCCTTCATGGTGCGCACGCGGGGGCGGAGTTAGCGCTTCACCTCTCCCCGCGTGCGGGGAGAGGCCGACTCGGCCGAGGGGCCGAGCGGGTGAGGGGCTGTCGACGGCGGAGCGCTACCGTCGACAGCCCCTCACCCTCGCCCTTCGGGCTCGCTTTGCGGCTTCCGCCGCAAAGCCCTCTCCCCGCTTGCGGGGAGAGGTGAGATCACCACGCCTTGCGCTTGCCCGGATCGAAGTGCTTCTTCAGCCCGGCCCAGCAGTCGACGTAGTCCGCCTGGAGCGGCGCGCCTTCCGCGCCGTAGCGCGTGACCCGCTGCGGGAAGCGGGTCTCGAACATGAAAGCCATGGTGCCTTCGAGCTTTGCGGGCTTCAGCGCGACGGTCGAGGCGTGCTCATAGGCGGCCGCGTCCGGCCCGTGCGGCAGCATCTGGTTGTGCAGCGAGATGCCGCCGGGCACGAAGCCCTCGGGCTTCGCGTCATAGACGCCGTAGACGAGCCCCATGAACTCCGACATCAGGTTGCGGTGGTACCAGGGCGGCCGGAACGTGTCCTCGGCGACGCCCCAGCGCTCCGGGAAGATGACGAAGTCGATGTTCGCGGTGCCTGGCGTCTCGGACGGGGCGGTCAGCACCGTGAAGATCGACGGGTCCGGGTGGTCGAACAGGATCGCGCCGACCGGCGCGAAACGGCGCAGATCATAGCGGTAGGGCGCGTAGTTGCCGTGCCAGGCGACGACGTCGAGGGGCGACTGGCCGATCTCGGTCGCGAACAGCTCGCCGCCCCATTTCACATACAGCGTGGACGGCTCCTCGCGGTCCTCGTAGGCCGCGACCGGGGTCTGGAAATCGCGCGGGTTGGCGAGGCAGTTGGCGCCGATCGGGCCGCGGTCCGGTAGCGTGAAGGCGCCGCCGTAGTTCTCGCAGACATAGGCCCGCGCCGGGCCGCCGGTCAGCTCGACCTTGAAGATCACCCCGCGCGGGATGACGGCGATCTGCCCCGGGGCGATGTCGATGACGCCGAACTCGGTCCGGAACCGCAAGGCGCCCTCCTGCGCCACGACCAGAAGCTCGCCGTCGGCGTCGAAGAAATACGCGTTTTCCATCGATCGCGTCACCAGGGCGACATGGGCCGCCATCCCGACCTGGGTGTCGGAATCGCCCGCCGTCGTCATCGTGCGCAGACCGGTCACGAAGGTCAGCGCCTCGCCGGGGATCGGGATCGGGTCCCAGCGCAGCTGCCCGATCGCAAGCCCGCTCTCGTCGCGCGCCGCCGGCGCCGTGCGGATGAGCCCCTTGTCGACAGGCCGGTAGCGGCCCGAGTGCTTCACCGTCGGGCGGACGCGATAGAGCCAGGAGCGCTGGTTCGTCGCCTGCGGCGCCGTGAACGGCGAGCCCGAGAGCTGCTCGGCATAGAGGCCGTAATTCACCTTCTGGGGCGAGTTCATGCCGAGCGGCAAGGCGCCCGGCAGCGCCTCGGTCTCGAAGCTATTGCCGAAGCCGGACATGTAGGCGGGCTCGATGGCGCTGCCGCGCAGCGGCGCGCCGCGGCTCTCGAAGGCGGAGATGTCCTGGACGGTCATGGGCGCTCTCCCGATGGGCGGTTGCCCTCAGGGTAGCGGGATCGCGACCGGCTGGCCATTGCGGGTGTATAAGCGCTACCCGAAAGGAGACCCGCCATGGGACCGTTCCCGCACGACGCCGCGCCGCCCGCGATCTCGGACGAGAACCCGATGGGGACCGACGGCTTCGAGTTCGTCGAGTTCTGCCATCCGGATCCCGGCGCGCTCGACCGCGTGTTCAATGTCATGGGCTTCTCGCCCGTGGCGAAGCACCGCTCGAAGGACGTGACGCTCTACCGTCAGGGCGACGTCAACTTCATCCTCAACGCGGAGCCGCAATCCTTCGCGGCGCGGTTTGCCGCCGAGCACGGACCCTCGGCCCCGGCGATGGCCTTCCGCGTCGTCGACGCCAGGCAGGCCTACGAGCGCGCCATCGCCATGGGGGCGAAGCCGGCGAAGACCGAGGTCGGACCGATGGAGCTCGCCATCCCGGCGATCGAGGGCATCGGCGGCCTGCAGATCTATCTCGTCGACCGCTACGGGGCGAAGGGCTCGATCTACGACGTCGATTTCAACTGGACCGGCGGACGCGACCCGCATCCACGCGGCGCCGGCCTGCACTACATCGACCACCTGACCCACAACGTCCGCCGCGGGCGCATGAACGAGTGGGCCGCGTTCTACGAGAGGCTCTTCAACTTCCGCCAGATCCGCTACTTCGACATCTCCGGCAAGCTCACCGGCCTGCATTCGCGCGCCATGACGAGCCCGGACGGCAAGATCCGCATCCCGATCAACGAGGACGCGGGCGAGACGGGCCAGATCGAGGAATACCTGCAGGAATACCGCGGCGAGGGCATCCAGCACGTCGCCATGGGCTCGACCGACCTCTACGCCACCATCGAGGCGCTCGAGGCGAACGGCCTCGGCTTCATGCCGGCGCCGAACGACATCTACTATTCGCGCATCGACCGCCGGCTGCCGAAGCACGGCGAGCCGCTCGACCGCCTGAAGAAGAACGGCATCCTCATCGACGGCGAGGGCGTCGTCGAGGGCGGCTACACCAAGGTGCTGCTGCAGCGCTTCTCGAAGACCGTGATCGGGCCGATCTTCTTCGAGTTCATCCAACGGAAAGGCGACGACGGCTTCGGCGAGGGCAACTTCAAGGCCCTGTTCGAGTCGATCGAGGAAGACCAGATCCGGCGCGGCGTCCTGAAGGGCGAGGCGGCGGAGTAGCCTGCAACGCTTGCTCTTTGCGCAGCGCTTGCAACTTCCGCGTTTCCCGACGATCTTGCGGCGCCATTGCCGTCACCTGATCGTTGCCCGAATGGATTTCCCGAAAGCCGAGATCGTCCTCCTGAACGGCCGGGTCTTCCGCGGCCTCGCCGAGGGTACCGCGGCGGCGCTGGCGATTCCGGCGGGCGGGTGCTCGCGGCCGGCAGCGACGGCGAGATCGAGCCCTTGATCGGCCGGGCGACGCGCGTCATCGATCTGCGCGGTCGCCTCGCTAGCCCAGGTCTCTACGACGCCCATCTGCATCTTCTGCCGGTCGGCCTGGCGATGGCCGAGCTCGACGTGCGGCCGCGCCAGGCGCCGACGCTCGCGGCGCTCCTCGCGAAGATTCGGGACAGCGCCGCCGCGGCAAGGCCGGGAGCCTGGGTGACGGCGCGCGGATACGATCAATCCCGCCTGGACGTGCAGCGCCACCCGACGCGTCACGAGCTCGACGAGGCCGCGCCGGAGAACCCGGTCCATCTGGTGCGGTGCTGCGGCCACGTCTCGATCGTCAATTCCGCCGCGCTCCGGATCGCCCAGGTCGACGAGTCGACCTCTGCGCCCGCCGGCGGCGTCATCGAGAAGCGCGACGGGCGGCTCACCGGCCTCTTCGCCGAGAGCGCCCGCGACCGGATCAGGGCGGTGCTGCCGGCGGTCACGGATGCCGATCTCGTCGCCGCGATCGAGCGCGCCGGGCGGCATTGCCTCTCGTTCGGCATCACCAGCGTCATGGACGCCGCGGTCGGCAGCAAGGCCGGATTTCGGGAGATCGCCGCCTACAGGACGGCGCGGGCGACCGGCCGCCTGCCGGTCCGCGTCAACCAATGCCTCCTCGGCGGGCCCGGCGGCATCGTCGACCGGGCCTATGCCGAGGGCCTCGTCACCGGCGCCGGCGACGACCGCCTCTCGGTCGGACCGGTGAAGATCTTCACCGACGGCAGCGCCGGCGCACGCACCGCGGCGATGAGCGCCCCCTATCTCGGCGAGCCCGCAAACCAGGGCCTCCTCTGCCTTGCGCCGCAGGAGCTGAGCGCGCTCGTGCGCGATTACCATGCCAGGGGCTACCAGCTCGCGATCCACGCCATCGGCGACCGCGCCATCGACCAGGTCCTCGACGCCTATGCGCTGGCGCTCGACGACGCCGCCGACGCGGACCGCCGCCACCGGATCGAGCATTGCAGCTTCGTGCGGCCGGACCAGATCGCCCGCATGGCCGGGCTTAGCGTGCATCCGGTGCCGCAGCCGGTGTTCATCCATGAATACGGCGAGCTCTACAGGGCGGTCGTCGGCGCCGAGCGCACCGCGGCCTCGCATCCGATGCGGAGCTGGATCGAGGCCGGCCTCCGGCCCGCCGCTTCGACCGACGGGCCGGTGAGCGGCATCGAGCCGTTCCCGAACCTCTACGCCATGCTGGCGCGGCGCTCGTCCGCCGGCACGCTGCTCGGGGCGGCGCAGGCCCTCACCATGCCGGAAGCGCTTGCCGCCTACACCGCGCATGGCGCCTACGTGAACCGGGCGGAGCGGCATCGCGGACGTCTCCTGCCGGGCCTAGCGGCCGATGTCGCGGTGTTCTCGCGCGACCTCCTCGCGGCGTCCCCCGAGGAGGTCCTCGAGGACACGCTCTGCGACCTGACGCTGCTCGGCGGAGAGATCGTGCACGACCGTCTCGGCGAAGCGGGGGCGCGCGTGGCGCCGCACCAGCTCCGGAGCATGCCGTCGTCGAGGCACGCGATCGCCAAGTAGCTGCGCGCGGTAGGAATCCGCCGGCCTGGGACCCATATGGCCGGTTCCGCGTTGCCGTCGCGACCGCTGGAGCTGCCGATGTCCAAGCCTCTCGTCGTTTCGATCCCGCATCAGCTCGGCAAGGACGAGGCGATCCGGCGCCTCAAGGGCGGGCTCGGGCATCTCAAGGAGAAGACCGACGGCAAGCTCGCGGCGGTCGAGGACAGCTGGAGCGACAATCGTGCCGATTTCCGCCTTGCCGTCCTCGGCCAGACGGCGAGCGGCAACCTCGAGGTGCTGGAGGATTCGGTGCGGCTCGAGGTGCAGCTGCCGTGGCTCCTCGCCATGGTCGCCGAGAAGGTGCGGCCGCTGATCGAGAAGCAGGCCCACCTCATGCTGGAGAAGAAGTAGTCAGCGCGACGAGCGCGGGTCGAGCGCGTCGCGCAGGCCGTCGCCGAGAAGGTTGAACGACAAGACGGTGACGAAGATCGCAAGGCCCGGCCACACCGCCATCCAGGGCGCGTTGACGAGGAAGCGCTGGGCGGCGTTCAGCATCGAGCCCCAGGACGGCGCCGGCGGCTGCTGGCCGAGCCCGAGGAACGACAGGCTCGCCTCGGCGATGACCGCGGTCGCGATGGTGAGGGTCGCCTGGACGAGGAGCGCCGGCAGCACGTTCGGCAGGATGTGCCGGAAGGCGATGCGCCAGTGCGGGTTGCCGACCGCGCGCGCCGCCTCGACATAGTCCTCGGCCTTGACCGACAGCACTTGGCCGCGGGTCAGGCGCACGAAGATCGGCGTCGCCGTCACGCCGATCGCGATCATCGCGTTGGTGAGACTCGGCCCCAGGAAGGCTGCCAGTGCAATCGCGAGGATCAGGAACGGACAGGCGAGCATCGCGTCGGTGATGCGGCTGATGAGCCCGTCGGCGAGCCCGCCCGCATAGCCGGCCAAGAGCCCGAGCGGCACGCCGATGGCGATGGCGATGCCGACCGAGATCACGCCGGCCGAGAGCGACGCCCGGGCGCCGAAGATGATGCGCGAGAGGAGGTCGCGCCCGACCTCGTCGGTGCCGAGCCAGTAGGCCGCCGACGGCGCCTTGCGGACCGCCGACCAGCTCTGCGCCGCCGGGTCGTAGGGCGCAACGAGCGGCGCGAACGCCGCGACCAGGATGACGAGGATGATGACGGCGAGCCCGACCATGGCGCCGCGCCGGCGCACGAGCCGTCGCCAGGCCCGGCGGGCCGGCGTCTCGACGTAGTCGGCCGCGTTCGCCCCTCCCCGTTCAGGGGAGGGGGTGGGGGTAGGGGAGAGCGAATCGGAGGCTTGGCGCTCGACCCCGGCAGCCCCCTCTCCACCGCTCCCCCTTGCAGGGGGAGAGCGCAGATCCGCGCCAGCTTCGCCCAAGGGGCTCATTCCCGCAGCCTCGGATTGACCAGGATGTAGCCGACGTCGGCGACAAGATTGAGCGTGATGTAGGTCGTCGCGGTGACGAGGACGACGCCCTGCACCACCGCGTAGTCGCGGTTGAACACCGCGTCGACGATGAGCTTGCCGAAGCCCGGGATGGTGAAGATCTGCTCGGTCAGCACCGCGCCCGAGAGCAGCGTCCCGAACTCGAGCGCGCCGAGCGTGATCACCGGGGTCAGGGCGTTGCGCATGGCGTGCTTCAGCACGACACTGCGCTCTTCGAGCCCCTTGGCGCGGGCGGTGCGCACATAGTCGCTCTGCAGCGCCTGGAGCATGGCGCTGCGGGTGTGGCGCATGATCACGCCGGCGATGGCGTTGCCGAGCACGAAGGCCGGCATGATCGTCGTCGCGAGGCTCTGGCGCCAATCCTCCCACGGGCTGACATAGCCCGACGCCGGCAGCCAGCCGAGCTTGATGGAGAACAGGAAGATCAGCATGATCCCGAGCCAGAAATTGGGCGTCGAGATGCCCCACAGGGCGAATAGGTTGGCGGCGTAATCCCAGCCGGAATCCTTCTTCACCGCGGACACGATGCCGGCGCCGACCCCGATGGTG
>Ga0136846_1243059_pt1 | contig 13515 bp, 18 predicted proteins | sample HopSoiMetagenom2_FD_96841 | JGI IMG/M metagenome (GOLD analysis project Ga0136846, IMG submission 96841) | Grasslands soil microbial communities from Hopland, California, USA - 2 Assembly 2016 (version 4) | ecosystem: Environmental > Terrestrial > Soil > Grasslands | place: USA: Hopland... | reverse complement strand
TCGCCTCGGACCGGACGAAACAATTCTCACGAAGACGAAACCATTTTCCATCTTTGGCGCATCACGCGCGAAACCACCCGTGGTTATCAGCTTCCCAACGCTGACGGCGCACCGCCGGCGACGAAATTGAGGGACAAGACCATGCGCGCACTCGGCTTCATCCTTGTTTTTGGTTTCGTCCTGGCCGGTTCCTCGTTCGCGGGCGCGCCCGACGGCAATCTGCCCGGCATCGGCACCTTCCAGTACAGCGGTTCGCCGGTCATCGGACCGGCACCGCAGCCGATCTTGGTCGCCGCGCGCTTTTGATCGACAACAAGAAAATCAGCCGGCAAAGGCCATCATGTTGCTTCGTTTTTGCGCCGCAGCGTCCATTTCCCTTCTGACCATCACATCCGTGCAGGCGCAGGTACGCGCGCCCTCCAGGCTGCCGGATGCACGCAGCGAATTCGTGCGGCAGTGCGCACCGCGCATGCTCGGGCGCTGGGAACATCCGGAGGAGGTTTGCGGCTGCCTGCATGACCATGCCGCCGCCGTCGTCGAGGACCGTGATCTGCGCGAGGCACTGCTGCGCGGCATCAGCGAAACCGGCGTTCCGACAATCGAGACCGACTGGGTGCCGACGTCCAAGCAGGGCGAGATCGGGCCGACCTTCACCAAGATCGCCAAGCCCACCTTGCAGTGCATGTTCGACCCGGCGAAGTAGCAACTCAGATCGTCATTTGGTTTTTGGACCCTGACGCGGCACGCAGGAACTCGTGCGCGAGATCCCCTTTTCGGTCATCTTCGCGCCGCGGACCTCTTTGACCTGTCCGGCCGGGCAGGTTCCGTCATCCACGAGCACGCGCTGGCCAAGTTTGAGGTCCACCACGTCCTGCTCGCGCCCGACGGTGCCGGCGCGTGCCGTCGAGGCAACGGCAATGACGATCAGGAGCGAGAGGCAGGCTGCGCGGCAGGGTGACATGATGAGAGCTCCCGGAAACGATGCCGCAATGTAGGGAGCGGCCAGCGATTCTGACAGTGAAGCTTCGTCACGCGCGCCGGGCCGATCTGCCTTTCGCACGCAACGCCGCACGCGATTCCAGCGCCAGCCGTTCCGCGGATGCCACCAGTTGTGGAATTGCGTGCCCGGAAAAGCCGAGCACGAATCCTGGCAGCGGGCGCGTGCGCGAATAGGTGTCGGCCAATAGCCAGCCTTCCGCCGCGGCCGCCAGCTTCGCCTCAGCCGCGACCGACAGATCGACCGACGGAGCAAACCTTGCGACGAGATGCAGGCCTTGCGACGGCACCGGCACGGACAACGCACCGTCCGACCTCGCTTCCAGCGTCTCGGCCAGCGCATCGCGGGCCTCGCGATAGAGCTTTCGCATCCGCTTCAGGTTCGCGGCAAAGGCGCCGGAGTTGAGCATGTCGGCCACCGCGCCTTCCATCAGCGTGCCGGGAAAGCGGTCGAGCCCGGCGCGCGCGGCGGTCACGTCGGCGATCAAGCGCTCCGGCAGGGCGCAATAACCGATGCGCAGGCCCGGAAACAGCGTCTTGGCGAACGTGCCCAGGTAGATCACGCGCTGGAGATGGTCGACGCCGGCTAGCGACATCAGGGGCGCGCCGTCATAGCGGAACTCGCTGTCGTAATCGTCCTCCAGCACAAAGGCGCCGGCCTGCCTCGCCCAGTCGAGCAGCTCGAGCCGCCGCGGCATCGACATCTGGACGCCCAGCGGAAACTGGTGCGACGGCGTCACATAGGCCGCGCGTGCGTTGGGCCCTGCAGCTCGTCCCTTTCCGACACATATCCCGTGCTCGTCGACGGGCACCGGCACAGTACGATAGCCGCAATGCGCGATGGTGTTGCGCGCGGCGGGATAACCCGGGTCTTCGCACCAGACCTGGTCGCCCGGCTTGAGGATCGCGCTGAGCACGATGCGCAGCGCATGCAGCGTGCCCGAGGTCAGCATGATCTGGTCGGGATCGCAGCGCAGGCCGCGCGCCGACAACAGATGATCGGCGATCGCCACGCGCAGCTCGCGGCTGCCGCGGGGATCGCCATAATGCAGATGCTCGGACCCGAACGCGCGCATGCGCCGGCCGACGAAGGCGCGAAAATGCTGCACAGCACGTTCGTCGATATGGGTGCAGCCAAGCGCGAACGCGCCTTGCCGTGGCGCCTCGACCACGACCTTCGGCTTGCCCGGCTCGATCACAGGCGCGGGAATGCGTGCGGCGACGAAGGTGCCGGAGCCGACGGTCGCGTCGGCAAATCCGTCGGCGATCAGCCGTTCATAGGCGGTGACGACCGCGTTGCGCCGAAAGCCCGTTTGCTTCGCCAGCGTCCGCGACGGCGGCAGCGGTTCGCCCGGCTTGACCAGGCCGGCGACGATCATCTCGCATAACGCCTGGTACAGCCGCTGCGCGGCGGAGGCGCCCGACGTGATGTGCGGGCCGGTGAGGTCGAGCGGCAGCTCGGCCTTGGCTGGCGAGGGAGAATTGGTCGGAATTTTTCGCATGGAATTGGCACTATCGCAGACCAAATTGACGGCTACAACTGTCCTGGAATTGTGGAAATCCCGACAGGAGCGGCCGTGAGCCAGACCGAGACTTCAAATTCCTATCCGACATCGGCGCGCAACCAGGTGAAGCGCCGTCACGACCGCGGCTTCTACGATCACGAGACGGTCCACCGCATCCTGGATTCCTCGATGCTGTGCCACGTCTCCTATGTCATTGACGGCCAGCCCTATTGCACGCCGACCTTCTTCTGGCGCGAGGGCACCAAGCTCTACTGGCACGGCTCGAGCGCCAGCCGGATGCTGCGCAACCAGACCCGGGGCGAGCGCGTCTGCCTGACGGTTGCCCATCTCGACAGCCTCGTGCTGGCGCGCTGCGGCTTCAACCACTCCGCCGACTACCGCGCCGTCATGGCGTTCGGCACCGCCTATCTCGTCACCGATGTGCAAGAGAAGGAGCGGGCGGTCATCGCCATGGTCGATCGCTTCTTCCCGGGTCGCACCGCGAGCCTGCGGGCGAGCAACACGCAGGAGATCAAGGCAACCTCCTTCATCGCCATGGAGATCGAGGAAGCCTCCGCGAAAGTCCGCGCCAAGGGCGTTGCCGACGACGACGAGGACTACGCGTTGCCGATCTACGCCGAGCGCATCCCGGTGCGCACTGTGCTCGGCGCGCCGGAGCCGTGTCCGCGCCTGCTCGACGGCGTGAGCCGGCCTGCGACGCTCAATGGTTATTCGGAAGGCCGGCTGCTCGAAGATGCATTGCGGGATGCATATTTTGTGGAGTACCCGAACGGCTGAAATCGGCTAGCTTGCGCGCTCTCCGATTTGTTTGAACGCCTGGAGCAGCCTGATGAACGCCGAAACGCAGCAAAGGATTCTTGACGCCGTCGATGCCGGCTTCGAAGCCCAGCTTGCGACTACAAGCGATTTCGTCGCGATCCCCTCGACCCGCGGGGCCGAGGGCCCATGCCAGGACATGATCGGCGACCTCCTGCGCGAACGCGGCTATGAGGTCGACGACTGGCATATCAACGTCGACGATCTCAAGGATCTGCGCGGCTTCGGTCCGATCGCGCATGACTTCTCGAAGGCGCGCACCGTTGTCGGCACCTATCGTCCGAAGACCGAGGTCGGCAAATCGCTGATCCTCCAGGGCCACTGCGATGTGGTGCCGGCGGGGCCACTGGAATTGTGGGAGACGCCGCCGTTCTCGCCGGTGATCAAGGACGGCAAGATGTTCGGCCGCGGCGCCTGCGACATGAAGTCGGGCACCATCGGCGCGCTCTACGCGCTCGATGCGATCAAGGCCGCGGGCCTCAGGCCGACGGCCCGAATTCACGTCCAGTCCGTGATCGAGGAGGAGAGCACCGGCGTTGGCGCGCTCTCGACGCTCCAGCGCGGCTATCGTGCCGACGCCTGCTTCATTCCGGAGCCGACCGGCGGCAAGATGGTCCGCTCGCAGGTCGGCGTGATCTGGTTTCGCTTGCGCGTGAAGGGCCATCCGACCCATGTCGCCTTTGCAGGCTCGGGGTCCAACGCGATCATGGCGGCCTATCATCTCGTCCATGCCCTGCAGAAGCTCGAGATCGAGTGGAACGAGCGGGCGAAGGCCGATCGCCATTTCAAGACCCTCAACCATCCCATCAACTTCAACCCTGGCATCATCAAGGGCGGCGATTGGGCTTCCAGCGTTCCGGCCTGGTGCGACATCGACTGCCGCATCGCGATCCTGCCGGGCTGGTCGGTGGCCGATCACCAGAAGGAGATTTTGGCTTGCGTTGCGGCTGCCTCGCGCAGCCACCGCTTCCTCGCCAACAATCCGCCGGAGGTCGAATGGTCGGGGTTCCTGTCGGAGGGTTATGAGCTGACCGACGCCGCTGCGCCTGAGGCCGCGTTCGGCAAGGCGTTCAACAAGGTCTATGGCGGCGCCGTGGAAGACCTCGTCTTTACCGCGCTCACCGACACCCGCTTCTACGGTCTCAACTATGGCATCCCCAGCCTCTGCTTCGGCGCCAGCGGCGGCGAGATGCACGGCTTCAACGAGTTCGTCGATCTGGACTCGCTGAAGAAGACCACCAAGGCGATGGCGCTGTTCATCGCGGAGTGGTGCGGGGTGGAGAAGGTGTAGGGCCATCCGCCGTCATTGCGAGGAGCCCTTGCGACGAAGCCCATCCAGACTGTCACCGCGGAGGCAGACTGGATTGCTTCGCTGCGCTCGCAATGACGGGGGCTGCCAGTCCACCGGCGCCCCAAAATCCTTTAAGCTTAAAAGAAAGACTAGGATGGTTGCCGGCTCGGTGGCAGACTGGCGCCCGGTTCGCTGGACGAGTCCCTGGAGTCACGATGCGCGATTGGGATGACGCTTACGCCAATTCGGCCCATATCCCCGGTTCGGACAAGCTGCCGGCCCAGTGGACGGAGCGGGCGGCAGCCTACCGCGCCGGGCTGAAGGATTTTCGTCCCGACATTGCCTACGGCTCCGGTGAGCGCCAGCGTTTCGACCTGATCCTCCCGGATGGCGACAGCAAGGGTCTCGTCGTGTTCGTGCACGGCGGCTACTGGATGCGCTTCGACAAATCGACCTGGACGGATCTTGCCGAAGGCGCACGGCACCACGGCTGGACGGTCGCGCTGCCGAGCTACACGCTGACACCGGCCGCGCGCATCTCCGACATCACCGCCGAGATCACCGCCGCAATCGCCAAGGCGGCTTCGCTTGTCCCGGGGCCGATCCGGCTCGCCGGCCACTCCGCGGGCGGCCATCTCGTCACGCGCATGTTGTGCGACGACAGCCGGTTGGAGCCCGCCGTCTACAACCGCATCGCCGGCACGCTTTCGATCAGCGGCCTGCACGATTTGCGTCCGCTGCTCAAGACGAAGATGAACGAGACGCTACGCATGACCATGGAGGAGGCGACGCTCGAAAGCGCGGCGCTGCATCCGCCGCGCGGGCATTCGCCTGTGACGGCCTGGGTCGGCGGAGGCGAGCGGCCGGAATTCATCCGCCAGTCCGACCTGATGGCCAACGTCTGGACCGGTTTCGACGTGCCGACGCGCCTCGTGGTCGAGCCTGCGCTGAACCATTTCACCGTGATCGACGGACTGAAAGATCCGTCCTCGCAAATCACCGCGCGCCTGATCGGCCTCGACTGATGAGGCCGGGATGATCGATCGAAAGGGCCAGCCATGACGTCCAGCGATTACGATCCCGCAGGCGAAGGCGCCGAGACCGATTTCGCCCGGCGCATGTCCTATGGCGACTATCTGGCGCTGGACAAGATCCTCGGCGCGCAGCATCCGCTGTCGGAGGCGCATGACGAGATGCTGTTCATCATCCAGCATCAGACCACCGAGCTGTGGATGCGGCTTGCCATCCACGAGCTCAGCGCCGCGCGCCGCGCCATCGCCAAAGACGAGGTGCAGCCCGCGATGAAGATGCTGGCGCGGATGTCGCGCATTTTCGAGCAGCTCAACGGCGCCTGGGACGTGCTGCGCACGATGACGCCGAGCGAATACACGCGCTTTCGCGCGCAGCTCGGCCAGTCCTCCGGCTTCCAGTCGCGTCAGTACAGGCTGATCGAATTCCTGCTCGGCAACCGCAACCAGGCCATGCTCAAGCCGCATGCGCACGATATGGAGACCACAGAACTGCTCGAAACCGAGCTCGCCACGCCCAGCCTCTACGACGAGGTGCTGCGGCTGGCCGACCGCAACGGGCTGAAGATGCCGGCGGCTGTGCTGTCGCGCGACGTCCGCGAGACCCACAGTTTCAACGAGGGCGTGCTGCAAGCCTGGCGCGTCGTCTACGAGGCGCCGGAGACGCATTGGACGCTCTACGAGCTCGCCGAGAAGATGGTCGATTTCGAAGACTATTTCCGCCGTTGGCGTTTCAACCATGTGACCACGGTCGAGCGGGTCATCGGCTTCAAGCGCGGCACCGGCGGCACCGGCGGCGTCAGCTATCTCAAGCGCATGCTGGAAATCGAGCTGTTTCCCGAACTCTGGCGCGTCCGCACCATTCTGTAGAAATACCCATGACCAGATATCGCGTCTATGACGACACCAAAGCCCTGTTTCATCTGCCTGACGGCGTGATTTATCTCGACGGAAATTCGCTCGGCGCATTGCCGCTGGGCGTTGCCGAGCGCGTCAACCGCGTCATCACGACCGAGTGGGGCAACGAGCTGATCCGCGCCTGGAATAGTGCGGGCTGGTATGCCCAGCCGCGCCATGTTGGCGAACGCATTGCGCGGCTGATCGGCGCGGAAGCCGGCTCGGTGATGGTGGGCGACACGCTGTCGCTGAAGGTCTACCAGGCGCTTGCGGCTGCGCTCGACATGAACGCATCGCGCAGGGTCGTCCTGTCGGATACCGGCAATTTCCCGACTGACCTCTACATGGCCGAGGGCCTGATCGCGACGCTCGGGCGCGGCCACCAATTGCGTCTGGTTGCGCCGGAGGAGATCGAGGCTGCGTTGTCGGAGGAGATCGCGGTGCTCTACATCACCGAGGTCGATTACCGCACCGGCCGCCGTCATGACATGATGTCATTGACGGCGAAAGCCCATGCGCTCGGCATCGTCACGGTCTGGGATCTGGCCCATTCGGCCGGCGCGCTGCCGGTCGATCTTGCCGGCTGTGGAGCCGATTTTGCTGCGGGGTGCACCTACAAATACATCAACGCCGGTCCCGGCGCGCCGGCCTTCCTCTACGTCGCGCCGCGCCACGCCGACAATGCGCGCGCTGCGTTGTCGGGATGGATGGGCCATGCCAAGCCGTTTGCGTTCGAGCTCGCCTATGCGGCTGCCGGCGGCATCGAACGCATGCGCGTCGGCACGCCGCCGGTGCTGGCGATGGCCGCGCTGGAAGCCTCGCTCGACATCTGGGATCGCATTGAGATCAAGGAGGTCCGCGCGCGCTCGCTCGCGCTCGGCGATCTCCTGATCGCGGAGGTCGAGCGCCGTTGCCCCTCCCTGAAACTGGTGACGCCGCGTGCGCATGAGCGCCGGGGCTCACAGGTCTCCTTTGCCTTCGATGGCGGTTATGCCGCCATGCAGGCGCTGATCGCCCGCGGCGTCATCGGCGATTTTCGTGCGCCCGATATCATGAGGTTCGGCATCACGCCGCTATACGTCGGCGAGAGCGAGATCATGGCAGCAGCCGAGATCATCGAAGAGGTGATCGCGGGCGAGGTGTGGCGGCGGCCGGAATATCAGGTCGTTAACGCGGTGACGTGAGGCTAGGCGCCTCCCCAGACGTCATTGCGAGGAGCGCTTGCCGAAACAATCCAGAGCCACTGCCGCGGCCAATGTCACGGCGGTCATTACCTCCGAGGTCATTGCTTTGCCGCGCGGAGCCATTCACCTTGAGAACACAAGGAATTGGGAGGAGATCCGATGACGCCGCTCGAGAAACTTAAAGCGATGAAGATGCCGTTCGCCGAGCTCAAGGGCGTCGAATTTGTCGAGGCCGCGAAGGACCGCGTGGTGGCGCGGATGATGGTCCGGCCCGATCTCTGCACCCTTCACCACACCATTCATGGTGGCGCAGTGATGGCATTGGCCGATTCCGTCGGGGCGGCGGCGACCGTGATCAACCTGCCCGAGGACGCCAGGGGCACGACGACGCTGGAGAGCAAGACCAATTTCATCGGCGGTGCCAAGGAGGGAACCACGGTCATTGCCACCGCCACCCCCGTCCACCGGGGCCGTCGGACCCAGGTCTGGACCACCCGGCTTGAGACTGAGGACGGCAAGCTGGTCGCGTTGGTGACCCAGACGCAGCTCGTCCTGTAAGACTACGGGCTCTTGATTTTGTTAACGAATTGGTCGCCGCCGATGCCCGAAACTTCGGCAGGTTCCCGTCTTGAAAAGTTTGTTGCGACGCACAATATTGGAGGCCTAGGGATTCGAACGCCTCCTCGAGGGACACCAAGAGGAGTTTTGACGTGGTACTTGAAGACACCGCTCGCACGACGTCCGTTCCGGGCTATGTGCGGACCTTGAGCCAGCAGGAAGAGTTGCCGCTTCTGCGCGATCACCTGCTCAGGCTCGATGCCGGAAGCCGGCATGACCGTTTCAACGGCTTTCTCGACGACAGCTTCATCGAGCGCTACGCCGCCCGCTGCGCCGAGGACGGCACCGTGATCGTCGCCTACATCGTCGACGGCGTCGTCCGTGGTGCGGCTGAGCTGCATCCGCCGGAGGACGATTCGCTGCCCGAAGTCGCATTCAGCGTGGAGGCCTCGGCGCGCCGCCAGAATGTCGGCACCATTCTGTTCAGCCGCCTGATCGCGGAGGCTCGCTGGAAGGGCTACAAGAAACTGCGCATCACCACCGGTGCGGAGAATCACGCCATGCGGGCGCTCGCCAGGAAGTTCGGGGCACATCTCGCCTTCCGCCACGGCGAATCGACCGGCACGATCGATCTGGCTAAGACGCCGGAAGCCGAACTCGCCGAACTCGCCGCTGCGCCATTCAAGGCTGGCCGCGCGCTTCTCAGCTTCAATTCGACCTGCTGGAAGATCATCTCCAGCATGTACGGCAATCGCGCCGCCTGAAGCCAAAAGCGGACTGGAATCAAAAAGCGGACCGGTAATGCCGGTCCGCTTTCGTATTCTGGATCGAGCAATCGACGCTCAGGTGCCGGTGCGTGCGGCGGCGCCAAAGCGGCGGACGACGCGGCGTTCGACCACCACGGAGCGCTGTGCGCCCTGTTCGCCGGCGATCACGCGGGTGGCGGTGATGCGGCTGTTGGTGCGGGCCTGCTTCTTCACCTCGGCCTGGACGACGTCGAGCGGCATCCCCATCAGAGAAGCGGCGATCTCGGCCTGCTGCTCCTGGTCATCGGTGATGCCGACGGCGGCGAAGATCGCCTCGTCCAGGGTGGGCGGATCGTGACGCACGCGCCGCGTGCCGTACTTGGTATTCCAGTCTGCGCTCATAGGGGCCTCGTTTCGATCCGGGATACCTAGTGCCGCCAATGTTGCATTGCAATATGAATTTGGTGTGGCATCTCAGCTATTCACGGGTTGCATCGATCACGTCTCAGGGAGGTGGCGGAGCACCTGCGCCGATCTCGATTTTTTGCTGCGGCCAGCGCTTCAGCGCGGCATGTCCTGCCTGGGTAAGCCCGTAGATTCCCCGGTCCGCGCGCTCGAACCAGCCATACACATTGTTAAGCAAGATCTTGCCCGCATCGGGACAGCGCACGCGCAAATCGCGCACCCGCTGCGGCCCGTCGGCCAGCGCGGAGGCGCAGGCCAGCGCCTGCTGCCGGTAGGCCGTCATGATCGGCGCACGCGTGCTGCCGCCGAGGACCGGATCGCCCTGGCGGCGTTGATGCTCGGCAACCAGCCGCGAACGCTGTTTCGGTTCGCGGCGCGGCGCTGCGGTGGGCGGCTTCACCAGCACCTCGACCTGGCCGCGGTCGGTGACCCCGAGCATACCGAATCCGAGCCGGCGGCAGAGATTGCGATAGCGCGCATCGCTCTCGCGTCCCTTGCCGCGGATCGACATCCTGGCAGCGATCCAGATCTCGTCGCCGGCCGGCGCGCGATCGACCGCCTGGAGGATCAGCTCGAGATTGAAGGCGAGCTTGAGCTCGCCGATCACCACCACCGGTGGATCGCCGGCGCTGAGGCCGACCAGGTCGCAACCGCCGATCTCGCCCTTCACGGTGAAGCCGAGCTGCTCGAGGAAGCGTTTGACGGGCAGGTAAAGCGCGGTTTCCAAAGTCAGCGTCCGAGTCTTGCGTTCCGATCGGAGAATCAGTTTCGTCCAGCTTAGCCCGGATCGAACTCCGGATTCCCCGCCATTTGATCGGGAACACAAGGTCCGGCTATCCTGCGGGCGGGACAGCCGAGCGCCAGCGAAGATGACGATCAGGAACGGGCTCTACCACATCCGCATCGAGATGCTGGATGCCGTCCAGGGCGGCAACCAGGGCGTCATGGTGCTGCGCGACGGCACCATGCGGGGCGGCGATTCATTTTTCTTCGCCTACGGCAGCTACACCTCGGCTGCCGGCAAGTGGAAAGGCGAGCTGACCAACGAGGAACATTCGCCGTCGTTCGACCAGCGCCCGGTGTGGGGCCGCAAGGTCGTGACCATCGGTTTCAGCGGCACCTATACCGACGACACCGCCTATGGCGAGGGCATCGCGCTCGCCGGCAAGCAGAGCATCCGCTTCAAGGGCAATCTGCGGCTGCTGGTGCCGGACTGATTACACCCGCCCGCCGACCGGGATCAGCGCGCCGGTGACGCCGCTTGCGGCGTCACCGGCGAGGAAGAGGATGACCTCGGCGAGCTCCTGCGGTGTCACCCATTTGGAAAAGTCCGCTTTCGGCATGTCGGCGCGGTTGGCCTTGGTGTCGATGATCGAGGGCAGCACCGCGTTCACGGTGACCTTGCCCTTCCACTCGCTCGCGAGTGCCTCGGTGAGGCGATGCACGCCGGCTTTCGACGCTGCATAGGGGCCCATGCCGGAGCCTGCCTGGAGCGCGCCCATGGCGCCGATGTTGACGATGCGGCCGGCATTGGACGCAGCGAGATGCGGCAGTGCTGCGCGCGAGGCATTGAGCGCGGTGAGGACGTTGAGTGCATACATGCGCTGCCAGGTCTTGATGTCGCCGTCACTGATGTTCTCGAAGGCGAAGCCGCCGGCGATGTTGATCAGCGCGTCGAGCCGGCCGAAGTGCTTTGCCGCCGCATCGACCGCCGTCTTGGCCTGCGCCGCGTCGGACAGATCGACGCCGCCGATCTCGATGCTTTCAGGAGTGGCCGGTATTTGCGAGGGCGCGTGATCGATGCTGGCGGTCCGTGCGCCGCGCGACTGCGCGACCGCCGCAACCACCTTGCCGAGCGCGCCTGACGCGCCAGTGACGACCAGAACCTTGCCTTGCATTCTCGTTCTCCCGCGCGGCCGCCTACGGTTGCAGATAGCGCGCCTTCAGTGCGCTCCGTTCTGCTGTGCCGAGCTTGAGCCCGTCGCGCAAGTAGGTTTCGAGGTCGCCATAATCGCGGCCGACGGCTTCGAAAGCCGCCGCAAGATAGGAGGCCTCGACCGAGCCGATCGCGCTGCGCACGTCCTCAGGCAGATCGGCGGCGGCCGTCGCATCACGCCGGTAGAACTGGTTTGTGAGGAGATAGTCCTCGGCGATGACGTCATCGGCGACGCCGAGCGCATGCAGGATCAGCGCGCTGGCAAAGCCGGTGCGGTCCTTGCCGGCGGTGCAATGGATCACAAGCGGGGCGCGGTCTTCCAGCAGGTGGCCGAACAGCGCGCGAAAGCTGTGCGTGTTGTGGCGGACATAGTTGCGGTAGGAGTCGCGCATGATCTCGAGCGCGACCGGTGCGGTCAGCGTGCCCCTCGCGAGCTCGGCGCGCAGCGCGGCGACCACGGTCGGCTCGATCGGCAGCGAATGCACCGTGATCTCGTTCACGACGCAGACGCCGGCGGTGCGCTCCTCCAGGCCGCGAAAGTCGAATGCGCTTCGGACGCCGAGCGCGCGGACGATCTCGATATCGGCTGCGGTGAGCTGCCCGAGATGATTGGATCGGAAGATGTGCCGCCAGCGCGTGGTGCGGCCATCGATGGTCGGATAGCCTCCGAGATCGCGAAAATTGCTGGCGCCTTGCAAGGCGAGGTGGCGGACAGGGGAGTCTGACATCGGATCAGCTTTTGTTATGTTGCCGGCGAGCTATTACAGGGGGCGATCATGAAACGGCACAAGGCCAATCTTTTGCCTGTCGCGATACTGGCGGGCGGAATGTTCTATGCGCAGGGTGCCGCTGCACAGACGTTCCGGACCTACCGCTGCGCCGATGGTACGCAGTTCATCGTTGGATTTTATGACGACGACACGCGGGCCTTCCTCCAGATCGACGGCGAGCCGGTTACGCTGGGGAAGCGGCTTGCGCTTTCTGGGGCGCGCTATTCGGGGGCGGGGATCACGCTGAGGATCGGCAGGACCGGAGCGACCACGGTCAAGCATCTGAAGCGGCCGATCACGGACTGCGCGGTGATCGAAAAGCCTGGGCTCTAGGCGGGAGTGCATCAAGAATCAAAAAGGGCCGAAACTTCATTGTTTCGACCCTTTTTCAAACTGCCGCCGGTCGCTCCAGAGAGCGTGGCGGGACTGAACCAAACCCAGGCATCAGCGATCCCATTTCGGCTTGGCCTCATCGACGGCCTCCTGGTGATACCAGCTTCCGCTGCAGATCGTCTCGTTCACGGGAAGCGAGAGACGGTCGGCAGCAAGGCGGGTTTCACCGTAACGGCGTCCTCCGAGAGCTGCGCGGCCCCCGGTCGGGAATTGATAGATCTTTGCAGATCCCTCACTCAGACCATTGTTCATCATTGCGGTATCTCCTCGGGTCGAAGCGCTTGGCCTCCATGCTGCGCCCGACTCGTTCGATTGTGGTTACTGGAATCCCCATATCGGCCCCGCGCCCCCAAAAGCAAAGTGCTGAAAAGGAAATCAGTTTCAGCTCATTTTCTAGGCAGCGTGCTTTCTGCATCCTCCAAGGCACCAGGTGGGTGACCAACGCGTGAGCCATTGCGAAGGTTGCTGGTGATGGCCCGGAGACTTTGCAGATATTGCCGGACGTTGATGCGCGTTTCATCGGCAACCTCCGGCACAGGCGCCTCTGCTCCAGAATCAGGCGTTTTCCGCAAGATTTTTGCAGTGCAGCTTCACGCAAAGGTGCGCCGCTATGACGCACGCAATTGCGGGCCGCTCGCCGGCGTCGGGGCGGGATCGGCCGCGGCGGAAAACCTCCCGCAGTGCGGCCTTTTGGCACGTTAAATGCTTGTAAACGGTCGGCCGATGTTGGCCGGGTAAACAATCGTGCGGGGACCCCAGGGCCCCCAACCTTTCGCATCATCTACAGAGAGGCTCAATGACCAAGTACAAGCTCGAGTACATCTGGCTCGACGGATATACGCCGACTCCGAACTTGCGCGGCAAAACTCAGATCAAGGAATTCGCGTCGTTCCCGACGCTCGAGCAGCT
>Ga0136846_1220882_pt1 | contig 13515 bp, 10 predicted proteins | sample HopSoiMetagenom2_FD_96841 | JGI IMG/M metagenome (GOLD analysis project Ga0136846, IMG submission 96841) | Grasslands soil microbial communities from Hopland, California, USA - 2 Assembly 2016 (version 4) | ecosystem: Environmental > Terrestrial > Soil > Grasslands | place: USA: Hopland... | reverse complement strand
GTCGCCGGGGGAGCGTGGGGCCACGATCGGCACCGGCGACTCGCCGTTGCGACCGAACATCGCCTGGAGCAGGTCGGCCTGCTCGGTCTTGGTCGGCAGACCCGTGGACGGACCGCCGCGCTGCACGTCGATGATCAGCAGCGGCAGCTCGGTCATCACCGCGAGGCCGATCGTCTCGGACTTCAGCGCGATCCCCGGGCCGGAGGTCGTGGTGATGCCGAGCGACCCGGCGAACGCAGCACCGAGCGCGGCGCCGATGCCGGCGATCTCGTCCTCGGCCTGGAACGTGGTCACGCCGAACCGCTTGTGCTTGCTCAGCTCGTGGAGGATGTCCGAGGCCGGCGTGATCGGGTAGGAGCCGAGGAAGATCGGGAGACCCGACTGCACCCCGCCCGCCACCAGGCCATAGGCCAGCGCCAGGTTGCCGGAGATGTTGCGGTAGGTGCCGACCGGCATCGCGGCCGGCTTGACCTCGTAGCGCACCGCGAACGCCTCGGTGGTCTCGCCGAAGTTCCAGCCGGCCTTGAACGCGGTGATGTTGGCGTCGCGGATGTCGGGAGCCTTGGCGAACCGCGCCGTGAGGAAGCTGATCGTCGTCTCGGTCGGCCGGCCGTACATCCACGACAGCAGGCCGAGCGCGAACATGTTCTTCGCCCGGGCGGCGTCCTTGCGGGACAGGCCGAACTCCTTGACCGCCTCGACGGTCATGCCGGTCAGGTCGAGCACGGACAGGTTGTACTTCTGGGCCAGCGAGCTGGTGCTGTCGTCCTCGAGGGGGTTGGACTCGTAGCCCGCCTTGGCGAGGTTGCGGCTGGAGAAGTCGTGGGAGTCGACGATGATCGCGGTGCCGGGCGCCATGTCTGCCAGGTTGGCCTTGAGGGCCGCCGGGTTCATCGCGACGAGCACGTCGGGGGCGTCGCCGGCGGTCAGGATGTCGTGGTCGGCGAAGTGCACCTGGAACGACGACACCCCGGGGAGCGTGCCCTGGGGTGCGCGGATCTCCGCCGGGAAGTTCGGGAACGTCGCGAGGTCGTTGCCGAACGCCGCGGACTCCTGGGTGAACCGGTCGCCGGTGAGCTGCATCCCGTCGCCGGAGTCACCGGCGAAGCGGATGATCACCCGGTCGAGCTGCTGGACCTGCTTGGCCACGCGAAACGCCTTCTTCTCCTCGACATGCCGCCACGGGCGGCCCGGTGCGCCCCCGCGACGCACACCGATGCTAACGGGGGTCATCCTAGGGCCAAACTAGAACGCGTTCTAGTGGCCATCCTCCAGTCTCCACGATAGTCGGCGATCCGCCGATCCGGAGCAGATCTCAGCAGCCAAGCACCTACGTGACGCGCCTCACTTCGGCCAGATTTGCCATCCGACTACTAAAATGTAGTAACTTAGGCGACTAACCAGTAGGACTCGGGCATGATTGAAGGAGCACACGCATGACCAGCAAGCACGCCGTGACCCGCGGATGGGGTCGTCGACGAGGCCTGGCCCTCGCAGCAGGAGCCGCCGCCACCCTGATGGCGCTCACCGGCTGTGGCGCGAGCTCCGACGCCGCCAGCGGCACCAATCTCAACCTCGTCGGCTTCTCGATCCTCGAGCAGCCGAACAAGCAGGAGTTCGCCGACTTCGAGAAGACCTCGGCCGGCAAGGACGTCACCTTCAAGGGCTCGTACGGCGCCTCGGGCGACCAGAGCCGCGCCGTCGCCGCCGGGCAGAAGGCCGACATCGTGCACTTCTCCCTCGAGACCGACATCACCCGCCTGGTCGACTCCGGCCAGGTCGCGAAGGACTGGAACACCGGCCCGACCAAGGGCATCGCCAGCCAGTCCGTGGTCGTGTTCGTCGTCCGCAAGGGCAACCCCAAGGGCATCAAGACCTGGGCCGACCTGGTCAAGCCGGGCGTCAAGATCATCACGCCGAACCCGGGCGCCTCGGGCTCCGCGCGCTGGAACGTCCTTGCGGCGTGGGGCTCGGTGATCGCCGACGGCGGCAGCGAGGACGACGCGAAGGCGTACCTCACCAAGTTCTTCGGCAACACCGTCGCCCTCCCGGGCAGCGGTCGCGAGGCGACCACCGCCTTCCAGAGCGGCAACGGCGACGTGCTGCTGTCGTACGAGAACGAGGCGATCCTGGCCCGCCAGAAGGGCGCGGACTTCGACTACATCGTCCCCGACGAGACCCTGCTCATCGAGAACCCGGCTGCGGTCACCACCAAGGCCAAGCCGGCCGCGCAGAAGTTCCTCGACTTCCTCGAGAGCAAGCCCGGCCAGCTCGACTACGCGGAGAGCGGCTTCCGTCCGCTCGTCGACGTGGGCTCGTTCGAGACCAAGGGTGCCAACGACCCGTCGAACCCGTACCCGACGCCGGCGAAGCTGCTGACCATCGAGAAGGACTTCGGTGGTTGGGCCGAGGCGGCGCCCAAGTTCTTCGACGAGAAGACCGGCATCGTGACCCAGATCCAGGCCGCCACGGGCAAGCAGTGACCTCTGTAGCCGTCCAGGACCCGAGCCCAGTCGGGAACCCGGGCACCGCGCCGGGCGCGGCGCGCAAGCGCCGCGCCCGGAGCGTGGGTTCGCTCGGCGGTCCGTCCACCCTCGGGCTCGGTGTCGCGCTGACCTGGTTCAGCGTCCTCGTGCTGATCCCGTTGTCGGCGGTGATCATCACGGCCTCGGGTGGTGGCTGGTCGGAGTTCTGGAGCATCGTGACCAGCACCCAGACCGCGTCCGCCATCCGGCTCACCGTGACCCAGGCCGCCGTCGTCACGCTGCTCAACGTGGTGATGGGGACCGCGCTCGCGTGGGTGCTGGTCCGCGACCGCTTCTGGGGCAAGCGTGCGCTCGACGTCGTCATCGACGTTCCGTTCGCGCTGCCGACGATCGTCGCCGGGCTGGTGCTGCTGTCGCTCTACGGGCCACAGTCGCCGCTCGGTGTGAACGTCGCGAGCACGCGGTGGGCGGTCTTCCTCGCCCTGGCGTTCGTGACGCTGCCGTTCGTCGTGCGGACGACCCAGCCGGTGCTCGAGGCCCTCGAGCGCGACGCCGAAGAGGCCGCCGCCTCCCTGGGGGCGGGGCGGCTGACGATCTTCCGGCGGGTCATCCTGCCGGCGCTGGCTCCGGCCATCGCGGCCGGCGCCGCACTCTCGTTCGCGCGCGGGATCAGCGAGTACGGCTCCCTGGTGCTGCTCTCCGGCAACCTGCCGAACCGCACCGAGGTCGCCTCTGTCCGGGTGGTCGCCTACCTGGAGAACGGCAACCAAGCGGCGGCCGCCTCGGTGGCCGCGATCCTGCTGGTCGTCGCTCTCGTCGTCATCGTCGGTCTCGACCTCATCCAGCGAAGGGTGGCCCGTCGTGGCGCGTGACCTCTCCTCCTCTGCCGTCGCCCGCGAGCCGCTCGGGGTGCGGATCGGCCTGCGCGTGGTCACCATCGGGTACGTCGTGATGCTGGTCGGCTGGCCGACGACGCTGGTCTTCAAGAACGCGTTCGGCGACGGGTTGTCGTCGGTCAGCGACGCGCTCACCGACCCGGCCGTCACCTCGGCGCTCCAGCTGACGGCGACGATCAGCGTGATCGCCGTCCTCATCAACCTCGTCTTCGGGGTGGGCATCTCGCTGCTGCTGGTGCGCTACGAGTTCTGGGGCAAACGCGTGCTGTCCACGCTGATCGACGTACCGCTGTCGATCTCGCCGGTCGTGGTCGGGCTCGCGCTCCTGCTCGTCTACAACGGCAACGACGGCTGGTTCGGCCCCACGCTGGAGAAGCTCGGCTTCCAGATCATCTTCGCGACGCCCGGCATGGTGATGGCGACGGTGTTCGTCGCGCTGCCCCTCGTGATCCGCGAGGTCGTGCCGGTGCTCCAGGAGATCGGCGACGACCAGGAGCAGGCCGCGCGCAGCCTCGGTGCGAGCGGCATCCAGACCTTCCGGCGGATCACCCTGCCGGGGATCAAGTGGGCGCTCGTCTACGGCGTCGTGCTGAGCCTGGCCAGCTCGCTGGGCGAGTTCGGCGCGGTGAAGATCGTCTCGAGCAACGTCTCCGGCGAGACCCAGACCGCCACCCTGCTGGTCCAGGCCAAGTACGAGGGCTTCGAGCAGACGACCGCCTACTCGGTCGCTGCTGTGCTCGCCTTCGCGGCGATGGCCTGCCTCGTCATCGTGTCCATCCTGCGCCCCAAGGAGCAGAGCTCATGAGTATCAAGGTGTCCGGCATCACGAAGACGTACGGCGACTTCGTCGCCCTGGACGACGTCTCGGTCGATCTCCCGACTGGTCAGCTGACGGCGCTGCTCGGGCCGTCCGGCGGCGGCAAGTCGACGCTGCTGCGGATCATCGCGGGGCTCGAGACCGCCGACGGTGGGACCGTGACGATCGAGGGCACGGAGGCGACCCACCTCCCGCCCCAGAAGCGCAACGTCGGCTTCGTGTTCCAGCACTACGCCGCGTTCAAGCACATGAGCGTCGCGCGCAACGTCGCCTTCGGCCTCGAGATCCGCAAGCGGCCCAAGGACGAGATCCGTCGTCGGGTCGACGAGCTTCTCGAGCTCGTGCACCTGTCGCAGTTCGCCGACCGGCTGCCCGCGCAGCTCTCCGGCGGCCAGCGGCAGCGGATGGCGCTGGCGCGTGCGCTGGCCGTCGAGCCGACCGTGCTGCTGCTCGACGAGCCGTTCGGCGCCCTGGACGCCAAGGTGCGCAAGGAGCTGCGCGAGTGGCTGCGCCGGCTGCACGACGAGGTGCAGGTGACGACGGTCTTCGTCACGCACGACCAGGAGGAGGCGCTCGAGGTCGCCGACGAGATCGTGGTGATCAACGAGGGTCGCGTCGAGCAGGTCGGCACTCCCGACCAGCTGTACGACGCGCCGGCCAACGACTTCGTGATGAGCTTCCTCGGCCCGACGACCGAGATCGACGGCGTCCTGTACCGGCCGCACGACATCGAGGTGTTCACCCACCCCGGCATCGCCGGCTCGATCCCCGCCCGGATCGTGCGCGAGCTGCGGGTCGGCTTCGAGGTGCGCCTCACCGTCGAGCTGCTGGATGCGGCGCACGAGGAGATCACGGTCACCGTCACCCGCGCGCACCAGCGGTCCCTCGGGCTGCGCTCCGACCTCGACGTGTGGCTCGCGCCCACCCACGGCGCGGTGGTGCCGATCATGGAGCCGGTGGAGACGGCGACCGCGTGACCTCCTCGAGGTAGGCCCGCCAGCCGCTGTGACGGGTGATCTCCCGGGCGGGGTCGGCGCCGTCCGCGGTGCAGACGAAGCCGAGCACCGAGGAGCCGTCGCCCAGCTCGAGAGGACCCAGCGCGAGCGGGGGCAGCACTGAGCCCACGAACCCGGCGAGCTGGTCGGCCGGCAGACGCCAGACCTCGACCTCGATACCGTCGCCGGTCGGCGAGCCGCCGGGCACTCGGGTGAGACCGGGACGCGGCAGCGGCCCGTCGACCACGAACATCCGATAGTCGCGTGCGGTCCTGGCGGTGAAGGCAAGGGTCGCGCCGCGACGCACCAGGTCGGGGTTCAGCGGCTGGCCGCTGAGGTGCGCGCCGGCGACGGCCAGCAGCACCGAGTCGTCGTCAGCCAGCGCGGTCTCGGGATCCTCGCCGCACCACCTGGCGGCCAGCTCCACGAGCGCGTCGTCGTGGCCCGCCGGGGCCATCAGCTGGACGCCGAACGGGAGCCCGTCGGCGCGCATCGTGCCGGGGACCGCGACCGCGCACAGGTCGAGCAGGTTGGTCATGTTCGTGAACCGCCCGAGCGTCGTGTTGACCCCGACGGGGTCGGCGGCGACCTCGGCGAGCGTGGGATGAGTGGGCGTCACGGGGAGCAGGAGGGCGTCGACCCGCGACCACAGCGGCTCGACCTCCCGGGCCAGCTCGGCCAGCCGTCCGAAGCCCGCGAAGGCCTCACTCGCCGTGATGGCCTCGCCTCGGCGGACGATTGCCCGCACCGTGGGGTCCACGGCCGGGTGGTCGTCCATCCGGTTGCCGAAGGCGAGCCACCGCTCGGCGAGCCACGGCCCGGCGTACAGGAGCTCAGCCGCCTCGAGCAGCGGGGTGACGTCGACGGGGACGACGGTGCCCAGGTCGTGGGCGTGCTCGACGGCCTGCTTCCACGCCAGCTGGTGCACGGGGTCCAGTCCGAGGTCGGTCGAAGCGACGCCGATGACCGGTGGACCGGCCGGACGCAGGGCCTGGTGCAGGCGCCGGGAGTAGGGGTCCGCGGCGTCGTACGCGCGCATCGCGCTGAACGCGCGGCGGGCCATCGTCACGGTGCGGGCCATCACGGTGACGCAGTCGAGCGTCCGGCATGCAGGGACCACGCCGCTCGCGGAGACCAGCCCGCGGCTCGGCTTGATGCCGACGATGCCGTTGAACGCCGCCGGGACCCGGCCGCTGCCCGCCGTGTCGGTCCCGAGCGCGAAGTCGACCTCGCCTGACGCCACCGCGATCGCGCTGCCAGAGCTCGAACCCCCGCTCACGTGCTCCACGGAGTACGCCGACGAGCAGGCGCCGTAGGGCGACCGGGTGCCGACCAGGCCCGTGGCGTACTGGTCCAGATTGGTCTTCCCCACCGGCACGGCGCCCGCCGACAGCAGCCGCTCGACCACGAACGCTGAGCGCACGGCCGGCGACACGTTGCGTGGGTCACCTGCGGTCGTCGGCACGCCGGCCAGGTCGATGTTGTCCTTGATCGCGAACCGGAGGCCGGCGAGCGGGCCGCCAGCCGTGACGAGCGACCGCCGCTCGTCGTCCGAGAGCCGGGAGATGAACACGGCGTCGTTCATGCCAGCCACCGTCGGCGCTCCTCCTCGAAGGCTGCCCGTCTCGTGGCCCGCACGGACGCGATCTCGTCGCCCGCCTCGAGCTCGAGCGCACGGACCTCGGCCATCGAGAACGTCGCGGGGCTGACCTCCAGGTCGGCCCGGCCGGATCGGATCTCGGCACGCTGATGGGCCAGCTCGTCGGCGCTCACCGCACGGAAGCGGATCCGGTCGAACTGCCGCAGCAGCCACGGTTGTTCGTCGCGGCCCGACAGCCGCCACACCGGCACCGTCCGGCCGACCAACTGGTAGCCACCCGGTCCTTCCATGCCGTAGACGCACAGGTAGATGCCGCCGATGCCGACCGCGTTCTCCGGGGTCCAAGTGCGTGCCGGGTTGTACTTCGTCGTGACCAGCCGGTGCCGCGGGTCGATCGGCACCGCGACCGGCGCACCGAGGTAGACGTCGCCGAGCCCGACGACGAGGTACGTCGCGGCCGAGACGACGTCGAACACCTCGTCGCGCCCGGGCAGCGCGTTGACCCGGCGGATGAACTCCACGTTGTCGGGGCACCAAGGCGCGTCCGCGCGCACGGACGTCGCATAGCGCCGCATCGCCTCGTGCGCCGCCGGGTGGTCGAACGCGATCGGGAGCGTGACCTCCCGGGCCGGCAGCACCGCGGTCTCCGGGTCCTCCAGCCCCAGGGCCAGCACGGCGAGGTGCTTGGCCAAGGTCTCCAGGTCGAGCGCCGAGGCGTCGACGGCGACGAGGACGGATCGCACCCCTTCGACGATCTCGGTCACCCCCGCGAGTGACTCGCCGCGCAGCGCCTGGGCCAGCAGGTGGATCCAGACACGGACCCGGAGGTCGAGCTCGGTCGGGCCCGCCTCCACGAGCAGGTGCCGGTCGCCCGAGCGCCTGATCGTGTACGCCGGCCCCGTCGACGTCGCGTCGGCGGACTGGAGCTCCTCGGGCCGGCCGGCCGGCACTCCGTGGCGGCGAACCGCTGCGGCCGGCTCACCGGGATCGACGTGACCCATCATCATCGTCGCCAACCTGGCTCGGCGTACGCGCATCGCCTCGGTCGCCTGCTCGGGGGTGACCGGCACCAGCCGGAGCCGGGCTCCCGGGCGGAGCTGGCCGAGCATCCACCGGTCGGCCTCGATCACCACGGCCGGCACCACGAACCCGCCGAGCGACGGCCCGTCCTTTCCGACGATCACCGGCGTGTCGCCGGACAGCATGATGCCGCCGACCGGGTACGCCGAGTCGTGCACGTTCGACGGGTGCAGGCCGGCCTCACCGCCGTCCGTGCGTGCCCATCGCGGCGTCGGCCCGACGAGCCGGATACCGGTCCGGTCGGCTCGGTGGTCGACGAGCCAGCTGGTCTCGAAGAGCTCGGCAACGCCGGCATCGGTCAGGTGCTCCGGCGCTCCGTGGGGCCCGGCGAGGACCCGGACCTCCCAGTCCTCCGGCAGGTCCGGAAGCTCGGGGGCGACCGGGGCGAGCAGGTTGTCGCGGCGTCCCAGCGGTAGCAGGTCGTCGGCCAGGACGGCGCGTCCCTCGAGCCCGCCGAACCGGCCGAGCAGGAAGGTCGAGCGGCTGCCGAGCACGCGGGGGACGTCCAGGCCGCCTTCGACGGCGACGTAGCCACGCATGCCGGCCGCATCGAGCGGGCCGACGTCGAGCTCGGCCCCGGCTGCCAGCCTGGCCACGGCTCCGGCCCGCAGGGGACGTCCGTCGACCGTCGCGCCGGTGGCCGCGCCACCGACGCAGACCAACCGCGACTCGTCGAGACGCAGCCTCGGCCCGCGAAGCACGCACTCGAGTCCCGCCGCGTTCAGGTCGTTGCCGACCCCGGCGTTGACGAGCGCCATGGTGAGCTCGTCGAACGCTCCCGAGGGCGGCACGCCGACGTCCCACAGCCCGGTGCGGCCGAGCACGTCCTGCACCGTGGTCTGGACGCCGCCGTCGAGGATCGTGATGGCCGCCATCAGTCCCACCAGCCGAGGAGCTGGACGGCGGTCGGGTCCCAACCGTTGCACGGGTTGTTGAGCTGCGGGCAGTTGCTGATCAGCACGAGGATGTCGCGACTGGCCGTCAGCTCGACGTGCTTGCCTGGCGCGGAAAGGCCGTCGGCGAACACCAGGCCACCCTCGGCTGTCACCGGCACGTTCATGAAGAAGTTGATGTTGTGGCCCAGCTGCCGTTGCCCGATGCCGGCCGGTGCGCCGTACCGGAGGAAGGTCTCCCGGCACGCGTGCTGGTGCCGCGTGTGCTCGCCGTACCGGATCACGTTGCTCTCCTGCGAGCAGGCGCCGCCGATCGTGTCGTGGCGCCCGCAGGTGTCACCGGTGATCACCGCCAGCTCGTCGAGCCGGTTCGACAGGAGCCGTGACCCCGAGGTCAGGAACACGCCACCCTGCTCGCGCACCGTGTCGAAGGCCGAGTAGCGGTTGTCGACGTCGTCGGCGTCGTAGAGCAGTGTGTCGACCGCCTGGTTGCCCCAGAGGTCCACGATCCGCAGGCGGCCGGCGGCAGGGACACGGATCAGCGCGCCGTCGCCCGCCTCGACGACCGTGTCGAGCACGGTCGCCTGGAGGGTGCTGGTCATGCCAGGACCCTCCAGGCCATCTCGAGGGCTCTGGCGGACTCGTCGCGGAACGACCGGCTCGGGTCGTCCTCTTCTCCCACAGCGGCCGGCGCCACCGTGACCTCCACGCCGGCGGGCGCGTAGGGGCCGGCGGACAGGGGGTGCGGCGCGGTCGAGACCACGAGCAGCACGTCCTGCTCGGTGCGCAGCACGACCCGGTCACCAGCGGTCGCGTTGCCGGCAACCCAGGAGAGGGACGCCCCGGCGTCGTCGCCGATCCCGACCTTGCTGAAGAAGTTGACGGGTGCGCACAGGTCGGCCTCGCCGAGGCCGTGCTTCGCCAGCTCGCTGACCAGTCCCGTCCGGGCCGAGCGCCGCCATGCGTTGCCGTCCGCCGCGTAGCTCGAGGGGCCGAACCGCTCCAGGTGGCTGTCGTGGCCGAAGCCGGCCAGGCAGTCGTGCCAGTCGACCGTCGAGGAGACGACCGACGCAAGGGCGAGGCCCCGATCCGACATCAGCACCATCGGCGGCCGGATGCAGGCCGACATCTGCGCCTTCATCGTGTCGGGCACGTTGAGCCGGTCGAGCCGATCCGGTCCGTAGAGCAGCACGCTCGCGTTCGCGTCTGAGCCGAGCGCCGTGAGCGTCACCGACCGGCCCGCGCGGACCGGCGCCGACCAGGCTGCGCCTCCGGTGATCTCGTGCGACCAGCTCATGCCTCCTCCTCGAGGATGGCCCCGAGCTGCGGGTGCGGGAGGGACAGGCGAGCGACCGGCTCTCCGATCGCCCGGTGGTACGCCGTGCGCTGGTAGAGGTACGCCAGCACGCCGCCGACGCCGGTGGCCGCGAGCGCGACCAGTGGGAGGTAGTGCAGGTACCAGCCCTCGCCCGCCGGGTCGTACACCTCCGCGCGCGGCCAGCCGAGGTTCACGGTCATCAGGGCGCCGTAGGCCACTGCGACCACGTTGACGGCAACGCCCGCGCGGCCCAGGGTGAAGAGCTTGTTGCCGTCCTCGTCGAGGCCGCTAGGAAGCACGTTGCCGCGCAGCCGGCTCACCAGCAGCGGCACGGTGACCATCAGGTAGGCGATGTAGAGCAGCATGATGCACACGCTGGCCAGCCCGAGGAACAGCCCGGCGTTGCCGACGTTGACCAGCAGGCACACGGCGGCACCGATGCCGGGCACGACCGTCGCAAGGACCGGCGTACCGGTCCGGTCGGAGACCCTGCCCAGCTGGGCCGAGAAGGGCAGCACGTGGTCACGCGACATCGAGAAGATCATCCGGGCCGCGGCGGTCTGGATCGCGAGGGTGCAGACCGAGACGGCGAGCGCCACGTCGAGCAGGAGCAGCTTGCCGGTCGTCGTGCCGAGCTGGCTGGTCAGCACGTAGGGCAGACCTTCGACGCCGAGCTTGCCGTCGGTGACGGAGGGGGCCGCCATCAGGGCTGCCACGATGAGGAAGGCGCCGCCGACGCCTGAGGCGACCACCGCGCGGATGATGGTGCGCGGAGTCGTCGCACGCGGCCGGTGCGTCTCCTCCGCGAGCTCACCGGCGCTGTCGAAGCCGACCAGCACGTAGGCCGCCATCAGCGCCGAGATCAGCAGAGGTACGACGTACCCGGTGGTGTGGTCGAGGTTCGTCGTGTGAAGCACCACCGACGGGCCGCGCTCTGCGTGACCGAACAGCAGGATGACCAACAGCACGACGCCGACGAGCTCGCAGGTGACGCCGACGGAGTTCACGATCGCGGTCGTGCGGACGCTGAGTGCGTTGAGAGCGGTGGTCACGACGAGGAGCAGGCAGCCGAGGACGACTGCGTTCGCCGCCCCGTCACGTGAGGCTAGCGACGGGTCGCTGCCGACGACCTGGAAGCCGGACCACACCGCCGGGAGCACGACCTGCAGCGCGATCGCCGCTGCGGCGACCGTGATCGTCTGGGCGATCACCATCGTCCAGCCGGCGAACCAGCCCACGGTGGCTCCACCGAGCCGCCGTGACCATTGGTAGATCGCTCCGGAGATGGGGTAGTGCGCCGCCAGCTCGGCGAAGCACAGCGCGACCATCAGCTGGCCGGCGAACACGGCTGGCCAGGTCCAGAAGAACGCGGTGCCGCCGAAGCTGAAGCCAAGGCCGAAGAGCTGGAAGACGGTCGTGAGGATCGAGACGAAGGAGAACCCCGCGGCGAAGGAGGCGTAGCTCCCGACCCGACGGGAGAGCTGTTGGTGGTAGCCGAAGGTCTCGAGATCGGTGCTGCTGAGGGTGTCGACGGGAGTGGAGAGGGACATCCGTGCCTCCGAAGGGGTCGGCCCGGAAATGCGCAGCCCGGGGCCAGCTAGGCCTCCCGGGCTTTTGTCCCGCCGTGGAACGAACCGCACCTCGTCGTGCCGCTCGCAGCCCCTCTCGGACCAGTCCTCCTGCTGCCAGGAGCGGAACCCTAGGGGCGCCCCGCCTCTTGTCAGCGGGTCGAGGTCAACTACAGGCCGCGGCAGTTTCGCACCGATGCCCCCGACGTGAAGTCTGTGTTACCTCGTCCTCACACCGGGTTGGCTGGGAGTAACTCCCATCTTGACGTTCACTCCCATCTCGGTCACGCTGGCGACGCCGGGGCACGCACGTCCCGCGGGCGAGAGGCGGCGGGCATGGCGATCAGAGTCATCCAGTGGGCGACCGGCGGGGTCGGTCGGGCGGCGATCGAGGCCGTGCTGCGGCACCCGGAGCTCGAGCTCGTCGGGTGCCGGGTCTACAGCGCGGACAAGAGCGGCCGCGACGTCGGCGAGATCGTCGGCTCGGATCCCGTCGGCGTGACGGCGACGGACTCCCTCGAGGAGATCCTCGCCCTGGACGCCGACTGCGTCGTCTACTCCCCTCTGGTCGCCGACGCCGGTGACGTGGCGGCGCTGCTGCGCTCCGGCAAGGACGTGGTGACGCCGGTCGGCTGGGTCTACCCCGACCGGGACAGCGACCGGGTCCGGCCGCTCGAGGAGGCCTGCCAGGAGGGCGGCTCGACGCTGCACGGCTCCGGGATCCATCCCGGCGGCATCACCGAGCGGTTCCCCTTGATGGTCTCCGCGCTGTCGGCCGCCGTCACCCACGTGCGGGCGGAGGAGTTCTCCGACATCCGCACCTACGGTGCACCCGAGGTGATCCGCGACATCATGGGCTTCGGCGGCCCTCCCGAGCAGGCGATGGCCGGCCCGATGCTCGCGCTCCTCGCCGAGGGGTTCAAGGCGTCGGTGCGCATGGTTGTCGACGAGCTGGGGTTCGCGGCTGACGCGAAGGTGCGCTCGTCGCAGGAGGTGGCGGTGGCCACCGCGCCGATCGAGTCGCCGATCGGCGTCATCGAGCCAGGCCTGGTCGCTGCTCGCCGGTTCGTGTGGCAGGCGTACGTCGGCGACCAGCCCGTGGTGACCGCCGCGGTGAACTGGCTGATGGGCGAGGAGCACCTGGACCCGCCGTGGGGCTTCGGACCGGCCGGCGAGAGGTTCGAGGTCGAGGTCCAGGGAGACCCGAGCGTGAGCCTCGTCTTCCACGGACTCCAGCCGGAGTCGGTCGCCGCCGGTCTCGTCCGCAACGACGGCGTGGTCGCCACCGCGAACCACTGCGTCAGCGCGATCCCCTACGTGCACCGGGCCGAGCCCGGCATCAAGACCTACCTCGACCTGCCGCTCGTCGCCGGCCGGGCAGCGCCGGGGTTGGGCCGGTGATGGCGTCCGCCACAGAGCCGGCGGCCGCTCCTCTGCGGGAGCGACAGCGGACGGCGCTGCGCAGCGAGATCCAGCGGGTCGCTCTCCGTCTCTTCGCCGAGCACGGCTTCGACGCCGTGACCACGGAGGCGATCGCCGCCGAGGTCGGGGTCTCGACCAGCACCTATTTTCGCCACGTGCCGAGCAAGGAGCACCTGCTGCTGGGGGTCGCGCAGGGGGAGGGCGCGAAGATCGTCGCCAACTTCCGGACCCGTCCGTCCGACGAGGACGTCCGCCCCGCGCTGCATGCGGCGATCCTGGGTCGCACGTCGCTCTTCGAGCGCGACGCCGAGACGCTCGAGCTCTGGCGGCGGGCGATGGTCTCGGCACCGATCAGCGTGCGCCGGGCCACCCTGGTGAGTCGCGACGACAGCGAGCAGCTCGTCGCCGCAGTGGCCGAGCGGCTCGGCGGATCGTCGGCG
>Ga0136846_1210578_pt1 | contig 13516 bp, 20 predicted proteins | sample HopSoiMetagenom2_FD_96841 | JGI IMG/M metagenome (GOLD analysis project Ga0136846, IMG submission 96841) | Grasslands soil microbial communities from Hopland, California, USA - 2 Assembly 2016 (version 4) | ecosystem: Environmental > Terrestrial > Soil > Grasslands | place: USA: Hopland... | reverse complement strand
TTAACCCGTTCGCAGCGTTGCCCCCAAACGCGGGCGAATCTCGGGCATTCAGAAATGGACGTAACCTCTTGTCACGAAAGTAGCCGGAGCGGGGCTCGAACCCGCACGTCCCTTAACGGGACACAGGATTTTAAGTCCTGTGCGTCTGCCAATTTCGCCACCCGGCCTTGAACAAAAATCACTGTGGAATCACGGCGAACAAACGACACGCCGACGGGTCGTGCTGTTCGCACAATCCGCGTCGTGCGCCCGATTCTAGATCGCCCAGTCGCCGCGAAAAACCGGGGCACGCCTGCAACGCACCGATCAAGCGATAGAAAGTGCTCGCGCAATTTACGAAGAAGCGAAGACAAACCGTGCATCAACGAGTACAACGCCGGGCAGTCGCCCAAGAATCGCGATATCAAATACTTGCCGCGTTGCCGCTCGGCGATGATGGCGAGCCACTTACTGTGTCGCCCATGGAGCGCGGGCGACCGTGGCATTCATAACGCGGACCAATCGTTAGGCGAGGCCTAGCGACGACCGCTGCGGCCGGCGTAAACGTGAATGCCTTTGTATGGCGGCAGCACGCGATGGACAACGACGGGAGCGATACGAGTATGTACCACTTGGCTGCCGCTGGCGTATTGGTCGGCTCGCGAAAGGGCCGGGAACGAAATAAACAAAATGGCGATGAGGGTTAATGCGCGCATCGTCTAGCTCCTCGTTGTCCAAGTCAAAGCGGTTCGATCGCATTTGCAAGCTCCGTGCCATCGCCGTAAGTCGTGATTCAACGATGCTGAACAGGTCAGTCGGTGGATGTGGCTGGCGTCAAATCGATCACCGATTGGATGGCCCAATCGCGCCATTGGGGGGTCGCCTCAAGAAACTAACGCTGCTCCGCGTCTTGGCAAAAGACCTGCCAACTCTGGCATGCGACCTGCACTGACGAGTACCGCCTTCTACCTTGAATCCGCCCCGGGAGACTTGTCATGCAACTTGTCGTCTTCACGCCCTTGTTCGCCGCTGCGGGATGGTCGCTTATTTACCTGCTCATGGGTGGCGGAATTGGCGGCGCAATCCTGATTTTCGTCGTTCTGAAAATGCTTGGGCGGTAGTGCAGCCATCCACGAACTACGTGGACACCGCCTATGCATGAGCCGTGGAGTTCGTGGAAGTGACGTCAGATGCCAAGTGTGGCGACCCTACTGGCGAGGAATCGTTCAAGAAATAAAAACGCCCCGCGGGCTGGAACCAGCCGTCGCGGGGCAGGCTGCTTGGACCGTCCGGCAGCCCTGTCATTCATATCTTCCAGATTGCTTGGGCCAACGCGAATTTCTACCCCTACTCGGCTGACTTTTGAAGAATTCGCCTGCATTCGCCGGCACAACCGACATATCGACCCGCTTGCCGCTTATCCGCGGCTAATAACCTCGCGGACGATCACCGAACCTGGCGGCTTGCTGTCGGCCGGCTTCCAGCGGTGGGATTTCGCCGGTTCGAATCTCGCGCGACTCCGATTGTTCGGACAAGTGTATTCGTATTGCCTGGCTGGCTCGGCCATGTTGCCGATCGGCAAAAAGAACACGTGCGGCTGGCGGCAGGCCGCACAGCCTTTCGTAATCGTGGCCGGCATAGGCGACAAGATAATCAGACGTAGCCACCACCGGAATCTCCCCTTACGACTTAGTAACCGCTCACCGCGAGGCGGCCGCGATTTGTGTGGCTACCGAGGCGTTTTCGCGCGCCGTATTCGTTCCACGGTGGCATAGAATCGTGGAATGCCGTCCGCATCTCGGAGCTCGCTTCGGCTTGTGCCTCTGGTCCTGGTCGGCTCGGTTCTACCGGCCGTCTTTGTCGCGCTCGATACCAGCCTGCTGACATCCTGGTCCTTAGCGCTCCTGATGGCCGCGCTCGTCGCGGAAGTCGCCCTCATGGGCCCGCTCTGCGCGACCTTCATTCGCCCTCGCTGGCTGATGTGGCTGATTTATGCCTGGACGTGGCTGGTGATGGACATGATGGTCCTAGCCTTGGCCATTGCCGATCCGTGGTACGGCGAAGCGATCTCGCCCACCACCCTGCCCATGGGAATGCTCAGTGGTCAGTTAGGTCTCGTCCTTGTCTGGGCCGCGCTGGGGCAACCGCGGTGGAATATCCGCTGGCCGGCAGCATTCCTGCTGGCTGTCGCCATCTTGATCCCGATTGTCTGGCATCAAATGCATCCAACCGAGCTATTGATTCTTGTCGGCTTGCAAAGCGCGATCCTGCTCGTCGTCTGTTGGTGGCTCGCTTGGAGAGGCTTTCGCATGGTTCGCTTCGAATCGGCCGGCGACAACCCGTTTCTCTCTTCCAAGAACCATTCCTCTGGCCAGCCGCGCGAAAATCAATTTCAACTTCGCGACTTGCTCATTTGGACCACCGCGCTGGCGATCGCCCTGGGCGTGGCGCGAATGATCAATTACTGGAGCGCTTCCATCGATGTGTGGGAGCACATTCAATCATTCGTCGTCACGAAGAGAATGCGGGACTTTCTGCTGGGCATTCCCACCGCGGCTATCGTCACCTCTGCGGTCCTTCTGGTTGCGCTGTGGGCCGCGCTCGGCCAGGGCCGGCCGCTGATGCGCTGGCTCTGTCTTTTTGTCTTCGTCGGAATTCTCAGCACAGCGCACGGCCTGATCGATTACTATCAGCACGCTTGGACTTGGCGTTGGGCGCCGCCACTGTGGCGGAGTTGGGACATATTCTGGAACCTTGAGCAGACGCTGGTCACGTGGCACTGCCTTACCGGTGGCATGCTCTTCGCCGCTCTGCTAATGTTTCGCAGCCTCGGCTATCGGCTGTACCGCATGCGACATAGCGGCTTAAGTAAAACGACAATACCCCTGCCTGAACGGCAGCTGAACGGATGAAAAACAAGCGTCGTCGCTCGGCTAGATCGAACGCTGAAGCCGCGTACATCTGCGACTCCTGCGGCGAAGAGATCGTCATTCCGATCGACCTGTCGGCTGGCGAGAGCCAGCAGTATGTCGAGGATTGTCCCGTCTGCTGCCGTCCCAATGTGATTCATGTCGAGCTTGCGGTCGACGAGGACCCGCGCGTTTGGGCCGAGCGCGAATAGTGGCAATTGGGCCGCGACTAACGCATTAGCAATGCTTTGAGATTCAGTTTGCATTGCCATGGTTGCGAAGTATCCGATAGCGGACATCCGCGTCATGCGTAAACTGCTCTTTTTTCTTTGCCTCGCATTTCTGCCCGTGCTATCGGGCTGCGCCGCCACAGACGCCCTACTGCCCCACCTGCGCAAGCCGATCTCCTGGAGCGACAGTTCTCGCCAGGCTCAACAAGCCGCTTACGATCGCATGCTCGCGAATTCGATGGGCGGTACGCGAAACGCCGTGCGCGCCGGCATGCTGGGGTCGAGCAATTACATACCCGGCGCATCCAGCAATCCATTCGCGCCATAACCGGCATTCAGGGAGCGCAAGCTTCCAAGTGGCGCGCCTTGGATCCATTCGATAGGGCACACCGTTGCTAGCCCTGGGGCGCAAAATTCCGGGCGAATTGGAGTCCGTTCGTAAATCGCTTCCCGCGGCATAGCCTTTGCAAATCGCTGTAACACCGGTTTTGCAAACAAGGAGACACGAATGAATCCGAACATCGCCAGACGGCGGCACGCCAAGGCAGCTCAGCATCAGCGCGGCAACGGACAGAGCCGTCAGGGACATCCAATCAACGTCGGAGACACGGAACGACAGCTCTCGATGATCGGTGGCACTGTGTTGGCCGTGTACGGCCTCGCGCGGGGCTCACTATCGGGCCTCACGCTCGCCGCGATCGGCGGCGCACTCATTTGGCGCGGCCACACCGGACATTGCGAGATGTACCACATGCTCGGCCATAGCTCGGCTGAAAGTTCGCAGCACGGTCACGAAACCGAGCAGCGGGTCCGCCATGAGCAGCGGCACTAGAGCGGTCACGCCGAAAGGCCCGCGACCAGGCGACGTCGCGTAGCCCACCGCTAAACGTCTAGGCGGACTAAATCGGTAATGAAGCCGTCCGGCCAGTTCCCGCCGGTCCAATCCGGGCAGGGGCTGCCAATGCCGCATTTCGCGACTGTTGCGTCGAATCGGTCGCGGACTGAGGATGACATCTCCGCGTTACAGGTTTTCTTCAACGACCAATCGCGAACCGTGACATACAATTGCTAGTCACTCGCGAGATTGCTATGCCCTTCAGCGTTCGAGAAACTTTTCTCGCCGTCGCCATTGTCGCCATCTTCGTCGGCGCGTTTCTCAATTGCCAGGTCGCAACCAAGGCACTGCGTGCCACTCAAAAACTGAGTGCCGCAACGTCAGCCACTCAGAAATGATGGGCGCGACGGCCAAGACCTGAAACCGTTATCGTAAACGAACACGGTGATCAATCCTGTTGCGATTGACCGCCGCAGTAAGACAATAGGCACTCGTCGGCTCGTTAAAACCCCAGCCCATATTGCAGCCGCTGATTGTACATCTGCTGATACGGCTGCCAGCCGCCGCTGTATCCAGCCCCGTAGGGTGCCGCCGGCCGATAGTACGGCGCGGCATAGCCGCCGCCATATCCGCCATAGCCGTAGGCGCCATTGCCATAGCCGCTATTGCCGTAGCCATATCCGCCATAGGCGCCGTTATTGACGATCAAGACTTGCGGCCCTCCAACGACTATTCGCGGTCCTTGTGCACGGGCAGCGCTTAGCAGCGCTGCGAACAGGATAGAGGCGAAAGCAACCGCGGCGAGAGCGTGGCGTTTCATAGCTGGGCCTTTCAAAAGGTGGAGATGCGATCGCTGGCGCCGCAAGTGTAACCGCCCATATGCACAGACGCACCGCGCACCGGCCACGTCAGGTTACAACCGCGCAATGACCCTGGCTAACAATTGCGAAAGAGATGCCGTCATCTTGCTCGTCACCGCCGGACCATCGGCTCAATACAACATCCGGCATTGCAGAAACGAAGCCACGAACACGACCAAAATCGCGGCTGCAAAGACAAGCTCGTGAAAGGTCATGGCCGTCATGGTGTTCTAGCTGCCACTGTGTAAGTTGCTGCTGTAGAGGCCGATCTCGCGCAAGTGCTCTTCAATATCCCAAAACGCTTCTTCCGGCTTCGGCGTTCTTACAATCAGTCCCAGCTCATCGGAGGTCAGCGTGAGGGCGTTCTGGAACTCGGCCTGTTCAGGGGTCACACTCGGATCTCGTTGAATCATGGCCCGCGCCTCTCGGGGAAACTTGTTGGCTATCTAACAGGTACTCCGCGATTCTTGCGCGCGCGGAAAATGACCGCCATCACTGAGAGGCGCGAGTCCCTGGCCCTCATTCCTGTATCGGTTGTGCCGACTTTGCCCGCCAAAACCCCCCGCTTGGCAGCGTTTTACTCACTGGGCCATTCTCCAGCTAGCTCGCGACATATATTTCAAAAAGCACTTCTGTCCTCGGTTCCCCAGGTGTCGCCATGTCGGGCTTCACATTCCGCGAAATCGCCCTTGCGATTGCCATTTTCGTCGTCCTCTGCGTCAACTTTATTGACCCGCAGATGTTGAACTTCGTGCTCGAGTCGTTTCCGACATTCTGGTAAACGGTTGGCAATTCGCTCGAATCGGCGCAAAAATAGCGCAGACGTCCGTCTTCGCCAGACCTTTTCTTTCGCCAGCTTTCGATTGCACCTGCTTGGGCAAAGCCTCTGGCTCGTGTCGCCGTCCAAATGGCCGCGACGCTAGAGATGACAAAATCACCAATTGCCATTGTGTCGGCGAGCCGAATGCGCTCTCATAGGGGCAATTCCATGCTCAACACCATGCCCTTGTCCTCTCACGCGCGAAGGATCGTGCTATGGAGCCTTACAAAGGCATCGTGTGTTCGCAACCGCACCGGCGAGTGACCTCGGCCCGCCGAATGCATCAGCCCGATGATCAGTGGATCACGGAGGTGCGCGCAACGCTGCGCGATTCCGATACCAACTTCTTTCAGGTTCGGCCGGCGCGGTATTGGTTTGACTTTGCCCTAAGTCTGCTGCTGGCGTACGGCAGCGGTGCGGTCTTTTTGCTCTCGCCGCTCGGCTCGCTCGCGCAGATAGCAAGTTTCCCCGTCACGGTATTTTGGGTCTATCGTCTCGGATCCCTGGTTCACGAAGTCTGTCACCTCAACCATCACGAGATGCGGGCGTTTAAAGTAACGTGGAACGTGCTCGTCGGAATCATGACCCTCGCGCCGTCTCCTTTCTTTACCCGCCATCACCGTGACCATCACAGTCAGCGGCAATTCGGCCGGCACGAAGATCCCGAATACATCGTCAACTTCTTTCCCCAGGGCAGCTGGCTGGGCTTGCTGGCCTTCGGCTTGTTCATCGTTGCTTTTCCGCTGATCGTGTTCCTGCGGTTTTTGTTGTCGCCGCTCACTTTTCTGCATCCGGCGCTGCGCGAGCTGGTGCTGCGGCGGGCGTCCTCGCTCACAATGAACTTCCGTTATGAGCGAAAACTATCGCGCTTTGATCGGTTTGCCATCACCTCGATTGAGATCCTCTGCTGCTTGCGCGCCGCCGCGATGTTGTTGGCCGTCTATTGGGGTGTGAACCACTGGACGCGGCTGCCGCTGTTCTACTCGATCGCACTCGGCGTGCTGATTTTGAATCAGTTCCGCCTGGCGGGCGACCACCACTTTCAGAGCGAGGGACACGCCTTAACCTACGAGGCGCACATTCGCGATTCGTGCAACTATACGGGACGCGACTGGATCACTTGGCTGCTCTACCCGTTTGCAATTCGCTATCACGCCTTGCATCACTTGTTCCCCGCCATGCCGTATCACAATTTGCAAGCCGCGCACAAATACTTGACGCATCGCCTGCCCAGCCATTCTCCCTATCACGGCCTCGATCAAGGAAATTGGTGGCGGGTGGCCAGGCGGACGCTGTTCGATTTCGGCCACTTTCCTAAACGCTAGCCGTTGAAGCCTTCCGGAAAGGCTGCCCCCGACGCCGACTGGCTGCCTGTCTGTCCGTCGGCCAGGCTTCTCGTCGCTTCATTTAGTGTCGCAAACTTGGTGCTCTTCACCGTTTCCTCATTCCATACGATCCAGGAGTCCTCAGCCGCCGGCGTGGCCCACCACGGAACACCATTTCCGTCCACGAGCGCCTTCGAGGCAGCCAGTAGATCCTTCCGCGATCGAAAACCCAAGCGAACCGCCAGTTGGTCTTCCCGAAACTCGCTTTCCCGCTCCATCCCGGCTGCCGTATCGATCGCCTTTTTCGCTTTGGGTACGCTGCCGGCCTGATGCACGAGCACCTGTGCCGTTCGCTCGACCCCTTGAGGCACCGACCGCCGATGACTCGCTCCAGGTGGCGCCGGCTTAGGGCTTGGAGGAACCTGCACGTCGTGGGGCCGTACCTTGGGCGTTGGTTTTGATCGGCTAGCCATGACTTTGACTCCGTTAGATACGAATCGCCCCGTCTAAATCCTGATCATCCTGACAGTGGGGACAGGCGATGCAAAGCAAAGGCCAAAGCCGGTTTTAACGCCAAATTGTCGTGCTTCGCGACGGACCGGTCCAATCGTCAACTGGCGGTTTGGCTGGCTCAAATCGCTTACTGCGCGGAATCGTCGCAGCGGCAGGCGGCCTGGGAACGACAAATCCGCGTGCAATTTCAGCGGGCAACGAAAATAGAATGCCCGCCGTCAACAGGAGCGACAGATTAGATGCCAACACCAGGGTTGTGATTCGGCAGAGAGCAGAGCGGCGCATTCCGCGACATCTTGCAATGCCTATGCCGCTTCACATCGAACAATGAACCTATCTGCATAGCGGCCATCATCTGCCCCGGTACAATGCGATCCGTCTGCTACCGCCTCCAGAAAATTCGCACGCCCTAAGCATTCCATGGAGCCCGAACTTTTTCCTCCGCCTCCAGTAACCCTGCTTGCCCAATCTTCCTATCCCGGAATCAGCGGCTTTGTGCCTGGCTCTCGCGGTTCGTTGATGCTTGACGTGGTCTTTGTTGCCATGTTTCTCGTTGTTCCACTGCTCATCGCCAGCGTCTATCTCGTCAAATATCGCCGGCAATATGGGCTCCACAAAAAGCTCCAGCTGGCGATGGCAGCCATCCTTCTCGTCGCCGTTCTCCTGTTCGAGCTCGACATCCGTATCAATGGCTGGGAGGAACGTGCCGCGCCGTCGCCCTATTTTGATTCCGCCCACAAATGGTCCTGCCCCGCGGGCATCGCTTTAGTCGTCCATCTCTGCTTCGCAGTCCCCACGCTTCTGCTCTGGTCGATTGTCGTCGTCCAAGCTCTGCGCAAATTCAGCCGCCCTCCCCTGCCCGGCCCTCATAGCCAGTGGCACGCCCGGTGGGCCACGCTCGGGGCCATAGGCATGGTTCTCACCGCCGTTACCGGCTGGCTGTTCTATTGGTTAGCCTTCGTGGCGACCGCCAAAAACCTGGCGTAATCCACAAATCTGCGTGATTTTGTTGCGTTCGCCCAGCCTCCGATTTACTCTGATACGATAGAACTTGGTCTGCGGACTGGCCTGGCATGCCGGGCTCCGTAGGTCGAAGCCATGCTTCGACCCAGCCCACCCGACTGGTAGCCGCCTCAGGGGCGCGGCCGCTGGCCGGTCAGCGTCTGCCCGCAGCTTATCGAAGAGAAGTGAGCCATGACAAAAATCTTCTGCTCGAAACTTCCCGTACGCGCCGCGCTCGCCTGCCGCATCAGCTTGTCGCTGGCCGTTGTGTTGGGAACCGTCAGACTCACCCACGGTCAGGCCAATATTGGTAACTTCGGCAACCGCGTCGGTGGCGTGTTCGTCGATGCCTCTGGCATGGTCACGCCGCTGGAAAAGAGCGCGAAGATTCCGCTCCGCGACTTCCTGCGAAAAACGCACGCCGCTGCGCCGGCTGACTTGAGCCCGTCGGTCGAGATGCGGATGGTCTCGCTGCGGCGACTCGAAGAAGCTGTACAAGCCGCCGGCCAATCGACGGCCGAAATGCTCCCGGACGATCTGCGTTTTCTCGCCGGCATGCAGCGCGTTCAATATGTGCTCGTCTATCCCGAAGAACACGACGTCGTCCTCGCCGGTCCCGGCGAAGGCTGGAAGGTCGATGACGAAGGCAACATCGTGGGGGTCACCACTGGCCGTCCCGTCCTCCGCATCGAAGACCTGATTGTCGCGTTTCGCACCGTCGATAATGCCCGCCGCGGTGGCATCAGCTGCTCAATCGATCCTACGCCCGAAGGGCAGCAGCGCTATGAAGCGCTGATGGCCAAAGGCGGCCTCAAGGCCGGTGCGGGTGCGCTCAAAGCCGTCGCGCATGCGTTTGGTCCGCAAGCCATCTCGGTCACGGGCGTCCCGGCTGACTCGCATCTGGCTCGCGTCCTGGTGTCGAGCGATTTCCACATGAAGCGGATTGCCATGAAGCTCGATCCCTCGCCGCTTAAGGAGCTGCCGAGCTTCCTCGACATGCTCAAGCGCGACGGCACGCACCTGGGCAACATGATGCCCCGCTGGTGGATGGCCTGCGACTATGAGCCGCTGGGGCGCAGCGAAGACGGCCTGGCCTTTGAGCTCCGCGGCCGCGGCGTCAAATGCCTCACCGAGGAAGAGGTCGTCGCTGCCGGCGGCCACCGCGAAGGCACCGGCAAGATCAATCCCGCCGCGCAGAAATGGGCCGACACGATGACCAGCCATTACGACCAGCTTTCGCTCAAGGACGCCGCCTTCGGCGAATTGCGAAACGTCATGGACCTATGCGTGATCGCCGCGCTCCTCGCCAAAGAGCAGCTCCTGGCTAAGACACAGTGCGAGCTGCCAACGCTCTTCGGAACCAGCGGCACGCTCGGCGTCACGTCCATTCCCGCTCCCAAAAGCGTAGAGACTCAGTGCAGCGCGATGAACACTGGCTCGGAGTACGTCTTCACGGCTTCCGGCGGCGTGCAAATCGCCTCCTGGCAAATTGCCGACAAAACCGAGCTGCGCCCCGCCGTGACAAATATCCGTCAAAAAGCCCGACCCGCCGCGAATAGCAGCTCGGTGTGGTGGAACCCAGCTCAATAGCCTCCGGTGTTAGGGTGGCTCGGGCACCGTTCGCGCAGCGACGGTCGCGCGCCATCGAACCACGGCCTACGCTGGCGAAACCATCGCCCCTACGCGGGGTTCAACACGGATGCACGTGCCTTAAGGAACTGGGGCGAGACGCGAAAACATGTCGGCTAAACGCGGTAGCGATTTTTCGCTCCTGGTACTCGCCTCAGCCGCCGCGGTGCTATTGACCTGTGTCATCACCGCGATCGCGCTCGCTCAGGATGGGCGCGGCGATCGATCGCGAGGCAACGGACCACGTGGCGAAGGACCACGCGGTGAGGGACGCGGCCCTCGCGAGTTTCGCCCCGGGCCAGACCGACCAATGCGCGACGTTGGTCCCCAGCCGCCTCGCGGCTTTGACCAGCCTCCGCGCCCTTTCGATGGCCCGCTGGAAGCAACCGCCAAAGCCGGCTTCCTGTTCATCGAGGGCGAGTATCTGCCGCCACCCTACGAGATTCGCCACGCCGACGACGGCATCACCGTCAACGGACGCCAGCTCACCTGCAATCCGCCGCCGCCCGATTCTTTTGGCTTCGGCCGAGGCTTCGGCGGCCCGCAACGTACTGAGCATTCATGGCGCGCCCTGGTGGGCCGCCTGCAGCGCGACCTGACTGCTAACTCGGTCGTTCTCTCGTTCGCCGACCAGCCCTTCGTTCAATTCGACAATGCGACCTCCAGCGATCTCTTGCGGTCGATGATTTCATCCGAATTCCGGCCGAAGCGGCAGGCCGAAGTACGCCAGCGACTGCCCGACAACTTCGACCAAGACGTTTGGTACAACTGGATCGAAAACTTCGAACCGCCGCCGGAACTGGCCCGCCGCGCGGCGCTGCTGCTGGCCACCTACGACGAAAACCAGCGCGAGGCCGAAGCGCAAATCAGGGCCCGCCGCTGGCTCGAAGCGCTGATTTATCCGCTCGAAATCTCCGGCATGGTCCTCAGCGTCGTGGCCCTCGGCCACCTGCTCGGCGGACGGCCTCATGCGGGCAATCCCACACGCGGCCTCGATCCGTCGCCCGCGCTCATTCACGCTCTCAACTGGTCGCTCCTCTTCACCGCGGCGTTTTCCCTGCTCGATCTCGCCTGGACCATCGTCACGGTTAACACCAATGACACCCGCGAGCTCAATCCGATCGGCAGCCAGTTGATTCACGACCCGCTGCGCCTGGCGCAGTTCAAAGTCGGCGTGACCTTCGCGAGCCTCGCGCTGATCTGGGTGCTCCGCAAGCATAAGCGGGCACAAATCGCCGCCTGGTGGATCTGCCTCGTCCTGACTCTTGTCACCTGCCGCTGGCTGATGGTCAACGCGCTCCTACACTCCGCCGTCTGACGCGCTGCCTGCTTGCGGCCGCTTGTTCAATAGGCTCTTCAAGAACGGCAGCTCCATCGGCCCATGGCCAAAATACACCGCTAGCGCAAACCCCAGGGCAAAATTCCCCGCGCTCACCAGCAGCACCAGCATCATCAGCATCACGGCCGACCCCCCTTTGAATGATCTCTCAACTCTACGTCACGTCACCACCCCTCCTAATCTTCATCTTTATCTTGCTCCTACTCATCTTCATAATCGTAATCTTCATCCTAATCCTTCTCCTCTTTTGGCTTCGGTCCGGATACTCCGGCTCACAGGCAAGTCGCCTTGTTCTCCCGCCCAATTCATGCTCATCTATCTCCGGGGCAAGTCGCACACTCAATCTCTCCTGAACCTATGCCCCTGCGCTCCCTGCTGACCGCGCTGCTGCTTACGCTGGCTCTCTCCGTCGCCCTTCAAGCCGACGACGCCGCCCCCACCGATCCCTACTGGTCCCTGATCCACGACCAGGCCGTCCTGGACGACCTGAAATTGAGCGCTGATCAGCAAAAAGCCTGGCGCGACGCGCTTGATCCGCTCGACCTCCGCTGTTTCCCGCTCCGCAACCGCTCGGCTGCTGAAGCTGAGCCCGGTTTTGCCAAAGCCGCCGCCGCCGCCCGATCGCAACTCACGAAAATCCTGAAAGCCCCACAAGCGCAGCGCCTCGATCAAGTCATCGTCCGCGCGCAAGGCCCTGCGGCTCTGCTGCGCGACGACCTGGCCGCCAAGCTGAAGCTCACCGACAAGCAGCGATCCGATATCCGTCAGGCCATCTCCGACGCCCGCCAGTCCCGCCAAAAGCTCGAATCCGACCTCCGCGCTGCGAAGCTCGAAACAGCCGCCGCCGAAAAGCAATACACGAAAATCAACGAAACGGAGCGCGACGCCGTCAACGCCGCGCTCACCAGCGATCAAAAGCAGCGCCTCGCAACTCTCTTCGCCCGCGATTTCGACCTCTCGAAACTCGGCCGCACCGCCTTCAAAGCGCCGCAACTCATCGCCGCCACCGATTCCTGGGTCAACGCCCCAGCGCCATCGGCCAGCGACCTCACCGGCCGCGTCCTCGTCGTTCACTTCTTCGCCTTCGGCTGCAGCAATTGCATTCACAACTATCCGACGTACCGCGAGTGGCAAGAAAAGCTCGCCGGCAAGGATGTGACCTTCGTCGGCATCCACACGCCCGAGACTCCCGGCGAGCACAACGTGGAAACGCTCAAAACGAAGCTCAAAAACGAGCGGCTTACCTTCCTCGTCCTCGTCGATAACGACAAAGCCAACTGGAATGCCTGGGGCAACAGCATGTGGCCCAGCGTCTATATCCTCGACCGCCGCGGCTACATGCGCGCCTTCTGGCCCGGCGAGCTCCGCTGGCAAGGAGCGACCGGTGATCAGCAGATGCTCCAAACGATCGACCAGCTTCTCGCCGAAAAGTAAATCGCCTCTTCCAGACGGGACGAAACCGGATCCCGGTCTGCTGCGTTCATTGTGCTTCAGTTGCCGCGCTCCACGGTTGCCGCTAGATCACGGCGATGAAGGTCGCATCAGAATGAGCTTGACGATATTCATCTCTACCAACTCCCGAAATTCCCAGCGCCAGAGCAACCACCCACCCGCCACAAGCAGACCCACGGCCATCAGGATCATCAGCGTACGAAGGCGAAAACGCATGTGGATTACGGCACGACAATCTTCAGATAGAGCAGCAACGAGAACACGAGGAAAGCAACGCCGCCTAGCAGGCCAGGCAGGAACGAGAGAAAGACTTGCCCTGGTGATTGCTCGTGCTGCACTCGTGGATCGGGGTACTTCCGATTCCGCACCGCCCACCCAAAAAAGCACACGGCAATGGTCTGAATGATTAGCATCTTGGCGATCAACGGCAGCGGCAACCGAATGATCGCAAATGAGCCAGCGACGGCTGTCATCAGCACGAAAAGCGCAAAAACCCCGAACTGACGCGACTGCCTTTCCATCCCCTCATCTTACTCGCCCGGCAAATCAAGCCGCCACGGCAACCGCTTGGTTGACTCAAGCTCGCACTCAGTCGAAGTAGCGCCGCAACTGCTGGAATGTTT
>Ga0136846_1238356_pt1 | contig 13517 bp, 18 predicted proteins | sample HopSoiMetagenom2_FD_96841 | JGI IMG/M metagenome (GOLD analysis project Ga0136846, IMG submission 96841) | Grasslands soil microbial communities from Hopland, California, USA - 2 Assembly 2016 (version 4) | ecosystem: Environmental > Terrestrial > Soil > Grasslands | place: USA: Hopland... | reverse complement strand
TGCAAATGCTCGCCATAGCCCGGGCTATGGCTGCGCTTTGCGCCTAGATCAGGTGCCTTTTGACGCGCTGCTCGGACACGCTCGAAAAACTCTCAGCCTCTCTGACCCGACAGGCTTCGCAGCCCGTTCAGCCCCGAGCCGTGCAAGGCTTGCAAGAATGCATCGACCGCCGCCTGCGGTTCCTTCTCGCCGACTTCCCAAACCTGCGCGAGTTGCCTCAATCCGTCGCGCGTGGTCCGTGTGAGTGTGCCGCTCAGTGGGTCATCTGCCAGGGCGCGCAAGCGATCGCAATAGAGCAATCGTGCCCGGTCGTCGGCGGCGACCAAGCTGAGCAGCAAGCGCATGGCACGGTCGAAGCTTGTCGCGCTGGGCGGTGCAGAGTCGCTCGGCTGTGCGTACCAGGCGCACAGATATTCGATGGGCCCGAAGCGACGCATGGCGTTGTCATCGATTCGTGTCACCGACGCTCCCCAGGCTGGCCGCCGGCCGCTCGGAACGCGGCCGCTGCGAAGGCCTTCGATCAGGGCCCCAGCCACCGCTCGGCGTGCGTCCGGCGTGCCGCTTTCGGAGACTGTGCATAGAACGCCCAGCAGGGCGGGGTACAACTCGTCACCCAGTGCGCTGCACAGCCGCTCGAGCAGGTCGATACGCAAGGCCGCACTGCCCAGATGCGCGCACCCATCGATCAATAGCTGCGCGGCGGCGTGCCAATCGGGGTTTGAACGCAGGGAAAGCGAAGCTTGCTGCATGACGGAACCGGCAGCGCGAGGGCAAGGGCCTAACGCGTGACTTGCGCGCCACCGCACAGCGCAACGATGAAGTCTTGCTCGATCTGGTCGACGCTTTTGTGCGGGTCATGCGTGCTCACATGCAGCACTTGCTGTCCGCCGTGCTCTGTGGACGCGCCTCCATCGAGCCAGGCAGAAGCGTTTCCGGCTGACGGCCGTACTTCGGCTCGGCTCAAGGTGGACAACGATGAGGCGGTGTAAATGCCGGGCTGGAAGGATTGAATGCTGGACATGATCGGCGGGCAAGTTCCACGCAACGATAACGGCTTGAGGCTGAAATTGTCAGCTCGGGTGCATCCGAGCTAGGGTGCACCCTGATAGGGTGTCGCGTGCCAGATGACGGCGCCTGTCCGCAGCCTGCCTCAGCCTCTCAGCCTGCGGAAAACAAGCGCGCAAGCGACGGCAGCACCGCAGCGATGCGCGTCGCGAGGGCATCGCTGAAGCCCTGAACCAATGTAGCAAGCAAGAGCATCCATATCGCGATCGATGCGAGGCCCTTCATCGACATCGACACCGAATTGACGTTGAGTTGCGGCGCGTAACGGTTGATGAGCCCGAGTGACAGGTCCACGGCGAACATGACCACGAGTGCCGGTGAAGCGATGAGAAACGCCAGCGTCATCAAGTCGGCAAGGTGATGCTCGAATACCGGCACCGCGCCTATTTTCGGCACCACGTTCATCTGAGCGATGGGCCACGCCTGGAAGCTCTCGATGACCACGCCCACGAAAAGCAACATGCCACCGCCGAACATGAACAGGAATCCTGCGAATCGGCCAAGCAGTGCGCCGGAGACCGACACCTGCTGGCCTGACATCGGATCGGTCAACTGCGTGTTGCTGGTGCTGACCTTGGTGTCGACGATCTGCCCCGCGGCTTCGAAGGCCCACAGGAAGGCGGCCAGACCGAATCCGAGTGCCAAGCCGATCATGGCTTCCTTGCCGAAGAGCACGATCCATTGCGAGGTGGTGAATGTGTCGATGGCGACGGTGGGCTGCAACGCGAGCGTGAGCACGCCCATGGACAGGAAGATCGCGTTGCGAACCAGCGCCGGCACCGTGTCAGGAGAAAACACGGGGAGCAGCAAGAACGCAACAGCGATGCGTGTGGTCGAGAGTCCCAGCAATAGCGCGAGATCGCCCAGTGAGTGAATCGTGCCAAGCGAATCCATCAGCGCTTCACCATGCCGGCAAAGCCGGTCATGACGCGATCGGTGTATTGCAGCAGGGTGCCGCCGAGCAGGCTGGCCGTGAGGAATATCGTCAACACGATGGCGAAGAATTTCGCCGCATATTGAAGTGTCTGTTCCTGGATCTGCGTGGCCGCCTGAATGAACGCGATCACCAGGCCCACGATCGCCGCCACGATCACTGGCGGGGCGGACAGAACAAGTACCAGCCACAGCGCCTGGTAAGTCAGTTGCAATGCGTCGCCTTGCATGGCGTCGGCCTCCTCAGTAGTAAGACAGCACAAGCCCGTGCGACAACTTCACCCAGCCGTCGACGAGAACGAAGAGAAGCAGCTTGAAGGGCAGGGACACCGTGGTCGGTGTGAGCATCTGCATGCCCATGGCCATCAGAATGTTCGACACCACCAGGTCAACGACCAGAAATGGCAGGAAGATCAGAAACCCGATCTGAAACGCCGTCGACAATTCGCTCACCGTGAACGACGGAAGTACCACGATGAAGTCACGCTCGTTCAGTTGCACGGCCTTGTCCGCGGCAAGCGACTTCTGCGCCGTGCGAAGAAAGAAACTCCGCTCGCGTGGATGCGAATGCTTGATCAGGAACTCGCGCAAAGGCTCCTTGGCCGAATCGGCCGCCGAGAGCAGCGATTTGGTGCTGGTCCCAAGAGCCTCGATGCTGCCGATCTTGTCGCCCATCTGCTGTCCCACGGGATACATCACATAGACCGTGAGCACGATGGCCATGCCGTTCAACACCACGTTGGGCGGAACCTGCTGCAAGCCCAGCGCATTGCGCAACAAGCTGAGCACGACGACGATTTTGGTGAATGACGTGACCATCACCGCGACGAAGGGCGCGAGCGCCAGGACAACGACGGTGACGAGGGCGGAGGACGGTGAGAATTGTGTGAGGTCCATGGAGGGCTCAGGTAACGACGAGCAGGGGTCTTTTGGCGTGATGAGCGTGCATGAGCGAAATGCTCTCAGCCTCTCAGGCGGGTTGCGCTTCGGAAATGGAGCTTGTGGTCGCCTGCGTGGCGGCGTTGCCGTGTGGCCCGGCGAGCCACAGGCCCGTCCCTTGCAGGGCGGGAATCAGCGTGCCGCGCGCCAGCGCCGTCTCGCGCCTGGGCGCGATGAGGACTGCGCAAGCCTCGGCCTCGTCGATCGTCAAGCAGGACGTAGGTCCACCTGAGCCGTGTTCGATGCCGAAGCATTGCTGGACGCCCACGCACAGTGGGGTGGCGAGCATCACGCGCCAGTCGTTCCGGTGGTCTTCGACGATCGCAACGGCAGCGCCTGCAATCTGCAACGGCGAGCCGGGTCCGGCCCACACCGCCGGCATCTCGATGCCGAGTCGGCGCTCGACCAGCCGGACTTTCCAGGGCGAATCGAAGGAGCCGGGCAGAAGCAGGACGCCGCCGATGTTCCATGCGTTGCGCGGAAGTGGCGTCTTGGCAAAGCGCGCCAATTCGAGTTCGAAGACGAGATCGTTCCATTCGACACCGTCCAGCGCCGCCGGCCAGCCGCGGGATTCCCGAATCAAGTCAATGGGCAGGCGCAAACGGGTGCCCACCGGTGCGAGCGCCGAATCGCACACGGTGGCGTCGAGTTCATTCGCACCGTGTTGGACTGCTTCAGACGGAGCCGGGTCAATGTCGACGTCGAGCCAGCCTTCCAGTTCGGCGAGCAAAGGTTCTGCCATTGCCAGCGCCAGCGCAGCGCCTACGGCGTCGTTGCATGCATCGTGAACAGGCAGCGCCAGTTGCAATCGGCCCAGCGGCGTCTTTGCCTCGAAGCAGAGCAAGTCGGGAATGCGATGCGCACTCATAACGCTCGTCCTGCGAAATTAATCTTGGTCAAGTGCGACAGCGACTGGGCGCAGAGCTTTTCCATCATCCGGCAGCGGTGCAACTCGACCGTTCGATAGCTGATGCCCAGCAACTGGCCGATGACCTTGTTGGCCTTGTCCTCCACGACAAGGTCGAACACCTGGCGTTCGCGTGGCGTCAGCCTGTCCAGGCGCTGCTGCCATTCGACCGCAGCCTCGTCGACCTGGGGCTCGGGCGCTGCGCCTGGCCCGAGCGTGAGGCCGGACGCCGGGCGTGCAGCGAAAGCCCGATCCAGCGCCTGCTCGAGCGCCTCATCCGCAAAGGGCTTCTCCAGAAAGCTCACTGCGCCCTTTTGCATCGCGTGCACCGCGAGCGCCACGTCACCATGACCGGTCATGTAGATGATGGGCAGGTCTACCCCGTGCTCTTGCAACTTGTCATGCAAATCGAGCCCGCTCATGCCGGGCATGCGCACGTCGAGAAGCAGGCATGCGGGGCCAGCGGGTGGTTGCGCCTGCAGGGCGTCGAGGGCGGCAACCGGATCGGCGAAATCCACCACGTCGTAGCCTGCGCTTGCAAGCCACCATTGGGCGGAGCTTCGGAACTCGGCGTTGTCATCGACGATGAAGATCGTGCGAGCGTTCATGGTGTCCTTGTGGAGCGTTAAGCGTTATTTGTTGATGCGGCTTCGCAAGCCAAGGGCAGTGCGACATGAAAGGTGCAGCCGCGCGCGGTGTCGGCTTCCGTGTCGTCGCCGTTCGCGCTGAACCACAGGCGGCCCTGGTGCAGTTCGACGAATGACCGGCAGATGTTCAAACCAATGCCCATGCCATTCGGCTTCGTCGACTGGAAGGGGACGAAGAGACGCTGGTGAGCGTCTTGCGGAAGACCGCAGCCGTTGTCACGCAAGGCGAGCACGGCCTCGCGTCTGTCAGGTTCCACCGACAGGCGAAGCGACAAGTTGCGTGCAAGCGGTGCGTCGCTGTTTGGCGCGTTCTCGCGCATGGCCTCAAGCGCATTGCGCAGCAGGTTCACGAACAACTGCTGAAGCATGACCTCGTCGCCCATCACGGGGCAGGGCATTGGCGTCAGATCAATGTCGACGGACACCCCGTCACGCAGGATTTCCCAGTCGAGCAAGGCCAGCGATTCGCGCACGACGTTCGCGAGGTCCAAGGGCTCGCGACGCGGCTGACGCGAATGGGTGTACTCGCGAATGCGGGCAATGATGCGCGCCGCGAACAGCGATTGATCGAGCGCGAGTTGAACCCCCTGGAGAGCGGCAGGTGACGAGGCAGCGTCGGCGTGTGCGGCATTCTTCCGTTCGAGACGCGTGCGAATTCCCCTCAGCACATTCGTGACGGTGCCGATGGGTTGATTCAACTCATGTGCCAGCGTCGAAGCCATCTCGCCGACGGACAGGGCGCGCGAGGTGAACAAGAGCTTCTCGCGGTCTTCGAGGTGCCGTCGAGTTGCGCGTTCGCGTTCCATGGTGTGGCCGTCCCCGTCGAGCAGACGCAGCGCTGCGACGCCGGGGGCCACTGCTGTCGCTTGAACTTCGATGCCACCGGCCGCGCTGCACCACTGAATGACGCGGGTTGTGACATCGCCTCGCGATGCGTGGGCACGGCCGAGCTTGCCCAGGGCGATCTGAACGCCGGGCAGGTGCTGTTCCAAAGAAGCCAGCGTGTCCTCGGCCGCTACACAACAATGCGCCTGAAACGCGGGGCTGCACCAGCGCAGCGTTCGGTGCGTCAGGTCAACGAGTGCGACGCCGCGATCGAAGGCGTCGAGCGCGAGGGTGGCGTCGCCGGAGTCGACGGCAGTCTTGTCGAGGCTGGTCTTGGGCGCAGGCCCTGCAGAGTTGAGTAACCCGGTGTCGTTGACGACGAAGGCGGTGTTCATGGCGTTCTCATGAAGCGTGAATGAATTCGTTCGGGGCATGGCTTTGTTGTTGTGATCGCGATGCACAAAGGCCGCGAGGGCATAGCAAAGCAAGCACGCTCCACTGAGAGCCGAGAGCCTGCTGAAACCGATGCTGGTCGGCGATGTCGAGGCATGCGTTGACGGTGTCGAGCAAGCTGGGCGGTGCGGACCCAAGTCGCAGCACCAGTGCACACGCGTCTTTGGGCATGGGCGAGGGGTGGCGCGACTGCAATCGGCCGGGGCCCGCGATGCCGGCTTCACGGTGCAGCCGCCACGCGGTCCATTCGGATCGGGCGCCATGGCCCTGCCACCAACGAGCGGCAAATGAACGGGCATCGCCGCCCACCTTGGCGGCGTCTGCTCCATGCGGCGACAAGAGATGCATGCGCGCAGTGGCATGGCGTCGTGCCTGGGCTTCGCTCGGAACGATCAAGATCACCCGGCGCTGAATGTCGAGTTCTCGCAGCGCGGCGTGTTGCTCGCCGTCAACGAGCCATTGCCGCAAGGTGGTGTAGTCGGGGTCGTTGGCGAACACAAGGGCGTCTGCGTCTTGAGCATCGTCGTCGGTCGACTCGCGTTGGGCGGCATCGTCCGCAGCACTGTCGTCTGGCATGTATTCGACCTCGTCATGCCATGCGTCCTCCCCGGTGTCGTCGTCGACCCCGGCAGACGAGTTCGGCAGATGCGTGGCTCTTTGCAATTCGGCAGCCTGCGTGTGCAGCGGGGAAGTGGGCGTGGGCAAGACCTGGCTGTCGAGCGGCCGTGATGCCGCAGCCGTGTCGACATCGGCGTGCACGTTCAAGGCTCGCACCTGGCGTTCAGTCGCGTTGCTGGTGCCTTGTGTCTGCGCTGCCAATGCCGCAAGCGTTGCGCGGCCGTCGGTGATGGGGGGGGTGTCCGGCAGCATGCTCGCAGACGTGGACGAAGCATCGGCGCGAACGACATCCGTGCCCATGCTGCTTGCGCTGACTGCCGTGTCTCGGCCCATGTTCCCGAGATCAGCAGAGTGCGGCGCGGGGGTCGGCTCGGCGGGCGCAGCCGAATCCCCGCTCAGCAGCGCACGCACCGCGTCGAGTGTCACGCTGACTGTTCCGTCGATGGCCTGGATGGCGTCCATGGTGGTCTCAGCCTCTCAGGTGGCTGGTTTCGTCTTCGCTTGAGTCGGGCTGCTTGACATGCAGGCAGCCCAGCGCAGTGCCGCGCATGACGAGGCGGGTGCGCAGGCGGGCGACGCTTGCGCCGAGTGGGCCGCGGATGCACGTGGTGGTGACTGCCACATCCACGCAGCCGCTTGGGGTGCGTTCAAGTTCGATGCGTTGCAATGGAACGCCGGCGTCGGCGAACTCGAGTTGCAATCGATGCGTGGCGTTGCCAGCGACGAGCGGGACTGCCGTCTGCCGCAGGAGCGCCGCGTCTTGCGTTCGCAGCCCGGATGCAATCCGGGAATCGGCCTTGGCCGAAGGCACATCTCCCGATTGCATTCGGGCTACGAAATGCTGGGGCTGCGGGAGTGGCCCCGGCAAGGCCATCGCGGCCTCCAACGCCGCTTCGTCGTCGGACGCCTCTTCGTCTGCGGCACGCCGCAACGCGCCCTCGAAATCCGTCCGCTGCCTCTCCTGCACCGCATGGCCCACGCGGGGCACATCGTGATGCCTGGCTGCCGCGGCGTCGTTGGATTTCCGCGTGCCTGTCTGCGCATTGAACTCACGCGCGGGCTGGATCGAACGATTCGAATCTGCAGGCGACACGCTCATGGCGTTCCCTCCAACATCACCGATCTCGGTGACACGTCGACTTCCCTTTCGGCGCGCTCCTCTGCCGCAAGTGTTGCGTCACGCCGCGTGGTCTCATGGAGCTTCTCCACCGCGTCGCAGCGCGCCACGGCCTTCTGCCACGCGGCATGCGCCTCATCGAAGGCGCTTTGCGCTTGCGTCAGCACTTCCTCGTCATCGATGAGCGCGTACTCGGCGCGCTCGAGTGCATCGTCGAGAACCTCGCGGCGCGCACTGGCGAACGGAGCGAGCAAGGCCATGGCCGGCGCGATCGCGACCACACTCTCGCCGAGTGCATTGCGCTCGACCCGAAGCCGCTGCACCTGGGCTTCACGCTCGAGAACGGCTTGCTGCGCCGCATCCCGCTTGGCCCGAGCAGTCTCGCGTTCGATGCGCGCTGCCTCTGCTCGAAGCTTGCGCAAGCGCAGCAGCTGCGCGACTTCCAGGATGAGCGCCTTGCTTGAAGTCGCGCTCATGCAAGCACCTCCTGCAGGCGATGCAGCATGTCTTCGAAGGCGGAGGCTTCGTCCGGCGGCTGCTTCAACAGCGACTCAATCGCCGGCCAGCGCTCGATGGCGTCATCGGCCAGGAGGTCGCTGCCGCTGCGGTATTCCCCCACCTGAAGCAGAAAGCGGATTTCCTTGTGCTTGGCCATCAGTGCACGCAGCCGCAATGCCGCCTGGGCGTGGGCCGGCTGTGTCACTTGACTGAACACGCGGCTCGCGCTCGCCAGCACGTCGATGGCGGGGTAGTGGCCGGCCTGCGCGAGTTCACGCGAGAGCACGACGTGGCCGTCGAGAATGGACCGCACTTCCTCGGCCACCGGGTCGCTGCCGTCCTCGTCTTCCGCGAGCACGGCATAGAAGGCGGTGATCGACCCGTGTTCGTCGTTGCCCGCGCGTTCGAAGAGCCGCGGCAGCTCGGCAAACACCGAGGGCGGAAAGCCGCGCCGCACCGCGGGCTCGCCGATGGCGAGGCCGATTTCCCGCAGCGCGCGTGCATAGCGGGTGACGGAGTCCATCAGCAGCATCACGCTGGCCCCACGGGCGCGAAAGCCTTCGGCGATGGCGGTGGCGGCTTGAGCGGCACGCAGACGTTCCATCGCCGGCCGGTCGGAAGTGGCGACCACCACCACCGAACGCGCCAAGCCTTCTTTACCGAGGCTTTCGTCCAGAAACTCGCGCACTTCACGCCCGCGTTCGCCGATGAGTGCGATGACGTTCACGTCGCTTGCGGCCTGTCGTGCCAGCATGCCCATGAGCGTCGACTTGCCTCCTCCAGCCATTGCAAAGACACCGACGCGTTGCCCTTCGCCCACGGTCAGGGCGGAGTCGATGGCGCGAATGCCCGTGGCAAACACTTGGTCCACGCGCAAGCGCTGCAAGGGGTTCGGTGCGTCTGCATGAACCGAGCGCCAGGTGCATTCGCCGGTGTCGAGCGGCAAACTGTCCAGCGGCGTGCCGAAGCTGTCGACCACGCGGCCAAGCAAGGCATCTCCACAAGGGATGAGAGGCGCATCGGCGACGACTTCAACTTGCGCGTCGCTTGCCACGTCGTGCAGACCGGCCAGAGGCACGAGGATGGCCTCGCCGTGTGACAGCCCCACCACCTCGGCACGCAGCCCGACACCACTTGCCCCGCGCACGAGACATTGCTGCCCGATGCGCGCCGACAGTCCGCTCACGCGCAAGGTCGTGCCGAAGGCTTGCACGACACGACCACGCTGGCCCACAGTGCGTGCGTTCTGCAGCGATGCAATCAGTTCTGCGGCCAGCTCGGCGGGACTGTTGCCGTGCACTCGGGGGCGGATGCTTTTCATGTGGCTACCTTCGATTCGCGCGCGTTCAAGGACTTGGCCACTCGCGCGAGCTGTGTTTGCAAACCGGCCAGGAGCTGCCCGGTGGGCGTATCGAAAACACAGTCGAGTGCGCACAAGCTCAAGTCTTCTCGCACCTCGAGTTGTGGTGTATCGGCCAGGTGATCGCGCACGGCGGCGGCGACATCAGGGTGCACCCGAACGACGGCGGGTTGATCGGGCAGAAGTTCTTCGCTGGCCCGCCTCGCGAGTGCGGACACGACATCGGCAGAGGCAAGATCGGTGGCAATGCGCTGCACCACTTGCACGCTCAACGCGACGATGGCCTCGCGAATCTCTCGCGCCTCCAGTCGCGCAGCGTCGGCGGCCTTTTGCCATGAGGAGGCGAGGGTCGCGCTGGTTTCACGCAGGGCTTTGTCGTGACCTGCCGCGAACCCGGCGCTGCGGCCTTCGACAATCGCATTCGCGAGACGTGTCGACTGCGACGCGTGCAGTTGATGCAAGTGGTCGAGCAGATCCGCGGCAGATGAACACGCGCTCCATTCGTCTGGTCCCAGCCAGGGCTTGTCGGTGGCAAGGCTCGTTCGTGTCGTGCGATGAATCGCGACAAAACTCATGCGGCGCTCCTCATTTCGTCAGGCTGTTCTGCGTCGCAGAGCGCGCACGCGGCAAGGGCCGTGCGAACGACTGACTCGGCGGCGCCCACATGGATGGCCCTCAGCAAGGGCCCGGCATCGGGCCACAGCCGCGTGCGCAGGGCGTCGCGCAAGCCGGACTGTTCGATGCTGGCGAGCAGCCAATCCCGTCCGGTCGAATCCACCAGTTGTTCGAGCGATGCCGCGTCGATGGCCATTGGCTCCAGCAGAGCCGTCGCACCGACATCGGGCTCATCACTCAAAAGCGCCTTCAATGCGGCCGGCCCCAGCCGTTCACGCAGGCGAACCAGCATCCGCCCGTCGATGCAGCGCTTGAGACTCGCCGCATGCGCGCGCGTGCCGGTGGCACAGGCGAGTCGATCCAAGGTCTTGCGGTCTTGCGCGGCCCAGTCAGGCGTGGCCGACAGATCGCTCCATGAAAGCCCCGCGCGAACCGGCGAATCCGCCAACAGTCTCGCGGCCTGCGTGCGCCGATGCCGAACGGCGGCTGCAGTGGCGGTGGTCGTCACTGCTTCCATCATGCGCGTCTCCGAGTCGTGCCCTTGTCGCTGACTGCAGCCAGTGCGACATGACGAGGCTGCGTCGGCGCAGGCTTTTTGCGCAGCCACCACCACAGTCCTGCTCCCGACATCAGCGCGAGCGCGCCCGCTGCAGCGACCCACCACAGCGTCGTGTCAAGCGATCGCAATGGCCCGGCCGGCGCCACGGTGCGTGTCGGCCAGGGTTCGGCGGGAAAGAGCACCACCGTCACGTTGTCATAGGGCAGGCCTTGAATCGAATTCACGACGAGGGCCTTGATGTGCCCCATGCGGGCTTCGAGATTCACGCCGGGCCGGTGCTTGATGAACACTGACGCGGCGGCAGGGGGTGCTTTTTCCGCCAGCGGGTCCTTCTCGGGCACCGACAGATGCACCCGCGCCATCACCACCCCGTCGATGCTCGCGATGGTGTTCGAAATCTCCTGCGACAAGGCGTGGGTGAGCCGGGCGCGCTCTTCCAGCGGAGAAGACACGAAGCCTTCCTTCTTGAACACCTGCCCGAGGGTGTCGAAGCCTTCGCGTGGATAGCCCGCTGCGCGCAAGACCTCGACCGCTTGCGCGAAGCTGTCCTTGGGCGCTGTCACAGCGAAGAGGTTGTTGTCGCGGCCTTGCTTGTCGGCGTCGATGCCGGCGTTGCGCAACACCGCGACCATCTCATTGGCCTGGCGTTGCGACAAGTCGGAAAACACGTCTTGCTCGCCGCACGCGGTGAGCAAGAGCGTGCCGGACAAGGCGAACCCGCAGACAAGCGGACGCCACCAAGCGGCCACCTCGGATGCGGCTTTGCCTGGCCGTTGGCGACGCCCCCGTGAGGGGGAGGCGCCAAAGCTGCTTCTGGAGGAGATCATGTCTTCAGGCCTGCTGACGGAAGAGCTGCTGCAATCCATCCGACGTACGGTTCGCAACGTTGGCCGTGAGCTGGCAATGGAACATGAATTCATGGCACTTCACCGTCATCAGGACCATCTCGGAAGGCGTGAGTGAACGCCCGGTGTCCACGGCCGACTGCGCTTGCGCAGACAGCGTCGTCGCTTCGCCGTTGATGTGTTCAAGCGGCTTGAAGAGTGCCTGCATCGCGTGGCCCGGCATGTGAACGGGCGCCGGCTGGACGGTGATGCCGCCGGCCGCGCCGCTCGCTTGCGCACGAGCAATGGCTTGCTCGAACGCACCCACGTCCGTCAGCGAGGCGCCGTAGCCGGCCCTCACCGTTGGCGTGGGCGCGACACCGGCGCCCGGGTCCATTGGCAGGAAAGCGGGGCTGGTCATCATGATCCGCGTCAGCTCTTCTGCGCCATGGTCTTCAGCGCTTCGCCGGCTGACGAGATGGCCGTGTGCGAGCCGGTGGACAAGAAGCCCATCTTCAGCGTCTCGGCGGTCAACTGCGTGATGGTGGCGGGCTTGTCGTCACCGGCCGAAATCTGGCTGGAGATGTTTTCGATGCTGCCGGCCTCGCGGTCAAGGGTCTGTCCCCAGGCATCGGCCATGGCCTCGAACCAGCTTCCGCTCTTGCTTTTGTCGGTGAGCGTGGGTGCGGCAGCCAGGGTGGCGAGGGGGTTGATGGCAGTGCTCATTTCTTACTTTCCTTGGGTTTTGGTTGGTTGGGTAGAACTCAGAACTTCAGCGGCTGTTTATTGCCGCCCTTTTCAAGCACGACTTCGTGCTCGCCGATGGATGCAATGCGATGCCCGGTGGGCAGCAATGCACCTTCGAAATAGCGGGACCCGTCGGCTGTGACCACATACGACGGATCGCCGGGAACGATGGATGCGACACGCTTGCCCGGGTCTTCGACCACGGGTGTGTTTTCCGGTGGAGGCGGTGGCGGCACATTGCGCGCGTCGATCACCGACAGGCCCGGCACGTCACGGCGTGCGACGGACTTGATCTGGTCGAGACGCTCCACGTCGCTCTCGCGCGTGGACACGAGGACCGCGCCGGGCCCGGTCACCTCTGCTTGTGCGGTGATGCCATTGACGCGATAGACGTCGAGCACTGCGCTGGCCACCTGTTCGTTGACCCACACCGACACGCGCGGCGTGAAAGGCTGGCTCGCCAGCACCTCTTCGACACGGGCTCTCTGGGCATTGGTTTCCAGATAGCCGGTGACGGATATTTCCCCGACAGGCGAGGCTTGGACGACGAGGCGCGGAAAGCCCGCGGCTTGCAGCGATGCTTCGGCACGGGACGCCAGTTGAGCCGCGGTCGGCGGGACGGGTGTGGCCGCATAGGCGAATGCAAGCACTGCCATCGACACGGTGGCGAGTGCGCCGCCGCCGACGATCAGGCGGCGCGACCAGCGGTGGGCGTGGCCCGTGTGTGCGGCTTGAACATCTGCCGATGCGTCGTCGGCGACCGAGTCAGCGACGTGCGTCCTTTCTTCAGACGATGATGACCACGCACCGTCTTGCTCGCCCACGGCAACCACGGTGTCACCGAGATGCAGCGGGGTGTACCAGGGCAACTCGATGCGCTCGCCTTGGCGAACCACTTGCTCGCCGACACGAGCATCGCCGTTCAACACGTCCACGGTCACGCCGTTTCCGCTCGGAGTGACTGTGACGCGGCGGCCCGCGAGACCGTCGCCGCGCAGCACGATGTCGCTGTCCCATTCGCCGCTGACCGTGGTCGATGCGTTCGTCGCAACGCGGCATCGAGCGCCCTGCTGCTCGCCGTCGAGCACGCGCAGTTCGAGATCTGACGGGTGATTCATCGCATTCATTCCCGACGCAGGAAACGGCGTTCGTACATCGAGACCGCAGGGGGTTTGAGGTCCGTCGGTGCTGAAAAGACTGAGGAAGGAGCCATTGGTGTGATCGGTGCTGTTGTCGCAGGTGCCAGTGCCGGTGCGGGTGCCGGTGCCGGTGCCGGTGCCGGTGCCGGTGTGGGTGCGGGTGCGGGTGCGGGTCTTGGTTCAGGTGCAGGTGCAGGTGTAGGTGCAGGTGCATGTGGATGTGCAGGTGAACGACCAGCCGGCATCTCCCTTGTCGTAGCGCGCCTGCCGC
>Ga0136846_1208983_pt1 | contig 13517 bp, 12 predicted proteins | sample HopSoiMetagenom2_FD_96841 | JGI IMG/M metagenome (GOLD analysis project Ga0136846, IMG submission 96841) | Grasslands soil microbial communities from Hopland, California, USA - 2 Assembly 2016 (version 4) | ecosystem: Environmental > Terrestrial > Soil > Grasslands | place: USA: Hopland... | reverse complement strand
GGGAGTCGACCCCATCTGACGCGGCGACGCCGATCGATCCGAGCCCCACCCTGGAGATGCAGACCGGCGACGACGTCGTCCACGCCAGCTTCGGCGAGGGTGTCGTCACTGCGGTCGAGGCCGGCGGAGTCGTCGTCGTGCGCTTTGCCGGCGATGGCGTCGAGCGCAAGCTGATGGCCGACTACGCGCCGATTCGGAGGCGGTAGCGGTGTCCGCGCGGATCATCGACGGCAAGGCGGTTGCGGCAGGGGTGCGGTCCCGTGTCGCCGATGGAGTCGCCTCGTTCGAGGCCGAGAACGGTCGCACGCCGCTGCTCGTCACGGTGATCGTCGGCGACGACCCCGCATCGGAGGTCTACGTCAAGGGCAAGCACCGCGCCTGTGAGGAGGTGGGGATGCGCTCGCTTCACCACGGCCTCCCCGCTAAGACCACGGAGAACGAGCTGCTCGAGCTGGTCCGAACGCTGGGTGAGGACGCCGACGTCGACGGGATTCTGGTCCAGCTTCCCGTGCCGGACCAGATCGATCCCGATCGGATCATTGCCGCGATCGATCCGGCCAAGGACGTCGATGGGCTCACTCCCGTCAACGCCGGCAGGCTCGCCCAGGGCATGCCGGGCCTTGTCTCGTGCACTCCGTCTGGGGTGATGGAGCTGCTCCGCCACGAGGGCGTCGACCTGGAAGGCGCCGAGGCGGTTGTGATCGGCCGCTCGAAGCTGGTCGGCATTCCGGTGGCGAGGCTGCTGTTGGGGGCGAACGCCACCGTGACCAGCTGCCATTCGCGGACGCGTGAGCTGGCAGCTGTCTGCCGACGCGCCGACGTGCTGATCGCTGCAGTCGGCGTCCCACGCCTGCTCGGCGCCGAGGCGATCAAGCCCGGTGCGGTGGTGATCGACGTCGGCATCAACCGGACCGACGACGGCCTGGTCGGCGACGTTGATTTCGAGGCCGCGTCCGAGATCGCCGCGGCGATCACCCCGGTGCCCGGTGGGGTGGGCCCGATGACGATCGCAATGCTGCTCGTAAATACGTTGGCCGCCGCCCGAGCCCGGGTGTAATGTCGCGCCGACCCCTAGCTCGACCGGAGGACGAATAGATGGAGCATCTAGACAAGCTCAGTCCGGGAGAGAAGATCGCCGGCGGTTCGGCGATTCTCCTCTTCATCTTTATGTTCTTCAATTGGTTCGGAGCCGAAGTCTCCGGCGTCGGCGGTTTCTCCGGCAGCGTCTCGGGCGAAGCCGGCAATGCTTGGGACACCCTCGACTTCATTCCGATCGTGCTCCTCCTCACCGTCATCGCTGCGCTGGTGATGGTGGGGCTCCGTCTCGCCGACTCGGCCTACGAGCCGCCGGTGCCAATGAGCACCCTGGTCACCGTTCTCGGTGTGATCTCGGTGCTGCTGATCCTCTTCCGCATCGTCGACCCGCCGACCTTCGCAAGCTTTGGCGGGGTGTCTGTGGACGCGACGCTCAGCGTCGGCATCTTCCTCGGCCTGATCGCGGCCGGCGGGATCGCCTATGGCGGCTACAGCACCATGCGTGAGGAAGGGATTACCTTCGGCGATACGGCCGATCGGCTCTCGGGTGGCGGTTCGGCCCCACCTCAACCGCCCTCATCGCAGACGCCGCCTCCACCTCCGTCGTCTAGTCCGCCACCTCCGCCTCCGCCCCCACCGAACGGATGAGCTGAGGTTTGGCCGGGGAGGGACGGATGACCCCTCCCCAAACGAGCGGCGGGAGCCGTTCTTGAGTGTTTGGGGAAGGGATCACCCGTCCCTCTGCCTCACGAGCTCCTTGGCTATGCGGTCGGCGAAGGCGATCACCGTCATCATCGGGTTGACGCCTACCGAGGTTGGGAAGAGGGACGCATCCGCGATGTAGAGGTCGTCGAGGCCGTGGACTGAGCCGTCGGCTGCGCAAGCGCCCTGAGCTTCAGGCGCTATGCGGGCGGTGCCCATCGGGTGGAAAGCCTCCAGTCGTAGCTCGCTTGGCTTGAAGCTCGCGGCCTCGAATTCGGCTAGGCGCTTGGGTGTCAGCACGCCGGCTCGGGCGATGTTGGGGTAGACCTCGGTTGCGCCGGCGGCAAAGTGGATTTCGGCCGCTCGCGCTATGCCGAAGGTGAGGCGATTGGCGTCGGCTGTGGTGAGCTTGTAGGAGGCCCGCAGGGAACCGTCGTTGGCGAGGCGGATTCGTCCCTGGGACTCGTCGGAGAGGTGGACGCCGATTGAGCCGATGTGGCCGAAGTCGAGCATTGCCTGCTGGTGCTCGCGGCCGGTTCCGGCCAGCCAGCCGCCGCCGAAGGCGAGTGGGGTGAAGGTGGCCTCGAGCAGGAGGCGCTGCGGCTCCCACTCGTCCACGTAGTAGCTCTGCATCACGCCGTCCCAGCCACGGACCTCCTCGTCATAGCGGGCGCCCACCCAGCAGGCGGGGTGGATGTGGAGGTTGCGGCCGACCTGGCGGCCGCCGAGGCCGGAGCGCAGGAGCAGCTCCGGTGTCCCCAAAGCCCCACCGGCGACGATCGTCGCCAGCCGGGCGCGGACCTCATAGGGTCGACGGGCCTCAGACGTGACATATCGACACGTTTTAGGCCCGTCGGCGGCTGTGAAACAGCTAACCCCAACGGCGCGACCGTGCTCGATGAGGAGGCGGTGCGCTTCGACGCCGGCGCGCAGCCGGGCGCCGGCGGCAATTGCGCGGGGGAGGTAGCTGACGTGCATGCCGCGCTTGGCGTCGATCTCGCAGCCGAAGGGGCATGAGCTGCACTGCACGCAGTCACCGGCGTTGCGCGAGATCGGGCCGCCGGAGGCGCCGAGCGCTGCCGCTCCCTCCATCGCGAGCTGACCGTTGCGGCCGATTTGCTCCGGGTCGAGCGGTGCCACCGAGAGGAACTCCTCGGCCTCGGCGAACGCAGGGCCGAGGTCGCCGGTCCAGCCGATGCCGAAGCGGTTGCGCCAGTCCTCGAGCACTGGCCGCGGGGCGCGGAAGCAGGTCCCTGAGTTGACCACCGTGGTTCCGCCGACCGCGCGTCCCACTGGAATCGGTATCTGCGGGCGGCCCGCGGCGATCGTCAGGCCGCCATCGCGATAGAGGGAGGCGATCGCTTCGAGTGGATCGTCTGGGTAGTTCTCACGGTCGAAGCTCTCACCGGCCTCGAGCACGACCACGTCGAGTCCGGCCTCGGCAAGCGTTGCCGCGGCGACCGCTCCACCTGCCCCCGAGCCGACGATCACGACGTCGCATTCCTCACCCTCACCGGCTGGCTCGGTGTTGCCGAGTGTCCCGCTCGGCTCGGGTCGCGTGCCGTCGGCGAGGCGGCAGCTTGCCTCGAAGCCGATTCGCTGTTCGACCTCGGGCGTGACCGCATAGCCAAGCGTCGCGAAGACCTTCCCCATCAGCAGCAGCTCGTGGTAGATGCCGAGGCGTGAATCCTCCATGCGTTGCAGGAAGTCTTCGCGCGCTGGGAGATCAAGGCGGCTGAAGCGCCAGGGGAAGGGCAGCAGCTCGAAGGCGCGGAGGCCGAGCCTGATCCGCGCGAGCACCCGTGGCGAGACGCAGCCGAGAAACTCGGCCACCGGTCCCGACACGTCGACCTCTCGCTCTGCCGCGGGCAGGCCGTCGAGGCCAGGTGCCATCGCCTCGCAGATCGCGCTCAGGGTGCGCTGCTCGGCGGCGGAGAGCCCCGGCGGGCGCTGTCAGCCAGGGGCTGTTGGCCGGTCTACCCTGCCGGCAAGCGACCACAGCCAGAGCGCCAGCAGCGCCAGGAAGCCGTCGACGAGGAAGTTCAGCAGGTAGATGAAGACGTCCTGGTCGAAGAGGTAAAAGCCGAGCGAGCCGAGTGAGGAAGCGGTCTTGCCCGCGGCCAGGACGAGCAGCAGCGGTCGGTAGCGGGCCACGTCCGCCTGGGCAACGAGGCAGATGCCAGTGATCACGACCATGTAGGCGAAGGCGAGCGCCAGCCAGAGCTGCTCTTGGGTGTGCGGGGCACGGGTGAAGCTGCCGAGCGAGTCGCCTAGGTCGGAGATGACGTTGCCGACGCCACTGGGAGTGGCGATGAAGAGGACGCCGACGACCGCGAAGCTGATCGCGAGCAAGCGCAGGGCGAGGACCACGAACCTCTCTGCTGTCTCTCCCCGCATTGCGGCGGGACTCTAACTGGCTGTATGGCCAGTGGGGGAGGCGCGGCGCGCCTTGATCTGGAGACGGCACCTAGAATCCGCCGCGTGATCGATCGGGAGCAGGTACTTCATGTCGCCAGGTTGGCCCGGCTTGGCCTCACCGATGCCGAGGTTGAGACCATGGCCGGGGAGCTTTCGGGAATCCTCGAGCACGTCGATCGGATCGCTGCGCTTGATCTCGATGACGTCGAGCCGACCTCTCACGTCGTTGAGCTCGAGAACGTGCTTCGGGCCGATGTGCCGCACGAGAGCTTGCCGAAGGATGTGGCGCTGGCCTCGGCCCCCGATCCGGTCGACGGCGCGTTCCGCGTCCCTTCTCCGCAGGCCGAATAGTGGCGGACATGCTCGAGTTGACGGCCGTTGAGGCCCACGAGGCGATGGCCGCGGGGGAGCTTGATGCCGGCGAGTACGCCGAGGCCTGGAGTAAAGCGGCAGCCGGCGATGACCTCAATGCCTATCTCTGGCGCAACGAGGATGGCGACGGTGGGGCGATCGCGGTTGATCGGCCCAGCATCGCCCCGATTGCGGTAAAGGACATCTTCTGCACGGAGGGAGTGCCGACCACGGCTGGATCGCGCATTCTCGACGGGTACCGGCCGCCCTATACGGCCACCGCGGTGCAGCGGCTGATCGAGGCCGGGGCGCCGATTCTCGGCAAGACGAACATGGACGAGTTCGCGATGGGTTCGTCCAACGAGAACTCGGCTTACGGGCCGGTGCTCAACCCCTGGGATCGCACTCGCGTTCCCGGTGGCTCCTCGGGCGGATCAGCAGCGGTTGTCGGCGGCGGCCTGGCGCCATGGGCGATCGGCACCGATACCGGCGGATCGATCCGCCAGCCTGCAGCGCTCTGCGGAATCGTCGGCCTGAAGCCGACCTACGGTGCGATCTCGCGCTACGGAATGATCGCCTTCGCCTCTTCGCTCGATCAGTGTGGGCCGCTGACGCGGGACGTCCGTGACGCCGCGCTTTTGCTCGCGATCCTGCAGGGCGCCGACCCATGCGACTCGACATCGGTGGGACTCCGGCAGGCGCCGCAGCTGCCCGACCGAGAAGATCTGAAGGGCCTGCGCTTCGCCGTGCCAAGCGATCTGACAGAGCATGTCTTCGATGCCGGCGTGCGGCAGGTCTTCGAGGCGACGCTCGAGAAGATCGAGGCGCTCGGCGGCGAGCTGGGCGAAGTCTCGCTGCCCCACGCCGAGCACGGCATCTCGGCCTACTACGTGATCGCTCCGGCGGAGGCTTCCTCCAACCTGGCCCGTTATGACGGTGTCCGCTATGGGATGCGTGCTGGGGCCGATGGGGACCTGATCCAGATGTATGAGAAGACCCGCGCCGAGGGCTTCGGCGCCGAGGTCAAGCGGCGGATCATGCTCGGCACGTATGCACTCTCGTCCGGCTATTACGACGCCTATTACGGCCAGGCTCAGAAGGTACGGACGAAGATCGCCGCCGATTTCAGGACCGCCTTCGAGGAGTTCGACTTCGTCGTCACGCCGACCTCGCCCTCCGTCGCCTTCGGCCTCGGCGAGAAGACTGCAGATCCCCTGGCGATGTACCTCAACGACTTCTTCACCGTGCCAATGAGCCTTGCCGGCATTCCGGCTATCTCAATTCCGGCGGGACTCTCGGAGCCCGAAGGCGGCGGCCCACGGCTCCCGGTTGGCTTTCAGATCGCCGCGCCGGCCTTCGCGGAGCAAGGGCTCCTGGATGCCTCCTATGCGTTGGAGCAGGCGATCGGCTTCGACGCCCGACCCCAGGGAGTACGCGGTGGCTGAGCTCGAAGCGGTGATCGGGCTGGAGATCCACGTCCAGCTGGCGACCAGGACGAAGATGTTCTGCGGCTGTGAGCTCTCCTTCGGCGATGAGCCGAACGTCCACACCTGCCCGGTCTGCCTTGCCCACCCCGGCGTTCTGCCGGTGACCAACGAGCAAGCGATTCGCTACGCGCTGCAGATCGCCGCGGCGCTGGAGTGCGAGGTCGCACCGCGCTCGATCTTCCACCGCAAGAACTACTTCTATCCCGACAGTCCCAAGGCCTACCAGATCAGTCAGTACGACGTTCCGCTTGCCAGCAACGGACGACTCGGTGACGTGCGGATCCATCGCGCGCACCTCGAGGAGGACGCGGCGAAGACGATCCACGTCGGCGACTCCGGGCGCATCCACGGCTCCAGTGCCTCGCTGGTCGACTTCAACCGTGGCGGCACGCCGCTGGTCGAGATCGTCACCGAGCCCGATCTGCGCAGTGCCGCCGAGGCGGCCTCGTGGGCTCGGCTGCTGCGCGAGACGGTTCGCCAGCTCGGCGTCTCCGACGTCAACATGGAGGAGGGCAGCCTGCGGGTCGACGGCAACATCTCGGTGCGGCCGGCGGGTAGCGAGGAGCTGGGGACGAAGACCGAGCTGAAGAACATGAACAGCTTCCGCTTCCTCGAGCGCGGGATCGAAGCCGAGCTGGCGCGGCAGCGCGAGCTGGTCGAGGCGGGGGGGACGGTGGCTCAGGAGACGCTGCACTTCAACCCCAGCGACGCCAGCCTGACTCCGCTGCGCTCCAAGGAGGAGGCCCACGACTACCGCTACTTTCCCGAGCCCGACCTGGTGTCGCTGGTCCCGACCGAGGAGATGCTGCGCGAAGCCCGAGAGTCATTGCCCGAGCTGCCGGCGGCGCGGATCGAGCGCTACCGCAAGCAGATGGGTCTGGCCGAGGACACCGCCGCCCTGTTGGCGACCGACCCCGCGACAGCTGCGTACTTCGAGCAAACGGCGAAGGAGGCGGGTAAGGGTGTCGAGCCGCGCGTCGTCGCCAACTGGGTCACCGGCGAGCTGGCGGCCGCGCTGCGCCAGGACGGTGGCGATGCGGGCGCTGCGGAATCGAAGGTCGAGCCGGCCGCCCTGGCCGCCTTGGTTGCAATGGTCCAGGAGAAGAAGATCTCCAACAGCAGCGGCAAGGCGGTCCTCGCGACACTGGTGGCCGAGGGCGGCGATCCCGCCGCAATCGTCGACCGCGAAGGCCTCGCGCAGATCTCAGATAGCGGCGAGCTCGAGTCGATCGTCGCCGCCGCGATCGAAGCTAACCCAGACGCGGCCGAGCAAGTTCGGGCCGGCAACCGGAAGGCGATCGGCGCCATCGTCGGCTTCGTCATGAAGCAAACGAAGGGACGAGCAGACGGCGGAGAGATCAACCGCCTGATCGAGGCGCAACTAGACGCTCGAGCCGGTTGAGGGAGGGCTCGACAGAGCCTCCTCCCGCTGTTGCCTGACGACTCTTCTCACAACCCGGCTCATGTGCCGATGTGTACTTTGTGACATGTTGTTACAAAGTGCTAAGTTGGACTCATGGCTTGGAATGTCGTCATTGCCGGTGGGGGATTTGGCGGAGCGATGGCCGCGCGCGAGCTGGAGCGGATTCTGCCACGGCAATCGACCCGGCTGGTCCTCGTCAACGACGCCAACTTCATGCTCTACACGCCGTTCCTGCCTGAGGCCGCTGCGGGGACGCTGGAGCCTCGTCATGTGGTCACGCCGTTGCGCGAGATCCTCGATCGCACCTACCTGCGCCTGGGCTCGATCGTCGCTCACGATCCAACGGCGAAGACGGTTGAGCTGCGCACCCGCGAGGGAGAGATCGAGCAGCTTCCCTACGACCAGTTGCTGGTTGCGCTCGGCTCCGTCTCGCGGGTGCTTCCCGTCCCCGGCCTGAACGACCACGCGATCGGGTTCAAGAGCCTCGCCGATGCGATCTGGCTGCGCAATCACGTGATCGAGACGCTCGAGGCGGCCAACGCCACCGATGATCCGGCCCGCCGCGAGGAGCTGCTCACCTACGTCTTCGTCGGTGGCGGCTATGCCGGGCTCGAGGCTCTGGCAGAGCTTCAGGACTTCGCCGCCGATGCGATCGAGAGCTATCCGCGGGCGCGGCTGCACGGAATGCGCTGGGTGCTGGTTGAGGCCAGCGACAGGGTCCTCCCCGAGATCGACGCCGAGCTGGCCGACTACGCGCTGCGCGAGCTGCGCGGTCGCGGCATCGACATCCGCCTCGGCACCACCCTCGAGGAGGTCTGCGCCGACAGCGCCCGCATCGCCACCGGCGAGACGCTGCCGACGCGGACCGTCGTCTGGACCGCCGGCGTCTCTCCACATCCGAGCCTGCGCCAGCTGTCGCTGCCGCTCGACGACCGCGGCCGCGTGCCGGTCGACGACCACCTGCGGGTCGAGGGCCTTGACTCCGTGTGGGCGATCGGCGATTGCGCCGCCGCGCCGGATCCGCGCGGTGGCCTCTGCCCGCCGACCGCGCAGCACGCGGTGCGCCAGGGCCCGGTCGCCGCCGCCAACATCGCGGCCGAGCTTGGCATCGGTGCGGCTCGCCGCTTCGAATATCGGGGCAACGCCGCCTTCGTCAACCTCGGCCGCTACAAGGCGGTTGGCAAGGTGGGAGGCCGCACCTTCCGCGGCTTCCCCGCCTGGTGGATGGCGCGGACCTACCACATGAGCCAGATCCCGGGCGCGGCCCGCAAGGTGCGCGCGGTAATCGACTGGACCGCCAGCCTGCCGTTTCGCCGCGACATCTCCGAGGTCGGCTCGATCGGACACCCGAAGCCGCTGGAGGCGACAATAGGGACGTGGGGTTCGAGTACGTCGTCATCGCCTTCTTCTTCGGCCTAGCCACCGCCATCATCGGCAAGGGCAAGGGCAGCTCGTTCTGGGTCTGGCTGCTGGTCGGCATGGTGCTGCCCGGCCTCGGCCTGATCGCCGTTGTCCTCTACCGCTCCGAGAAGGCCGAACCTGAACGCCAGTGCCCCAACTGCCACAAGGCGGTGAAGCTCTACGTCCAGGTCTGCCCGCGCTGTGGAATGGACCTCTATCTGCCCGATCCGGCCGAGGTCCGTCACCCAGGCGTCGGCTAGGGGTCGCCCGGGTATTGGGTGAGCGCAATCCCTCGAAGGAGGTCGTGTGCATCGCTTGGTTTTGTCCGCCTCTGTCGTAGCTCTCGCTTGGTCGTGTTTTTGCTCCGCCGCCGTCGCCGCCGTCACGCTCGAACCGATCGGCAGCTTCGATCAGCCGATTTCGGTCAGCTCCGACCCGAGCAACGCGGAACGCCTGCTCGTCGCCGAACGGAAAGGTGTGGTGGAGGAAGTCGCCGGGCGCGTTGTGACGCCGATCGCCGACATCAGCTCGTTGGTCGCCTGCTGTGAAAGTGAGCGTGGCCTGCTCTCGATCGCCCCGGCGCCTGACTTCGACGCCAGCGGGCGGCTTTACATCGGATACACGGGGACAGCGGCCGCGGGGGGAAGCGAAGGCGACGTGCACGTCGACTCCTTCCGTCCCGCGCCGGGGGGTGGCGCCCCCATTCGCGAACCGATCATCAGCGTCGGCCACGCCGCCAATGCCAACCACAACGGCGGACAGCTCCAATTCGGCCCCGACGGCAACCTCTACATCTCCCTCGGCGACGGCGGTGGGGCGGGCGACCCGCTCCACAGCGGCCAGGACACCGAAGCCCTGCTCGGCAAGATCCTCCGCATCGATCCCCACCCTGGGCAGTCGCCGGCGTACTCGATTCCGCCGGGAAACCCGTTCGCGGCGGGGCCGGGCCGCGATGAGGTCTGGGCCTACGGCCTGCGCAATCCGTGGCGCTTCTCCTTCGACCGATCCACCGGCGACATGGTGATTGGCGACGTCGGCCAGGAAAGGCGCGAGGAGGTGGATTTCGCGCCCAGCCTTGGCGGCGGCATCGTCGGGGGAGCCGGTGCAAACTACGGTTGGAGCTGTCGCGAGGGCTTCATCGCCTATCCGGGCGCCCCGGTCGGGTGTGGGCCGGCCAGCGCCTTCGTCGAACCGGCTTTCGACTATCCCCACGAAGACCCTGGCAATGGGTCAGCCCATGGCTGCTCGATCATCGGCGGCTTCGTAGTGCGCGATCCAGGCCTCGCCGGCCTATACGGCCGCTACGTCTACGCGGACTTCTGCTCGCAGGAAATCCGTTCGCTGCTGTTGCCGAGCGGGCCTGGGGGCCGCGCCGGCGACGACCGATCGGAGGGAGTCACCGTAGGGGCGCCGAGCTCCTTTGGAGAAGACGCTTGCGGCAGGCTGTATGCGGCCTCAACGGCGGGGCCCGTCTATCGCATCGTCGGTCCATCGGGGCCGGCTTGCTCTGCAGCTGGGGCTTCAGCCCAGGGATCGGCGACGGCCCCGGCCGAGCTGGGCACCAAGCGCAAGGGCCGACACATTCGTCTGCGCTTGTTCGCGCGAGCCCGCCGCGGCCGCTTGAGGATCGTTGTCGAGGTGAAACCCTGCGCTGGACAAGTGGGCGATCGAGTGCAGCTCAACCGTGGGGGCAGACGGCTCGGATCCAAGCTTCTGAACCGTCATTGCCTCGCCCGCTTCTTTGCCCACGTCGATGGTGCGGCGACGTTCAGGGCACTGCTGGTCGGAGCCGAGGAGATCCGCTCGCATCGACTCAGGGTGGAGCCGCGTCAAGGCGGCGCCGGCTAGAGCAGCCTCCGCATCGACTCAGGGTTGAGCCGCATCAACGCGGTGCCGGCTAGCGCAGCCAGGTGCGGACGATCGCGTTGGCGAAGCCGAGTCCGTAGCGAACGACCGCGGGCTTCTTCGAGTGGCCGTGGAGGCGACGCTCGACCGTGATCGGCACCTCCCTGGCCGGGATACCGCGCTTGATCGCCTCGATCATGAACTCGGAGGTGTGGAACTGCTCTTGGCGCAGGACGAGCTGGGGGAGGACCGTGGTGCGCACGGCGCGGTAGCCGTTGGAGCAGTCGGTGACGTGGGTGCGCGTGATCGCCGAGACGACCCGGTTGAAGAAGACGATGCCGAGCTCACGGGCAAAATGGTTGCGGTCGGCCTGACCCAATACGCGTGAGCCGTGGGCGACGTCGACCTCGCCGTCGAGGACCGGCTTGACCAGGCGCTCCATCTCTGAGGGCAGGTGCTGACCGTCGGCGTCGAGGGTGACGACGATCTCGGCGCCGGATTCCACCATCAGGCGGTAGCCGGTACGCAGCGCGGCGCCACCGCCGCGGTTGGTCACGTGGCGCGCGACCGCGGCGCCGTGCTCGGCTGCGACATCGCCCGTGCCATCGCGCGATCCGTCGTCGACCACCAGTACTTGCGTTGGGAGGCCGCAGACCTCGCTCGGGATCAGCTCGAGCACGTGCCCGATGTTCTCGGCCTCGTTGTAGGCGGGGACGAGGATCGCGACCTTGCCGTGGAAGCGTTCCGGCAGCTCGGCCTGGCGGAACTCCTCCCAGGCGAGGCCCTCGAGTGCCGCCGAGAGCTGGCGTGCGTTGCGGGCGCTTTGCGAGAGGGCGCGCAGGATCAGCAGGAAGAGGACGAAGATCGCAAAGACGGCGAGGCCGAGGATGCGACCGCCGTTGCCCTTCTGGAAGGAGAAGGCGGAGAGCAGCTCGTCGGTGATTTCGGTGCCGGAGACGAGCAGCAGGCCGAGCCCCGCGGCGAGCAGGATCAACACGTCGACGTTGCGCAACGAGCGGCGGCGGACCAGCGCATAGGCGATCAGGGCGAGGCCGAAGAGCAGCCCGACGCTGCGCAGAGCCGTCAGCTCGGCGGGGAAAATGCCTGCTTGGAGGACCATTGAGCACGGGACAATAGGGCTGCCGTCCCCCGCGACAGTGCCGTGGCGGCGAGCGGAAAGCCCAGTGTCATCAGCACCTCGTTGCGCCGTGGGGCGGCCAGCGAGATCGTGCCGACCGCGGTGACGAGCGCCAGCGGTGTCGCCATCGCGACCAGCTCCCACCACCACCGGCGCCAGGCCAGCACGCCGAGGCCGGCCAGTGCCAGGGCCACGATCAGCACCTGGACCACCCGTCCGGCGCCGCTTTCCATCGCGTCGCCGATGCCGGCGCTCCACATCCGCCAGGCCTTGCGGACGGTCATCGCCGTGTAGCCGATCGGGTCTTCGCCGAAGTAGTGCGAGAAGTTCTGCTTGCCGATCTTGCCCAGGGCCGAGTCCCTTGGCAGGTCGGGATAGCGGTTGGCGACGCGATTGAAGAGGGGTGTCGGGTCGACTTTTTCGAGCGCCTCGGAATGGGGCGGAAGGGTGCGGTGCCGGTAGCGCTGCAGGAGCAGCGCCTTGACCCGCTGGTATTCGCCGTCGGCCGGGAGGAAGGTGCCGACGTAGAGCGCCTTGCCGCCACCGGTCGAGATCGGCACGGTGCGATCGAGGACGACCTGATTGCGCACCGCCCAGGGAACGATCGGCAGCAGCAGGGCGAGGACGAGCAGCGCGGCGCCCGCGAGGCCCGGTTTCCAACCCCGCGCCCGGCCGGTCCGTATCAGCGCCAGGATCGCGAAGGCGACGCCGACGAGGAGGTACTCGGGGCGGATCAGGGCTGTGAGGCCGAACAAGAAGCCGGGAAGCAACCACCTGGCGAGGTTCTGTTGGGGCCGCTCAAGCCGCTCGGCGCGCGGGTCCTGTCGCGCGGTGAGGGGGGCACTGCGGGCGGGCCACGGTTTGTCCTCGACCCCCCTCACCCCACGCCACCCCCGCGAAGAGCCGTTGCCCAGACCGTCGGAGGCCCATAGGAAGGCAAGTACCGCGGCCGGGAGGGTGAGCATCGCCGGGGGCTCGCTGTATAGGGCGCCGACGGAGTGGATGAAGGGGGGGTAGACGGCGACTGCGAACGCCGCGAGCAGGCCGGCTGGGCGGCAGGAGATCCTTCTACCGAGCAGGTAGACGACGACGATCGTTGCGAGGCCGAGCAGCAGCTCGACGATGCGGGCGGTTCCTTCGCGGGCTCCTGCGGTGGCGTAGAAGCTTGCGGCGTAGAGCAGCGGGGCCCCCGGGGACCAGTCGCTCGAGTCTTCAAAGGTTGGGCCGCCGAAGCTGCCTTCCGTGTAGAGCGACTTGGCGAGCGCGTAGTAAGCGTGGGCATCGTCTCCCGGGGTGGGCAGCGGCTCGACCACGCGATAGGCGCGCAGGCTGAATCCGAGCACGAGGATCGCTGCGAGCGCGAGCAGGGTCTTGCGCCCGTGGCGCCCCCCAAGCTCGCGCAGCCAACGCCTCACCGGATCCATCGCGGCAGGCTAGTCCGTAGGCAGCGCATCCGATATTCACCACACTGGGGCGGGGTCAAAGTCGGAAGCGCTGTCGTAGCCATGCCTGAGTTTCGACTACGCCAACTCCCGCCAGGGCAGCAACCAGCGGCATCATCACCAGCACGCGCCGTGGCGAGGCGACGAGCAGGGCGCTGATCGCCGTGATTGCGAAGAAGATCGTCGCCAGCAGGAGCGCCTCCCAGCGCCGCTGTAGAGCCAGCACGGCCAGGCCGACCAACCCGAACGCAACCAGTGCCCAGTGCAACAGCTCC
>Ga0136846_1216075_pt1 | contig 13519 bp, 15 predicted proteins | sample HopSoiMetagenom2_FD_96841 | JGI IMG/M metagenome (GOLD analysis project Ga0136846, IMG submission 96841) | Grasslands soil microbial communities from Hopland, California, USA - 2 Assembly 2016 (version 4) | ecosystem: Environmental > Terrestrial > Soil > Grasslands | place: USA: Hopland... | reverse complement strand
GGCGCCACTCGACCATATGACCATCAACTCCTAGAGCGCGTACTCGAATGGTTAGGCTACCGGACGTGGAAGGCACGGCGCACCGGTGGGCGACGCCGGGGGAGCTCATCGCGTACGCGCTGCCGCCGGGGTTCCATTGGCTCGAGATCTTGGCCGCGCACGCGCATTCGGGGGCGTCGTTCATGCCCGTCGACCTGCGGTTGTCCGACCGCGAGCAGCAGCGGCTCCTCGATATCGCCCGCCCGTCGGTGGTGGTCCGGCCGGGCGAAGAGACGATCCTCGCCGACGCCGCACCAGTCGACCCCGAGCGCGCCTGGGCGATCGTGCCGACCAGCGGGACGAGCGGCGCGCCGCGCCTCGCGCAGCTCTCGCGCGCGGCGCTCGGCGCGGCGGTCGCGGGGTCGCTCGACGCGCTGGACGCCTCGGCCTATGACCCGTGGGTCGCCTGCCTCAATCCGGCGCACATCGGCGGTCTGCTCGTACTGCTGCGGGGCGCGTTCACCGGCTCTCACGTCACGATCCTCGACCGGTTCGAGCCCGGTGCCCTTCTCGCCGAGGCGCCGGATGGCGCCTACGTCGCGCTCGTTCCGACGATGCTCGAGCGGCTCGTCCGGGGCGGGGCCGACCTAACGCGTCTCGGAACGCTGCTGATCGGCGGCGCTGCGACCGACCCCGAACTTCGTGCCGCCGCCGAAGCGCTCGGCGGCCGGATCGTGTCGACGTACGGGAGCACCGAATCCGGCGGCGGGATCGTGTACGACGGGCGCGTCTTCGACGGATCCCAGGTTCGGATCGCGGCCGATCGGCCCGACGCGATGGGCGGCATCGAGCTGCACGGGCCGACGACCATGGACGGCTACAGGGCCGATACGGGGGCCACCGCGGAGGTGTTCACCTCCGACGGATGGCTGCGAACCGGCGACGTCGGCCGGCTCGACGACGACGGCAGGCTCGAGGTTCGCGGCCGGGCCGACGAGGCGATCCGCACCGGCGCCGAGACGGTCTGGCCCGACGAGGTCGAGGCGGTGTTGCGGACCCATTCCGCAGTCGCGGACGTCGCCGTGGCGGGCAGGCCCGACCCTGAGTGGGGCGAGCACGTCACCGCGTGGGTCATCCCGGTCAACCCGCAAGATCCGCCGACCCTCGAGGCGCTCCGCGAGCACTGCCGCGACGACCTCGCGCGGTTCAAGGCGCCTCGGGATCTACGGATCGTCTCGACGCTTCTCCGGACGCCCAATGGCAAGGTCCGGCGGGCAGACCTGCCCTGAGATGGTTGAAGGCCCGAGCGAGGGAGGGGTTCGCTCGGGCCTTCAGTCTCCGGGTCTCGTCGAGGGGGTGACGAGCCCTGAGGTCTTGGCGTTACCGGAGATTTCGACCCTGGAGCGCCGTCGCTGCATACCCGGTTCCGGGTAACCCGCCGAGGGCGGGGTCCGGGGGCCTAGCCGACCTGGATGGCGCCGTGCTTCACGGCGAAGGCGACGGCCTCGAGCTTCGAGTGCACCCGCAGCTTCCCCAGGATGTTCCGCACGTGCGTCTGGACGGTCTGGGGGCTGATGTAGAGCTCGGCGGCGATGTCGTCGTTCCGCTTGCCCTGGGCGAGGAGCTGCAGGATCTGGCGCTCCCGCTCGGTCAGGTCGTCCAGAAGCGCCATCGCGTCACGCTGTTCCTCGCGCTCTCGAGCGACTTGGGCGAGCAGCCGGGTGAGCGTGGCGGGGTCGATCAGCACCTCGCCGTCGGCCGCGGCCTTCGTCGCGCCCAAGATCTCGTCGGCCGGCAGGTCTTTCGACAGGAACCCGGACGCGCCCGCTTCAACCGCTTCGACCATCAATCGGTCCTCGTCGTGGGCCGTCATCACGATCACCTTCGTGGAGGGGGAGCGCTCCTTGATCCGGCGCGTCGCCTCGATGCCCGTCATCTCCGACCCCTTGAACATGATGTCCATCAGCACCACGTCGGGCAGCTGCTCGGACGCGAGCACCACGCCCTCCTCGGGCGTGTGGACCGGCGGCGCGACGAGGCGCAGCGATTCGTCGACGCCGACGACGACGGAAAGCGCGTCGGTCAGCACCTTATGGTCGTCGCATATCAACAGCGAGACGGTCGCGTCGGGCATCAGCTCACGTCCTCCAACGGAAGGCGGATCTGCAGGATGGTACCCCGTCCGGGAGCGGCGGCCACGACGGCGTCACCACCGTGTTCGCGCGCGATGGAGCGTACGATGAACAACCCGAGGCCGCTGCCCGGCCGGTCCTCGTAGCCGACGGGCCGCCATCGGCAGAACTTCTCGAAGACCTGTTCGCGCATGTCCTCGGCGATCCCGGGGCCGCGGTCCTCGATCTCGACGACGGCCTCGGCGCCGTCGTGGCGCGATCGCAGGTCGATCGGGTCGTCGTCGTCCGAGTACTTCAACGCGTTGTCGAGCCCCTGCCGGACCGCCTCCGCGATCCAGCGATCGTCGACCGGGGCGTGCAGGTCGGGTTCGAGCGCCAGCCGGACCTCACGTTGTCCGACCTCCGCTTGGTGCAAGCCCTGAAGGATCGGCCCTTCGAGATCGCCGTCCGTGCGCCTGAACGCCAGCGTGCCCGCGTCGGTCTTCAGTCCGAGGGACATCTGGTCCGCGATACGAAGTAACCGCAGGGACTCCTGTTCGATCATGCCGACGAACTCCAGGCGCTGCGCGTCGTCGAGGCGCCCGTAGCTGGTGCGGAGCGACCCCGCGACGCTCCGGATCGTTCCCGCCGGGCCGCGCACATCGTGCGCCACGATGCTCGCGATCTCGGCGCGTCCCTCCATCACCTCGGCGGCGCGGTCGCTCGCACGTCGCAGCCGGGTCGACTGCAATCGGAGGCCGATCACAACGAACAGGAGCAACATCGTGGCGGTCAGGCCGGTCGAGCCGGCGGTCGCGCGCGAGATGAGCCGGAGCGCTTCGTCACCGTTCAGCTTCTGCGCGCCGACCGCCGCGAGGCCAAGGATCGCGATCGCGGTTCCCGCGCCGGCGACCCACCCGAACCGGCCTCCCCAGCGCAGCGACCGTGCGGCGACGATCACGCCGCCGACGACAAGCACGACCTCGGCGGTCGTCCCGAGCCACCCGAGGTTGACCGGGCCCGACGCGAACCGGGTCGGCTCGAGGAAGACGGCCACCACGTCGAGCGCGATCAGTCCCGCGACGCTTGCCGCCACGACGACGGCGGGGCGGACGGGTTCGCGGCCACGACGGTCCTGCCACGGCACGACGGCGATCAGGTTCGCGAGCAGGACCACCCATCCCGTCAGCGGCGCGAACCCCTGGAGGCGGAGCCATCCTTCGGTCACCGGCGCGAAGACGATCGCGACGAGCGCGACCGCGGTCTCGTGGACGACGAACGCTGCCGAGCCGACCCCGACGAGCAGGAGTGGGACGTCGCGTTGTTCGGCGTAGATCACGAGTGCGAAGACCGCGACCGCAGCGAGCAGGCCCGTGCCGAGATCGTCGAGGGCGCGAGCGACCGCGATCGCTCCGGTGTCGCCGACGAGCGCGCTCAGCACGGTCACGACGGTCACGATCGCGATCCCGAGCCAGGCCCGCGCGCCGTTCGTCACGGCCCGCAGTCTAGGCGCGGCCTTCCCGCCGCCCCGGGAGGCTAGGAGTAGCTGTGGTCGGTGTCCGGAAACGCCCCTGCTTCGACGTCGTGCACGAACGAGGTGACGGCCTCCGTCATGACGCCTCGCAGGTCGGCGTACTTCTTCGCGAGCTTCGGCGTCGTCTCGTTGATGCCGAGCAGGTCGTTCACGACGAGAACCTGTGCATCGGTGCCGGCGCCCGCGCCGATGCCGATCGTCGGGATATGTAGCCCCTTGGTGATCTCGGCACCGAGCTCTGCAGGCATCGCTTCGAGGACGATCGCGAACGCGCCGGCCTTCTCGAGGTTCGTCGCCTGATCGAACATCTTCTGCGCGGCCTCGCCTCGCCCTTGCACCTTGTAACCGCCGAGCCCGTGGACCGACTGCGGCGTCAGGCCGATGTGCGCCATCACGGGGACGCCGATGTCGACCAGGCGATGAACGAGGTCGAGCTGCGGCCCCTCGATCTTGACCGCGTGGGCGCCACCCTCCTTGATCAGGCGGCCGGCGTTCCGGACGCCCTCGTCGGCAGATGCCTGGAACGACATGAACGGCATGTCGCCGACCACCATCGCCCGCTTCACCCCCCGGGAGACGGCCCGGGTGTGATGGAGCATCTCCTCCATCGTGACGGGGAGCTCGTTCGCGTACCCGAGGACGTTGCGACCGACCGAATCGCCGACCAGCAACACGGGCACGCCGGCGCGGTCGAGGATCTGGGCGGCGGGGAAGTCGTACGCGGTGAGCATCGCCCACCGCGTGCCCTCGGCCTTCCAGGCCCGAAGGTCATGGATCGTGATCATCTGCTCGCACCTCCTGAGAGTGCACGGCTCGTGTGTCCGAGTGTAGCGGCGGGGCGGTGTCAGACCCGGCTCATATCGTGTGCTTCCGAACGAAGGGAGTACGACATGATCCAGACGAGCGCACACACCACTCCACGGGCCGATGTTCTGACGCTGGGCGACACGCGGTTCGGGGTGCTGGTGGGCGGTCCGTTCGATGGCCGCTGCTACCCCTTGCCCAACGGCGACATCCCCGTCGTCCTGGACGTTCCGGGGCCCGGTCCGGGCCCGTCGCCGGCGCTGCGGTACGAGCTCCACGAGGGGCTCTACCGGTATCGAAGCGCTCAACGCTCTGCGGCGTAGGTCGAACCGACGGCGAGCGAGGCAGGCCTCGCCGGCCGGATCCGGACCGAGCCGTTCCCGTACACTCGTGGACAGCCCTCATACCTACCTGCTCCCCCTCGCGGGGGCCGTCCAGACCAGAGGAGGTGAACGTTGAGGGAGTACGAGTGCATGCTCATCCTGCCTGCCGAGGCCGACGAGGCCTTGGTGACGACGGCGGTCGACCGTATCGGCAAGATCATCAGCCCCACCGGGGGTGAGGTCACCAAGCTCGACCGCTGGGGACGCAAGCGCTTCGCCTACGAGGTCGCGCGGCAGACGGAGGGGTACTACGTCGTCGTGCGGTTCCAAGCGGAGCCCGAGACCCAACAGGAGCTCGACCGCACCCTGAAGATCGCCGACGAGGTGATCCGCCACAAGGTCATGCTCCTGCCCGAGAAGGCGAAGGCAAAAGCAAAAGCTTCCCCCGCCTCAGTCGAGGCGTGAGCGAAGAAAGAAGGGGGAACGCTCCATGGCGAGCGATAACCAGATCACCATCGTCGGCAACCTGACGGACGACCCGGAGCTGCGGTACACGTCCAACGGGGCGGCGGTCGCGAACTTCCGCGTCGCGTACTCGACGCGGATCCGCGACGCCGCGGGCAACTGGACCGACGGCGAAACGTCGTTCTTCACGGTCAACTGCTGGCGTGCCTTGGCCGAGAACGCGGCCGAGACGCTCACGCGGGGGACGCGCGTGGTGGTCACCGGGCGCCTCAAGCAACGCTCCTGGGAGAACCAGGAGGGCGAGAAGCGCACCGTCATCGAGATCGAGGCCGACGACCTCGGTCCCAGCCTGAAGTGGGCCACTGCCAGCGTGACCAAGGCCAACCGCTCCTCCACCTCGTCGGGTGGCAACGACTGGGGCGCGGCCGTCGCGGCGCCGGTGGGGGCCGGATCGAACGAGGAGACACCACTGGATGCCGGGTAAGCCAGACAGGTCGAAGCGACCCAAAAAAGATAAAGACGACAAGTGGCAGAAGAAGGGCAAGCGCAAGTTCTGCGTCTTCTGCAAGGACAAGATCGACTACGTCGACTACAAGGACCTCCTCACGCTTCGCAAGTTCACGTCCGAGCGCGGCAAGATCCGGGCGCGCCGGGTCACGGGTAACTGCGTGCAGCACCAGCGTGACGTGGCCCAGGCCGTCAAGAACGCCCGCGAGATGGCCCTGTTGCCGTACTCGAGCCGATGAAGATCATCCTGCAGAAGCCCGTCGACAAGCTCGGGAACCCCGGGGACACCGCCGAGGTCGCCGACGGCTACGCACGTAACTACCTGATCCCTCGGGGGCTCGCGGTCAAGGCCGAGAAGGGCGCCGTGCGCCACGCCGAGTCGCTCAAGCGCGGGCATCTCAACCGCTTGTCCAAGCGCAAGGGTGAGTACGAGGCGCTCGCGTCAAAGCTCATCTCCGGCGGACCGCTCGTCATCCCCGCCCGCGCTGGCGAGGAGGGCAAGCTGTTCGGCTCGGTCGGCGCGGCGGACATCGTCGCCGTGATCGAGGGCAGGATCGACCACACCGTCGACCGCCACGACGTGAAGCTCGACGAGCCGATCCGCTCTGTCGGCACACACGAGGTGAAGGTCAAGCTCTTCCACCAGGTCGAGCCGATCCTCACCGTCGAGGTCGTCGCCGCCGAGTAACGCACGACCGACCGGGCCGGCCGGGTTCGGGAACCTGCTCGCCGCCTTCGGCGGCTTCGCGGCTCCCTCTCCCGACCGGCCCGGTCGTTTCCGTGTCACTGCGATTGTTCACACTTGTCCCCATGGCTTTCCACATGTGGAATCCGCAGGTCATCCCCGGAGTGACAACCTTTGTTCGAAGTTCACCTGCGGTTCTCCAATCCACATCGCTTCTCCACTGTCGCCGTCGTGACGAGAGGCGTACCGTCGCCCGTCGGGTGTTGGGGTTCGTGAGAGAGGGGTCGTGGCGTGGCGCGCGTCGCTGACGAAGTCGTCAAGATCCCGGGGCATCGGATCCCGCCGCAGGATCTCGACGCGGAGCGCTCGGTCCTCGGCGCGATGTTGCTGTCGACCGAGGCGATGGCCGAGGTCGTCGAGCTCCTCGACGCGGACGACTTCTACCGATCCGCACACGGCAAGATCTACCAGGCGCTGCGCATGCTGTTCGCGCAGGGCGAGCCGATCGACGTCATCACCGCCGTCGACGCCCTCCGGCGCGGGGGGATCCTCGAGGACGTCGGCGGCGCGCTGTATCTCCGCGACCTCGTCGACGAGGTGCCGACACCTGCCGGCGCGCCGCACTACGCGAAGATCGTCGCCGACGCGGCGCTGCGCCGTCGGCTGATCGGCGCCGCGGCGGACATCATCGACACCGCCTACGAGGGCGCGAACGACGCCGACGACATCGCCGACGGCGCGGAGCAGCGCATCTACGACGTGGCGCGCCGCGAGGATACCGAGGACGCCGCGGTCGTCGGCGACCTCATCAACCAGGCGATGTCCGAGCTGGAGTCGATCCAGAACCGAGAGTCGGCCTATACCGGCTTGCCCACCGGGTTTCGCGACCTCGACGACCTCACGTCGGGCCTACAGCCGGGCAACCTGGTCATCATCGCGGCCCGCCCGGGGATCGGGAAGTCCTCGCTCGCCATCAACATGGCGCGCAACGTCGCCGTCACGAACGAGCCGGTCGCCGTGTTCTCGCTCGAGATGAGCCGCTACGAGATCGGCATGCGCCTGCTCTGCGGCGAGGCGCGTGTGCCGTGGGACCGCATCCGCAACAAGCGCGTCGGCCCCGACGACTGGATCCGTGTCGTGCAAGCGGGGGAGACCCTCCACGAGGCGCCGCTGCACATCGTCGACGCGGGCAACGTCAACATCGTCGACATCCGGGCGAAGGCCAGGCGGATGAAGACCGGCCGACAGGGGCTATCGATGATCATCGTCGACTACCTGCAGCTGATGACGTCGCCCAACGCACGGCGCCCCGACAACCGGCAGCAGGAGGTCGCCGAGATCTCCCGGTCGCTCAAGCTCCTCGCCAAGGAACTCTCGATCCCCGTCGTCGCGCTGTCGCAGCTCAATCGAAACCCGGAGGCACGCGCCGACAAGCGGCCGCAGCTCTCCGACCTGCGTGAGTCGGGCGCGATCGAGCAGGACTCCGACGTCGTGTTGTTCATCCACCGCGACGACCTGGACCCCGAGAAGAAGCGTGAGGCCGAGCTGATCTTGGCCAAGCACCGTAACGGCCCGACCGGCAACGTCCGGCTCCACTTCGAGCCGTCGCTCACGATGTTCCGCAACGCCGCGCGCGATCAGGGCGTGTGAGCGCGACCGAGCTGCCCAACGCGAACACCCGTCGCCTGCGGGCGATCCATCGGAGGCTCGTCAAGCGCTTCGGCGAGCTCGCGCCTCCGCGGGCCACCGACCCGCTGGATGAGCTCGTCCTCACAGTGCTCAGCCAGCACACGAGCGACCTCAACGCCGAGCGGGCGTTCGCGTCGCTGCGAGACGCGTACCCGTCGTGGGCCGACGTCGTCGCCGCGCGGTCGGGCGACGTTGCAGACGTGATCCGCAGTGGCGGCCTCGCCAACACGAAGGCGCCGAGGATCCAGTCGATCCTGCGCGAGGTCGCCGAGCGCGAGGGTGACTACTCGCTCGAGCGGCTGCGGGGGGCGCCCGATGCAGAGGCACGCGAGTATCTGACGTCGCTCCCTGGGATAGGGCCGAAGACCGCGGCCGTCGTCCTCAGTTTCGCGCTCGGCCGCGATGCGATGCCCGTCGACACCCATGTCCACCGCGTCACGAGGCGGCTCGGCATCGTGCCCGACAAGGTGTCGGCCGAGCGAGCGGACCGTATCCTCCACGACCTCGTGCCGGAGGGCCTGCGCACACCGTTGCATGTCGCCTTCATCCGCTTGGGTCGAGAGATCTGCAAGGCGCCGATCCCTCGATGCAGCGTCTGCCCGCTGAAAGACCTCTGTCCGACGGCCCCGAGGTATCTCGGCGTGCCGAGGGAACTGCGCGCCGGGCGACCGAACCGGGCCTCAGGACCCGATTGAGCCGTCGGGATATCGGCTGACCTCGACCAGGTTGTCATCGGGGTGGCGGAAGTAGATCGACTCCATCGCACCGAGGGCACCGTGCCGCTCGACGGGCCCGAGCTCGATAGGGACGTCGTGGCGTCGCAGTCTCTGAGCACGTCTGCGAGCGGAATGGATCCGATCAGGCAGAAGTCCGCCGAACCTCCCGTCGGACGGCGCGCCTTGGGTTCGAAGGTCCGGTCGGCCTGATGAACGTTGATCTTCTGCGTGCCGAACCGAAGAGCCGTCGGTCGGTTCGGGGTTCGACCCGTTGAAGGTCGAGACAGCGCGTGTAGAAGTCGCACGTGACGTCGATCGAGCGGACGGTGAGCACTAGGTGGTCGATGCGGTCGATCACGTGGCGAACCCTACGAGGATGGCTGCACCAACCGGACGGAACGTCGGCTCACGATACGAAAAGAGCGGGTGATGGGAATCGAACCCCCGTTTCAAGCTTGGGAAGCTTGCGTTCTGCCATTGAACCACACCCGCGTGGTACCACCGCCCGAGGGCCGCGAGCCCTCAGTGTAGCGACGGTCCATCGACGGCGCGACGGTCGAGCCCACGGAGCCGGCGGTAGCCTGTTCGCCCTATGACGGACCGGGATCTCTGGCCGAACGTCCTCACGGAGTTGTCGCATCGGCGCGGGCTCGACCCCGACCAAGCAACCGCCGCGATGACCGCGATGATGGAAGGCGACGCGACCGAGGCGCAGATCGGCGCCTTCCTCCTCGGGCTCCGCACGAAAGGCGAGACCGTCGAGGAGATGGAGGCGTTCGCCGCGGCGATGCTGTCGTTCGCGGTTCCGGTCCGGGCTCCCGAGCCGGTGATCGACACGTGCGGCACCGGCGGCGACGGCGCTGGCACGTTCAACATCTCGACGGTCGCGGCCCTCGTCGTCGCGGGCGCCGGTGTTCCGGTCGCCAAGCATGGCAACCGCGCGGCGACGAGCCACTGCGGCTCGGCCGATCTCCTGGAGGAGCTCGGGATCAACATCGAGCTGGACGCCGTCGGCGTCGAGCGCTGCCTCGACGAGGCCGGGATCGGCTTCATGTTCGCGCGGCGGTTCCACCCGGCGATGGCGCACGTCGCGCCGGTCCGCGCGGAGCTTAAGGTTCCGACGGCGTTCAACTTCCTCGGGCCGCTGTCGAATCCGGCACGCCCGTACGCACAGGTGGTCGGCGTCGCCGACGAGCGGATGCTGCCGTTGATGGCGGAGGTGCTTGCTCGCCGAGGCACACGCGCCTTGCTCTTCCGGGGCGTCGACGGCCTCGACGAGTTGACCACGACCGACCTTTCGACGGTCTACGACGTGAAAGACGGAACCGTCCGCGAGACGCACCTCGACCCGGCGAAGTTCGGCCTGGGCAAGGTCAAGCCCGAGGAGCTCGCGGGCGGCGATGCTCCCCACAACGCCGACATCGCCCGCCGGATCATCGACGGTGAGAAGGGGCCCTGCCGCGACGTTGTCATCCTCAACGCGGGCGCGGCGCTGCGCGTCGCCGGGTTCGCCGAAAGCCTGGAAGAGGGCATGGCCACGGCCGCGCGTGCGATCGAAGACGGCGAGGCCGCCAAGACCCTCACCCGCTGGGTCGAGGTCTCCAACGCCGAGTAGCATCGCGCCGATGATCCTGTCCGACCGCGACATCCGCACCGAGGTCGATGCCGGCCGCATCGTCATCGATCCCTACGACGAACGGTGTCTCCAGCCTTCGTCGGTCGACCTGCACGTCGACAGCCAGTTCCGCGTGTTCGCCAACTCGCGGTATCCCTTCATCGACGTGCGCGAAGAGATGCCCGACCTCACGGAGCTCGTCGAGGTCAAGCCCGATGAGCCGTTCATCCTGCATCCGGGCGAGTTCGTGCTCGGGTCGACGCTCGAGCGCGTCGCGCTGCCCGATGACCTCGTTGCGCGCCTCGAGGGGAAGTCATCGCTCGGGCGCCTCGGCCTGTTGATCCACTCGACGGCGGGCTACGTCGATCCAGGCTGGGACGGCTTCCTGACGCTCGAGCTGAGCAACGTCGCGAACCTCCCGATCACCCTGTATCCCGGGATGAAGATCGGGCAGATCTCGTTCTTCAAGCTGACGTCGCCGGCCGAGACGCCGTACGGCTCGGCCGGCAACAAGTACCAAGGCCAGCGGGGCCCGACCGCGAGCCGCTACTACCGCGACTTCGGCAGCTGACCTACTGCTCGGTCAGCAGCGCGCCCGGTACCGGCCCGACGCCCATCTGCACGGCCATCATCGCGGCCTGCGTCCGGTTGGTGACGCCGAGCTTGCGGAAGATCGCGGCGAGGTGCGCCTTGACCGTCTTCTCGGACAGGTACAGTCGCCCCGCGATCTCGCGGTTGGACCGGCCCTCGGCGAGCAGCGCGAGGATGTCGTGTTCGCGCTGGGTAAGGCTGTACTCGCTGCGGCGCCCGTTGATCGCGTTGTTCGATGCTTCCTGGTCCTCGAACAGGTTCTGGATCACGCGCGGGCTGAGCACGTTGCCGCTGCCCGACATCGCGACGTTGATCGCCTGGCTGAGATCCTCGGGCGTCGCGTCCTTCAAGAGATACCCGGCCGCGCCGTCGGCGAGCGCGCGCTTCACGTACGGCGCGTTCTCATACGTCGACAGCATGATCACCGGCATCTCTTCCCACTCCGCCTTGATGGCGCGGAGAAGCTCGAGGCCGTCGAGGTCGGGCATGCGAACGTCGACGAGCGCGAGGTCCACCTTCCCGCCGGTCCGGAGCGCTTCGAGCGCGGCCGCGGACGACTCCGCCTCGACGACGTCCGCGTCGGGAAAGCCTTCCTTCACCACGTAGTTCATGCCACGGCGCACCAGCGCGTGGTCATCCACGATCAAGATCCTCATCGACCTTCACCTACCCTCACGACGGGGAGCTCGGCGACCACGGTGGTGCCGTGCCCAGGGGTTGACGTCATCTCCAGGGTCCCGCCGAGCGACTCGGCGCGAGCCCGCATGATCCGGATCCCGAAGTGCGGGTCCTCGTCGGTCACGGCGACCATGCCGCGGCCTCGGTCCTGCACCTCGATGTGGAGCGTGTCGGCGTCCACCGCCAACGCGACGTGCGCATCCGGTGCTCCCGAATGCTTGGCGGCGTTCGCGAGCGCTTCGCTCGCGATCGCGTACGCCGCCTCCACCGTGGCGTCGTCCAACGCCTCGATGTCTCCCTCCACCTTCACCGTGGCCGGCATGCGCCAGCGCGCGGCGAAATCCTTGATCAGGCCCGCGAGCGTCGGCTCCCCCGAGATGTCCTCCTCTTCGGTCATCTCGAACAGGAGCTCCCGGATGTGGCGAAGGTCCTCGCGGATCTCGACCTCGATCTCGTGCAGGATCTGGACCGCTGCGTCCGGATCGGTCTGGATCAGATGCCGAAGCGTCTGGACCTCGAGCACCGCAGATGTGACGGATTGCGTCAGGCCGTCGTGGATCTGCATCGCCCAGCGCGTGCGCTCTTCGAGCAGGATCGACTCCACGGCGTGACGCACCGTGGGGTGCCCGCCCGCAACCGCGCTCTCGCGTTGCGGCGTGTTCGATGCACCGATTCGCACGTTCGTTCCTTCCTGCCTTCCTTGGCCGAATTGGGTCGATCGCCTCGCGGCGCCGTGTGGCCAAGACCTTCGGTACTAGTGCCTTATTCGGACGAAGGTCTGGGGTGCTTGACCCTTCCGGCCCTGTTCTTCCGGATGGCGCCGGCCCCGATGGGGATGCGGTGGCGGCTTTCCGGCTACGGCATCACGCCGCTGCGTTAACCGCTGAAGAACGCTGGTACGCAAGGTTCGAAGCTGCGGGTCGCGTAAAAGTTGTCAATGCCACGCTCAACTTTTATTCTGCCCCGGAGCGCAGAAGCGCTTCGCAACTGAGTCACCAACCCGGGTGGCCGGAAACGGCGACCGGATAGGAGGAACCAGATGGCACGAGCGGTCGGTATCGACCTGGGCACGACCAACTCGGTGGTGTCCGTGCTGGAGGCCGGCGAGCCGGTCGTCATCCCCAACGCGGAAGGGTCCCGGACGACCCCGTCCGTGGTCGGATTCTCGAAGAACGGCGAGATCCTGGTCGGCGAGGTCGCCAAGCGCCAGGCGATCACCAACCCCGACCGGACGATCCGGTCGGTCAAGCGCCACATGGGCGACAAGGGCTGGACCGTCGACATCGACGGGAAGGGATGGAGCCCGCAGGAGGTCAGCGCCCAGATCCTGCTCAAGCTGAAGCGCGACGCGGAGTCGTTCCTCGGCGACACCGTCACGCAGGCGGTGATCACGGTCCCGGCGTACTTCGACGACGCGCAGCGTCAGGCCACCAAGGAGGCCGGTCAGATCGCGGGTCTCGAGGTGCTCCGCATCATCAACGAGCCGACCGCGGCCGCCCTGGCGTACGGCCTGGACAAGAGCGAGGCCGACCGCACGGTGCTCGTGTTCGACCTCGGCGGCGGCACGTTCGACGTCTCGCTGCTCGAGATCGGCGACGGCGTGTTCGAGGTCAAGGCGACCCACGGCGACACCAAGCTCGGCGGCGACGACTGGGACCAGCGGATCATCGACTGGCTCGTGAAGTCCTTCAAGGACGCGCACGGCGTCGACCTGTCGCAGGACAAGATGGCGTTGCAGCGGCTGAAGGACGCTGCCGAGCGCGCCAAGATCGAGCTCTCGAGCGCGAGCTCCGCGGCCATCTCGCTCCCTTTTCTGGTGTCC
>Ga0136846_1236692_pt1 | contig 13520 bp, 14 predicted proteins | sample HopSoiMetagenom2_FD_96841 | JGI IMG/M metagenome (GOLD analysis project Ga0136846, IMG submission 96841) | Grasslands soil microbial communities from Hopland, California, USA - 2 Assembly 2016 (version 4) | ecosystem: Environmental > Terrestrial > Soil > Grasslands | place: USA: Hopland... | reverse complement strand
CAGAATGTCCTCGACACCCCGCCGCCGCCGATCGCGACGACCCGTGTCACCGACACGCCGTACGATTCGACCAACTATTCGGCGATAGGGCGGTTCGTCAGCCTCACCATCGCGAAGAAATGGTGATCCCGATGCGCACCGTCCATTGCGCGTTGGTCATGCTCGCAGGTGCAGTCGCCTCGGTCTGGGCCGTGCCGGCGCAGGCCGATTGCGCGGGCTGGAACCCGGTTGCGGCCTTAGCGCCACAAGAAACGCGATCGATCACCGCGCGGGATTCGATCGAGCTGGTGAATTTCGGGCGGCCGGACGCCGAACCGCTGGACGGCCCGACACCGCTCGGGCTGTCGCCGGACTGCAGATACGTGGCAGCGATCCTGCAACGCGCCGACCTCGCGACCAACAGTTATTGCCAGGCGCTGGTGGTGGTCGACCTGACCGGCCGCACAGGGCCACGCCTGCTCGATTCCGGCGGCGAGTATCTCATGGTCCGCGGCGTGCTGCGCGGCATGTATATGAGCATCGGCTTTCCCCGCCTGAACCCCGCGCGCTGGTCGCCCGATGGGCGGTCGATCGCCTACCTCAAGCGGCTCGACGGCCGGACGCAGGTCTGGCGTGCGATGCTGGACGGGGCGCCCGCGCGCGTGATCACCCATGCCGAGGACGACATCAACCAATGGGCATGGAGCAGCGATGGGCAGTCGCTGGTCTATGCGGTCGATCGCGCGCGCGCGGCGGCCGAGGCGGCGATCGATCGGGAAGGCAAGGGCGGATGGCATTATGACGACCGCACCGCGCCGCAGATCGCGCTTCGCCCGCAGATTCCCGGGCCCCTGCCGCAAAGCGAGATTGCGATCGATCCTGATACCGGCGCGACGAAGCCGGCATCTCCTGCCGACCATGATCTCCTCGCCCGCGACGGAAGCGATCCGCTCACCGAGCGCCGGCGCAGCGCGCTGGGCCTGACCGCCTGGGCCGAACGCGCCAGCGCGGCGGCGTTCGCCCCGTGGACGCTCAAGACGACCGATGCGCATGGTCATGCGGTCGCCTGCGCGAGTTCGGCCTGCACCGGAAAGCTCAAGGGCCTGTGGTGGTCGCACGACGGCAAGAGTGTGAGTTTCCTCCGGCTCGAAGGCTGGAACGATCGCTACACGGCGCTCTACCGCTGGACGCCGGGACAAGGCCAACCCGCGCGGGTGGTGCAGACCGACGATGTGATCGATGGCTGCCTGCTCTCGGGCGCTGCCCTGGTGTGCGTGCGGCAAGGGGCGCTGCAGCCGCCGAGGCTGGTGGCGATCGGCACCGAGGATGGCCGACAGTACGTGCTGCTCGATCCCAATCCGTCGGTGCGTTACCTGCGGATGGGCAGGGTGCAGCGGCTCGAATGGACCACCGACAAGGGGCTGCCGGTCTATGGCGATCTCGTTCTGCCACTCGATTATGCCGGTGGTCGGCTGGCCGTCATCGTCACCCAATATTGGTCGCGGGGCTTCCTGCGCGGCGGCACCGGCAACGACTATCCGATCCAATTGTTCGCTGCCCGCGGGTTCGCGGTGCTCAGCATCAGCCGCCCGCCGTCGGCCGCCAGCATCGATCCCTCGGTGAAGGTCCCCGACGATATCGACCGCGCCGAAATCCGCAATTGGGCGGAACGGCGCAACATCAACTCGGCGATCAATCGCGGGCTCGACCTGCTGATCGCCAGGGGCATCGCCGATCCCGCGCGGCTGGCTATAACCGGCCTGAGCGACGGCGGTTCGGCAGTGCGGTTCGCGCTCATCAACACGCCGCGCTTTGCCGCCGCTGCGATGAGTACCTGCTGTGTCGACGAGGCAAGCGATGCCGTGGTCGGACCGGCCTGGGAGAAACAGACGCGCGAGATGGGCTATCCCCCGGCCTTTCCGGTCGATCGCGATTTCTGGCGACCCTATTCGTTCGCGCTCAACGCCGATCGCCTCTCCACGCCGTTGCTGATGCAGCTTGCCGATTACGAATTGCTGACGGGGGTCCACGCCTATGCCGCGCTCCGCTCGCAGGGGCAACCGACCGACCTCTATTTCTATCCCAACGAATATCACAACAAATGGCAGCCCGTGCACCGGGCGGCGGTGTTCGAGCGCGATCTCGACTGGTTTTCCTTCTGGCTCCAGCGCCGCGAGGATCCGTCGCCGGTCAAGGCCGCCATGTTTGCGCGCTGGCGCGCCTGGCGGGATGCCCGGCCGGCCGGCGGTGCGGTCACGTCGGGCGAACGACCACCGTCATGATGCGCCCCGCGCGGCCCAGGACGCGAGCCATGCTTCGACATCAGCAAATTGCATGACGCGGCTATAGGCGATGCCGCGGACCGGCCCTTGATTGCGCAGGGTTCGTTCGACCGCGTCGCGATCGATCAACCCGCTGCGCGCCAATTGGCCGTCGAGGACCATGGCGGTCAGCTTTGCGCGATTGGCTTCGAAAATCTCGACGACAAAGCTGTCCATCGCGCCTTTCGATGGACGCCAGGCAATCGCCTCGGGCAGGAGTGGTGCGAAGGCGCGGCGCGCCACCGCCCGGTTGCGGCCGCGCTCGAACCACAGCCAGGTCGGGGTTGAAAGGCACGCCTCCACGATCGGCTGGGCGAGCAGGACGCTGCGCCAGGGGTGGCGCGCAGTGGCACTCGGGCTCTGGACCAGGCTGAGCGCGGCGAGCAGGACGCCGATCTGGCCGGCGGACCCCGGCAAGGCGCCGCGTGGCGGGTCGAGCCAGGGATGCGCGATCGCGGTGCTCAGCGCCTGTTGCCCGTCGCCGCTCAACATGGCGGTCAGCGCTTCCCAGCGATAGCGCGGCGATCGCCACACCAGCCGCGCGATCGCCTGCTTGACGACGGCGATGTGGGTGGATTGGGCATGGGCCGCTATATCGCGGGTGAGCGCGATCGCCTCGCGCGTCAGGCCATGGGTGCGGATGAGGTCGGCGAGCGGGGCGGCGGATTGCAGCGAGCAGAACACATTGTCGCCGCCGCCGCCATGGAGGATCGCCGTGGCGCCGGTTTGCGCCGCGAGCGCGTCGGCGGCGGCACGGGTCGCCTGGCTGAAGCTGCGCTCATTGGGATAGGGGAGGTCGCTTGCCGCCGAGCGTTCGACGTCGACCGCGGCCGCCTCGCGCACCACCGCCTCGAGCGGAAACCCGCAATGGGCCGCGACCTCTCGCGCATATCCTCGCTCATCGCCACCGGGGGCATGCGTGACCATCGTCAGGCCGCAAAAATCATGGTTGGCGTGCGCCAGCGCCGCGGCGACGATCGAGGAATCGAGGCCGCCCGACAACAGCAGCACGGTCCGGTCATGGCGGCTGGCCTGTGCCGCGACCGAGGACAGGATGACCTCTCGAAGGCGTTCGGCGGCGGTCTCCCTGTCGTCCAGCCGGCGGTCGGCCGCGACGAAGGTCCACGGGGTCCATAGCGTTTCGGGGGCGGCACTCGATGTCGCGGGGAGCCGCGCGCCGGCGGCAAGCTCCAGGACCGATCGCAGACAGGTCTGGGCGCGGCAGAGATTGGGGGCGACGAGATGCCGGGCGAGCGCGGCCCAGTCGATCGCCGGACGGATGCCGGGGACACGGAACAACAGTTCGGGGTCGGAAGCCAGGAGCAGGCCGTCGGCACATCGCCAATAATAGCAGGCGAGGTCGCCCATCGGCGCTCGGACGATGACGGTCGGGCGGTGGGGGTCGGCCAGCAAGGCGACATAGCTTCCCCAGAAATCATCGATGAGCGACTGTCCGGCCGATGCCGTGATGGCGCTCATCTCGGGCGCAGTCAGCTCCTCCACCGCGCGGCGGTCGTTCCGCCTGAACAGTGCCCCGATGATGAGGCCGTTTGACGCATCGCGTCCAAGCTCGACGGCCTTTCCCTCGCTGATCGCGATGAAATCTCCAGTCTTGATAAGAGAATAGCGGGTTATTCTGGCAAACTCCTTGAACAGTGTGTCCCACTGGCTGGATCGCTCGCGGGCAAAGCTGACGAAAGCGAGATAGCGTTCGGCCATCAGAGGATCGCGATCGGCGTGAATTGCGACACCGTCGACAGACGGTCGCTGATCAAGGTGCGGCCGGCCACCGCCCAGGCATGCGCCTGGAATGGCCGGAGCTTGACGCCGAGCACGAGGTCGACCTTGAGCCCGGCCGCCAGGCACGCGCCGGCAATCGCGAGCGAAAACGGCCCGCAGTGGTTGAGCGCGCCGACCATGCGGCCGACCGCGTCGAAGCGATAGGCGAGTTCGTCGAGCTCGCGCGCCGTGCCGGCCCGCAAGGCGGACAAACGAACGTCCTTCTGTCGGCCAAAGCGCGACCAGGCATAGGGCAGCCCGCGGCGCTGATAGGAACGTTTCGCCAGCCGGAAGGCGATCGCGCTCTTGGCCACGCGCATCCTCGCAAGCTCGACCTCGATGTCCTCGTCGAGCGGCGCCCGATCGATCGGCACCGGCCGGCAGGGGCGAGGCGCCTCGCCAAAGGGAAGGCGGGCGAGCAGTCCGGCGGTCGTCAGCATGTCGAGCCGTTGCTGCTCCTCATCGCCCGGCGGATGCCCCCGGACGAGCGCGTTGAATGCTGCATCGGCACCCTGGCCGAGGCTGAAATAGCGATCGCGATTGAGGTCGAGAAAGACCCGGCTTCCATCGACCTCGCAGAAGGTGACGCCGGGGGCGAGCGACAAGGCCATGACGAAGAGACGATGGCGCGCGGGATCTGTCCCGCGCGCCGCCGCCGTCAGTCGTCGGTCAGACCGGCCAGGTTCTGGCCGATCAGTTCGTCCTTGTGCCCGAACACCGGGCCCTGGGTCTCGGCGCTCGCGCTGCCGAGGTCGATCAGATCGTTTTCGCGTTCCATGTCACTCTCCTTGCTCGCTGCCCCAATCGGCAGCGTCAGGAAGTATATGAAATCGCGTGTGCTATCCGTAACTTATAGACAGAATATATCGCGAATATTCAGGGGCGCGGCCTGGCGCCCTCGGCCTCGCTGTCGCGATAGATCGCCCGCACGATCATCGCGGTCGCGCGTTGCCGCCGCCGGTGATAGCGCGCAAGCAGTTTGCGCAACTCGGCGATGTCGCCGCCCGCCGCGGCATCGCGCAGGCCATCGAGCTCCGATCTAAGATCGTCGAACAGGCGGATTTCGATGCGCCGGGCGAGTTGCAGACGATCACCCGCCGCGTCCACCGCCAGGCGATGCTCGCCATTGCGCGATCCCGACGCGATGTGCGCGAACAGCGCGGCGGTTTCGTAGGCGATCGGCTGTTCGGTCTCGTCGCGCCGCTCGGGCAAGGCGGTGACGGGGCGATCGCCGCTCCGCAGCGCCAGCGCCAGGATCTCGCCGTTCCAGGCATAGAGATCCTCGAGATTGGGCTCGGTGATATGCGGAAGGTGGAATCCCTCGCCGCTATGGCTCTCGACCAGTCGCTCGCCGATCAGGCGATGCAGCGCATCGCGAACCGGCGTGACACTGCTCATCAGGTCCTGCGCGATGACCGCCGGGTCGAGCCTGGCGCCCGGGCGCATCGCGCCCGACATGATCTCCCGCTTGAGCGCGGCATAGACCCGCTCGGCGGTGACCCCCGAATTCATGTCAGCGGCGATTGGCGCGCGATAAAGGCGTCGACCGCGGCGCGCTGGTCCGGTCGAAGCGCATCGACCGCCGCCAATGGCGCGTCGACCGGCCCGCCCAACAGCACCGACGGGCATTGTCCTTCATAATTGCCGAGATTGGGTCTGTGCTGCCGATAGCCGACCAATGCGGCGAGGTCGGGCGGGAAAGTCCGCGCGATGTCGGGCGGATAGGCCAGCCACTGATTTTCATAAGGTTTGAGCCAGCCGAGCGAATACCCGACCACCACACCGCGGCGAACCTCCCCGCTGCGATTGGCGCCGGCGCCGTGCAGGGTCGAGCCGAGAAAGACGAGCGCGGACCCGGGCTGCATCGCAGCGGCGATGCCGTCGCCCTCGACCGGCTCCAGCGCGCCCGCTTGGGCATCGTGCGTGTCCGGCCATAGCCGCGTCGCGCCGTTGTCTGCGCGGAACTCGGTCAGCGGCCAGATGACATTGACGAGATATTCGATCTCGCCGACCGGGCCTCGCCACATATCCTGGTCGCGGTGCGGGAGCTGCGCCGGCGCGCCCGGATGGACGGCGATCGCCTGGGCGACGTTGAGCTGGATCGTGTCGCACCAGGGCGACAGGATCTTGTCGACGATGGCCAATATCAGTTCATGCTGGACCAGGGTCGCGGCGCGGTGCGATCGTGCCAGCAGCCGTCCGAACCTTTTGGTCGTCTCGCCATAGAATCCGCCCTGGCAGAACGGGGTTTGCGCGAAGCATGGCGCGAGATCGTCGTCGAGCGCGGCGATCGTCGCGGCCGGCAGTGCGTCGGGAATGATGCAATAGCCGTGGTCGAGGAGCTGGCTGGCCCAATGGTCGATCGGCGAAGGCAGGCGGGTCATCATCGTCTCTCCCTTGGTCGTCAGGCGGCGGCGCGGGGTTCGTCGCGACGGTGCTCGGGCAGGGCGTTGATGCCGGCGCGTGCGAGCAGATACGGCGTGTCGGGCGTGATATCGATCCGGATCGCCCCGAGCGTCCGGCCCGCGACCGGTGTCGGCAGACCAAGCGGGCGGCAGCGCCAGCCAAAGGCGAGGATCTGTTGGAGCCATCCGAATTCGGCGATCGCAGTGTAGCTGTGGATGCCGTTGGCGAGCGCATGGTCGACCAATGCGGTGACCAAGGTGTCGCGGACCGCTCGCCGCTCTGCTGCACGAAGCCCGCGGTCGAGGCAGAACCGGGTGATCTCGTAAATGTCGCCCGCGCGCGGCGGGTCGCTGTCGCACAGCTCGGGATAGAGGCTGTCGAGGATATGCGGCCGTGTCGTCGGCAGCAATCGCGTCGATCCCAGGTGACGACCGTCCGGCTCGGCAAGCACCAGATATTGCGCGTGCCGGTTGTCGAACTGGTCGATTTCGAACCGGCCGTCGATCACCGGCACGTCCCATTTGAGCAGGTCGACGAACACGCTTTTGCGGGCAGCGAACATCGCCTGCATCACCTGGTCGGGCACGGCGCGCGGGGCAAAGCGCAGGATGTGTAACATGGCTCGAACCTCCTCGGCTGTAAGGAGCCAAGGATCGGGTCATCCGTGCTGCCGCGATATACCGGAAAAGGGGAATATCAGCGGCGGAAAATGTCGGTGAAGGTGAGCGTTCCGTCGAACAGCGCCCGGATCGCCAGCAATGTTCTCTTGTTCACGCCGTACCGCTCGCAGCCCTGCTTGATATGGCGCGCCACGGTTTCCTCGCTGACGCCAAGAATGCGGCTGATCTCCCAGTCGCTCTTGCCGCGGGCCGCCCACAGGATGCAGTCGCGCTGTCGATCGGTCAGCACCGGTGTCTTCTCCTCACTGTCTATCGCGCGCACCGACCACAGCCGCCGTGCGCATTCGAACGCGAACGTGCCGGCGAGCTGCGCCATCGGCAGCATCGCCTCGGGAAGCGGCCGCCCCGCCTGGTTGGCGAACGAGCACGATCCCAGCGCCTCGCCGGGCACATTCGCTGGTACGGTGAACCCGTCGCCGATCCCCTGCTCGCTGCCGAGCGCGAGGACGCGCCGGTCGGCTACGGTGAGTGGGATCATCGTCGGCAGATGCGACCAGCGAAAACCAGCGCTCGTCTTGTGGCTGGCGCGATGCACGGGATCCGATACGCCCAGCGCATTGCCGTCATAATAATCGGCCCATCGCGCGGGATAATTGTGCAGGCGGATGGCGGACGCCGGGGCTTGCAGGATATCGACATGGTGCGCGATCGCGAAAAACTGGAAGCCCAAGGTCGCGCAGATATCGCTCATGACGAGCATGAGGTCGTCGGCGCATCCGACCCCGTCGATCAGCTCGATGAATTGGCTCACCATGCGCATGCCCATTGCGCAGCCACTCGACCGCGGGCAGCGTCTCAAGCTGCCGGGAGCCCCGCGATCGACCTTCCGTCATCCTCTTGGCCGGGCGGCGAACTCTCACGCTCCCGTCCGGCGAGCCTTTACGTTAAATCGCCGCTATACAACCGCTTCTGGCCACTTCCTGTCAAGATTATAGCCAGAATATATTCCCGATCCGGCCACGAAATTTTGATCCATTTCGGATGCTTTTTTCGCACGCCCCGACGCGATGATCGCTGGCCATGACCGCCACCAGCGATCATCGCTCCTCACAGGACTGGCGCGATCCCCGTTGCTATGCACGGCTGCGCGGGATCGACCGGGCCGGGCTGATGTGGGAATGGCTGCGTCGCGATCCGGGCTACATTGCCTGGTGTGCGCGCGCCACCACCGCAACGGCTGGACTGGTCACTGACGGCCATCGGCCGGGCGACGATCCCATCCAGTGGGGGATTCACTTTCGCCGAGCGACCGGAGATCGAGGCTCCGGACGCCCGGATCATCTGGCGTGCCGATTGGGATCCGGGCGCGCTTCGCGCGTGCGCCATGCTGGTCGAGGCCGGTCACCCCGACGCGATGGACGCCGCCTCGCTGGCCCCCTGGCTGACAATCGTGCGCGATCCAGCCGGCGAGCACGCTGTGCTCTCGGACGGATGGCATCATATCAGGATCGACATCGCGCAGGGCAGCCTCGCCGAGGGCCGGCCGGTGATCCTCCACTACGATCTGCGCGGCGTCGCGTCCGCCGGACCCAAGATCCTGCCGCTTCGGCGGTTGCTCGATCTCTACCGCCATCGCCGTTTTGCCGTCTCGCTCTATCCGCCCGATCGACGGGTTGAGCGCTGGATCCAGGCGCTCAGGGTGCACGATGCGGTGATGGCGGGGGCGAGTCAGGCCGAGATCGCACGCGCCCTGTTCGGCAGCGATCGCGACAGTGACGCCGCCGCGCGGCGGGCGGAGTCGCTCAAAGCTCGGGTGCGACGTCTGGCCGCCGAGGCCCGACGACTGGCTAATGGCGGATACAGGCGGCTGATGCGGCAGAAGGGATGATTGCGCGGCCGGCCGCAACCGCGTCGCCACCGAACCCCGCAGCACGGGCTGCGGTCTGGCCGAGCCAATCCGCCGGCGCGGCTGGTCGGGGTAAGCGAGCCGCCCGGCCGCTGGACCGGGAGCCACGCGCCGTCATCGCTGGCGTCGCCGGATAACCGATTTGGACTGACCACAGGTGCCGCATTCGGCGGTCGAGCGCTCATAGCCGCCCTGGCCGGCGAGTTCGTGAGTGCGCTGGCTCGCTTCGTCGAGCGCCGTCAGATGGAGTCGCTCGACGATGCAATCGTCGCAGATCGGCACGGGCCCCAGCCTGGTGATCAATGCTGCGATTCGATCCCTCATGGCGCCCAATCCCACGCGCCCGCAATTGAAGCAAATCGCAGTTGGGCGGGAAGGCCCGGCCCCGATGGCCGCCGCGCATCGCGGCCAAGGGCGATGACGTCATGGTCGCCGTCACGCGACATCCGACCGAGCTGGCCGGCGCGTCGGGCAGAGTCGAAAACGCCTCGGTCCGTTTTCGACTCTGCCCGACCGGGCGCGCAGCCGCCAGTTAGGCCGTCGAGCGGCGCAATCCGGCAGCCGCGACGGACGAATAGTCGAGCGATGAACGACCCCGACGGCACTGCGGCGCGCGCGCAACAGGCGCGCGACACCTGCCCGTTTCTCACCACAAAGCAGGCAGCCTTCCATCTCGGTCTGGCGCCGAGCAGTCTGAAGGACATGCGCAGCGAAGGGCGGGGGCCGGTGTGCCGGCTGCATGGCCGCGCCTATTATTATCATATCGACGATATCGAGGCGTGGTCGAACGCCCGCAAAAAGGGCGGCGATCATGGTTGAACGCCGCGATGGGCCGCTGGTCGCCTGGGGAGAGGCGTTGCGCGCCGCGCGTCGCCGACGCCGCACGTTGGTGCGTCGCGGCGCACTGGTTGGATTCGGCTGCATCTGTCTGATCGCGACCGTCATGGCGCCGCCGCCGCCGCGGCTCGTCTGGAATGCCAGCGCGAGCGCGCCGATCGGGCTTTATGCCGTTCGGCCGGGATCGGCCGCTTTGCGCGGCGAGATGGTAATCGCCCGGACCCCGATCGCGGTTCGCGATCTTGCCGCCCGGCGCCGTTATATCCCGGCCAATGTGCCGCTCGTGAAGCGTGTCGCGGGCGTCGCCGGCGACAGCGTCTGCGCCGCCGGCGATACGATCACCATCGACGGACGGGCCGTCACCACGCGGCTTGCCACGGACCGGCTGGGCCGCCCGTTGCCCTGGTGGCATGGCTGCCGGTTGCTCGGGGAGGGCGCGCTGTTCCTGTTGATCGCCGAGACGCCGGACTCGTTCGACGGGCGCTATTTCGGACCGACGGCGGCGGGCGAGGTGGTCGGAAAGGCGACGCCTTTATGGGTGACTCTGGCGCGGGGGCGCCAACGATGACTAGGCATGGCTCGACAGCCGGCGGCGGGCCGTTGTGGCCGCTCGCGCTGGCCGCCGCCTTGGTCGCGGCGAACCCGGCGCACGGCGAAACCGTCGCCGACTGGCGGCCGCTCGTGGTCGAGGCGTCGCGGCGGTTCGGCGTACCCGTAACGTGGATCGAGCGTGTGATGCGCGCCGAGAGCGGCGGCCGGACCATGCTGAACCGACGGCCGATCGTCAGCCGAGCGGGCGCGATGGGCTTGATGCAGCTGATGCCGGGCACGTGGAGCGAGATGCGGGCGGCGCTCGGTCTCGGCAGCGATCCCTATGATCCGCGCGACAATATCCTTGCCGGCACCTTCTATCTGCGCCGCATGTACGATCGGTTCGGCTATCCCGGAATGTTCGCTGCCTATAATGCCGGACCGGGGCGTTATGCCGGCTATCTGGAGGGCCGCCACGCGTTGCCGGGCGAGACGACAGCCTATCTGGCAAGCGTCACGGACGCGCCTCCTGCGCCGCTGCTAGCCAGGACAGCCCGCCGTCCCGGGATCTTCGTTGCCCTGCGCGGAAGCGCCGTTGTCCTCCAAGCCGGCGGTGCACCGGCGGCAGCCACTGGCTTGTTCGCCATCCGGAGGAACTGAAACCGGACCCTAGCGGGCCGTCCCTCCGTCGCGCGGCGGAAGGCGGTCGATCGCTTCCAAGCGCTTCATCATCAGGCGGCGCTTGGCCGGGTCGCGCGTGTTCTGGATGGCCTTTGCGGTGTTGAAAGAGCCGAGCCCGACCGACAGCTGTAACGAGTAATCGAGCGGAATCCTCCCCGGATCGAATGCGGACCCCGAGGGGATGTTGCGGAACCAGGGGGCCGGGTCGGCACCGTTTGGTGGCGTCATCTGACCCTCGGGCGATTCCGCGGTGGAGTGGCACGACAGGCAGGATGAGATCTTGTTGTCGACCGGCCCGTTAAGCCGGCCTTGATAGCCGAGATGCGGCATCTTGACCGCTGGATTGATCCAGCTCTCCTTGAGCGGACCCGTGCCGCTATAGCCGGGATCATTGCCCCACATCAGGCCCACCGGGGCGACGTTGGTCCAGCCGCTGCCCGGCTTGCCGCCGGGTCCGCCGCCATAGACGAACGTGCCGAATACCCATCCGAGCGGCGCGTTCTTGTCCTTTACCGCGATGTCGATCTGGAGCAGCCGCACGGCGACCTTGTCGCGCGCGTCCGTCGGCTTGGGAAAGCGGTTGTGGACGTCCTTGTAGATATAGACGTTCCAGCTCGGAGCGCCCTTGAGATACGGCACTTCGACATCGTCTGCGGTCGTGAACAGCAGCTTGGCCCCGACAGTACCCTCCGGCATGTTAGACGCCTGGGTCGGGTCGGGTTTGCCGTGGTTGGCCCACATCTTGCCTATCGCGGTGGCACCCGCGGCGTTGTAGAAACCGATCGCGTAATTGTTCCAGAACTGCTTCTGCGTCGGAGCCAGTTCCTGCGGCTGGGAGGTGCGTTCGCGCGTCAAGCCATGCGCCGGCTCGCGGCCATTGGTCCCGACGTCCTGCCAGGGCGCATTGTACCAGCCGCGGACCGTGTTCATCGTCGGGTCGAAACTCGTCTCCACATCGGGGCGGATATTGCCCTCGTAGAAATAGGCGAGCACTGCCTCGATATACTGGTGGGGCTGACTGACCGGATTGAACGCCGTCCAGGGCGTCACGTCGGCTGGGCTTGTCGCCGGATAGCCCTGAGCTAGCGTGAACCGGCGCCCGGCCCAGGTCGCCGGCAGCGGCACGGTCGAATTGCAGAAGGGCGTGGTCGCGGTGTCGCAGGGCATCGTGGCCTGGGCGCGCGCCGCGCCGCTCCGATGCCAGGCGGTGGTGCCGCCGGCGAACGCCAGCGCGACGCCCGACATGAGCGCGATCCGATTGCGAAGCTGCATTCTGTCCCCCCAGAGCCCGAATACCTGCCCGCCGGCACGTCGCTTTTTCGCGCCGTTAGCCAAGTCCAGCAATGGTATGCCTCCGCCTGACGCTTGACCAGTCGATCGGGCCGAAGTGGATCATTCGTTTGGGTTACCGGTGTGTGTCGCAAATCTGGGAAGGGGTTCGGCTCCGGTCGTCCGAGCGCGGCGGTCGCCGGAGGGCCTTCGCTGGCAAAGATGCTCGCAGCGGAGCGTGTTCATGACGATGGTTCAACGCCAAACCACCGTCGACACCGCTGAAGCGCATTCAGCGACTCACCCGGCCGCTGCATACTGATTGACGGAACGGCGGACGGACAGCTGGTGGCGAAGGCTTTTCAATCCGCTTTGGTTGTATCTCACTCTTTTGACGCCGCTTTTGGTACTGCGTACGCCGGAGAAGATATGAATTACGCCAGAGTGCTATCGGTAGTAACTGCCCTGATACTGTCCTTGATCGGCGTACGATCGCTGGCGCAGGATGTTTTTCTTCCTTCGGCCGTCGAGGCGGCGCGGAAGGACCTTGGCAAGGGCAATTACCTCAGGGCGATCGGCAGCTTGAAAACTGCTGCGAGCCCACGTGACGGCAAGGAAGGTGATCCGGTTGCCGAGCAACTCTGGGAGCAGTTCAGCCCGTTCGTCACGAACGAGCTACCTCCCGCAGACTACGATCCGGCGGGAGCCGATGACATGTTGGGTGCTGGCTGGTCGAACAAAATATCGCGGGCATCGCCCCACGATGCGATTGACGAGATCGTGCGCCGCGCAAGGACAACCAGCATTGTCATTCTTAATGAGGCGCATAATAGCCCGCGCGATAGGGCGTTTGCCTTGGAAGTGGCCCGCGCGCTTCGGCCGCTCGGCTATTCCGTGTTGGCCGTTGAGGCGCTCAGAAATTATCCGGTCGCCGGAGATCCACTCTCCGGAGCGGAACGGCTCGAGCATGATGGTTTCGCGCGGTTCAGTACCGGCGATTATACGCGCGACCCGGTCTTCGCCGGGTTCCTGCGAGGAGCGATGGCGCTGGGGTACGAGCCGGTCGCCTATGAACAAACCAGGGAGCAGATGAAGCCGGGCGGCGGCACGGCTGAGCGGGAAAGGGCGCAAGCTGACAATCTGTTCGACGGCGTGTTTTCCAGGCGGCCAAAGGCTAAGACCCTGATCTAT
>Ga0136846_1219025_pt1 | contig 13524 bp, 13 predicted proteins | sample HopSoiMetagenom2_FD_96841 | JGI IMG/M metagenome (GOLD analysis project Ga0136846, IMG submission 96841) | Grasslands soil microbial communities from Hopland, California, USA - 2 Assembly 2016 (version 4) | ecosystem: Environmental > Terrestrial > Soil > Grasslands | place: USA: Hopland... | reverse complement strand
CGTGACTGACTTGCCGAGCTCCGGTCGAGAATAAAAGCTCATCCCCGGCACCGTCGCGACGCCGACCCCTTTTGCCAACCACATGGCGAAATCCTTCGACTCGAGATCCGAGAACTCGGAGAAGTCGGCAAGTATATAGTATGCGCCCTCGGGCGCGGCGTACTTGAAGCCGGCTTCATCCAGGGCTGAGCACATGATGTCGCGCCGCGCCCGATACTCGAGCGCGAGATGATTGTAATAATCGGAGTCGAACGCCATTCCGATTGCGCCGGCTGCCTGCAGCGGCGCGGGCGCGCCCACTGTCAAGAAATCGTGAACTTTCCGAATCGGTGAAGAAAGCTCGTACGGCGCGATTGCGTAGCCAAGTCGCCAGCCGGTGCACGAAAACGTCTTGGATAAACCGGAGATGGTTACCGTGCGCTCGCGCATTCCAGGCCACGTCGCCAGCACGTGATGACCACCAGCGTAGCGAATGTGCTCGTAAATCTCGTCGGTAATAGCGATCACATCGAACTTCTGACACAGCTCTGCGATCAATGAGATCTCTTCGCGTGTAAAGACCCGCCCGGTCGGGTTGTGTGGAGTGTTGACGATGATCGCGCGCGTTCTGTCGTTGAATGCCGCGCGCAGCTTGTCCGGATCGATCTTCCAGTCCGGCGCCTCCATCGGCACGAAGACTGGTTTTGCACCGGCGAGGATCGCGTCAGGCCCGTAGTTCTCGTAATACGGCTCGAACACGATCACTTCGTCGCCGGGATCGATGAGCGCGAGAAAAACCGACGCCATCGCCTCGGTTGCACCGCAGCAGACGGTGATCTCGCGCTCCGGATCGACTTCCATGTCGTACCATTGCCGGTACTTTTCGGCGATCGCGACACGCAATGCTGGACTACCCCACGTGATCGCGTACTGATTGATGTCCCCCTTGATCGCCGCGCAAGCCGCGTTCTTCATCGGCTCGGGCATTGGGAAATCGGGGAAGCCCTGTGCGAGATTGATCGCGCCGTACTGATTGGCGATCCGCGTCATTTCGCGGATCACCGACTCGGTGAACGTTCGTGCGCGGGCGGCGGTCGCCGCTCTTTTGGACATCACCGCCGCGTCTGTCACCGAGTTATTGCTGCCCGGCACCCTTCGACATTACCTCGATCACGCCGCTCGCGCCGCCCTTGATTCCGAACCTCGCCCCGGCCTGAGTTACGTCGTAGTAGTGAAGCGTCCCGACGTTGTAACCCGCGATGTTCTTGAGCGAATTGACATCGCCGTATTGCTGGCCGTCGACGAATACCACGGGGTAATTCGTACCCGCATTGTAGTAACCCGACGTCGGGCCCTTTGGCGCGAGCCAGTTCGGTCTCAGCCGCGCGATCGCATCATACGCGGTCGTCGCGTCCGCGTGCGCCTGACTCATTTCCTCCGCGGTCAGAACAGCCTGGCTCTGCCGAGCAACGCCAGGATTCGCGCCCGTGCTCGCGCAGCCGAAAACGGCTGCCGCCGTCAGTAAGTAGAAGTATCTAGATGACATTGGTAAATCCTCCCTCGTTCCCGCGTTCGTGAAGGTGCAGTTGGAACCGCTCGTTTGCAACCTTACCCTACGGGCGGAACTGTCATCTGGTTTGACAATCGCAAAGGCAGTAGCGATGATGACGAATCAAACTCAGGCGGACATCAGTGAGTCTCAGCGTCATCGTCGGAATCGTTGTCGCAATCGTTGTCATCGCGGTACTCTGGCGTCGGGGCAAGCCGCCAGTACCGTAAGCCCGGCTATTGCCGGGTAGTAACGTCGATTACTCCGCTCCCCGCGGTCATCCCGAACTTGCCCGCGGCCATTGTCGCATCATAGTACCTGACCATCGACACCTGGCTGGGAATCAGGCTGCGTAGAGAACTGATGTCTCCGTACTGCCGGCCGTCGACGTAGACCAGCGGGTAATCACTCGCGGTGCTGCCCCCCAGCGTCGACTGACCACGGGAGCGCAGCATATTTGGACGAACCTTCGATACCAGATCGTAGAGATTGTTGGCCGGTACTGCCCGAATCTCCTCTTCCGCAATGACGTTGCGGTCCCCAGCTCCCGGCGTGATCGCCGCCCGATCGGATTTGGGGCTGGATGCGCACGCCGCCACCATTATCAGGGCGATGAGATAACTCTTCTTCATCGTTTCACTCCTCCCAAAGGTTCAGCTTGCGACCCGCTTCGCTTCCCACGCACTGAGCAGCCAACGGCCTTCCCGCCGCACGTAGATCTCGGTGAAACGAACCGTGACTTTGCTCGAGCCCTTGGCATCGCGCACACGCTGCTCGGCGCGTCCTGTCGCGAGTGCGAGTCCGTGATACACCCGCACCCGAACGTCGTGAGCGGCGATCGAGTCATACACAGTCGAACGCTTCTTGATTGCGTCGAGGAATTCGGTTCTCGACTGGATCGATCCCTTGCCGGGAACGTATGTGAGCTCTTCGTCGATCAAAGTGTCAAGCGCGACGACATCGCGGTTCATCATTGCCTCGAATCGCTGCTGCTGGGCGACCCGCACTTCACCCTCGGCTACCAGCGTAGCCAGCGCCTTGCTGGAGGTGTGGCCGCGCAGCGACAGCCGCAGGATGCCGGGCCGGGCGCAACCGCCGAGCAGTGCAACGAGCAGGACCGCCGAGGCAGCGCGTGTCATCTATCGCGTTCTGATCTCGATTACGCCATTGCCGTACTGCATTCCATACCGCGTCACTGACTCGTTAGATGGCAGATAGCGAATCTCCTTGATGTTGATCGAAGGGATGTTGCCCAGGCTGTTCAGGTCACCGTAAAACTGGCTGTCGACAAACACCGAGGCGTATTCGCTGGCGACAGACGGCGCGGTCTGGATCGTCGTACGGCCACGAGTCTTCAGATACTGGGGGCGAAGATGACTGATTACGTCGTACGCATTGACGCCATTCTGCGCCGTAATCTCGCTCTGGGAGATGACGTTGTAGTCCTTTGCCGGGTGACTGGTCGCGCCAGCGCTGGCGCAGGCGGCGATTCCAACCGCCGCCAAAACGTGGAAAGGCTTCTTCAACATTTACCTACCTCCGAGTTTCGATAACGCTGTCCTGATCAATTCTGCCGCCGACTTTCCCCCGCCGCCAGCATCCAGGGCCGCCCGGACACCCCGTTCCGCGTCAGCGTTGTTATAGCCCAGCGAGACCAGCGCCCGCATTGCATCGTCAGCGGCTGCCGAGGCTGGTGCCGTGCTCGCTCCGGTTGTCTCGCCAAGCCCATCGAGTTTATCCGCCAGATCGAGAATCAGCCGCTCGGCCTTCTTCCTACCTACGCGAGGAACGCCCTGAAGTGTCGGAATGTCCTTTTCACGGATCGCGCGGATGAGGCGCGTCGCCGATAAAGCCGACAGCATGCCGATGGCGAGCGAGGGCCCGATACCGTTTGCGGTGAGGAGCTTTTCGAATAAGCGCTTCTCGAACAAGCTCGTAAACCCGAACAGCTGCCACGAGTCTTCTTTCACCACCAGCGAAGTGTGAAGAAAGATGTCGTCTTCCAGCCGAGGGAGTGACTCGAACACGTTGAGCGGAATCGTCAGCTCGTAAGCGACTCCACCGTCCGTCATCACTTCCACCGAATCGAGATCCTTAGAGACGAGTTTGCCTTTGAGCTGTGCGATCAAGCGAATCTCACCGGTTCGAGCTTCGGCAGCTCCGGCATCAGCGCAAAGGCGAGCGCCGCCGCTACTCCGTCAGCGGCGTCCGCCGGCTGTGGCGCAGATTTCAGTCGCAGCAACCGCATCACCATGAACTGAATCTGTAGCTTGGTCGCCGCGCCGGTCCCCGCGACTGCTTTCTTGATCTCGGCCGGCGGATACTCGTGAATGTCGAGACCGGCTTGTACGCCGGCGAGCAATATCACACCGCGCGCGTGACCGAGCACGACTGTGGTGCGCACGTTCCGCGCGTAAAAGATGTCTTCGATCGACAGCACCGATGGCTGATGCCGTCGAATCAGCTCCGCGACACCATCGTGGATCTCGGCGAGTCGGCGCGCCAGATCGTCGCGGGGCCTCGTGCGAATGACGCCACACTCGATGAGGGTAAGCGGATGCCGACCTTCCTTGCGTACTACTCCGTAACCGGTGACTGCCGTGCCTGGATCAATGCCGAGCACGGTAACTGGTTTGGCATCACGCACCGGACATTTGCTCGACGTCCATGTCGAAATTCGCGGAAACCTTCTGGACGTCATCGAGATCCTCGAGCTCGTCGAGCAGCTTAACGAGTGATTCGGCGGTCTTGCCTTCGACGCGCACCGTCGACTTTGGAATGAACGCAACCTCGGATTCAACGGTCTCGATGCCTGCTTTCCTGATCGCGTCTTCGACCGTGTGAACGCCATGCGGGTCGGTCGTCACCACGAACTGCTCGCCCTCCGCTTTGAAATCTTCCGCGCCGGCGTCGAGCGCGATCTCGAGAACCTTGTCTTCTTCGTACTTGGTGCCGTCGATGTAGATCTGACCTTTCCGATCGAAGAGGTACGACACGGAGCCAGTTGAGCCGAGATTCCCGCCGAGTCGCGACATCTTGTGTCTGATGTCGGCAACGGTACGCGTCGGGTTATCGCTGAGTGCCGAGATGAGAATTGCGACGCCGCCGGGACCGTAGCCTTCGTATTGGACTTCGGTGTACTGAACGCCCTCGAGGTCGCCGGTTCCTTTTTTGATCGCGCGCTCGATATTCTCCTTCGGCATCGATGCGGCTTTCGCCGCGTCGATTGCGGTTCGCAGTCTGGGATTTCCGTCAGGATCACCGCCGCCGATCTTGGCAGCCATCGTGATCTCTCGAATCAGCTTGGTAAAATGGGCACCGCGCTTGGCATCAGCTGCGGCTTTGTAATGCTTGATTTGTTTCCACTTACTATGGCCGGCCATATCAGCTCGGTGGTAAAGTTGAACCAGGTGGCGCGCTCGGGCGCGCGTGCAGAGCCGTGGTGGTAGTTCCAGCCAGCTCCTGAATGAGGTGGGTGAGCTCCATCCTCGCTGCCTCATCTAAATGTGATGGCGCGGCTTTGACAAGATCTTCGAATGCCACTGCCAGCCGCGCGCGATCGTGACCGGTTATCGCGCCGAGTATGCCGAACGCGGTCGATCTGATTCCGCTCGGAACCGCGAGCGAAGACAGCCATTGTTTGGTGTTTTCGGTGCGTTCGATGGTCTGTTCCCGCGTCAGCTCGAAAGGAGGTAGCATTCCGGCGCCGAGCCTCCCGAGCTGCAGGGCGGCAAGCAGGGTTTCGCGATCCCCGCCCAGCGACGCTCGTCCGGCCGCCGCTGCGAGCGAGCGGAACCGAAACGAGGGTGTAACGAGTGCAAACTTGGGTAGCTGGCCGAGCACACTCCGAATCTAGGCACGGAGTTGACCTCCGGCTACATTCACGACTATGGCCGTACCGGTCCTAAACCCCCCAAAATCAATACTGTGGGTAGACGATGAGGGCGAGCTCCTCGAGCCCCATCGCATCTTTCTGCGCTCGAAAGGCTATACCGTAGAGTGGGCGTCAAACGCGGACGATGCCATCGAGCTCCTGAGGCGTCGTCCGTTCGACATCCTCCTGCTCGACGAGCAGATGCCAGGCAAGCGAGGCCTCGAGGTGTTTCGCGATGTGCGCGAGCTCGCGCCCTCACTTCCGGTCGTAATGGTGACGAAGAGCGAGGAGGATTCCACGCTCAAAGAGGCGATCGGCGCCAACGTTCGCGACTATCTGGTCAAGCCGATCAATCCTCGGCAGGTGCTGACCGTTGTGACGCGGATTCTGGAAGGTCCGCGCATTCGTCAGCAGGCAATCGCGCGCAGCTTCGTAGACAGATTCCGCGCCATCGAGCTCGAGCGCGATCGCAATCTCGATTGGCGCGGCTGGATCGATCGCTACGACGAGCTAATGCGCTGGGATGTCGACCTCGCCGCAGCCGGCGAAATGGGATTGTACGAGTCGCTGCAGGGACTTTATCCCGATATGCACCGCGAGTTCGCGGGTTTCATCAAAGAGCACTATCCCGGCTGGCTAATCAATCTCGAGAGCAACCGGCCTCCGCTCTCGATCGATATCGTCGGCGAGTTTCTTCTCCCGATTCTCGAGCGAGACAAGAACGCGGTCTTCATCGTCGTCGATTGTCTGAGACTGGACCAGTGGCGCGCGCTGGAACCGCTGATGGCGCCGTACTTCGACGTCGAGACGACGCACTATTACGCGGTGCTGCCCACGGCGACGCCCTATTCGCGCAACGCGCTGTTCAGTGGGTTGTTCCCGGGCGAGATCGCCGCACGGCTGCCGGATTGGTGGGGCAATGCCGATCGCGAAGACGAGTCTCTGAATGCGCACGAGCGCGAGTTGCTCGAGACGCATCTCGAGGAGCTTTGTGGCGGAAAGACGCCGGTGCGTTACCAGAAGATCTCGACCGCCGCCAACTCCGACGAGCTCGAACGACATCTCGGCACTGCGATCGGTCCGGAAGGTGTGAGCGCTTTCGTCTTCAACTTCGTCGATCTGCTCACCCACGGCCGCAGCGAGTCGCAGATACTATATGAGGTAGCGCGCGACGAGATCGCCCTCAGACAGATCACGCGCCAGTGGTTCCAGCGCTCGGCGCTGTTCAGCGTGTTGAAGGAAGCATCCCGCCGAAAAATCTCGGTTCTGCTGACGACGGATCACGGCTCGATTCATTGCAACACGCCAGCGACCGTTTACGCCAAGCGGGACGCGAGCGCGAACTTGAGATACAAGTTCGGTGAGGATCTTCGCGCTGAGAGGCCCGATCAGGCGCTGCTGTTCCCCAATGAAGACATGTTGCGGTTGCCGAGGCGCGGCGCGGGTGGAAATACGCTGCTGGCGACGAACGACTGCTTCTTCGTTTATCCAACCAAGCTGCGCGAGTATCAGAGCCGGTATCGTGGATCCTTTCTCCACGGCGGCGTCACGCCGGAGGAAGTGATTCTGCCGCTGGCGCTGCTCACGCCTCGCCGGTAAAAGGTGCGGGAAGCGGGAGGCGAGAAGGCGGGGGGCGGGAGGCGGGAAGCGGGAAGCGCGACGACCCCTTCGCGAAGTTCGTCCGCTGTTCCCGCTTCCTCCCTACCGCTTCCCGCTTCGACTTCGGCTTACAAGCGGCTGGTGCCGTATCTACGTCCGCACGCGTGGCGGATGGCGGTCACCATCGGCTGCAATTTGCTGGCGGCGCTGCTCGATGGATTTGCGATCGCGCTGCTGATCCCGTTCCTCAACATCCTCTTTCATCAGCCGGCGACGGCCCTGAAATCCGGCTGGGTCTCCAAGCTGCTCGCCGCCACGGTCGGTGCGCAGATCGTGCCGGGCGATGAGATGCGCTCGCTGCGCAACGTCATCCTGCTCGTCCTGACGGCGGTCCTGCTCAAGAACGTCTTCGTCTGGATCGCAGGTCAGTTCGGCGCCACGCTGCAGGAATACGTGACTCGAGATTTGAGGAACTCGGTCTACAGGCATCTCGCGCACCTCCCGCTCGGCTACTTCACGCAGATGAAGGCCGGACAGATCCTGTCGCGCGTAATCAATGACACGTTCGAGACGCGGCTGATCCTCACCCAGATCGTGACCCAGTCCCTGCAGAGCGCATCGCTGGTAATCGTCTACATCGCGATTCTGTTCAGCATCTCGTGGAAGCTGTCGCTGATTGCGCTGATCATACTGCCGCTGCTCGGTGTCTCGCTGCAGCCAATGCTTAGAAGACTACGTCGCGGCAATCTCCGTCGTGGCAACGTGCACGGCGAGATGACCAGCGTGTTGCAGGAGACCATCAGCGGCATTCGACTCGTGAAGGCGAGCGGCACTGAAGCGTACGAAGAGGCGCGGTTCGCCGACGGGAGCAACAAGTACGCGCGCAGCAGCCTCAAGATGACTCGGCTCGCTCTCATTGCGCCGCCCGTCACCGAGATCATCGGCACTTTGATCGCTGTGCTCGTACTCTGGGTCGGCGCGTGGCAGGTGCTCAGCACGGGCACGATGACTGGCGCAACCTTGCTCGCGTTCCTGACGCTTGTGCTGCGCCTGCTGCAGCCACTGAAGCAGCTTTCGCAAATGCGCACCACCGCGCAGTCGTCGCTCGCCTCCGCCGAGAGGCTGTTCGAGATCCTCGACTCGCCGGCTGAGTTTCAGCGTGACCGCGGCACGCGAGACAAGGCGACATACGAGCAGGAGCAGAAGTTTGACGACGTGACCTTTGCCTACGGCGACGCACCCGTGCTCCGCAACGTGGATCTCAGTGTGCGCAAAGGAGAGGTCATCGCGATTGTAGGACCGAGTGGCTCGGGGAAGAGCACGCTGGTCGACCTTATTCCCCGATTTTACGAGCCGACTCGCGGACGGATTCTCATCGATGGTATCGACACGCGTGAGATCAAACTGCCTTCGCTGCGCGGCCTCACCGGCATCGTCAGTCAGGAGACCGTGCTCTTCCATGACACAGTTCGCAACAACATCGCGTACGGCGCACCAGGCCGTTACACCCAACAGCAGATCGAGGATGCTGCGAAGGCCGCCAACGCGCACACATTCATCATGGAGCTGCCGAACGGCTACGACACGCTACTGGGTGAGCGCGGAACACGACTTTCGGGGGGTCAACGCCAGCGTCTGGCGATTGCACGAGCCTTGCTCAGTGATCCGCCCATCCTGATTCTCGACGAGGCGACTTCCGCACTGGACACGGAATCGGAACGTCTGGTTCAGGAAGCCGTGGATCGTTTACTCCAGGGGAGAACCGTTTTTGTGATTGCGCACCGGCTGTCGACAATTACGCACGCCGACAGAATCATCTTCCTCGATCGTGGCGAGATTGTTGAACAGGGAAATCATACCGAGCTCCTCGCACTTGCCGGTGCGTATTCGCGCCTTTACGCGCTGCAATTCGGCGACGTGAACGGTCAAAACGAGACTACAGCGGGAAAGATGGCCGGTCGCCTCGCTCAATCGGCCGGCTAAAGAGCATCAGTGCACGTTTTATTTCTGCATAGCGCACGCGAGTGGTCGGGAACCGCGCGGTTGTTTGCGCGTGCGGGCCGCGGTATTTCCGAGCGCGGCGCCAAGGTGACATTTCTCGTCGCGCCCGACAGCAACGTGCACCTCGCGGTGTCGCCGCGCCGTCAGCCCGGCCAGCCGCGTCACACTCCGATCCCTGAGCCGTTCGAGATCATTCCGTTTTCGACGGAGGGATGGTTTCTGTCGGCGGCCCGTCGGCTGCGGCGAATCTTCCGCCGCTGGGATGCGGATACGATCTTCGTGAGCACCAATCGCGAGCACCTCATCGCGTCAACTGCGTGCTGGCTGAGTCGCAATGGCTCCGTCGTGCGGTGGACGCCGGCAGGCAAAAGACTGGACCTGAATTTCGCCGGGAATGTAGCGTCGCGGCTGGCGCGGACCACGTATCTGTTCGCAAGCGAGAACGATCGTCGACAGAACACGCTGCCCAAGAACGCAGTGGACGCGCTGGTCGCGAAAATAGGAGTCGATGTCTCGACGTACTCTCCTGACGCCGAAAAACTATTGGAGCCCGACGCTGGATCTCCCGGCGAGATCCAGAAGCCGTCGAAGTACATAGTCTGCGTCTATGATCCGACATCGCGCGGACGCGCGGCAACGGCAATCCGCACGATCTCGATGCTGGCACCAAGGCATCCGGATCTGAGACTGATCATCGTCGGCCCGCGCTCTGACGACGAAGATTTGCGAATGCAGGCGGCGGCGCTCCGAGTTCTGCACCTCGTCAGCTTCCTCGGAGAACGCGACGACATCATCAGCCTGATGATGGATGCGCACCTCGGCTGGGTCGTCGCTGAAGCAGACACCGGCGCGTATGGCATTCTCGATCTGATGGCCCTCGGCGTTCCGGCGGTCGCGAGTGAGAGCGGCGTTGCCGACCGCTATATCGCCAACGGCATCACCGGGGCGTTGTATCCGCCCGATGACTCGGCGTCTACAGCGGCGACCGTGGCGGGGCTGCTCCTCAGCGACGAGGCGCGGTTGGCGATGGGGAAGGCCGCTCGCACCAGAGTGGCGAGAGAATTCCCCGAGACGGACATGATCGAAGGATTTGACCGCGCTGCCAACAGTGCTCGCACCCGGAGTCGTCGGGGGTGAGTCCCCAGGGCCGCGGCTCCTCCGACGTGACGGCGGTGATCGCGGCACACAACGAATCCGCGAACATCGAAGCCTGTATCGCCAGCGTCGACTGGGCTCGCGAGGTGATTGTCGTCGAGAATGAGTCGGTCGATGACACAATCGAGCGCGCCCGCAGCGCCGGCGCGATGGTCATCAGCCCCGCATTCACAACGATCGGCGTCGCTCGCAACAACGCCATCGAACGCGTCCAGACGCCATGGGTGCTGGTCCTGGATGCCGACGAGCGCTGTACACCTGAGCTTGCCACGGAGATTCGCGAGCGCGTGAAGATGCCGGGCGACAACGTCGCGTTCAGGATCCCGCGTCGGAACTTCTTCCTCGGCAAGGAGATCCGTCATGGAGGCTGGGGCAGCGACAAACCGATTCGGCTCTTTCGCCGAGAGATCCGTTACAACGCCAATCTGGTGCATGAGCACGTCAATGTGACCAAAGGCGGAATCGGCGAAGTCAGAAACTCGCTCCTTCACTACACGTACACATCGCTCGACCAATACTTTGAAAAGTTCGATCGCTACAGTAAGTGGTGGGCGCAGCAGAATCTCGCCAACGGGCGACGAACAAGTGCGGCGGCGGTATTATTCAAGCCCCCGGCGCGCTTCGTCTCGATGTATTTGCTGAAAGGCGGATTCCGCGATGGCGGCCACGGTTTGATCCTCGCTGCACTCGCGTCCGCGAGTGTGATGGCGAAGTATGCGAGACTCTGGGAACGGTCTAGAACGGCGGCACGGCGTTGAGAGTCCTCATCATCGGCAGCAACAAGAAATGGAGAATGGAGCGCAGCACCGAGCGCGCGCTCAAACGGGCGGGCCACACCACCCGTCTGTTCGACGACAAGCGCAGCAAGCAACTGATCGGGTCGAGCTTCGTCCAGCGTCGCGCGTTGTCGATCGCGAATTCATTCAAGCCGGATTTCGTGCTGCTGGGAAAATGTCAGGCGCTTACGCTCGACACCGTCGGCAAAATCATCTCCGGCAAGCCGAACGCGATGTGGTACCACGACCCGCCGTCGTTCCGCAACATCAAGCGTCCCGATATCAAGCACGTTGCCGATGTCGGCAAACTGTCGCAGACATTCTTCGTGTCGGGATTCGTCGACGAATGGAGAAAGCTTGGCTTGCCGGCAAAGTTTCTTCCTTCAGCCGCCGACAAGGAACTCGGCCCCAGAAAGCCCGAGAATAACCTCGGGTCTGACGTCACGTTCATCGGTACTGGTTATGATCGATCGCGCGCGGCGTTCCTCGCGAAAATCGCAAAGCGGTTCGAGCTCAAGGTTTGGGGTCCGGGTTGGGAAGAGTGGCGCAAGGAGCTCCGCTGGACTGGCCGCACTGTTTACGGCCCAGCCTTCGCCAGTGTCTGCTCGAGCTCGAAGATTGTCCTCGGCATCAACCCCACCATCGCACGTGGCGCGACCAACTACACATCAGACAGGACGTGGATGGTCATTCAGGCGGGCGGATTCTACCTCGGCGAAGGAACGGACGGCATCACCACCCTCCTGCGCGAAGGTGATCATTGCGCCTGGTACAAGGATCTGGAGCAGTGTCTCGACCGGTGTACCTACTATCTTGGGAATCCCGCCGCGCGTGAGCGCGTGCGAAGGCAGGGACAGCACTTCGTCGCCGAGCACCACACCTTCGACCAGCGAATCCGTAATCTTCTTTCCGGCGAAGAGTTTCATAACCCACTCGGCTAGGTATTCGTGAGTCGACATTTATTTGTCACTCAGGATTACGGCCCCGATCTCGGTGGAATGGCGCGTCGGCACGTGGAGTTGTGCCGACGGTTTGGCGACGGCGAAGATACTGTAATGAGCGTATCGACCGTTGCATCGCCCGGCGCCGATGCGTTCGACCGGCACGAGGATTACCGGATATTCCGGCAACCGTTTCCTTTTCAGCGCGCCAACCGCTTCTCGAATCAGCTGCGCTGGGCGCGATGGCTGACGTCCAATCGCGCTACGAAGGTCGACGTGCTGCACTGCGGCAACATTCGTCCCGTCGGCTACGGTGTCCGCTGGGCCAATCGGCGACTGGATCTGCCGTACCTTGTCTATGTGAACGGCGGAGATCTGTTGCGTGAGCGCAGGAAGGCGGAGCGCAGTGCGATCAAGCGAATGTCCGCGCGCTCGATCATGGGCAACGCGTCGGGAATCGTTGCGACATCCAAGTGGGTCGGTCAGCTCGCGACGGATGTGATGAAAGAGGTTGGCGTTGAGAAATTGCCGCCGGTTGCCGCACTCGATCTCGGCACCGATCCTGTCCACTTCAATCCGTCGCGCGATACCGGGGCCCTCCGTCGACGTTGGGGTGTGGGCGATGCGCCGATTATGCTGACGGTCGCGCGGCTGGTTCCGCACAAGGGTCAGGACATGGGAATCAGGACACTCGCTATGTTGGCGCGGGACTTCCCCCAGCTTCGCTACATAATGGTAGGGGAGGGACACGACGAGCAGCGCCTGCGCGTCCTGGCCCGGGAGCTGGGCGTGAGCGATAAAGTGGGATTCGTGGGACCAATGCGCGACGACGAATTGCCGGAGGCATATGCGACTTCGACGATCTATCTCGGCGCCTCTCGCGTGGACCGCGACATCAACGTTGAAGGCTTCGGCATTTCGTTTCTCGAGGCGGGCGCCTCTGGCATTCCGTCGGTTGCTGGCGACTCCGGGGGAATACGTTCAGCCGTGCGAGACGGCGAGACCGGGATCGTCGTTCCGCCAACCGATCTCGATGCAATCGCCGACGCAATTCGCTCGCTTCTCGTGAACCCCGACCGACGGAAGCAGATAGGACAGGCCGCGCGGCGTGCAGTCGAGACGCACTACAACTGGGATCGCGTTGCGCGCGACACTCGCGATTTCACGAATCGCGTCGTGGGAGCCGGGTGACGACCAAGGTCAGAAAAAAACCCACCCTCGCCCACCGCGCCGAGTACTACGCAATGCGCGGCATCGTTGGTGTGCTACGCACCATGAGCTGGGATGCGGCATGCAGGTTCGGTGAGCGGCTCGGCGTGGTGGGTTACCGGCCGCTCAACATCCGTAAGCGTGTAGTCGAGAAGCAAATCGCGGCCGCTTTTCCGAATCTCAATCGCGAGCAGGTGAAACAGCTCGCCCGCCAATCTTACGCCCATCTCGGCCGCACTTTCGTCGAGTCGGCGCTGTTCGACACCATCGGCAAGCAGGGCGTGCTCGACATCGTCGACGAGGTTCACGGCTGGGAGCACATCGACAGGCAGATCGCGCAGGGGGAGGGCATTGTATTTGTCACCGGACACCACGGCAATTGGGAGCTTGCGGGCGCCTATGTCGCGGCGCGCGACGTTCCGCTCGATGCAATTGCCCGCG
>Ga0136846_1229132_pt1 | contig 13526 bp, 12 predicted proteins | sample HopSoiMetagenom2_FD_96841 | JGI IMG/M metagenome (GOLD analysis project Ga0136846, IMG submission 96841) | Grasslands soil microbial communities from Hopland, California, USA - 2 Assembly 2016 (version 4) | ecosystem: Environmental > Terrestrial > Soil > Grasslands | place: USA: Hopland... | reverse complement strand
GCCTGGCGGGCCAGCGCCAGCGCATGCGCGTCGTTCTGCGCCAGGTGGTCGGCCACACCCGAAAGGCGTGTGTGCACGTCGCCACCACCCAGGTCTTCAGCGCTGACGATTTCGCCAATGGCCGCCTTCACCAGCGGCGGGCCGCCCAGAAAGATGGTGCCCTGGTTCTTGACGATGATGGTCTCGTCGCTCATGGCCGGCACATAGGCGCCACCGGCCGTGCAACTGCCCATCACCACGGCGATCTGCGCAATGCCCTGCGCGCTCATGTTGGCCTGGTTAAAAAAGATGCGGCCAAAGTGGTCGCGGTCCGGAAACACGTCGTCCTGGTTGGGCAGGTTGGCGCCGCCCGAGTCGACCAGGTAGATGCAGGTGAGGTTGTTTTGCATGGCGACTTCTTGCGCGCGCAGATGCTTTTTCACCGTCATCGGGTAATAGGTGCCGCCCTTCACCGTGGCGTCATTGCACACGATCATGCAGTCCACCCCATTGACGCGGCCAATGCCGGTGATAACGCCGGCGCAGGGCGCGCTGTCGGTGCCGTCGCGGTCGGGGTACATGTCTTTGGCGGCCAGCGGGCCGAGCTCCAGGAAAGGCGTGCCCGGGTCTAGCAGCATCTGCACGCGGTCACGCGGCAGCAGCTTGCCGCGCGACACATGCCGCGCCCGCGTGGCCTCGCCGCCGCCCAGGGCGGCCTTGGCGACTTGCGCGTTCAGGTCGTCTACCTGCGCCTGCATGGCGGCGGCATTGGCCTGAAAGTCGGCAGAACGGGCGTTGAGTTTTGTCTCCAGAGCGGGCATGGCAATTCCTGAAATACGGATGAAAGGCGCTGAAATGGCGCTGAAACGGGACCGGCCTGCACCAGGCCGCCGGGCGCGTAGGCCCCACCTTAGCGCTAAACAGCCAGCTTAGCGAAAACCCGCCCTACAGGCCCGGCCAATGAGGTTGCAAATCCTGCCACCTGAGTGGAAAATTGCCGCCATGCCCACCCAAGCCCCCGCTCAGCCTGCCAATACCCCCAAAGCCGCCACCCCCATGGCCTTTGCCAGAAGCATTGCAGCGGCCTACAAGCGCTACGGGCAGAACCCGGCAGAGGCCCTCAGGCTGGCGCGGATCACGCCAGTACAGCTCAAACAAGCCAACGCCCATATCACCGCCCGCCAGATGGAGCAACTCTCAGGCGCCGCCATGCAGGAACTGGGCGACGAAGGCCTGGGCGCCTTCAGCCGCAAACTGCCCTGGGGCAGCTACGGCATGCTGGCCCGCGCCTCCCTCAGCTCACCCAACCTGGGCGTCGCCCTCAAACGCTGGTGCCGCCACCACGCCCTGATTGCCGACGACATCACCCTGCGCGTTGCTACCTCCGGCGACACCGCCGCCATCACGGTCGAAGAGAAGGTGCCCGGTCAGGTCGGTGAGTTTGGTTTGGTGCACGTGCTGCGCAACATCCACGGCCTGGCCTGCTGGTATGTGGATTCGCGCATTCCATTGCAAGGCGCACGCTTTCCGTTTGCCGCGCCGCCGCATAGGGACGCGTATGGGCTGATGTTCCCCGGCCCGCTGCAGTTCAATGCCGCCCAGGCCGAGATCCGCTTTGACGCGCGCTACCTGGCCCTGCCACTGCGACGTGATGAAAAGGCCTTGCAGCAAATGCTGCAGCGCGCCTTGCCGCTCACGGTGCTGCAGTACCGGCGCGACAGGTTGCTGGTAGAGCAGGTACGGCAGGCGCTGGCAAACCCCGCGGTGGCTTCGCACAATGCGGAGACTTTGGCGGCGGCGCTCAACATGTCGGCGCGTTCATTGCACCGCCAACTGAAGGAGGAAGGCGCCTCACTGCAGGCACTCAAAGACGGCGTGCGCTTTCAGCAGGCCGGGGAACTGCTTCAACGCACCAGCCAGCCGGTGAAAAAAGTAGCTGCGGCTGCGGGCTTTGGCAATGAGAAGAGCTTTACCCGGGCATTTCGCGCGTGGTCTGGCGTCAGCCCCGGAGAGTTTCGAAAAAACCTGCAGGGCTGACAGGCCTTGATGCGCCTGGCGTTACACCGGACGCGGCTGCTTCAACTCAAGCTGCTGAAAAATCCGATGGGCTGCAGTTCCTGTGTGACGGGTAATTCGTCACAGCGCGCCTTGATGTCTGCTGTGAAGGCCTTGAAGGCCGTCAGCCCAGGCAGCGGGCTTTCAAGCACGCCGTCGCCGTACATCGCCACATGCACAAAACTCACTCCGTCGGCCAGTTTGTGGGTCTGGTAGCTCAGGCCAGCAGGCTTCACGGCCTGCAGTTCGGCGTACACGGCGCGAACAAGGCGCTCATTTTCTGCGGCCATTTCGGGCTTGACGCGGTAACGAACCATGACTGCTCTCATACTTTTGCTCCTGTGGGTTGAATGAAACTTGCTGCCTTGCCGCGCAGCCGAAGGGCCACCGCGGCACCGGCAAGTGAAAGAAAGGCGCAGGCCATCAGCGCCTGGGCAAAGCCGCCACTGAACTGTTGCGCGCTGCCATAGCCGCCCGCATGCGCGAACACTGTGGCCGCAACGGCCACGCCGAGCACGCCGCCGAGCTGCCGCAAGGTCTGGAACAAGCCAGAGGCCTTGCCGATATCGCCCGGCTCCACCTCTGCCAGCACCGCGCTTTGCACCGCCGGCATGGCCATGGAAACACCCATGCCCGTCACCACCATGGGCAGCACCCACAGCGCGTAGGCACTTTGCGGGCTCGCCAGCAGCGCCACCCACGCCACGCCAATGCCCTGCAGGGCCAGGCCAACCACCACCAGCTTGCGCGCGCCAACGCGCGCCACCATGGCCCCGGCCACCGGCCCGACGAAAAACAGTGTGGCCGTCCACGGCAGCATGCTCAGGCCCGCGCCCAGCGGCGTGCGGCCCTGCACCACCTGAAAGAACTGCGCCACGAAAAACAGCGTGCCCATCAAGGACGCCGTCATCAAAAACCCCGCCGCGTTACCCGCCGCAAACACCGGCGAGCGAAAAAGCCTGGGCGGCACCATGGCGTCCCACGCCTCACGGCGCTGCAACGCCACAAAGGCCGCACCCAACACTGCCCCCACGCCCAGCGCGCCCAGCACAGGCACGCTGAGCCACCCGCCGTGCGCGCCGCGCATCAGCCCCCACACCAGCCCCAGCAAGGACAGCACCATAAGCACCGCGCCCCGCCAGTCCAGCGGGCCCGGCGTACCCTTGCTTTCGGGCACCTTGCGCCACACCAGCGCGGCCACCAGCAACGCAAACGGCACGTTGATCCAGAAGATCCATTGCCACGCCAGGCCGTGCACGACCGCACCGCCCGCCACTGGGCCGGCCAGCACCGCCAGGCCGGTGACGCCGCTGAACAGCCCCAGCGCCTTGCCCCGCTGCGCCGGCGCGAACGTCGCCGCGAGCAAGGCCATGGCCAGCGGCAGCACCATCGCCGCACCCAGGCCCTGCAGCGCCCGCCCCGCAATCAGCCAGCCCATGCCCGGCGCCAGCGCACAGGCAGCCGACGAGGCGGCAAACACCAGCAGCCCGCAGGCGTAAACCCGCTTGCGGCCAAAGCGGTCGCCCAGCGCCGCGGCGGTCATCAAAAGCACGGCAAAGCTCAGTCCGTAGGCATTGACCGTCCACTCCAGCGCCTCGACTGAGGCCGACAGCTCATGCCTGAGAGTGTCCAGCGCCGTGGTCACCACCAGCGCATCCAGTGCTGCCATAAACGACCCGGCCGCCGCCAGGCCTAGAACCCAGCGCTGCTGCGCGGTAAAACCTGCTTGATTCATTTGCGTCACTTCATCGCTCCTTGTTGACGGACGGCGCACCCCATCCAATGCCACATCCAGATAGACAGATGCCCGCCTCTATGCCAAAGACGGTGCCACCCGGCAAATCGATGCAAAAATATTTTTGCGCGGCCGCGCATCGTTTGAGCCCCGACCAACGTCTCACAAAGGAAGCTCCCCGGTTTTGCCGCAGCCTTTCATCGGCAAAGCGACCCCAAGCTACCAAGGCCCCCACCTCCGAAGCACAATCACAAGCCAAGGCCCCTTCATGAACGCCACACCCCACTCCACCGCCCTGCCGGCAGCACCAGCCGGCACACCCAGCCCGGCCCTGCCTGAGTTCATCGCCCTCATGGGCAAGCTGCGGCCCCGGCTGCACCGCTACTGCGCGCGCATGACGGGCTCCATCTTTGACGGCGAAGACATCGTGCAGGACACCTTGGCCAAAGCCGCGCAGGCTTACGACCCGGCCACGGTGCAGCATGCCGAGGGCTGGCTGTTTCGCATTGCGCACAACACCGCCATGGACTTTTTGCGCGGCAAGGCACGCGAAGAAGTGCACCTTGCCGATGAAGAGCCCGACACCACCGCCGACCCCCACGCCAGCGCCGAGCTGCGCCATGCCACCACGGCAGCGTTGCGCACCTTCATGCAGCTGCTGCCGGCCCAGCGCAGCGCGGTGATCCTGGCCGACGTGCTGGGCTACGCGATGGACGAAGCCGCCGAAGTGATGAACGTGAGCCTTCCCGCCATGAAGGCCTCACTGCACCGCGGCCGCCTGCGCCTGCGTGAGCTGGCCCAGCAACCCCAAGACAAAGCCCCACCGCCAGCGTTGTCACCCGCAGACCAGGCCCTGCTAACCGAATACGCGGCCCGCTTTAATGCGCGAGACTTTGACGGCCTGCGCGACATGCTGGGCGACCAGGTGCACCTGAACCTGGTGGCACGTTTGCAACTGGACGGCAAGGCCCACGTGGGCGAATACTTTGGCCGGTATTCAGCCGTGACAGGCGTGATGCGCGTCACACCCACCAATATCGAAGGCCGGCCGGCCATCTGGATACACCAGGAGAGCGATTCCACCGTCAATGGCGACTACATCGTGGGGCTTGAGTGGCGGGACGGGAAGCTCACTGCGATTCGCGACTTCAGGTATGCGTTTTACTTTGACGATGGAGTGCTGTTTGATATCTGAGTGCGGGCCATTGGGACAAGCATCGACTTGACGAGAGGGCGCGCCGCCGCAGGCCCCAGGGTTTCGCAATGAAAAAAGTTTTATCCACGCGTTCCTGCAATGGACGGGAACATCGCCCCGGGGCGTCAAGAGCCGTCCGTAGCGGCAGGCGGCTTGTGACCCATCGCCATGACCTTGGCAGCTACATCCGCGCCAAAGAGCGTTGCAATGTCCCGGCACAGGCTGTCCATGAGTTTCTCCCAGTCATCCTCAGGCGAATGCTGGAACACTCTCTTCAGAAAAACATCGTTGCCGCATGAGCCCGCCATGGCCTGCAAAAAGGCCTGAATTTCGTTGAGGCGTTCTACATGCATATGCTCCGAAGCGTGCAACACATCCTCAGCCCATGGAGCGGTCAGACCGTCGGCGACATCGTCCAGCACGCTGGTCAGGCTGGGCAGGTTCGACGTTGATGGCTCGTCGTCCTCAGGCAGGTCCAGCCATTGATGGCGTTCCAGAAATTTGGCCTCGTACAAAAGGCGAAGCGCCGCCAGGCCCTGGCGGTTTCCTTCCCGGATCGCCATGAGTTCACCCGAGCGAATCGTCAGCGACAGTGTGAAGGTTCTGGGTGCGGGCTGGTTACATGTCACCACCACCAGCAGCACACCGGTCCGCCGCGACACGTTGGCTTCTTGCAGCACGAGAAACAGCGGTTCGTTCATAGCGCTGCTCAGGTCTGCCTGAGCGCCTGCAGCGACGCCGCAAATTGGCGCAGCCCATTGGTGATGAAAATAAAGCCGACCAGAATGATGACCCGATGGACCAGCTCATTCACATCAGCGGACAGGTCCAGCAAAAGAAACATGAGGGTTTCGGTGAGATGCGCAAACCCCAAGATGACGGACCCGACCGCCACTTGCGTGATCGTGGCGCCCACCACACCCTGCATCTGAAGCCGCCGGGCCGTGAAAGCCATCCAGAGGCCGGCGCCGATGAGGATGAAGTCGAGGCCGAAACTGGCCACGTGGATCAGGCTATGCAACATAAAGTCCTAAAAATGAGTGGCAATCGGTGCCGGGATGTGTTTCCGGATTTGCTTTTGGGCTACATACCGGGTTTGAGAGATGGATCGCCTGGAGCAATCGATTTTCTATCGGTAAGGCCAGATTGGGCTGTTTTTCAAATTACGGATTCATAACGGAATCCACAAAAGAAGATTGCAGGCTTAAATTCTTCTGTGATATCTGGGTCATATCAGGCTGCATGAGTTAGTGGCATTGAAATGGGGCGGCCAGCCACGGCCTGATTTGCGCCCTTCGTGGCAGGACTTGTGACGTGTGGAGCTCTAGACTACGCACATGATCACCCTTCACCACTGCGTCAGCGCCCGCTCCTTCCGGCCCTTGTGGATGCTCGAAGAGCTGGGCTTGCCCTACACGCTGCGCATGCTCCCTTTTCCGCCGCGCGCGCTGGCCCGCGAATTCCTGGCGGACAACCCCTTGGGCACCGTGCCGCTGCTGGTGGACGGCGACACCCGCATGACCGAATCCGCAGCGATCTGCCAATACCTTGCCGCACGGCACAGCCCCGGCCAGCTGGATGTCGCGCTCACAGACCCGGCCCACGGCGCTTACCTGAACTGGCTGCACCAGGGCGAAGCCACGCTGACCTTTCCGCAAACCCTGGTGCTGCGCTACACCCACTTCGAGCCCGAAGAGCGCAAACAGCCCCAGGTCGCCGAAGACTACAGCCGCTGGTTCCTCGCCCGGCTAAAAGCCATGGACGCCGCCCTGCAGCAACAAGAGTTTCTCTGCGCCGGCCGCTTCACCGCAGCCGATGTTTCAGTCCACTACGCCCTCATGCTGGCCAGCCACCTTGGCCTGGCGGAAAAATTCCCCGATGCGGTGCGCCGCTACCACCAGCGGCTGGAACAACGCCCCGCATTCCAGCGCGCCCTGCAGGTGCAGCACCAGGCTGCGCTGGATCAGGGTATCCCTACCACGCCGGCGCCGGATATGCGGCCGGGCGGGTGAGCGACGCGGAGGAAAATTACCCGTGGGGTTCATTTGGAGCTCTGTGGGCAATTTTGGGTATCTCCGTGGGGACTACACCGGGAAGCATTGGATGGCTTCGCGCAATGCGGAGGCTTTGGCGGAAGCGCTGAATATGTCGGCGCGCTCACTGCATAAGCAGCTTTATGAGGAAAGGGAATTCGCCGGAGCAACTCAAGGATGAGTTGCGGTCTGAGAAGGCGAAGGAGTTGTTGCTGAGCACCTCAAAACCGGTCAGGCAGGTGGCGGAGCTTCTCCAGAGCGAGAAGAGTTTATTCGGCCCCGAAAGCAAAGCATAGGAGTTCAATCCAAGAAGTTCCGGAGCATCTATATCCGAACTTCAACTCAACCTACCCGAGAAGCAAGCTGACTATCTCCTACAAACGCAGTATGCAATTTCGGTAGGGGGGCGTATGCTTCGCTTAGGCTGGCAATTGACCAGCCTTAAGGGGTAGCCATGGATGAGGGAGCATTCACACAGGCGCTAAAAACTCATCCAGAGTTATCGGATAGGTTTAACTACAGCAGCGAATTTCTGAGTAAAGCCAAGACAGCCACAGCTGCGTTGTTGAGTACCGAGTGGCCAAACGTTGCAATATTTGCGGCGGGCTCATTGGGACGACTCGAAACAGGAAGAAGTTCTGATCTAGACGTCTTTTTTTTGGCGAAACCCATTGGCGCTGTTTTAGATGATGCGCGCCCTATCTCCAGGCTTGAAGAAATAAGCTTATTCGCGAAGCTCATTGAAATTAACGCCAAACTGGATCTTCCAAAATTTAGCGGGGATGGACGCTATCTCAAAGTACACGACCTCAGGAGAGTTATTTCAAGCACCGGCGACGCAAATGATGACAGCGAAAATCTATTCACGACCAGATTATTGTTGCTGCTCGAGAGCAAGCCACTTTGGAATGACGATTTGCGCCGAGAGGCGATCTCAAATGTACTTGCGTATTACTTTAAAGACGGGAAAGGGAAGAAGGACTTTCGGCCTCTCTTTCTTCTCAACGATATTTTGAGGTATTGGAGAACTCTTTGTCTGAACTATGAAAGAGACAGAGTGACCTCGCCAAAGTGGTGGAAAACTAATTTGAATTTGAAGTTTTCTCGCAAGCTAACTGTTTTTTCTACGGTTTTAATAATTCTCACCAAGGCCGCCGTAGACGAAGAGTCATTCCTTGCGATGGCGGAGAAGGTTCCGTTAGAACGGCTGGCAATTGCGCTCGATACCTTGGGCGACAGTTCGTTGCTGCCGAGATTTTTAGTCTTTCTGAACGATTATGAAAGTTTCTTAGCGGCGAAGTCTTTTGCAGAACTGGATATACCCAACGAAGTCAGCAAGCAAGAGTTTCGGAAAAAGGCAGACGATTTCGGTGAGTTTCTCAATACTCTTTTGATGAACGATCGAATTGACTCAACGTTACGCCGCTATTTACTAGTCTAGTTATGTCTGCCGCTCGTTACTTCGTTTTTGTTGAATTCACTGATCCTGACGTTCGCAAAACTCTAAATTCTTTGAGGCAGGCCCTTAAAGGAAAGAGGGTGAACGATGAAGCGCACGTCACGGTTCGAGGTCCTTATACCCAACGCCCAGATCCGCAGCTTCTAAATCAATGGGGCGAAAAACTTGATGGTCAAGCGATTCTTATTGCAGATGTCGGCATGTTCGAAACACCGAAAGGCTACGCCGTATTTATCCACGCCAAATCAAAGGTCTTCAAAAATATCTGGTGGAAACCAGACTTTTCCGGACCAAGCTCAACTCAAATTCCGCATGTCACGATGTTTGAGACCTCCGATGGCGTCAGGGCAAATACGGTGAAAAATTTCCTTAAAGCGGAAGCAATTGAAATTGTTACCTACGGTGGCGCGCTTACCGTTTACACATCAAGGCAGCATTCGCTGCTCTCAGAGGATGAACATCTATTTCCCAATCGCAGAAAATTACCTCAAGAAAGAATCTCCATAAAAGAGGGACTACTCGAAAGAGCTGAAAAGCTCCACGCGCATCTAGATAAGCCTGGCATCAATCCCACGTTTCAGCAGATGCTTCTTTGATCAAATCGGATCGTGTCGCGGATTGCTTCACTTAACGTGCATCGGAAAATCAAGATTTCGGCGAAATCTCCAAAAACAAACTGGGAGTTCATCTGGGCGAATCAACGCAGCCGATGTGTCCGTCCACTAGGCAGTGAGCAGCAGTAGCCGCTCGTACGCCTCCCCAAGGATTTTGCTGCCATAAAGTCTTTCTACAGATGATTGGTATTGCTTGTTTCGAGTGACCGGTTATGGCTGTGAGTAGGTGAATGGGGTCTTAATGAACTCAGGAGATATCTAAGGCCGCGAAAAAATCTCCCGCATCTGCTTGCCAATATCCTCGTCTGCAGATACCGAGTTCGATGTTCGTGTAATCATCCCCTGAACGAGCTTCCTATCGAAACGGAGAATTTCCCCGTCACCAAATGACTTCCCAAGTTGTATAGCGACTACAGATTCCGATTCAAAAACCAAATAGTTTTCTGGCGCTTTGGAAAGTATTTTGTTCCTGATGGAATCTACAGCATCGGGGGCGAGAAGTATGTCAACTTGAACGGGCTTTTGCCCTCCAAACCTCGCATCGATATGAGGGTAGACGGTTGCACCGAAACCAATGACGCCAGTTAACGCGCATATCGCCAGATAAAATCGGCTGTAATTTCTGTCTTCGGAGGAACTCCATGAAGGCGAGGCAATAACTATGGATCCCGTAATACTAAAAGCCAGAAAAATTCCCGCCAAAGATAACAACGGCGGATGCTTGTAGGCATAGACGAGAAAAGCCATGGTGGCCGTTGCGTTAAGCGCGAACGTAATTAAAAAAGCCCACTTTCGGTGCTTTGCATAGAACCCGGTATTCAGGAAAATAGTATCTATTAAGAATGCAAGAGTTAGCACGAAGGCTATGGGGTAAGGCTGTGCCGCTTGGGCAAACAACATGCAAATGGAAGTCGCTGTAAAGCAGCAGCCGTACGCAAACTCAACGGCATAGTAACTATCTAAAAAAATACGGAATCCAGGATTTATTGGAGTAGGCCATTTGACGCCAACCTTTACACGGTCGACTATTTTCCTCCACACAAAATAGTAGTAAATCCCAACCGTAAGAGCGGTCAACCCTCCAGTCATGAGGTACTTCGCGCTTATTAGCGATTGATCAAATATGCCTTTGGTAGCCAGGTAGCTCGTGACAACAAGGAATCCGAGTATGTATAAGCCTGATGATGCTAGAGCGACCAGCTTGGTTGCGTATTCAAGATCAAGTCCATTTTTTTTTGAATCTTCAGCGACCGCCAACTTTAGAGTTTCGTTTTCCATAGTGTCGTTGCCTCAGCCTTCTTTTATGTAACTATTCAACCGGGCCGGAAAAACGAGAGCTTACTCACCATGCCCGCGGAATTTCCGGTTCGTCGCTGGCGGCTCTGCTTCACTATAGAAGCGCGCTGGAGTCAAAACTCAGCAGATTTAAACACGCAACGCCTAAACCACAGCCTGCCTCTCCCCCAACGCAATATCCAGCATCATCTCGCTAGCCAGCGTCCCCAACTCCTTCTGCAACGCCTCCACCGACAACTTAGCAGGCACCAGCAAATGCGCCTCCACCTTGAAGGTCTGCTTGCCTGAGACACCACTGCGCACGATATCGGTGTGAATGCTCTCAATGCTGATGCCGCGCTCAGCGAGCATCTTGGTCAGGTTGCTGACGATGCCGAGGCGGTCTTCGCCTACCAGTTCGAGTTCAAACACGCGCAACGCGGCGGGGGTGTTGGCGCCGTCGCTTTTTGCCACGACTACTTGCAGGCCACTGGACTGCAGGCCGCGCAGGGAGGTGGCGAGGTTGTCTGCGTTTTCGCGGGGGACTTCGAAATGGACCATGCCGGCGAATTCACCGGCGAGGCGTGTCATGCGACTGGCGGCCCAGTTGGCGCCGAAGCGTTGGGCTTTGTCTGCGAGGGAGCTGACGATGCCTTGGCGGTCTGTGCCGACGATGGAGACGACCAACGATGTGTTGGCGGATGAGACCTCTTCGGTCAGCACCACGGCTTTGCGCAGCATGGGGGCGCGGGTGGCGAAGGCCGGGTCTTGTGTGTCGGCGGGCAGCTTGCCTTGCAGGCGGGCGTGGTGCACGACTTTGCTGAGCAGGGCCAGGCCCATGGGCGCCAGGGCGCGTTCCCACAGCTCGCGGGCGGTTTCGCCTTTTTTGACAAAGCACCAGTCTTGCGCGGCGATGGCGCCGGCGTCCCAGCCGTCGGCCAGGTGGTAGACGGAGCCGCCGGCGATGGGATCGCCTTCCAGAATCGTCCACTCGACGGCCGCGATGCCGCGGTGGCGTGGCAGCAGCGAGGGGTGGTAGCCGATGCCGCCCAGGCGTGAGCGGGCGAGTGCGTCGTCGCTGACGCGGGCGTGGGTGTGCGCGGCGATGATGAGCTCGGTGCCTTCGGCAATCGCCTCACCTGGCACGATCTTGGGATTGGCCAGCACGTGCACGGGAATGCCTGCCGCGCGGCCGGCAATCGCCAGCCGGTCGTCTTCAGCCGGGGCGACGATGCTGGTGAACTCAATGCCTTCTTCTTTGCGAAGCGCCTCAAACACCGAGGCTGCGAAAAAACGGGAACCGACCAATGCGCATTTCATGGACACGTCTCTTTAGGAATGAATAGATGAAGGAATGGATTAAAACGGAAAGCGGACATAAAAAAGGGAGCCGAAGCTCCCAGAGGAAAGACAGCCCTCAGGCCGCGACAGCCTGGCGCGCCTTCTCGGTCAGGCCGATCTGGTCGAGCGCGGCGGCGAGCTGGCCGACGGTGCGGTCAGACTGATGCCACTTCTCCAGGCCGAACAGGCCGACGCGGAAGGTCTTGAAGTCTGCGCCCTCGTCGCACTGCAGCGGCACGCCGGCGGCGGTTTGCAAACCTTGGGCGAGGAATTTTTTGCCGGACTGGATGTCAGGGTCTGTGGTGTAGCTGACGACCACGCCCGGGGCTTTGAAGCCTTCGGCGGCTACGCTGGGCAGGCCGCGGCTTTCAAACAGTTTGCGCACCTTTTGCCCCAAGGCTTCCTGCTCGGCTTTGACTTTGGCAAAGCCGTAGTCACGCGTTTCCTGCATGGCGGCGCGCAGGCGCGTGAGGGCGTCTGTGGGCAAGGTGGCGTGGTAGGCATGGCCGCCGTTTTCGTAGGTCTCCATGATCTGCATCCACTTTTTCAGGTCGCAGGCAAAGCTGGAGCTGGTGGTGCCGTCAATCGCGGCGCGGGCGCGCTCGCTGAGCATGACCATGGCGCAGCAGGGTGAGCTGCTCCAGCCTTTTTGCGGGGCCGAGATGAGCACGTCAACGCCGGTGGCCTTCATGTCGACCCACATGGCGCCAGACGCGATGCAGTCCAGCACAAAGAGGCCGCCCACGGCATGCACTGCGGCGGCCACGGCCTGCAGGTAGCTGTCGGGCAGGATCATGCCGGAGGCGGTTTCTACGTGCGGGGCAAAAACGAGAGCGGGCTTTTCTTTGGCGATGGCGGCGACCACATCGGCGATGGGTGCGGGCGCCCAGGGGGCTTGTGCGCCGGGGCCGGTCTGTTTGGCCTTGAGCACGGTGTGCGACGCGGGAATGTGGCCCATGTCAAAGATCTGCGTCCAGCGGTAGCTGAACCAGCCGTTGCGGATGACCATGACATGTTTGCCGGCGGCAAACTGGCGGGCCACGGCCTCCATGCCGTAGGTGCCGCTGCCGGGCACCAGGGCCACGGCGTGCGCTTTGTACACGTCCTTGAGGATGCTGGAGATGTCGCTCATCACGCCCTGGAAGCTTCTGGACATGTGGTTGAGCGCACGGTCGGTGTAGACCACCGAAAACTCGAGCAGGCCGTCAGGGTCAACGTTGGGTAGGAGTCCGGGCATGGTGATGTCTCTCAAATCGTTATTAAAAGGCGGGCAGCCAGCTTAACAGGATGGGGGCTTTTTGGCAGCGGGGCCAATAGGAGGCCATGGGGGCGGCAGGCACGCTGAGGCCTGCCCGGGGACGGAAGCCGTTGCTATGAATTCAGGAGCTGCTTGCCCATATGGGTATTGGGCTGCAGGCACTTTTTATCTGTAAAAGTTGACCCGGATCAAGCCCGGCGCCCCAGCCGCAGTGTCAGCGCAGGGCCAGCGCAGGATTTGGGCCTTTTTGGGCCGCCCAGCCTTCCTGGATTCGATCCTGATGCAATCCTGATGCGGCCGATGGTACGCTGGCCGCCTGATGTTGAAAGCCACCCCGCCCGCCCCCGCCGCACGCCGCAGCCTGTTGAACTGGGCCGCCGTGGCGCTGCTGCTGGCGGCCGCGACGGCCGTCGGCTTGTTGCTCGACAGGCAGGTCACCGTGGCCAGCCAGGCCATGCTGTATGTGCTGGCCGTGGTGGTGGTGTCGTACACCCTGGGATGGAAGGAGTCGGTGGCTTCGGCGCTGGCGGCGGTGACGGCGCTGAATTTCTTTTTTGTGCCGCCGCGCTTTACCTTTGAGGT
>Ga0136846_1225946_pt1 | contig 13526 bp, 12 predicted proteins | sample HopSoiMetagenom2_FD_96841 | JGI IMG/M metagenome (GOLD analysis project Ga0136846, IMG submission 96841) | Grasslands soil microbial communities from Hopland, California, USA - 2 Assembly 2016 (version 4) | ecosystem: Environmental > Terrestrial > Soil > Grasslands | place: USA: Hopland... | reverse complement strand
CGTCTGCATGAAGTGCGAGGAGCACTTCGAGGAGCTGGTCCGCGGTGACGAAGAGGTGGCGTGCCCGCAGTGCGCGGCCACCAACGTCTCGCGGCAGCTCTCGACGTTCGCGATGATCGGCACCGCCGGGCAGACCGGCGCTTTCGGTGGTGGCGGCGGCTGTTGCGGCGGAAGCTGTGGCTGCGGTCACTGAGCTCCACGCCTACCGCGACAACGTTGCAGGCTGCACGCGCTGCGCGCTGGCGGGCGGTCGCACGCAAGTCGTCTTCGGCTCGGGCGATCCCGCCGCCGACCTGATGTTCGTCGGCGAGGCGCCCGGCTTTCACGAGGACAAACAGGGCGTCCCGTTCGTCGGTGCCGCCGGCAAGCTGCTCGACCAGCTCCTCGCCGGGATCGGGCTCGGCCGCGCCGACGTGTACGTCGCGAACGTCCTCAAATGCCGGCCGCCGGGAAACCGCGACCCCATGCCGGAAGAGATCGAGGCGTGTGAAGCGCATCTTTGGCGTCAGATCGAGCTGATCAGGCCGCGCGTCGTCGCGACGCTGGGGAACTTCGCGACGAAGCTGCTGTCCGGCAGGCCGACGGGAATCACGCGCGTCCACGGGCAGGAGCAGGAGACGACGCTCGGCGGCAGGCGCGTCCTGCTGTACCCGCTGTACCACCCCGCAGCAGCCCTCTACACGCCGCGGATGCTCGAGGTGTTGAAGGCCGACTTCGCGCGGCTTCCGGAGCTGCTCGGGCGCGAGGTCGTGCCCCCGCCCGAGCCGGTCTTCCTGACGCCGGCTACCGCGCAGCCCGCGGTCCAGCTCGGGCTGTTCTGACCGAGACCCACTCTCCTGCCGAGACCGAGGAGCTCGCAGCGACACTCGTCGCCGAGCTCGAGCCCGGCGACGTCATCACCGTGTCGGGTGAGCTCGGCTCCGGAAAGACCACCTTCGTCCGCGGCGCGTGCCGCGCACTCGGAGTGACACAGCCGGTGACGAGCCCGACGTACACCATCGGCCACCGCTACCACGGTCGCGTCGACGTGTCGCACCTCGATCTCTTTCGGTTTCGCGACGTCTCGGCCGCGGAGTGGGGGGACCTCGAGCCCTACTTCGACGACGCGATCGTCTTCGTGGAGTGGCCCGAGGCCGGCGCCGGCGTTCTGCCGCCGATCCGCGCCGCCGTCCGCCTCGAGCACGGCGACGGCGGGACGCGACTTGTCACGATTGAGCTCGATGCTGATCCTGGCGTTCGACACCGCGACTGACGTCGCCACGAGCGCACTCGTCTCCGATGGCGAGGTGCTGGGCGAGCGTCGGTCGCGCGCCGTAACGCTGCTCGAGGACGTCGACGCCCTGCTGCGCCAGTCCGGAACGCAGACGAGGGCCGTCGAGGCCCTCGCCGTCGGCATCGGGCCCGGAAGCTTCACCGGGGTGCGGATCGGCCTGGCAACTGCGCGCGGCATTGCGCTCGCGCTCGGCATCCCGGCCGCCGGAGTGACCACGCTGGCTGCGCTCGAGGCGGGCGCGCCGGGCGCCCTGCCCGTCATCGACGCGCGCAGGCGCGAGATCTTCGTCCCCGGCCGCGTCCTCGCGCCGGGCGACCTCGAGCTGGAGGCCGGCCGTCTGTGCGTGGGCAGCGGCGCCGTCCGCTACCGCGACCTGCTCGAGGAAAAGGGCGCCGAGATCCCGCCCGACGTGGACGAGCGGCATGTGCCGCACGCCCGCTTCCACGCCGCGCTGGCAGCCGATTTCCGGCCGGCGGAGGAGGTCGAGCCGCTGTACCTGCGACTCCCCGACGCTGATAAAACGAGCCCATGAGCGCCACCGCGAATCGGATCGACTTCCGTCGACTGGAGCTAGGCGACCTCAACGCGATCGAGCGGATCGAGCGCGCGTCATACAGAACGCCGTGGTCTCGCTCGATGTTCGCCGGCGAGCTCGCCAAGCCGTCCTCGATTTCGCTCGGCGCATTCGATCCCGAGGACGACGAGCTGCTCGGGTACCTGATCATCAGCCGCTACGTCGACGCGTGGCACGTGATGAACCTCGCTGTTGCGCCGAAGCACCGCCGTAAGCACATCGCCGCCGGGCTGCTCGAGCAGCTGTTCGTCGCAACCGCCGGCGAAGGCCGGCGCGGGTACACGCTCGAGGTCCGCGTGTCGAACGACGTCGCGATCAGCCTCTACGAGAAAGCCGGGTTCAAGGCGCGCGGCGTGCGGCGCGGCTACTACACCGACAACCGCGAGGACGCGCTGATCATGTGGCGCGATCCCGAGCCGGCCAAGCGCTCGACTTGATCGTCCCCGTGCCGCCGGCGAGCGCCGTCGCATTTGTCGACGCGCAGCACGGATGGGTCGGCGGGCAAGGGGGGCTCCTCGGGACCACCGACGGCCGGAGGTTTCGCGTCCAGGTGCGCTCGCCCATCATCGGCATCTCGGCGTTCGACCGCACACGCGCGTGGGCCATAACCGGCAACGGCTTCGTGCTTCGCACGTCCGACGGGCATCACTGGTCGACGCTTGGCGCGCCGCACCTCTTCCGCATTCAGTTCGTCGACGCACGCATCGGCTTCGGAATGACGCGCGACGGCGTGTTCGTGCGTAGCGACGACTCCGGCAAGACGTGGCAGCAGGCGCGGGCACCGGGGCTGGTGCAGTCGGAGTGCTTCTCGACACGGACCAATGGCTGGCTCGCCCGAGGCGGAACCGTGTGGACGACGCACGACGGCGGCGCAGGCTGGACGCCCGTCCGTCTCCGACGCGGCGCGCAGGAAATGCCCGACGTGCGTTGCGGCGGCCCGGAGGCGTGGGTCGTACTGCACGAAGGTGCTGCAGCGGGGACGGAGGGCTACCACGTGTTTCGGTCCGTCGGCGGCCGCTCGTGGCGGGCCGCATACGCCAGCCCCTTCCAACGCGCGCTGCCGTCGATCGCCAACTACGCAGGTCCGTTCGACGTCCTCGGGAGCGGCCGCGCGGTCTTCACGGGAAGCTGCGCGCCCTGCGGCGGTTCCGGCACCGCCACCCTCGTATCATCGCGCGCCCGCACAACTTGGCCCGGGCCGGCTCCGACGGCGATCAGCTTCCTCGACGCGCGCCGCGGCTGGATCGTCTCGGGAGGGCGGCTGCGAGCGACGACCGACGGCGGCCGGCACTGGCAGGTCAGGGCCCGCGTCCCGTGATCCTCGGGCTCGAGACCTCTTGCGACGAGACGGCCGCAGCGTTGATCACCGTCGACGGCGCCATCCGCGCGAACGTCGTGTCCTCGCAAGCAGATCTGCACGCCCGCTACGGCGGCGTCGTCCCCGAGGTCGCCTCGCGCCGGCACCTCGAGCTCGTGACGCCCGTCGTTCGTCAGGCGCTCGACGAGGCGGGGGCAGACCTCGACGACGTGGAGCTGGTGGCCGTGACGTCGGGGCCGGGGCTGATCGGCGCGTTGCTCGTGGGCGTCGCCGCCGCCAAGGCGATCGCGTGGGCGCGGAGGCTTCCGCTCGCAGCGGTCGACCATCTGCACGGACACATCGCCTCGCTCTACCTCGAGCCCGACCCACTCGAGCCGCCGTTTCTGTGTCTCCTCGCAAGCGGCGGGCACACGCTGCTGCTCGACGTGGGCGACCACGGGCGTCCGCCGAGCGCGCTCGGCACGACGATCGACGACGCTGCCGGAGAGGCGTTCGACAAGGGAGCGCGGCTGCTCGGGCTCGGCTACCCCGGCGGCGCCGAGATCGACCGTTTCGCACGTGACGGCGACCCGCAGGCTTTCGACTTTCCCGTGGCCCGCGTGCCCGGGCTCGACTTCTCTTTCTCCGGTGTCAAGACGGCATTGCTGTACGCCGTTCGCGACCTCGACGCGACGGAGCTCGAGCGCCGCCGCGCCGATCTCGCCGCGAGCTACCAGCGCGCGATCGTGCGCGCGCTCGTCGAGCGGACGCAGCAAGCCGCGGCCGAGACCGGCGCAGCCAAGGTCGCGATCGTCGGCGGCGTGGCGGCGAACTCCGAGCTGCGCGCCGCGCTGCCGGACGCAGTCGCCGCACCGCTCGCGCTCTGCACCGACAACGCGGCGATGATCGCTTCGGCGTCGCGTTACGTCGAACCGCTCGCCTATCCCGGCTATCTTGGCCTCGATGCCTACGCGTCGACCGCGTGAGCCGTTCAACGCGCTGGTGCTTGCGGCTCTTGCGGTCGCCGTCAGCGCGGTCCTGATCGCAGCCGGCGGCGGCGGGAAGACCCAACCGGCAGCCGCGGGGCAACCGAGCTGGCAGGGTCTGGCCGGAGCGCAGCGGCCGCGCGTCGCCGTCGGCCAGCGCGTGATCGTGGTGCTCAAGGCACCGGCGCTCGCCGATCGGGTCGGCAACGCCGGCGGTCTCGCGACGAGCGAAGACGAGCAGCGGTGGACGGAAACGGCCCTCGCGGCGCAGAAGCTCCTCGTCGCACGGCTCCGCGTGGAGGGCGTCGTCGTGCAGCCGGAGTTCAGCTACACGCACACCATCAACGGCTTTTCAGCCGCGTTCGACGCCCGCGGCATCGCGCTACTCGAGCGCGCGCCCGAAGTCGCGGGCGTCTATCCCGTTCGCGCGGCGTATCCCGCGACGATCGCCCTCGCCGGGCAGTTCGGCGAGCGGCCGGAGATCGCTTTGTCGGACCGCGACGGTCGCGGCGTCTCGGTCGCGCTCCTCGACACGGGCGTCGACCGGGCGCACCCGTTCCTGCGCGGCCGCGTGGCCAACGGCATCGACATCGTCGGCGGCGACCCGGACGCAACCGCAGCGCCCGAGCCCGATGCGCCTGCCGAGCTGGAGACGCACGGCACCGAGATGGCCGGCCTCCTCGTCGGATCCGGCGGCCCCGGTGCCCTCGCCGGCGTTGCACCGGGCGCGACGCTGCTGCCGATTCGCGTCGCCGGCTGGCAGCGAGACGCGTCCGCGCGCTGGGCGGTCTACGCACGGACCGACCAGCTGCTCGCCGGGCTCGAACGTGCCGTCGACCCGAATGCCGACGGCGATGCGCACGACGCCGCGCGCATCGCCCTCGTCGGCGTTGCCGAGCCGTTCGCCGGCTTCCCCGACGGCCCCCTCGCGCGGTCGGTCGCCGGCGCGATGCGCCTCGACACGCTCGTCGTCGCGCCGGCCGGGAACGACGGCCCGGTCGGTCCCGGGTTCGGCAGCATCTCCGGCCCCGGCGGCGCGCCGGCGGCACTGACGGTCGGCGCGCTCGACCTGCGCGCTCGCTACGGCGAGGCGCGCGTCGTCCTTCGCGACGCGCTCCACGTCGAGTTCGACGGCACGCGCCCGCTCGCGAGCGCGGTCAAGCCGAGCGGCCCGCTGGACGTGGGCCTCGGCGCGCCCCGCGTCGCGACCACGGCGCCGGCGGGCTACCGCGGCGCGGTGCCGCTCCTCGACTTCTTCGACAAGCGCGGCTTCAGCCTCGTTGCCGGGCGCGCAGCAGTCGTGCCGGCCGGCGCCGACCCGAACGGGACGCTTGCGAACGCCGCACGCGCCGGTGCCGTTGCCGCGCTCTTCTACGGCGCCGATCTGCCGGCGGGCGGGGTGAGCCTCGACGAGACCGGCCCCATCCCGGCCGTTTCGATCCCGGCCGAGGTCGCCGACCGCGTCCTCACGCGTCTGCGCCACGGCATCGCCGCCGGCGTCTCGCTCGGATCCGTCCGAACGGCGGACAACAGCGGCGAGGGCCACGTCGCGCAGTTCTCTTCCTCGGGCCTGGCGTTCGACGGTCGCGTCAAGCCCGACGTCCTCGCACCGGGCGTCGCCCTCGAGACGTCGGAGCCGGGCTCGGACGCCGACGGCGCGGCGCGCTACGGCACCGTCAACGGCACGAGCGTCGCGGCGGCACTGGTCGCCGGCGGCGCGGCGCTGCTCGCGCAGGCGCGGCCGTACCTCGACGCCGAGGCGCTGAAGGGGCTGCTCGTCGGATCGGCGCGTCCTGTCGCCGACGACGCGGTCACGGCGCAGGGCGCAGGGCTGGTCGACATCGGCGGCGCGACCGCCGGCGAGGTGGCCGCCGCGCCTGCGTCGCTCGCTTTCGGACGCGCGGGAAGCGCGACGTGGCACTCGGATCAGACCGTTGCGATTCGCAATGTCTCCTACCGGCGCGTGATCCTGTCGTTTCACGCCGACGTGACGCAGGAGGGCGCGGCGCCGGTGCAGTTCGACATCAAGCCGCTGCGCGTCTCGCTCGCCGCCGGACGCACCGTCCGCGTGCACATCCGCGCACGCGTGACGGCGAAGCCGGACGGCACGGCGCCGGCGGAAGGGCTGTTCGTCGCAACGCCGGCATCGGGCGGCGAGCTGCACGTGCCGTGGACGATTCTCTTCGGTGCGCGCGTCCCGCCGACGCTGACCGCGGTCCGGCTCTCCGCGCGGTCGTTTCGCCCGTCGGATGCGGGACCGGCGCTACTGAGCTTCGTGGCGGGCTCGGTGCCGCGCTCGGCCGGCCGCGCGGCGGTGCTGCCGCTCGCGCGCCTCGACCTCGAGCTCTGGAGCCCCGACGGCGGCCGCATCGGGTTGCTCGCGCGGCTGCGCGACGTCCTTCCCGGGCGCTACTCGTTCGGCGTCACGGGGCGCGATCCCACGGGCTCGCTGCTGCCGAGCGGCGACTACGAGCTCCGTCTGCTCGCGTACGGGACGGAGCAGGGCCCGCCGACAGTCAGGACGATCGCCTTCGCGATCAAGTAGGGTCCGCGCCAGCTAAATGCCTCGATTTGCGCGGAAAAAGGAGTTGAAGTGACGACCGTCGACGCCCCCGTCTCACACCTCCGCGAGAACCCGTTCGAGATCGCGCGGGACCAGCTCGGCCGTGTCGCGAAGGCGTTCGCGATCGACCCGAATCTCGTGAACGTCCTGCAGGACTGCAAGAAGGCGGTGTCCGTCTCGATCCCGGTCGCGATGGACGACGGGAGCACGCGGGTGTTCGAGGGCCATCGAGTGACTCACAACGTCGCCCGGGGCCCGTCGAAGGGCGGCATCCGCTATCACCCCGACGTCACGCTCGACGAGGTCAAGGCGCTCGCGATGTGGATGACGTGGAAGTGCGCGCTGTCCGGCATCCCGTTCGGCGGGGCGAAGGGCGGCGTCGTCTGCAACCCGAAGACGATGTCCGAGGGAGAGCTGCAGCGCATGACGCGCCGCTTCACCTCGGAGATCATCAACGAGATCGGTCCGGAGAAGGACATCCCCGCGCCCGACGTCGGCACCGACGGCCGCGTGATGGCCTGGATCTTCGACACGTACTCGATGAACAAGGGTCACTCCGTGCTCGGCGTCGTGACCGGCAAGCCGCTGACGATCGGCGGCTCGCTGGGCCGCGAAGAGGCGACGGCACGCGGCGCGCTCTATTGCGTGCGCGAAGCGGTTCGCAAGAGGCAGATCTCGCTGCAGGACGCGACCGTTGCAGTGCAGGGCTTCGGCAACGTCGGCTCGTTCCTGGCGAAGTTCCTCGCGGAGGACGGCGCGAAGGTGATCGCGATCTCGGACTCGACCGCCGGCCTGCACAACCCCAACGGCATCGACGTGCAGGCCGCGTTCGCGCACAAGCGCGAGACCGGCACGCTCGACGGTTTTCGAGGCGCTGAGGCCGTGACCAACGACGAGCTCCTGCTGCTCGACTGCCACGTGCTCGCGCCGTGCGCGCTCGAGCAGGTGATCACGCCGGACAACGCCGACAAGGTGAAGGCCAGGATCGTGGTCGAGGGTGCGAACGGTCCCGTCACGCCGGCCGCGGACGAGATTCTCGAGGACAGGGACATCCTCGTCCTGCCGGACATCCTGGCGAACGCGGGCGGCGTCGTCGTCTCGTACTTCGAGTGGGTGCAGGGCCTCCAGGAGTACTTCTGGAAGGAGGCCGAGGTGAACGCGAAGCTGAACGACATCGTCACGCGTGCCTTCAACGAGACGTGGGCGACGATGGAGAGCCGCGGCGTCTCGATGCGCCTCGCCGCCTACGGCCTCGCCGTCCAGCGCGTGGCCGAAGCAACCGTCACGCGCGGGATCTATCCCTAGGGTCGTCCTCTACCACGCAGAGGGCTGCCACCTCTGCGAGCGTGCCCGGGCCGTCCTCCTCGGGAGCGGCGCGCCCTTCGAAGAGGTCGACATCACGGGCGACCCGGAGCTCGAGGCGGCCTATCGAGAGTGGCTCCCGGTCGTCGAGCTCGACGGCGAGCGCGCTTTCGTCTACTTCGTCGATCCGGCCGCGTTCGAGCGGAAAATGGCTGCACAAAGTTAAGCGGCGCAGGCGCCTACCGCGGCGTGGTACAACGGTTTCGGGGTGTCACAAACTCTTGAATCAGGACAGACGACGCCCGGCGGCGAGCGGCTCACCGTCGGTGTCGCCGCGCGCCTCTCGCGGTACCTGCAGGTGCTGACCCAGGCGAAGAAAATGGGGAAGGAGCGGATCTCCTCCCAGGAGATCGCCGACTACACGAACATCAACGCGACCCAGATCCGGCGCGACCTTTCGGCCTTCGGAAAGTTCGGGAAGCGGGGCGTCGGCTACAACATCGACTCGCTGCTCGGCGAGATCCGAAAGATCCTCCGCACCCAGGGGCAGCACAACATCGCGCTGATCGGAGCAGGCCGCCTCGGCCAGGCGATCGCGAGCTCGCCGATCTTCGCGGAGCACGGCATCAACGTCGCTGCGGTCTTCGACACCGATCCCGAGAAGGTGGGGAGGACGGTTGGCCACGTCCCGGTCAGCGATTACGCCCGGCTCGTCGACGCCGTGCGCGAGAAGAACATCATCGTCGGAGTCGTCGCCGTGCCCGCGGACAACGCGCAGCGCGTCGCAGACGATCTCGTGGCGTCGGGCATCAAGATCATCTTCAACTACTCCGAGGCGCTGCTCGACGTGCCGCAGGACGTTGCGGTGCACACGTCCAATCCCGCGGTCGAGCTGCTCTACGCCCTCTACTTCTATTTGACCTAGCGTCCGCGTCGTGCGGATCCTGCTCTGGCACGGGTACCTGCTCGGCGGGACCGGGTCGAACGTCTACACGCGCTCGCTCGCGCGCGAGTGGAGCCGTGCGGGACACGACGTCGTCGTGTTCTCGCAGGAGCCGCGTCCGGAGGCGTTCGACCTCGGTGGGGCGCAGGTCGTGCGTCCGGACATCGGCCGGCTGCTGCCCGTGTTCGTGCTCGACCGCTACGAAGGGGTCGAAGCGAGGTTGCTGCAGGACTTCACGCGCGACGAGCGCGACCGCTACGTCGAACGGAACGTCGCGGCGGTGCGCGAGCATCTGCCGGCAGACGTCGTCTTCGCGAATCACGTGCTGCTCGGGGCACCGGTCGGCGCCGGCACCGGTGCGCCGTTCATCGTCAAGGCGCACGGGTCCGAGCTCGAGTACTCGCTGCGCGGGAACCCGGAGCTGTCCGCGTGGGCGCGCAAGACCCTCGAGCCCGCGGAAGCCGTCGTCGTCGGCTCCGTCCACATTCGTGAGGTGCTCGAAGACGTCGTCGGCCAGGTCGAGCGCGTGCACGAGGTGCCGCCCGGCGTCGACGTCGACGTGTTTCGGCCCGAGCGGCGTGACGACGCAGTCGAAAGCCTGCTGCGCGAAGCCGCAGCGGACCCGCCGAACCCGGGCAATACCGAGGAGCGGCTGCCGGACGACGGCAACGCAGCGCGCTTCGAGACGTTCTTCGGCGAGGACGGGCCGGTCGTCCTGTACTTCGGGAAGCTGATCCGCAACAAGGGCGTCCACCTGCTTCTCGACGCGGCGCGGCAGCTCGACGTGCGTGCCGTCGTCGTCGGCTTCGGCGACGAGCGCCGTGCCCTCGAAGCGGCGGCGCCGCCGGGAACGCTCTTCACGGGGCCGTTGGAGCATCGGCACCTCGTCCACCTGCTCTCGGCGGTCGACGTCGCCGTCGTCCCGTCGATCTTCCCGGAGGCCTTCGGGATGGTCGCCGCCGAGGCGGCCGCCGCCGGCTGTCCACCGCTCGTCGCGCGACATTCCGGCCTCGCAGAGGTAGCGGAGGGCATCGCGGACGCCTATCCGCCCGCCTACCGGGAGCTCGTCTCGTTCGCGAACGGGGACGCCGCCGACCTGACCGAGAAGCTGCGCCGCCTGCTCGAGCTCGACCGGGCCGAGCGAGCCGAGCTGGGGGAAGCTGCACGGCGCGCCGTCGTCGAGCGCTGGAGCTGGTCGAGCGTCGCCGAGCGGCTCGTATCGCTTCATTTACCCTAGTGACGTGGGCGACGCGCAGCGCTTGAGTCCAGACGAGCAGCTCCGGTCGGCCCGCGAGGCGTTCGACGACGGGCAGGACCTGACGATCGCCGTCGAAGAGGAGTTCGCGCTGCTCGACGCGGACACGCTCGAGCTGGCCAACCGCTTCGAGGAGCTGAAGGGCGCGGCAGCAGGCACGGAGCTCGACGAGCATCTCGTCGGCGAGCTGATCGCGTCGGAGATCGAGATCAAGACGGGACGCTGCACCGACTTCGCCGCGGCTGCAGAGCTGATGGCGACGCGGCGCGACCAGCTGGGCGAGCTGGCCGACCCATTCGGCGTCGCGCTGTCGTCGATCGGGACGCATCCGTGGAGCCGCTGGCAGGACCAGCGCATCATCGACACGCCGCACTACCGCCGGAACAACGAGATCCTCCAGTACGTCGTCTGGCGCAACAACAGCTTCGGCATCCACGTGCACATCGGCATCCGCGGCGCCGATCGCGCGATCGCCGTGTGCAACGCGTTCCGCAACGTCCTGCCGGAGCTGCTCGCGCTCTCGACGAGCTCGCCGTTCGTCGAGGACTGCGTCAGCGGGCTGCACTCCGCGCGCACGGAGATCTTCACCAAGATGTTCCCGCGCGCGGGGATCCCCGACGCGTACGAGAGCTGGGCCGAGTTCGAGCGCTACGTCCGCTTCCTGTACGACACGAAGTCGATCGACGAGCACACGCAGCTCTGGTGGAGCGTGCGCCCGCACCTGGCGTTCCCGACGGTCGAGGTGCGGATCTGCGACGCGCAGCCGGACCTCGCGCATGCGCAGTCGCTCGCGGCGCTGATGTACGCCCTCGGCGCGCGCTTCGCGCGGGCAGTCGACGAAGGCGAGCCGCTGCCGAAGCTGCCCGGGCGTCTGCTCGAGGAGAACATGTGGCGTGCGATCCGCTACGGGCTCACCGACGGGCTGATCGACTTCGACCGCGGCGAGGTCGTGCCGGCGCGGGCGCGCATCGAGTCGCTGATCGAGTGGGTCGGGCCGGTGGCCGACGAGATCGGCGCCGCGCGGTACCTGGCGGTTCCCGAGGCGAACGCGTCCGAACGGCAGTACGCCAGGCTCGAGGAGCTCGGCTCGGCGCGCGACGTGTTCGCCGAGCTCGTCCGGCGGCCCCGGGAGCTCGTCGGTGGCTGAGCCCGAGAACGAGGAGCAGCTGCTGCGGCAGCTCGAGGAGCAGCTCAAGAACCTGAAAGTGGACGAGCTCCTCGTCCAGACGCTCTACACGCTCTCCTCGCTCGGGTATCGGAAGCTGGCCGAGGACGGCCGCGACCTCGACCAGGCGCGCCTGGCGATCGAGGCCCTGCGGGCACTCTTGCCGGTGCTCGAAGGGACGGTTCCGGAAGAGCTCGTGCGCGACTTCAAGCAGGTCACGTCGAACCTGCAGCTGGCGTACGCCGACGCCGCAAAGCCCGGCATGTGATAAAAACCTGCGCGCGCCGGGGACACTCGGCGCTGACCTTGTGAGGGGGTAGGAACACTGATCGTCGGGAGCTTCTTCAACGACCACGCCGTGCTGTTCGCGCTCGTCTGCTCGGCTATTGCGATCGCGTACGGAATCGGCTTGACCGTCTGGCTGATGCGGCAGCCTGCCGGGAACGAGCGCATGCGCGAGATCTCGCGCGCCGTCCAGGAGGGCGCGGCGGCGTACCTGAAGCGCCAGTACATGACGATCGCAGCGGTCTCGATCGTCCCATTCCTCCTGCTCGGCTTCTACAACCAGCTCGGCTGGGGAACGGCGATCGGATTCCTCGTCGGCGCGACGCTGTCTGCGGCCGCCGGGTTCATCGGCATGAACGTCGCGGTGCGTTCGAACGTGCGCACTGCCGAGGCCGCGCGGCACGGCCTGAAGCCCGCGCTGAACGTCGCGTTCCGTGCCGGCTCCGTGACCGGCTTGCTCGTCGTCGGCCTCGGACTGCTTGGCGTCGCCGGCTATTACTGGGTGCTGACGGGCTGGCTCGGCAACTCGCAGGAGTCGGCGATCGACGACCTGATCGGCCTTGCCTTCGGCGGCTCGCTCATCTCGGTCTTCGCACGCCTCGGCGGCGGCATCTACACGAAGGCAGCCGATGTCGGCGCCGATCTCGTGGGCAAGATCGAGGCGGGCATCCCCGAGGACGACCCCCGCAACCCGGCGGTGATCGCGGACAACGTCGGCGACAACGTCGGCGACTGCGCCGGGATGGCGGCCGACCTGTTCGAGACCTACGCCGTGACGGCCGTCGCCGTGATGCTGCTGGGGCTCCAGTTCCCGTCGTCGAATCTCGCGCTGTTCCCGCTCGCGCTCGGCGGCATCTCGATCATCGCCTCCGTGATCGGCACCTTCTTCGCGCGCGTCGGGCGCAGCGGGTCGATCATGAACGCGCTGTACCGCGCGGTGATCGTGGCGACCATCATCTCCGCAATCGGGTTCATCCCGGTGACGATGGCGTTCGACAACGGCAAGTTCAACTTCACCGACCTGTACGTCTCGGCGGTGGTCGGGCTGCTGGTGACGTTCCTGCTCGTCGGAATCACCGAGTACTACACAGGGACCCGCTGGGGGCCCGTGAAGCAGATCTCGTCCGCGTCGCAGACGGGCCATGCGACGAACATCATCTCGGGTCTCGCCGTGGGCATGCAGGCGACCGCGCTTCCTGTCGTCGTCATCGCGGCGGGGATTCTCGTCGCGCACCACTTCGCCGGGCTGTACGGCATCGGCGTTGCGGTGATGGCGCAGCTGTCGATGACCGGGCTGATCGTCGCGCTCGACGCGTACGGGCCCGTGACCGATAACGCCGGCGGGATCGCCGAGATGGCCGATCTCGACGAGTCGGTGCGCGCGATCACCGATCCGCTCGACGCCGTCGGCAACACGACGAAGGCGGTGACGAAGGGCTACGCCATCGGCTCCGCCGCACTTGCGGCCCTTGTCCTGTTCGACTCGTACACGACCGGCCTGCACGACCAGGCGGATGCCGGCACGGCGCTGTCGGCGGTCACCTTCAACCTCAGCGACGCGTGGGTGATCGCCGGCCTCTTCATCGGCGGGCTGATGCCGTTCCTGTTCGCCTCACTCGCGATGCAGGCGGTCGGGCGCGTCGGCGGCCAGGTCGTGACGGAGGTGCGGCGTCAGTTCCGCGAGATCCCCGGGATCATGGAAGGCACCACGCGGCCCGAGTACGGCCGTGCGATCGACATCGTCACGGGGTCGGCGATCAAGGAGATGATGCTGCCTGCGCTGATTCCGATCCTGTTCCCGATCATCGTGGGGATCATCAATCCGCGTATGCTCGGCGGGCTGCTGATCGGGACGATCGTCACCGGCCTCTTCCTCGCGATCG
>Ga0136846_1212750_pt1 | contig 13527 bp, 9 predicted proteins | sample HopSoiMetagenom2_FD_96841 | JGI IMG/M metagenome (GOLD analysis project Ga0136846, IMG submission 96841) | Grasslands soil microbial communities from Hopland, California, USA - 2 Assembly 2016 (version 4) | ecosystem: Environmental > Terrestrial > Soil > Grasslands | place: USA: Hopland... | reverse complement strand
CGTCAGCGGCAGCACCGTGCGGCCGTTCACGAGGCGCGGCCTGAGGCGGATCCGCGGGTCTCCCACGTCCGGAGCGCCCACCAGGTCGTCGAGCGGCACCCGGTAGGCATTCGCGAGGGGGAGGAGGAGCTCGAGGCTGGGTTTGCGCTGTCCGTTCTCCAGCCGCGAGAGGGTGCTCTTGGAGATGCCGGTCCGGTCGGCCACCTCGGTCAACGTCACGCCTCGCTGCTCGCGCACCCGGCGCAGCCTCGGACCGACGAGGTCGAGCGCGGTGGAGATGGCATCCGGCTCCGGCACGTGGCCATTGGAACGCGCGATTCCCGGAAACAGCAACATTCGTTGTCGGCAGGCTCCTGGACGAGGACGCTCGAGCCATGAACGAGTACGACGTGGCAGTCATCGGCGGCGGCGCCGCAGGCCTCTCCGCTGCACTGGTCCTGACCCGGGCCCGCCGTCGGGTGGTCGTCATCGACGCCGGCGAGCCGCGCAACGCCCCGGCCGCTCACATGCAGGGCTTCCTGTCGCGAGACGGCACGCCGCCGGCGGAGCTGCTGGCCGCCGGCCGCGACGAGGTCACGTCGTACGGAGGTGACCTCGTCCGCGGCACGGTAACCGCGATCGGTCCGCATCCCGACGCCGGCTTCGAGGTGACCACCGAGGACGGCCGGGTCGTGGGCGCCCGCCGGGTGCTGGTGACCACCGGACTGCGCGACGAGGTGCCTGACCTTCCCGGCGTCCGCGAGCGGTGGGGCCGCGACCTCCTGCACTGCCCGTACTGCCACGGCTACGAGGTCCGCGACCAGCGGCTGGGCGTCCTGGGGGGCACTCCTGAGGCCGCCCAGCACGCGCTGCTCATCCGCCAGTGGACCCATGACGTCGTCTACTTCCCGCACACGGGACCGGTCTCCCCTGTCGAGCGCGAACAGCTCATGGCCCGCGCCATCGGCATCGTCGAAGGACCCGTCTCCCGGCTCGTCGTCGAGGACGACGCCCTGACCGGCGTGGAGCTCGAGGACGGCCGGGTCGTGCCTCGGGATGCCGTGTTCGTCCGGCCCGGACTCGCACCCAACAGCCACCTGCTGCTGTCGCTGGGCTGCGCCGCCGACGAGGGTGGCTGGGTCGTCGCCGACACCACTGGGCGCACGAGTGTGCCGGGTGTCTGGGTCGCCGGGAACGCGGCCAACCCGCGCGCCCAGGTCGTCACCGCCGCCGGCGAGGGCTCCGCAGCCGCCATCGCGATCAACAACGAACTCGTCGAGGACGACGTGCTGAGCGCCGTCCGCGACCTCCGGGCCGGGCTCCCCGTCTGACCGGGATTCCACCCCACCCATCCACGCGTCACGAAGGAGAACCACCATGACCGACAGCCGTACGGGTCCCGTACCGCCACCCACCAAGCACCAGCTCGCCCTGATGATCTGGGTCGCCGTCTTCCCGACCCTCACCGTCCTCAACCTGGCCTTCGGGGACACCCTCGCGCAGCTTCCGAGCGTGCTCCGGACCTTCGTGCTCGCCACCGCCGCGGTCCCGATCGTCATCTACGGCGTCATGCCTCGCCTGCACAGGATCCGCGTCCGCGTGCTCACTCGCCCGACCGGCTGACCCGGCGCCCGGACGCGCCTGGACACCCCCGACCCGAGCGGTCGGGGGCGTTCCTGCGTCCCGAAAGCGCCGTAGTTCGAATCACCCTCGCGGTCACCACGTGTGGTGACGACCAGTCACCACATCGCTGCCTAGCTTCGCAGTCCACCGGACCCATCGGCCGGACCCAGCTCTCGGCTCCACCCGACGAAAGGCATCACCATGAACAGGTTCACCCGGACCGTCGCCATGGCGAGTGCGAGGCACCCCTGGCGCACCGTGACGAGCTGGGTGCTCGTCCTCATCGCCGTGCTCTTCCTCGCCGGCAGCGGCGGCGGCACCTTCGCCGACGACTTCTCCGCCAAGGGCAGCCAGAGCGACCGCGCGATGACCCTGCTGTCCGAGAACTTCCCCGAGGCGGCCAAGGGGAAGGTCCTCGTGGTCCTGGCCGCCGACCAGGGCTCGACGCTCGAGGCGCACCGGGCCGCCGTCGAGTCGGTGCTGTCCGACGTCGCCGACCTCGACCACGTCGCCACCGTCGCCGACCCGTTCGGGGCCGGCACCGTCTCCGCAGACGGGCGGATCGGGTACGCCGAGGTCACCCTGGACGTGCCCGAGCGCGAGATGGGCAAGCCCGCCTTCACCGTCCTCTCCGCCGCCGTCTCGTCCATGGGCGAACCCGGCGTCCGCGTCGAGCTCGGCGGCGACGCCGTCTTCCTCAACGCCGAGGACAAGAGCACCGGCCACGTCGGCATCGGCCTGCTCGTCGCTCTCCTCGTCCTGCTCGTCGTGTTCGGCACGATGGTGGCCGCGATCCTCCCGATCGGGATGTCGCTGGTGGCGGTCGGCGCCGGCATCGGCGGCATCACGCTCCTGGCCGGCGGCATGGACGTGTCCGCCTCAGCCATCCCGGTCGCCGGGCTGGTCGGCCTCGGCGTCGGCGTGGACTACGCACTCTTCGTCATCTCTCGCTACCGCGAGAACCGCACGCACTCCGACAACCAGCGCGCCCTCTCCGACGCGATGAGCTCCTCCGGTGCCTCCGTCGTGTTCGCGGGCGGCATCGTGGCAATCGCCACCGCCGCCCTCGCGATCACCGGGCTCGGCGTGCTCACGTCGATCGGCCTGGCGACCTCGATCATGGTGTTCTTCGCCGTCGCCGCCGCCATCACGCTCCTCCCCGCGCTGCTGAGCCTGCTGGGCGACCGCATCGACAGGGGCCGCGTCGTGCGACGCCACCGCCCGGCCAAGCGCGCGGAGGACACAGCCTGGTGGCGGTTCGGCCACCGCGTCGCCGCCCGGCCCTGGCCGTACCTCCTGGGCTCACTCGTGGCCCTGCTGGCCATCGCGGCCCCGGCGTTCTCGCTCCAGACCGCCTTCCCGGCGGCCGGGGACGCCCCGGCCGAGACGACCCACCGACAGGCCTACGACCTGCTGGCCGAGGGCTTCGGGGCCGGGATCAACGGTCCGCTCCTCGTGATCGCCGACCTGCACGCCACGGGCGTCGACGCGAGCGGCATCGCCGACCTGACCAGCGAGATCGCCGCCGTCCCCGGGATCGCGTCGGTGAGCGCCCCCGTCACCTCCCAGGACGGCGACACCGTCGTGATCACCGCCAGCCCGACCACGGGCCCGGCGGACCCCGACACGTCTGCGACGATCGACCGGGTCCGTCACGTCATCCCCGACAACGTCTACGTCTCCGGGATCACCGCCACCACCGACGACCTCAACGCCCAGCTGAGCGACACGCTCCCGCTCTTCATCGGCGCCGTCATTGCCGTGTCGTTCCTGCTGCTGATGCTGGTCTTCCGCTCGATCGCGGTGCCGCTCAAGGCAGCGGCGATGAACCTGCTCTCCATCGCCGGCGCATACGGCGTCATCGTGGCGGTCTTCCAGTGGGGCTGGGGTGCCGAGCTGCTCGGCCTCCAGGGTCCGACCCCGATCACGTCGATCATCGTCGTGATCATGTTCCCGATCCTGTTCGGGCTCTCCATGGACTACGAGGTCTTCCTGCTCTCCAGGATCCGCGAGGAGTACGACCGCACCGGGGACAACACGGAGTCCGTCGCGCGCGGCCTGGCCGGCACCGGACGGGTGGTCACCTCCGCCGCCCTGATCATGGTTGTCGTCTTCCTCAGCTTCGTCACCAGCCCCGTGCCGTCGCTGAAGATGCTCGGCCTCGGCCTCGCCACCGCCATCCTCATCGACGCCACCCTCGTCCGGATGGTGCTCGTGCCGGCGACCATGGCGTTGCTCGGCAAGGCCAACTGGTGGCTGCCCGGATGGCTCGACAAGGCCCTCCCGAAGATCACCGTCGAGGGCCCGGCCACCGACCGGCTCACCGCCGTGCCGGCGTACGCCGACTCCGCTGCTCCGGAGCCCGTGACCCGATGACGACGTCGTGTTCGGCTGCTCGCCCGTGCCGTTGCTAGCGTCTCAAGGCATGGAGACCTTGGGGCAGCTCACGGTGGACCAGGTGCAGCGGTTCGGCAAGGAGTTCGCGGCCGACCCGCAGCAGCGCCTGCTGCAGAACGCGTTGACCCGCAACGAGGTGGACGACGTCGCCCTCGACCGGACCCTCGCGGTGTCGGCCGAGCGGTCGATGTCGCACCAGCTCGACGACTGGGCCGCGACCAACCAGAAGCAGAGCGGCCGGTGCTGGCTGTTCGCCGGCCTCAACCTGCTGCGGGTGGGGGCCGCCCGGAAGATGGGCCTGGCCGAGTTCGAGTTCAGCCAGAACCACCTGCTGTTCTGGGACAAGCTGGAGAAGGCCAACTTCTGGCTCGAGGGCGTGATCGCGACGGCCGGTCGCGACGTGGACGACCGCACGGTCGCCTACCTGATGGCCAACCCGATCGACGACGGCGGCCAGTGGAACATGTTCGTCGCCCTGGTCCGCAAGCACGGCCTGGTCCCGAAGGCGGCGATGCCGGAGACGGTGGCGTCGTCCTCGACGCGGCAGCTCAACCGCGGCCTCAAGACCGTGCTCCGTCAGGCGGGTCGCGACCTGCGGCAACAGGCCGAGAGCGGAGCGTCCGTCGACGACCTCCGCGACCAGAAGGACGCGACCCTGCAGACGATCCACCGGATGCTCGCGCTGCACCTCGGCACTCCCCCGGAGACGGTCTCCTGGCAGTGGATCGACAAGGACAAGAGCTTCCACCGCGACGAGACCGTCACCCCGCAGGAGTTCGCCCAGCGGTACGTCGAGCTCGACATCGACTCGTACGTCTGCCTGGTCGACGACCCGAGGTCTTCGAGCCCTCGCGACCACGTCTTCACCGTCGAGCACCTCGGCAACGTGGTGAGCGGCGAGCCGGTGACGTACCTCAACGTCGAGATGTCCCTGATCAAGCGGCTGGCGCGAGAGTCGATCGTCGAGGGCACTCCGGTCTGGTTCGGCTGCGACGTCGAGAAGATGATGGAGAAGGAGGACGGTCTCTGGGACGCCCAGATGTACGACTACGACGCCGTCTACGGGACCCGCACCGACTTCGGCAAGGCCGACCGGCTGCAGTGCGGTGCCACCGCGATGACCCACGCGATGCTGCTCACCGGGGTCGACGTCGTCGGCGAGGGCGACGCCGCGCAGGCGCGGCGCTGGCGGGTCGAGAACAGCTGGGGCACCGAGAAGGCCGACAAGGGCTTCTGGACCATGAACGACAGCTGGTTCGGCGAGCACGTCTTCGAGATCGCGGTGCCGCGCTCCGCGCTGCCCGTCGAGCTCCTGCCCGCGCTCGAGACGGAGCCGATCGTGCTGCCCGCCTGGGACCCGATGGGCGCGTTGGCTCACTAGAGCGAGTGCGTCCCGGCGGCCAGCTCGCGCTCACGGCCGTCCGGCAGCACGACCTCGGCGGTGCAGCCCTCGGGCACGGTCACCTCGATGTCCAGCTCGTCCCCGTCGAGCCGCCAGCTGACCGCGGCGCGGCCGTGCGGGGTGATGTGCTCGGTCTCCGCCGCTGTGATGCCACCGCCGGGCCGCGGCTGGACACGGAACCGGGTCCAGGTGGGGTCGAGCCGCTGCAGCCCGGCGACGTGACGGTGCAGGAACGAGATGACCGCGCCCTTGGAGTAGTGGTTGAGCGACTCGTGGGGCATCCCGTCGTCGTCGACGCCGTCCCAGCGCTCCCAGACCGTGGTGGCACCGCGGTCGACGATGGCCAGCCACGACGGCGGCGAGTCCTGGAAGAGGAGCTCGTAGGCCACGTCGAGGTGGCCGGCGTCGGCCAGCACCGGAAGCAAGTACGGCGTGGCCAGGAAACCGGTGCCGAGATGGGTCCCCGCCGCCCGGACCAGCGCGACCAGGTCGTCCGCGGTCCGGGCGCGGAGGTCGTCGGGGACCAGGTCGAAGGCGAGGGCCCGGACCAGGTTGGCCTGGGTGTGCGGTACGACGCGGCCGTCGACGACGTACTCGGCGCGCCAGGCGTCGACGACGTGGGCGCTCAGCTCGCCGTACCGTTCCGCCGCGCCGTCCTCGCCGATCAGCCCGGCGATCGCGGCAGCGTGCCTGGTCGACCAGGCGAAGAACGCGGTCGCGGTGTCGCCCTTGTCGGCAGCCACGAAGGCAGGGAAGTCACCGGGGTCCTCGCCGGGCACCAGCCACTCGCCCCAGTGGAAGCCGGTGTCCCACAGGTAGCGGTCGTGCTGCCGCGGCTCGGGGAAGCGCGCCTCGCGGTCGGGGTGTCGCTGGGTGCCGGCCATCCGCTCGGCCCGTTCCAGCCAGCGCACCATGGCCGGCCAGCAGCCGCGCAGCACGTCGACGTCGCCGTACTCGCAGAAGAGCTCCCAGGGCACTAGGACGATCGCGTCACCCCAGCCGGCCGAGCCGTTGAGGGTGGCCATGAAGCCGGAGCGCTCGGCCACCGGCATCGGCGCCATGTTGCAGAGGTTCCCGTCGGCCCACTGGGTGGAGGCGAGGTCGCGCAGCCACTTCCTGGAGAAGCCCGCGACGTCGTAGAGGTACGTCGCGGTCGGCACGAACAGCGCCCAGTCGCCGGTCCACGCCGCGCGCTCCCGGGTCGGGCAGTCGGTCGGCACGTCGCAGGCGTTGTCGCGGAAGCTCCACACCGCCGATGCGTGCAGCCGGTCGACCCGGTCGTCGCTGCAGGTGAAGCGGCCGCGTGGCTCCAGATCGGTGTGCACGACCACTCCGGTCACGTCGCCCGGGGTGAGCGGACCGGGATGGCCCTCGATGCGGACGTACTGGAAGCCGTGCGTGGTGAACCGCGGGTCGAAGACGTCACCGTCGAGCCCGGCGCTGACCACCCGGTCGACCATCCCGGCCGGCAGCGGCTCAGGCAGGAACGGCAGGTCAGGCTTGAGGTGGTCGGTGGTGATGTCGCCGTCCGGGCCGAGCCACTCGGCGTGGGAGAGCACCACCTCGGTGCCCTCCGGGCCGAGGTTGCCCAGGCGCACCCGGCCGTTGATGTTCTGGCCGAGGTCCACGAGATGCACGCCGGGCCGCAGCTCGGTCACGCTCACCGGCCGCAGCTCCTGCACGGGGCGCACCGGCGGCGCCGGCGACCCGACGAGGGTGTCGTGGCCGCGGTCGCTGGTGGCCACCGATGTCCAGGAGTGAACGCCGAGGAGCCGGCGGTCCTCGTGCTGGCCACCGATCAGGTCCGCGACCGTGATGTGGCTGGGGCTCCACCTCCAGTCGGCGTCCGTTCCCCAGAACGCGACCGAGCCGTCCTCGTGCTCGACCTCGAGCTGGGCCAGGAACGCGGTCTCGGTCCCCCACTGGTCGGACGCGCGGCCCACGCCGACCTGGCCTCGGAACCAGCCGTCGGCCAGCAGCGCGTCGAGCGTGTTCTCGCCCTGGGCGAGCAGGCCCGCGACGTCGTAGGACTGCACCTGGAGGTGGTGCTGGTACTCGGTGTAGCCGGGCGTGAGCTCCTCGTCACCGACCCTGACGCCGTTGAGCTCGGCCTCGTAGATTCCGTGCGCGGTGGCGTACAACGTCGCCCGGTGCACGGGCGCGGTGAGGTCGAACCTGCCCCGCAGACGGTACGCCGGACGGTGGCCGGCCGGGGTCGGCTCCGCGGTCGGCGAGACCCACGCGGCGCGCCAGGTCGTCGGGAGGTCCGCCACCCGGCCAGCCAACCAAGGCCGCCGCGGCTCCGGAACCGGCCGGTCCGCCATGGCTGGGATCAGGCGTGCCGATTGCCGGGGAGAAGGCGGCCTGCACCGGTGACACGCCTACTGACTGACTGTACAGTCAGCGGATGGCGAGTGCGATCCGCGAGACGTTGCCCGGGCCGGCCTACCACTCCGAGGAGACCTACGCCCTCGACAAGGAGCGGGTCTTCTACCGCAACTGGGTCTACGTCGGACGCGCCGAACGCGTGGCCGGGCCCGGCGACTGGATGCGGGTGGAGCTCGCCGACGAGAGCCTGCTGGTGGTCCGCGGCAAGGACGAGCAGCTCCGCGCCTTCTACAACGTCTGCCGGCACCGCGGCTCGCGCATCTGCGACGACGAGCAGGGCTCGGTGCGCAGCCACCTGCGCTGCCCCTACCACGCCTGGGGCTACGCGCTCGACGGGACGCTGGTCACCACTCCCATGGTCGAGAAGGACGAGGTCGACCGCCCGTCGACCTCGCTCTGGCCCGTCCACCTCGACGTCTGGGAGGGGTTCGTCTTCGTCAACCTCTCCCGTGAGGAGCCGCGGCCCCTGCTCGAGGACCTCGCCGACCAGCAGGACGAGCCGCTGAGGATGGCGCGGTTCGGCCTGGCCGACCTGCGCATCGCCCACGTGACGGTCAACGAGGTCCGGGCGAACTGGAAGATCGTCATCGAGAACTACAACGAGTGCCTGCACTGCCCGACGATCCACCCCGAGCTGGTGGCGGTGGTGCCGGCGTACAAGAAGGGCAACATCTTCCAGGACGGTCGCTCCGACGGTGGTGTCTCCCTGGCCGAGGGACGCACCGCGATCGTGGACGACCCGCGGTTGCGGCTGCCCCTGCTGCCCGGGTTCAAGAACGAGGGCGGCGACCCGGAGTCCTACTACGGCGCCGGGGTCTACCCCACGATGTTCCTCGACGTGGACGGGTCCAGCTGCCTGGCCACGGCGGTCTTCCCGACCGGCCCGCAGAGCTGCCGCCTGGTGACGGAGTACCTCTTCAGCGGCGAGGCGCTGGCGGACCCCGACTTCGACCCGTCGCCGATCGTGGAGTTCAACGAGCGGGTGACCGGACAGGACAACGAGGCCTGCGAGCGGGTGCAGCGCGGCGTCACCTCGCGCGCCTTCGACCACGGCGTGTTCCCGGCCCGGGACGCCTGGGTCCACGGCTTCGACCAGCGCTACCTGCGCGATGTGGAGCCTGCGCCCCTTGACGCCTCATCGGGGCGTCCTTAGCATCCCTGACTAACTAGACAGTCAGACAAGTGATGCCATGACCACCCAGCGCGAGCATGCCTCCGCGGAGGCGCGCACCAGGATCCTCGCCGCGGCCGCCGAGGTGATCGTCCGCGACGGTCTGGCGCAGGTGCGGATGGCCTCGATCGCCCGCGCCGCCGGCGTCTCGGCCGGCCTGGTGCACTACCACTTCGACACCAAGGAGCTCCTCTTCGGCGAGGTGCTGAGGTACTCCCACGCCCGGTCGGCGGAGCTCAACCAGCGAGCCCTGTCCGCCGTCGGCAACGACCCCGCCGACCGCCTCTCGTCGTTCCTTGACCGCTGCATGCCCAGCGACGAGCAGCGCGCCGACGAGTGGCTGCTCTGGCAGGAGCTGGACCTGCTCTGCCTCCGAGACCCGCACCTGGCCGAGGTCGGAGCCGATCTCTACGAGGACCTCTTCGCCACGGTGACCGACATCGTCAGCGAGGGACTCGCCGCCGGCGTCTTCCACACGGGCCTCGATCCCAGGCTCGTGGCCGAGACCGCGGTGGCCCTCACCGACGGACTCGGCGCCAGGGTCCTCGCCGAGGGCCCCAAGCTCGGGGTCGAGGAGGCGCGCACCGTCATCGCCACGTCGGTCGGCGTCCTGGTCGGCCACGACGGTCCCCTGCCGCCGCCGACCCTCCCCTCTGAGAACTCATCGCGGAAGGATCGAGCCGCATGGACTTCGGCCTGACCGACGAGCAGCGGAGCATCGTGGAGGTGACGCGCGCCTTCGTGGAGCGCGAGCTGTATCCCCACGAGGAGGAGGTGGAGCGCACGGGCGTGCTGCGGCCCGAGCTGGCCGCCCAGATCCGTGCGAGGGCACTGGCGGCTGGCATCTACGCCGCCAACATGCCGGAGGAGGTCGGCGGAGCCGGCCTCGACACGGTGACCTGGGTGCTGTACGAGAAGGAGCTCGGCAAGGCCAGCTACGCGCTGCACTACACCGGGGTCGTCCGGCCGTCCAACATCCTCCTGGCCGGCACCGAGGCGCAGCGCGAGCGCTACCTCTACCCGTGCGTGCGCGGCGAGAAGATCGACTGCCTGGCGATGACCGAGCCCGGGGCCGGGTCCGACATGCGGGCCATGCGGACCCGGGCCACCCGCGACGGCTCTGCCAATGGTGGGGGCTGGCGGATCCGCGGTACCAAGCACTTCATCAGCCATGCCGACGAGGCCGACTTCGTGATCCTGGTGGCGGTGACGGGTTCCGACGAGGCGGGACGCCCGGCGATGTCGACGTTCCTGGTCGACCTCGACACCCCCGGGGTGACGGTGCACGACGGCTACCGCAACGTCTCCCACCGCGGCTACACCAACTCCGTCCTCGACTTCGACGACGCACACGTGACCGACGAGGCGCTGCTCGGCGAGGAGGGCAAGGGTTTGGAGCTGGCCGGCACCTGGCTCGGCTCGACGCGCCTCCAGGTCGCGGCGACGTGCCTCGGGCGCGCCGAGCGAGCCCTCGACCTGTCGGTCAGGCACGCGGCGAGCCGCGAGCAGTTCGGCCAGCCGATCGGCCGCTTCCAGGGCGTGGGCTTCAAGCTGGCAGACATGGCGAGCGAGCTGCGCGCCGCCGAGCTGATGACCCTGCACGCCGCGTGGAAGTACGACCAGGGCACGGCCACCGATGCCGACATCGCCATGGCCAAGCTCAAGGCGACCGAGATGCTGGCGATGGTCGCCGACGAGGCGATCCAGATCCACGGCGGGATGGGCCTGATGGACGAGCTCCCACTCGAGCGGATCTGGCGCGACGCGCGCATCGAGCGCATCTGGGACGGGACCTCCGAGATCCAGCGGCACATCATCAGCAGGTCGCTGCTGCGACCGTTGGGAGGCTGACGTGAACGACGTGCTCCAGACCCGCACCGAGGACGGCGTCCTTGAGGTCACGCTCGACCGGCCGCCCGCCAACGCCATCGACCTGGCGACCAGTCGCGAGATGGGCCGCATCTTCGCGGCGTTCCGCGACGACGCCGACCTCCGGGCGGCGATCGTGCGCACCGAGGGTGACAAGTTCTTCTGCGCCGGCTGGGACCTCAAGGCCGCGGCGGCCGGCGACGCGGTGGACGGCGACTACGGGGTCGGGGGCTTCGGAGGGCTACAGGAGCTACCCGGCCTGAACAAGCCCGTCGTCGCCGCCGTGCACGGCATGGCGGTCGGGGGCGGCTTCGAGCTGGCCCTGTCGTGCGACCTGGTCTACGCCTCGGACGCGAGCCGGTTCGGCCTGCCGGAGATCAACGCCGGCACCCTCGCCGACGCGGCCACGATCAAGCTGCCCAAGCGGATGCCCTACCACGTCGCCATGGAGCTGCTCCTGACCGGACGCTGGATGTCAGCCGCGGAGGCGGCGCGCTGGGGCGTGGTCAACGAGGTGCTGCCGGACGAGGAGACGGTCCGGGCCCGCGCCTGGGAGACCGCCCGGCTGCTCGCTTCCGGTCCACCGCTGGTCTTCGCCGCGATCAAGGAGACGGCCCGGGCGGCGGAGTCCCTGCGGTTCCAGGAGGCCATGGACCTCGTCACGAACAGCGAGCTGCAGACGGTGGCGAGGCTCTACACCTCCGAGGACAACCTCGAGGGGTTCCGGGCCTTCGCCGAGAAGCGCAAGCCGGTCTGGAAGGGCCGCTAGACAGTCACCGCGCGGGCGGCCGTGCGGCGTGCGAGGATCGTGACCCGTGACAGACCAGACCGACCGTACGCGGCTGCCGCTGGACGTCGACACCACCGCCCGGCCGATCCGTCCGGTGCAGGCAGCCCCAGGCGCTCCGAACGTGGTCATCGTGCTCATCGACGACATGGGCTTCGGCGCGTCCACGGCGTACGGCGGCCCGTGCGAGATGCCGACCGCCGAGCGGCTCGCGGCGGAGGGGCTTCGCTACAGCCGGTTCCACGTGACCCCGCTGTGCTCACCGACCCGGCAGGCACTGATGACCGGCCGCAACCACCACTCGGTCGGCATGGGCGTCACCACCGAGATGTCCACGCCGGAACCGGGCTACCACGGGTACCGCCCGGCGAGCGCCGCCACCATCGCCCAGATCCTCGGCGGCAACGGCTACTGCACCGCGGCGGTCGGAAAGTGGCACCAGACCCCACCCGTGGAGGTGAGTCCCTCGGGGCCTTTCCCCCGATGGCCGATGGGCGAGGGCTTCGACTTCTTCTACGGCTTCATGGGCGCGGAGATGAACCACTGGTACCCGCAGCTCTACCTGGGTCGCTACCCCGTCGAGCCCGACCGGCTTCCCGAGGACGGCTACCACCTCTCCGAGGACCTCGTCGACAACGCCATCGCCTGGGTCGAGAACCAACAGGCGATCACGCCCGAGCGGCCGTTCTTCACCTACCTCGCGCTCGGTGCCACACACGCGCCGTTCCACGTCGCTCCGGAGTGGCGGGACAATTACGCCGGCCGGTTCGACGCCGGCTGGGACGCTCAGCGCGAGCAGACGCTGGCCCGCCAGAAGCAGCTCGGCATCGTGCCCGAGTCAGCCGAGCTGGCCCCGTGGGCCGAGGGAGTCCCGCACTGGGAGGAGCTCGACGAGACCGAGAAGCGGGTCGCGGCGCGGTTCATGGAGACCTACGCCGGCTTCGCCGAGCATGCCGACGTCCAGGTCGGCCGGTTCGTCGACGCGCTCGAGGACATGGGCGTCCTCGACGACACGCTGTTCTTCTACCTCCTCGGCGACAACGGTGCCTCGGGTGAGGGCGGCCCGCACGGCACCTTGCGCGAGCATCTCGTCGGCCACGGTATCCAGGACGACACCACGGACATGGCGGCCCGGCTCGACACGCTCGGCGATCCCACAACGTACGCCATCTACCCCGTCGGCTGGGCGCTCGCGATGAACACGCCGTACCCCTGGACCAAGCAGGTGGCGCACCTCGGCGGCACCCGCGACGGGATGATCGTGCGCTGGGGTAACGGGATCGAGGCGCGCGGCGAGGTCCGGCACCAGTGGCACCACGTCATCGACGTGCTGCCGACCATCCTCGAGGCCGCCGGACTGGACGCTCCCCATACGTTCGGCGGAGTCGAGCAGCAGCCCGTGGAGGGGACCAGCCTGCGCTACACCTTCGACGGACCCGATGCGCCGGACCGGCACACCACGCAGTACTTCGAGATGATCGGCAACCGCGGCGTGTACCACGAGGGGTGGACGGCCGTGACCCGTCACGGGGTCCCGTGGGAGATGGTCGACACGCCGAAGCGCCCCTTCGACGACGATGTGTGGGAGCTCTACGACCACGCCGACGACTGGAGCCAGGCCCGCGACCTCGCCGATCGGCACCCCGACCGGCTGCGCGAGCTGCAAGCGGAGTTCCAGCGCCAGGCCGAGAAGCACCAGGTGTTCCCCCTCGACGACCGGGTCACCGAGCGCGAGAACCCCGAGGCGGCCGGCCGGCTCGACCTGCACCTCGGGCGGAACACGCAGTCCTTCGGCCCCAGGGTCGGCCGGCTCACCGAGGAGGCCGCCCCCAACGTCAAGAACCGGTCGCACGTGATCGCCGCAGATCTCGAGATGGTCACCGGCACGAACGGCGTGGTGGTGGCGCAGGG
>Ga0136846_1208923_pt1 | contig 13528 bp, 12 predicted proteins | sample HopSoiMetagenom2_FD_96841 | JGI IMG/M metagenome (GOLD analysis project Ga0136846, IMG submission 96841) | Grasslands soil microbial communities from Hopland, California, USA - 2 Assembly 2016 (version 4) | ecosystem: Environmental > Terrestrial > Soil > Grasslands | place: USA: Hopland... | reverse complement strand
GAACAGTTGGACATGAACCAGAGACCACCCTGTCCCGAATAGCTGCTTCCAGAGCCTGAGAAGGTCGCGATTACCGTGCCCGGCGGCAGATAGCAGGAACTGCCAGTCACCTGGATGGGTTCGGTTGCAGTCACCGTGTACGTGCCGCCTGAATTGGAGATTGCCACGACCGTCGTGTTGCCGAAGGTCACGCGCCAGTTTCCGACGACGGGGTCGGCGGAGGCCGACGCCGAAGTCGGCTCCAGCATCGCGACCATGGAGCCTCCAAGCACAGAGCAAAGCGCGAGGACCACGACAGCGCGGAACAGACGACCGATGCGGATGCCCGAGCCTTTCGCCAAGAACGTCGTGAACAGGGCCGGCATCATCGCATAGGAGGACGGGTGTGCTGTCGTGAAGGGCCGCCTGGCCTTTGCGCGCATCATCAACAGTGCTCTTCCAGGTAGGCGGCAGCGGCGGTCGCGACTTCCTCGCGCTTTGCCTCGGACATTTCATCGTCGCTGAGGCTCTTGATCCACTCCGCTTCGACGATGTAGCGCCCCGAACGGCTCATCAGCTCGCAGTTCTTCTGGAGGTCTTCCGGGCTGTTCTCGAACGCTTGCTCGACGCCTTCCGCTGCTTCTCCATCGATGCCGGCGCTCCGAGCCGTGGGCGTACCGGCGGAATTCGCTACCGGCGGCGATGAGCTGCCGCCGCACCCTCCCACGACGACAGATGCGGACAAAACGGCGATGCACCCCACAATGGTGGCGATCTTCTTCATTGGCTGCTCCTCTCAGAGTTTTCATGGAGGCGGGCGACCTTCGTCGTGTCCGCCTGCCCTCTTGGCAAGGATCGAGCCCGAGGGCCGCCGCCGCTACCCACCCAAGGGGTAGGCCTTCGTTACCTCGACGGCCGGCCTAGTAGCAGATGTGGTTGCCACGGCTCGGGCTGAAGTGCCCTCCGTGCGAGGGGAAGAACCACTCGAGCTTCCGGTACGCCAGCTTGCCGTGACAGGTGCCGAGGTCGTAAGCAACGACCTTCGCTGGCGCCGCATGGCCTTCGGAGTTTGATTTCACACCGGGTGGCAGGTACCACGCAGTACCGTCTCCAACTGCCCGAGGCGGCCCCCAGCTGTTCCAATGTATTTTTTCGATGACAGATAGCGCATCGCCTCCGAAGTAGACTTCGCTCGGGTGCGGGCGTCCGAATCCCCTGGTTCGGAACGTCGGGTGACCGAGCACAGGAACCTCGTTCTTCGGTGTCGACGCGGCACTGGCCAAGTAACTATGGCCGGCGGTGACATTCACGGTGCGATGATTTATGAGGTCGTTCACCTCAACGGTTCCCCGAGCCACCTTTACGAGGGTTCCGTGGCAAGTATCTTCGGTCAGCCACTTGGTTCCCCGAACGGTGACCGTCGCATAGCGGCCACCCGTCTGAAAGTCTCCGTGGGCGTCGCCCCAAAGCCGGCTCTTGCTCCGCTTGGCTGAACTTTGCGCCGGCGCAGGCCTCCTGCTCGCTCGTTGCCGGCAGCCAGGGAAGCGTGACCCGACGAGAGTGAGGACGGTCAGACCTTCAGGCAGATTCGCAGCGGACTTCCCCGTGGGCTGCGTAACCCTGAAGACCCCGCTCTTGAATCGGCCCGTCTGTATTTCCCCGCCGGCCCCCTTTGCGGTTGAGAGCTGGACCGTGCCGTGTGTCGTGTCGAGCACCGAACCCATGGGTACGCGGGCCGGACTGTTGAGCGGTGTCGTGAACTTTGCATGGGGCTCCTTCACGAGCACGTATCCCGACACGGGCTGGACTGCCGCGGTCTTGCCGAACACCGGTGCGGGTTCTGTGACGCCCGGCGCGGACTGGACGTTGACGATGCCCGTGCGGGTGATGAGGAAGCCCTTTCCGCTCGAGATCAAGACGCATTCGATTCCCTTGTGCAGAACTTCGCAGCGGAACCGCCCGATCGTCACCCACCCGCCATAAGGGACGCCCGGCCCGCCGATGCCGCTGGGAAGAGGCTCCGTCGCCGCAAGGCTCACCTCGCCGGTTGGGTCCAGGAGCACGTGCCTAGTACTTCCGCGCGTGCCTTCCCAGCAGTAGACCCATGCTTCCGGCCCTTCATCGACCATCTCGCAGGCGAAGGGGAAGGGCGCAAGGATGACGGCTCTCGTTGCTGGCGGTGCACTTCGCGATCCCGCGATCCCGGGGATCATCAAGAGCAGGCCGGCCGCGATCGCCGCAGGCAGCGCTACACGTCCGAGCACCCGCCACTGTCTTCGGGGCCTGCGGCGCCCGCTCCTAGAGCGGATCAATTGTGGCTCGTCTTCCACGTGACGTGGTCGTTATAGCTCAGTTCGCCGCGGACTCGCCCTCTTCTAGCCCCAAGCCGTCGAGCTAGAGATTGGCATTTCCACGGATGACTTCACTCCACAGAGCCATACCGCTACGGGGATTCGAACCCCGGTTTCCGGACTGAGAATTGCCTCTAGCGAGCCGTTTGCGCTCGATTCGTGCCTGCTGAGTCCAAGGAGTTCGGCTGAGTTCGGCCTAGATCGGTGGAGTCGGGGACAAATTTGGGGACAAAGTTGCCCCCTTGACCACCCCACGCGCTACCGTTTCGGCATGGCCGCATCGGTTGACTTCACGATCTCCTTCGACAGCCCCGACGAGGACGGCTGGATCGTCGCGCGCGTTCTTGAGGTGCCTGGCGCCCTCAGCCAGGGCCGCACCCGAGAGGAAGCCCGCGAGAACGTCCTCGACGCGCTGAGCACCGTGCTCACTCCCGACGAGGAGCTTGTTGGCGAAACGGCCGATGCCGATCGCGAGCATCTGCGGTTTACCGCTGCGGCGTGAAGCGCCGCGACCTCGAGCGCCATCTAAGAACCCAGGGCTGTCGAGAGGTGGGCGGGTCCAAGCACGCGAAGTGGCGCGGACCGCAACGGCAAGTTTCCGCTCTCCCCCGCCATAAAGAGATTGGCCCGGCCCTGGCGCGTGCCATCTGTCGCCAGCTTGGGGTGGTGCCCCCGCCAAACCCGCGCTAGCGGGTTTGGCGGGGGATCTGATTTGGGTACGCGCTGATCTGACCGCCGCCGCCGTTAGGCTTTTAGGACTTGGAGGCAGGCGAAGACCCGCAAGATCAGCAGGATCGAGTGGAAGGCTTCGCTCCAACATGGCCCGAGGAAGTACGCGACGCTTGCGCTCGCTTCTTTTCATTCAACGACAAAGATATTCGCGGCCAAGACCGGCTTGGCGCCCTTGAGTTCTCTGACGCCCCTCAGCGCGTAGAGCAAATTCGCAGCATCCTCAGCGACCTCGCCCTTGAGCCCTGGCCTGAAATACCGCCAAACATTACTAACGGCGGTCTTCTCAACACTCTCAATGAGCTAATCGCAACACTCGATCAAATGGTCTCGCTTTCCTCGGAGAGCGAAAATGCCCGCGCACAGCGGGACGAATTGAACAATCGCCTAAACGCCAACCTTGAGTGGTTTCAGCAGATCGCTGCCCCCCTTGCGTTTAATGCGAGGATCGACCGCCGACTCAAAGATCGACCCGACGGCGCACTGAGTCAAGCGGCGGACCTTTCCGTGCTGGAAGCATCGGCTAGTGAACTCAAGGAGCAACAGGAAAGACTCAGGCATGAACTCGAATCGCAGTCGGAAGCAGTCAGTCAAGCCCGGGCCACCGCAGGCGACTCAGCCAGCGAAGAGCTCTCGGAGGTCTTTAAGGAACGATCCGAGAAATATGCCAACGCAGCTAACAAGTGGCTCGTAGCCCTCTGCGCGGCGGCACCAATTGTTGCTGGCCTAGCCATCCTCACCTTCCACCTACTTCGACCGGATAGCGGCGCGAAGGACGCGCATGATTTTGCCGGCCTCGGGCTCGGGCTGTTCATTTTGGGGCTACTCACCTTTGCAATCCGAGTTTGTGCACAAAACTTTCGAGTTAACCGGCACCTGGCCGCCATAGCGCAAAGTAAGCAAACATCGATTTCTACATTTCAAAGATTGGCAGCTTCGGTTACTGATGAAGACATACGTTCAGCGGTTACGTTGACGCTCGCCCAAGCAATCTTCGCAGTTGAGGAGACGGGCCTAGTAGATGGATCGGGCGACCATGTGACGCTCGTGGAGCGAGCCGTCATCCCCAATTTGCCTAGCGGCACAGGCAGCTAGGCTTACTAGGACTCTCAGCCCGACCCTTGGCAAGGCGGTATTTCGGTATCCGGATCTTGCGCACGGCGAACTGAGAATTGCTTCTAGCAAGCCATTTGCGGTCGATTCGTGCCTACTGAGTCCAGGGAGTTCGGCTTAGTTCGGCTTAGATGGGTGGAGTCGGGCAAAATTGAATGCGGACCGATCACCAGCGCCTAGGACTCCAAGCTAAGGACATCGAAGTCATCGCGGCCAGTGGTCGCTTCAAACAGGTGACGAAGCATCCGGCGCACAACCTCTTCTGACTGACTTAGCTCGCCAGCAGAAACGCGCTCGGTCCGCGGATAAGTATCAGCGTTGTATGGCTCCACATCGTCAAAGGGAAATGGTCTACCGAGCCTTGTGCTGCTAAACCCGCCTCGAAGTCCCGTCAGAATGAGGCCAATATCTACATGGCCCTGATACCCACCAACCTCGTAGAGCCGTCCCATCGCCGCCAAGAAAGCAGCTGAGTTGCCGGCAATCAACGTCTCAAAGATGACGAGCGTGGGATCCCTGGGGGGTATCCGGTTCGAGTCCACGATTCGCTCAGCCGCTCGGCCACAAAAGAGGTGGCCGCGACCATCAACATTCATGCGCACCGCGACGAGATAGCCCGCGTCGTCGGAGTCATCGAACACCTCGTTATGGCTCGACGACATTCGCCACTCATCGGCACCCTGGCGGTTCCACCAAACAAGAGGTCGTAGATTTGGCGAATAGCCATCGCTGGGACGCGCCGCAGAAGCCGCATCGGCGAGCAGATTCTGAAGCTCCTGTTGCCCCCCGGCCGATGCGATGGCTCGATCCCAGATCGCTTGACTTGGCATAACTGGCCGAGCAAAGCCGTGTAGGTATGCATAGTTGTTCTGCGGACCATACGGCGCCTGTTGAACCGCCTCGCCTAGTAGCGCGTCCCGGTCTTGCTCCCATGCGCTCCGCCGCTGGTAGAGCCTCGCAATCTCGCCCTCGTTCAGCCGGCGATTGCCCTTGGCGCCACGGCCGTAGAAACGTCGATCATCGCCAACGCTTACCTGATGCGGAGCCCGCGCTGATTGTGGCACTAGGACGGAGACATAACCTTTCGACGAGTCCTCTGGGAGAGGGTGCTCCCGCACCTCGATATAGGGAACCTCAGTAATCGACGTAGCAACGATCTGACCAATGCGATCGCCTACGCCAGCCAACTCAATGGGCTCAAGCAGCGTCAATCGTTTGTTCTCATCCTCAGCGACGCCATAGAGCAAAACGCCCCCTTCGGTGCTCATCGCAGCCACGTCAATGGCAAGGTCCGCGTTCCTTTTGGGCGTTGGCAGGTTGGCCTTTCCGTCGAAACTCGATGTCTCCTCGAGATCGCCCCGGCCTATGACCTCCTCAACCTCGCTAGCGTCTTGTGGCATCCACATGGCGACGACAGTAAAGCGCCTACCGGCGGCGCACCTGAGAAGGATTGAGCCTCCCGTTTGGTGAGTGCGCTCAACGGCGTCTTTGAACTCGGCGCGACTCCGTCCAATCGTGAGTCCCGCACGCGCTGCGATCGTTGCAGTTAAGGAAATCGAATCGGCCCGAGCCTAGGTACTGGCTTTGACTTACGCGGTCATCAGGTTAGATGCGCCCTACTCGGCGTAGGCAGCCCCTTCAAGAGACTCCCGAAGGCCATCGAAGTTATCCCGCAGATCCTGTCCGTAGTAGTCGAAGACTTGGCAGATCCCCTCGCGAGCGAGATCCAGCGCGAGAAAGGCTGGGGTGGCAGCGATCGTGCGCGGCGGGGGCGCGAAGGCTCCGAGGCGATGGTTGCGGTGCAAAGGCTCTTGGCAGATGGTCGTGTCGTCCTCTCTCACGGTCGGCCACTCTCCATGATTTGCGCTGGAGAACGGTGCATAGGTGAGGTCGTACTCTCTCTTCAAGCCAGCCTCTTCAGCCATTTGACGTGGATTGACATCAGCAAAAGAGCCGAGATTCACGGTCTGAAACCACTCATCGCGCTCAAGATTTACTCGGCGATCTATGTGATCGAGCATGTCCTTAACCTCGTCGTCCAAGTCATCCCCGAGATCCGCCTTGATGTGTTCTCGAAGTAGCTTCAGGCGCCCAAGACCATGCTCTCGATAGGCGGCATAAATCTCCGGGTCGTCCCGAGTGATGAACCAACCGACGAGGATGCGGGCGTCTACAAGTGGCCGCAAGAAGTACCCCGCAGTCGTGGGAGCCCACGCTGACGGTCTCTCCAGAAACGCATAGAGCAAGCTAAACAGACGGGACGCGAGACCAAGCAATACAGCGTTGGGCTCGTCGGCCTCAGGGTCACCGAACACCGCCTGCTGGGCGATCTGCAACTCATCCCCCAGCCGATCGAGTGCGTCTAGGACAGCCCGCAACTCCGATAGCTGCATCAGCGGCTCTGGATCGGTCGGCCCATCCTCAACGGGCATCACTACCTCCTCTTTCTCTTTCGCCAAGACCCGACAGCTGACGAGTTCACGATTTCTCCGCCAGAACTCGCGGGGCCATTCCAGAAGCTCGGGGTATCTCTCAGATTCCATGCCGAACGACGACCCCCACATGGCGCGCATAACCGACTCAACTTGCTTTTGCTCTGACTCAGTCAACCTGCTCGGGTATCTCGGGATCAGTTTCATTGTGTCCTGACCGCTGTGGACCAACTTGCCATGCGTTACCCGCCGCGAAATCGCTGCCATGCGGAGACGAGTCTCCCTAACCCCCGCTTTGTCCACGTGATCGGAAATGATCGAGCGAACCAGCGGCAGACCGATACTGGGATCAGGGTCGTAGCGATCAAGCCAATCCCCATAGAGCCAGCGGGCGGGGCAAGACGGGTAGAGCGCGATTGCGTGGCCGAACTGCTCGGGAAGAGCGTGTGGAGCCTCGTCCCGCAGAGCCTCACGCGCTGCAACACGACACTCCTCGGGCACGAGGGCAAAGGTTGTCAGACGTCCGTCAGCGAAGCGCGGGCCATCTGGCACGAAGCGATCGACTACCTCAAGGGCGCTGTAGGCAGCCCGCCAGTCCGAGCGCCTTCCAAGCATCATCGCCAACCAGAGAAAATCCGGCAGCATTTCTTTGAACCAAGAAACCTCGCGCAACGCCGGAAGCTGCATAAGCGGAGGCACCAACTTTCGTCTCTCCCGCTTGTGATCGGCGAGCACTTGCTGCGGTTTCTTGGCTCCTCGCCTCTTCCGTGCCACGACACCAGCCTATGTCGCGTCCGACATTTCTTAACCTCGAAAAAGCGGCGAGCTAGACGGGCGCGGTCGCCGCAGGCCGGCCCAGGGCTCCCCATACGGAACACAGGGACCGGCCCGCTACGTTTGAGAACTCCTAGCGGTGCTTCAGAACTTGCAAGCTAGGAATGACTGGTTCCACCAGCGAGACCTTCATCCGCTCACCTCCCTCCCGTGTCGTCAGCCCGGCTAACTGCCGGCCGGGAGAAAGATGCTAGGAATTCTCAGAACAATAGGAACGGGCCGAGCAACGCGAGGCGTTTCCTGTGAAAGTCCCTATGCTCCACCGCGTTCTGAATACCCAGCTAAGGCTGACCGAAGGAGGCGAGTGTGGCTAAAACTTTGGCGAGGAGAAAGCCGGCGAAAGACCGCAAGAGGCCCATTGGCGAGGCCGTCGCTTATGCGGTAGGGCACCGAATCAGGATCGAGGCACTCGCCATCCTAGCCGAGGGCAAGCACAGCCCTAACGAAGTCTCCGCGATGCTCCATGAGGGCCTCAGCGTGGTCAGCCACCACATGAAAGAACTGTTCGAGAGCGGCTGCATCGAGTCCGTGGGCACAGCCCAGGTCCGAGGAGCTACCGAGCACTTCTACAGGGCCATCAAGCTTCCGTACATCAGCGATGAGGAATACCTCGCCATGCCGACCGATACCCGACGCGAGATCATCGGGGTCATTGTCCAGGCCATCATGTCCGAGCTTCTTGGTTCCTTCCAGGCTGAGAAGCTGGAGACCGATGACGATGTTTGGCTTGCCTGGGATGCCGCGAATCTCGACTTAGAGGGGAAGCGCGAAGTTGCCGACGAGCTGGCAGCCTCATTCGAGCGCCTGCTTGACATCAAGGCTCGGGCCGCGAACCGACTTGCCGAGTCAGGGGAGACTGGAACCACCACGATCATTTCGCTGACGGGCTTTGAGCGCAGCCGACAGGGGCAGCCGACAAACGGCTACGGCGCGCCAACAGAAGATTGAGCGTTCGCCAAATCACGCTCAAAAAAAGAGGATGGACCCGCGCTGTTTGATCTGAAAACTTTCCGCTGGCCTCAACTGGTTCGCACCGCCGGTCGTCAGCAGCTACCGGGGGCAGCGTCCCGACCCCACGCCCCGGACGGGCCTGGCCACACCAACTCGTCCGGGGCGTGCCCACGTCCATGCGAAAAGAACTCACCCCTGCAAGGGACAACGAAGGCCAGGCATTGGATTGGGGAGCGCTTGTCTTTCGGCTCTCCCCCCTCCACCCGTCAAAGCTTCATGTGATCGAAGCCCTGCGGTGGATCGAAAGGCCAATGTCGCCAGCCGAGCTAGAGAACGTTCTTGAGGATAGAATCTCCCTGCCGACGCTCTCGTACCACGTCAGAAGCCTTGCCGAACTGGGCATCCTCGAACTCCTAGAGAAAGAGCGTGTCGGCAGCGTGTGGAAACGGACCTACTACTTCAGCAAAGCTCTTACCGCAGCAACTCGCTAGGAGGGACCTCCACCGCCTCCGCCAGTCGTTCCAGGGTCGAGACACGGGGATCGCGCTTGCCCGCCTCAATGCGCGACACCTCGGTCGGATGCACGCCGCTGCGATGGCCGACCTCCTCCTGGGTCAGGCCCAACTTTTTGCGGGCAGCACTTAGGTTCCTGCCAAGGTCGCCCACGCGGGGGATCGTCATTGCTAAGAGCGCCGCTAACAATAGGAAAGTTCACAAGAACAGCGCCAGCACCGGACTCTTTCCCTCTGCTGCCCCGACCTACCCGCCAAACCAGCGCCGCGAGAGCGGCAGTCAAGGGCGTGCAGCGCCCGACCCCCGCAGGGGTTGACGGCCGCGAGCGCGGTGCTTCAATCGAACGGGTCGGGGCGCTCATCGGCCAAAGCCCATGTCCCTCTCTATCGACTGGCGCTCTAGCTGCTGCTGAAGGCCAAGACGACGCTGGGCCTCTCGAATCCTTCGCTGTGCCGTGTCTCGGGCGACGCGGTCGATCCCCGCCTTCGGCCGCTCGCCAAGGGCGATCGTGGCGTCGGTGATCCCCCGCTCGCGACGGTAGCCCTGGATGGCGGTGACGCCGCGATCCCAGGCCCTAGCCAAGCGCGGATCGCTCGGTCTCTCTCCCAGTTCCCTGGTGACGTAGGCGGGGGTGGCGAGGCGGATCGCAAACAACTCTCGCGCGTCCCGCTCGGCCAGCTCCCCGCGAACGATGTTGTGGGCGCGCCTGGCGGCGTTGGTGGCCGGCTCGGCGGCGCTCACCTTCTCTAGCGCCTGCTCGGCGTTGTGGCGGTACATCTCCTCCTGAGATTGGGCGAAGGGAAGCTCTCGCTTTCGCTCCTTCCTGCCCATGCCTTCGATTGCTTCGCGCTCGCCACGAGCTTTCTCAAAGGCGCTGACGGCGGCCTCAGCCTGCTCCTGGGCGCGGGTGTAATCGCCGGCTTGGCGGGTCTCTTGCGACGCCTCGCGGCCAAGCTCGCGCTCTCTGGTCTCAAGCTCTGTGCGCGGCAGCTTGCGAAGCTCGGCGCGCAACGCCTCGTCGTGGGCGGCGGTCTGGGCGCGGTCGCGCTCGGCCGCTTCGCCGACCTGGGCGATTGGATCGCGCTCGGGTCCGCTCGGCGCGTACTCAGAGTGCTCAGCCTGGATCTCCTGAGTGGCGTAGAGGTAGGTCTGCTCGCGGGTGCGCGAGGTAGCGACGTACATCTCCTGCTTGTCCATGCTCGGGTCGACCATCACGAACGCGCGATCTACGGTCGCGCCTTGGGCGCAATAGGTCGTCACGGCGTAGGCGTGCTGGAGCGCGGGAGCCTCGCCGCCCAAGGTGGTCTGCGAGAGGTAGTCCGGGCCGACCTCGACCTGGCGGACTTGGTCGATGCCGTCGAGAACGATCCGACCTCGCTCGGCGTCCACCTGGGCGACCTCCCAACGCTCGCGGTTGTAGATGCCGGAGCGGCGGTCGTTGACGCGAGTGATGACCCGATCGCCGGCAGCGAAGGCCGCGCCGCCGACCTCGATCTCCTCTGCGCCCAATCGCCCTTCGGACTTCGCCAGCTCGCGCGCGGTCGCGTTCAAGCGCTCAACCTCGACGTTTCGCTTCGCCACCATCAGCGCGTCCTCGCCTTTGGCGTAGGAGCGCCACCAGTCCTCGACCATCGCCACCCGGCGCTCCTCGGCGTTCCCGGCGACCGTGACCCGCTCCTCGGATCGGTAGAGGGACAGGGCCTCCCGTCCCGCTCCCTCGCGGATGAGCTTCGCCGCGTCGCGGTCGAGCTCGTGGTTGTGGCGAATCACGTCTTCAAGGTGGACGGGCTCGGTTCTCTCCGCGATCGCGGAGAACAATCCGCCCGCCTCGATCGGGCCAAGCTGCTCGGGATCGCCAACGAGAACCAGCTTCGCCCCGGCCTCGTCGGCGTGGCCGATCACTCGGGCCAGATGCTCGGAGCCGACCATGCCCGCCTCATCGACCAGGAGGACCGAGCGCGGGGGAAGGCCAAGCTCGCCCCGGTCGAGATCGCGAAGCAAGCCCGCCACGGTCATCGCCTCAAGGCCCTCGGCACTCAGGATGTTGGCCGCCCTCCAGATCGGCGCTGCGACTCTTAGCTCGAAGCCTGCCTTCGCCCAGCCTTCGGCGGCGGCCACGGTGGCGAAGCTCTTGCCAGTCCCGGCCTCCCCGATCACCACGGCAATGCCCTCACGGCCTGCGAGCAGGCGGCGGATCATCTCGCGCTGGCCGGGATTTGTGGACGGGCGCGCCGCGATCACCCTGGCGGCGACCAGCTCGCCGGCCTCACCTCGCGGCTCTGCCGCCATCCGCTCGGCTGCCTTCAGCGCTTGGCTCTCCAACTCCCAGATGCGCTTGGTCGTGTAGCGGATGCCTTTGGCGGTCTCGGCCACCGTGACGACCGATTCGGAAGCGAGGAAGGCGTCGGCGGCGCTCTCGACCTCATGGCCGGGCGCGCCGTTGGGAAGCAGGTTGGCGACGGCCTGGATCGCGTCGCGGCGGTCGAAGTGGGAGGCGTGGGCTGTTACCTCGCGGTCAAGCTGCTTCACGGTCAGCTTGGCGGCAAGCTCGACCTCCTTGCCCATCGTCTGCGCGATGGCCTCGCGGTCCAAGCCGATCTCTTTCGCCTGGTCGAGCCAGCGCTCGCGCAGGCTCTCGGGCGCAATGCCCTTCTCCTTCGCGCTGCGACTGACAAGCGTCGCCACCTGGCGAGCGCGGGCCGAGGCGTCGGGACCGGCCGCCTCGAGTATTTCCGCGCGCCGGGTCGAGAAGGTCTTCAGCCACTCGTCCTTGAAGCCCTTGATCTCAGCGATGCCATTGCGAACCGGCGGCCATTCGATGCCGAGCCTTCGGGTAAGTTCGTGGCGAAGGTGGGCCTCGTAGATGTATCCGGCCGTCTTGGCGTGTTCGTAAACCGCCGGGTGGTAGAGCCGGGTCCATTTGCCGTCCGGTCCCTTGGTCGCGTTGGCGATCAGCACATGCGTATGCAGCTGCGGATCACCGTTGCGCGAGGAGCGGTGAAGGAAGCCGGCGGCGAGGAAGCCGTTGCCGTTGACGAACTCCCTGCCGCCGTCGCCGGTGCTGCGCCTGGTTAGGCAGGCGTGGCGCTCCATGTAGGAGAGGGCGACTTCGACCGAGCGCTGGTGGGCGGCCTTGACCTCAGGGGAGATCTCCTCGCCGGCAAGCGCCCAGGTCAGGGAGACAGACTTGGGCGCGGAGAAGGTGAGATCGAATCCCGGGACCGGGCCATTGCCGGGGACGGCTCGCAGTCCAAGCGGCGCGCCCGTGGCCGGGTTCATCCCGGTCAGCATCGCTACGAGCTGGTCGGGTTCGACCTCACCGGAGAGGCCAAGCTCGCGGGCGGCTTCGCCCAACCACTGACCCGGCTCCTCGCCCTCGCCGGAGTAGTAGTCCTCCGCCCCTTCGGCGACCTTCTCCAGGTAGTAGCGCTCCTGGCCTTTTCCGAGCTTGCCAATGCTGAGCATCAGAAGCTATGTCCAATTTGGCGGCGAGGATGCGCCGCTTTTTTCGTAAGAAGCACCATCCCCGTACTCCATGCGGGGCGGGCCGCTGCGTCACTGATTTGTCTCCTCATGACCTATAGGTCACGGAAGGGGGTGCTTTTGATCCACTTCTTTTGAAGTCGAGCGCGGGAGGTCAACGCCCCGGCCTTTTTTGCTCAGGCGTGGATCGCTAGTGCGCGTGGGCGCTGGGGAGCGGGTATCCCGGCCGGGATAGTGCCTGAGGGTGGTGGCTGTGGGGTGCCGTAGGTCTGCCTATGGGTGGCTATCTGCCTGCCTCTGGCTTGCTGGTCTGCCTCCTATGGCTCAAGGTCCTAGCTGGTCTGTCTGTGGGGTCTGACCAGCTAGGTCTATGGCTCTATCTGATGATCTGGCTGTCTCTACACGGCTGTCTGCTGCTTGTTCTCTCGGGGCGCGGCAGCGCCCCGATCATCTTTTTCAGTCCTTCGCCGCGCCCTGGCTCGGGGGCGCGAGCCTTCGCCGGTCGGCTTCAAAAGAAGTGGATCAAGCGCAGGCCGTGGCGGCACCAAGAGAGCATGAGACGCAGACCAAAAGCCCGGAGGCGGTATGCCCCTGGCGCTGGCCTGTGTGAGCAATCGGTGACGCAAAACGGTGCCCTGGATGGACTACTAGATATGAGGAAAAGCAGCGATACAACGGCCGCCAGCTCTGGATGGGGGAGCGCGGCGGAGATCGGTGGATCAATTCGGGGTCTCGAATTGACCTAGAAGACATGACGACCGAACCCGATTCGCCAACTCGCGGGGGCGCTGGGGGCTCGCACCGGACTCAGAAACGACGGATGCGCCGCTCAGTTTTGACACAGGGGCAGACATGAGCGAGTCCGATCTACTCATCGAGCCGCTGCTCGACGCACGCGAGGCTGCCAAGCTTCTGCACATCCCTCGCAGCACGCTCTACGAGTTGGTTCGGTCGCGGGGCCTGCCGCATGTGAGGATCGGGCAGCGCGGCATGCGCTTCTCGCGAACGGACTTGGCTCGCTGGGTCAACGAGAACAGTGCGGGCGCTAGCTGTAGTTCCCAGCCAGGTTGTTCCCCTGTAGCTCACTGAGTCGAGCCGCAGGCGGGCGATGGCCGAGGGAGCCGTGCTTTCGTCGGTAGTTGT
>Ga0136846_1236356_pt1 | contig 13530 bp, 12 predicted proteins | sample HopSoiMetagenom2_FD_96841 | JGI IMG/M metagenome (GOLD analysis project Ga0136846, IMG submission 96841) | Grasslands soil microbial communities from Hopland, California, USA - 2 Assembly 2016 (version 4) | ecosystem: Environmental > Terrestrial > Soil > Grasslands | place: USA: Hopland... | reverse complement strand
TCATGTTCAATAACTGTTTCAACCTTATTCTCTTTTAAAATCAATACACGATAATCCCGGGGAGTACCTTCTTTATCGCGCTTTTCAACATATCCTCTTTTGAGGATAGTAGAAATGGTTGGAGCATAGGTGGAAGGACGTCCAATTCCCAATTCTTCCAGTTTTTTAACGAGGGATGCCTCCGTATAGCGGGGCATTGGGCGACTAAATCTTTCGGTCGCTTTCATTTCGCGGAGTGGCAGTTGCTGACCAACCACCAAAGGGGGCAGCATGCCTTCCTGGGTTTCATCTTCTCCCTCATCCTCATCATCCCGGTCTTCCCGGTAAACTTTCAGGAATCCGTCGAATTTCAGTACATCGCCGGTAGCTGTCAATTCTTCTTTATTGGTTGATATGGCAATCTTAGCTACAGTTTTCTCTAATTCGGCCTCAGCCATCTGGCTGGCCATGGTGCGCTTCCAGATCAGCTCATACAGGCGCTTCCAGTCTGGGTCTTCCACCGTTGTATTGTTCATATAGGTGGGACGAATGGCCTCGTGAGCTTCCTGGGCGTTTTCATTCTTATTCTTGAATTTGCGGAACTGGTGATAGCGATCACCATACATACTCTTAATGGTATTAGTGATATCTCCGAGTGCTGTATTACTCAGATTCACACTATCCGTACGCATATAAGTAATGTGTCCGTTCTCGTATAATTTCTGGGCGATCAACATAGTACGGGAAACACCATATCCTAATTTTCTTGCAGCTTCCTGCTGAAGAGTTGAAGTAGTGAAGGGTGGAGCAGGGGAGCGTTTACCTGGTTTTACCTGGATATCTTTAATAGAGTAATCAGCGCCCTTGCAGCTATCGAGGAAGCTTTGTGCATCTTCAACGGTAGAATATTTACTCCCTTCTGCCTTAAATGAGATCTGTTTGTCGCTGGTATCTTTTGCAGTAAACCATGCATCAATCCTGAAACTGCTTTGGGTAGCAAATGCATTGATCTCGCGTTCACGTTCTGCAATCAACCTTACCGCTACGCTCTGCACGCGACCTGCACTCAGATTATTGCGCATACTGATCTTTCGCCACAGAACGGGGCTGAGTTCAAATCCAACAATGCGATCAAGCACCCGGCGTGCCTGTTGGGCATTTACCAGGTTCATATCCAGCTTGCGAGGGTTTTCGACGGCCTCTTTTATTGCGGGCTTTGTGATCTCATGGAACACGATACGCTTGGTTGTCTTCGGATCCAGCCCCAGCACCTCGCAGAGATGCCAGCTGATCGCTTCTCCTTCCCGGTCCTCATCCGTAGCCAGCCAAACTTCTTTTGATTTACTTGCCAGGCTTTTTAATTCTTTGACAACCTTTTCTTTATCCTCGGGAACTATATAACGGGGCTTGAAATTCTTTTCCAGATCAATACCCATACCAGCCTTTTCCAGGTCACGGATATGACCGTAACAGCTCTTAACCTGGAAATCACTTCCTAAGATCTTTTCTATCGTTTTTGCTTTCGCAGGGCTTTCAACAATCAATAGGTTCTTCGCCATAGTGGACTATAATTATAATATACATCTGCGTCAAAACAGACCAGTTGTATGAGATAAAAATCGCTTTTCAGCGGCTGCAAGTTAGAACAAGAATAATTATTTTTTTAGAAAACTCTCTTTTAGAGGCATTTAGACCAGCATTTTGCGCTGTTTTACGGCGTGAAAAGGACTTGCTGCCAACAGGCTTGTATCCCTTGATAATCAAAGGGTGAATTGATCTGTAGCGAACGCTTGCATGCAGAAATCCGCAACCACTGGAAAAAATTTAGGGTTGAAGCAGATTTTCAATGGTATCTGTTACCTTCTGCGCCCAAATGGAGTATTCTTTGCCGGATGGATGGAGTCCGTCTGCCGCAAGTAACGAAGCGTCATCAGCTGCCTTTCTGGTTCCGAGGGTGATATCTATATATTGTACCTGATAGCGCTGGGCTATTTGTTTATTGATAGCGTTGAAATCATCAATTTCTTTACTGATCCAGGATCTGTTGCTCCCTCCGGCAAAGGGTGTAATTCCCCAATCTGGGATGGATAAAACCATAACGTGTGAAGCTTCATTTTTCGCAAAAGCAATTGCCTGTTTTAACAGCGATTCAAATTCAGTTGCGTATTGCTCCTTCGGCAAACCCCGGTATTGATTATTTACACCAATGAGCAGGCTCACAAAATCAAAATGGTCTTTCAGTGTCGCTTTGTCTATTCCATTCTGCAGTTCGTCGGTTGTCCAGCCTGTTTTTGCAACTATAGTGGGAGATTGGAATGAAATATTTTTTGCATTGAGCAAACGCATTACCTGGTTAGGAAAATTTTCCTGATCAGGAACCTGCTCGCCGATGGTATAGGAATCGCCCAGGGCAAGATAGGTATAGGGTCTGTCTGAGTTGTTGGGATATTTCATTGCTGAGATGAAAATAAGGATAAGGAGTGAACTGAATGTCACTAGTCGCGGGAAAATTAGTCTCCTGGTGGTTGCGATTTTCATCCTTAAACAGCCCTTTTTTGCTGGGTTCGGTGGGTCAGGGCCTTGCCACTATATACGTAATAATGGCGGAGTTGGTTTTGATCCGGTGGCTATATCTTAACTTTCAAACTAAATTCGGGAATATGGAAATCGTAATAATCGGGTCGGGCAATGTTGCTGCCATACTGGGAAGAAAGTTCAAAGCAGCCGGTCATACCATTTTGCAGGTCGTAAGCAGAAATGCATCTGCTGCCAGCGCCCTGGCTTATGAATGGAATACTGAATCGGCCAACTATATGAGCCTGCTGAATCACCGGGCAGATGTATATATTATTGCCGTTAGTGATAATGTCATTCACGAAATTATCCAGTCCCTGCGATTACCTGGTAAGGTGGTAGCACATACTGCAGGTTCAGTTAACAAAGACATACTCAAAAAGGTAACTGCGCATTATGGTGTGTTTTATCCATTACAGAGTTTACGAAAAGAAACGGATCATCTTCCTGAAATACCATTCTTTTATGAAGGCAGTGACGATAAGACCAGCAAAACGCTGGAATCATTGGCGCTATCGGTGTCTCCCGGATTCGTAGCAAAGGCTGATAGTGAAGAAAGGACAAGATTGCATATTGCCGCTGTTATTGTCAACAATTTCGTCAATCATTTATATGCCCTGGCAGAGGATTATTGTAAAAAGGAGGGATTGGATTTCCACCAGCTGATTCCGCTGATCGAAGAAACAGCGCTTCGCTTAAAAACAACTTCCCCTTCTCAAACGATGACAGGCCCCGCTATCCGCAATGATGAGGAAACTATTCAAAAGCATCTGGCATTGTTGAAGAATTATCCCAAACTGCAGGAGTTGTATAAGCTGATGACGGAAAGTATCAGGGGCAATTAATTTCTTTACGCGGTGTAAGATTTCGCCTGCCAGGGTTCGTGTCTCACGAACCATTGACCAGTGGTTCGTGTCGAACCTTGGCACGATCGCTTACCTCATGGTTGCGACCATTCATTATTCCTGAGTATATTTACCCCTTATGAATATCCAGGACCGATTTAAAAAGATCACTACTTTCATTTTAGATATTGATGGGGTGCTTACTGATGGTTCCATACTATTGCTTGATAATGGTCACCAGGCCCGTACCATGAATATTAAAGATGGATATGCGCTGCAACTGGCAGTTAAGAAAGGATATCGATTGGCAGTTATTTCAGGGGCTGATATCCCGCCTGCACTTGAACGGTTGAATAAGCTGGGAATAATGGAAGTTAAATTTTCAGTTACCGATAAGAAAAAATTTATTGAAGATTTCATATTGAAGAATAACCTGAAGACAGAGGAAGTCTTGTTCATGGGGGATGATATGCCAGACCTGCCAGCTTTTTCTGCAGTTGGAATTTCAGCCTGTCCGGCGGATGCTGTAAATGAAGTACGCCAGGTTTGCCGGTTCGTCTCAGCCTATAATGGTGGAAAGGGCTGTGTAAGAGAGGTTATCGAAATTGTATTAAAATTAAATGACCATTGGGGTCATGAATCGGGTATAGTTTCCCGTTGAACAGATAAGAGGTGAAACAAAATTTTCTTGCAGTATCTTTCCCGAAATTTTATCAATGAGATTGATTGGAGCTTTCTTTAAGATGATTCGGCTGCCCAATCTCATTTTCATTGCACTTACCCAGGTACTTTTTCAGGTCTGCATTTTTTATCCTCTTTATGCCGGTAATATCCCTTTTCGGGACACACGCAATTTTATTTTCCTGGTACTGGCTTCCGTTTTTATTGCTGCCGCCGGCTATATCATCAATGATTATTTTGATATCAATATCGATGAAGTCAATAAGCCAAGAAAGAATGTAGTAGGCAAACAGATCAACCGCCGGTGGGCAATAGCCTGGCATTTTATGCTCAGTTTTACCGGGCTTGTTTTTACGGCAATAGCACTGCCGGTATTTCACAAATGGTATCTGTTTTTGGGCAATGTGCTTTGTATTGCACTGCTTTGGTTTTACTCTACTACCTTCAAAAGGAAACTATTGATTGGTAATGTGATCATTTCATTGTTAACTGCCTGGTCAATACTATTGATATTCTTTTCCAAGGTTTCGGTTGCAGATGCTCTATTGCCCTATCACTATAGCCAGCCGAAATTTTTCCGCTTTGCATTTTTGTATGCCGGGTTCGCATTTATACTTTCCTTGATAAGAGAAGCCATCAAGGATATCGAAGATATGCCCGGAGACGCCAGGTATGGTTGCAGGACCATGCCCATTGTATGGGGCACCACCACTACCAAGGTATATACAGGTGTATGGCTGATCATCCTGATCATAACCCTTGTAATAGTGCAGGTATATGTTTTGCAATTCAGGTGGTGGTGGGCTGTTGTCTATTCCGTATTTTTTATCATTGCTCCATTGATAGATATTCTCCTCCAGTTGCGAAGGGCATCTTCTACAAAGCAATACCATAAACTGAGCAACCAGACCAAGCTGGTGATGCTGACGGGTATTTTATCAATGGCCTTTTTTTATTTTTATCTATGACCAGGATCATACTTGCCAGTGGGTCACCAAGGCGTAAACAATTACTGGAATGGGCGGAAGTCCCATTTGAGGTAAAATCAAGATCAACGGATGAATCCTATCCGGGCGGACTTAATCCGGAGGAAGTAGCAATCCACATCGCACGTAATAAAGCACTGGCCATAGTAAAGGAATGTCCCAGAGATTCCATTATACTGGCAGCGGATACTATTGTTGTGCTGGACCAGCGCATCATTGGAAAACCGGCAGACAGGGAAGATGCAATTGAAATACTATCTGCACTTTCAGGCCAGCATCATCGTGTAATAACCGGAGTGGTTATACGGAAGAATGAATTGGAAAAAACGTTCAGTGATTCAACCACCGTTCAATTTCATTCGCTTACCCGCCAGGAAATAGAATACTATATCGATAAATACAAGCCTTACGATAAAGCAGGGGCCTATGCCATCCAGGAATGGATAGGAGTAGTAGGTATCCAATCTGTACAGGGTGATTTTTACAATGTAATGGGACTTCCGGTGAGTCGCGTAGTCAGAGAACTTCAATCCTTTTCCTGATAATTCCCGTCAATCAGGTTAATTATTTTCCCGTTTCTCATGGTGAAAACACTCATTACTGGTGCAACATTCCCATCTAAATTACTGCCAGAATTAATTCTTATAATTTATGAACGAGCAATTGCTACAGTTCATCTGGCAATTCCAGTATTATAACAGAACTGAATTGGAAACAACAGGAGGGGAGTGTATCAAAGTAATCAATGCGGGTACATGGAACCATAACCAGGGACCGGATTTCATGGATGCGAAAGTTTCTATCAACAAAATACTGCTGGCCGGTACAGTAGAAGTGCATGTACAATCATCTGACTGGGGAAGGCATCATCATGAAAGGGACCGGAATTACAGGAATGTAGTCCTTCATGTGGTTTGGGAGGATGATGTTCATGATGGCAACCTGCCTGTCCTGGAATTAAAAAACAGGGTTCCTAAATTATTGTTATCGAGATATAGAGACCTGATGACTTCTACAGCTTTTATTCCCTGCGAGAAAAGCCTTTGCGCGGTTAATGAATTAACCTGGAGCAGCTGGAAGGAGAGATTGCTGGCAGAAAGACTAATCAGTAAATCACAATTGGTAAAAAACTGTCTGAAGCAAAATAATTATCACTGGGAAGAAACATGCTGGAGACTGCTGGCGCGGAATTTTGGGATCAGGGTGAATGCCGAGGCGTTTGAATCAATGGCAAAAACGATCCCATTGCGGTTGATCGGCCGGCTAAAGAACGAATTATTTAAGCTGGAGGCATTACTACTGGGTCAGGCAGGTTTACTGGAAGGAAAATTCAGGGATGAATATCCCAATCTATTGCAGAAAGAGCATCAGTACCAGAAAAAAACTTACCAATTGGAAATGGTGTATGATACGCCAGTCTTTCTCCGGATGCGACCGAAAAGTTTCCCAACACTTCGGCTTGCTCAACTGGCAGTTTTACTCCGCAGGTCAAATCATCTTTTCTCCATCATTCGGGAAGAGAATTCCCTGAAAGCGGTGAAAGCGCTTTTTTCAGTTGCAGCCAGTGAATACTGGAACACGCATTACAGGTTTGATGAAGTTTCTTCTTACAGTCAGAAAAAAACAGGAGCCGCATTGGTGGATAGCATCGTAATCAATACCATTGCTCCTCTGTTATTCTTTTATGGTGTGTTCAATGAGGATGCAAATTATAAAGACAGGGCGGTACACTGGTTGCAGGAAATCCTTCCAGAGAATAATTCAATTACCGAAGGCTTCCTGGAACTGGGAATATTCATTGAAAATGCTTTCGATTCACAGGCATTGATTGAACTTAAAACACAATATTGTGATCATAAGAGATGCCTGGAATGTGCCGTTGGAAATTTTCTTTTGCGGGGAACCGGCCAGCTCTAGGCCCAGCTTCCCCAATCCACTTTCACTTCAATGTCCGGATGGATACTTTTCATCACCGGACATGTATCGCCAATATGTTTAAGGATTTCCCTGGTTTTTGGATCAATAGCTTCCAGGGCAGAAGGTATATGAAATGTTAATTCTATTCCGCCTACCCGCCGGGGGTCAGCCTTCATGATCTTCAAAACGGCTACCTTCATATCCGTCAGGTCAAATCCCATTGTGCGGGCCCTGATGCCCATAACGGTGAGCATGCAGGTGCCAAGACTGGTAGCCATCAAGTCCGTAGGCGAGAACCTTTCACCTTTCCCGTTATTATCAACTGGTGCATCCGTTTCGAAACTGGAGCCGCTTTTGAGGTGTGTGCAGGTAGTACGCAGATTGCCGTTATAAACTACTGTGGAGGTCATTTCAATTTTTGCCCTAAATTTACGTTATAGGAGAGTGGAAAAACGGAATTGGGCATAGACATCTTTTAGTCATTTTTTTACGTTTTATCACTGTCATCATTCAAAATATAGATCTGTGAAGAAATCAAGCCTGGTTATAGTTATAATTCTCGTTGCTGTTAGCTCCTTTGCACAAAACAGTCGCGATGAAAAGAGAGAAAAGAAAGAAGCCAAACGCCAGAAGATAAATGAAATGGTTAGGCAGGCGGAAGAAGGTGTTCTGGTATATGAAAAGCAAAACATTTTTGGTATCCAGTTACGCTCCAACGGTTATGGTGCTTTTTATGAAATGGGGAAGATGAAGACCAACCGCAAGACCAATATTTATCGCCTGGATATTACAGAGATCAAGGACCACAAAGAAGAAAAATTATTAGGCGGAGGTTTCCTTTTTGGGAATCCGTTTATATATGGCAAACGAAACTTTTTTTATCCAATTACGCTCGGTTTTGGCCAGCAATATATCCTTGGGCAAAAAGGAAATAAAAATGGCGTAGCTGTTTCTGCTGTATATAATGCAGGTGTATCCATTGGTTTGCTGAGACCTTATTATGTAGATGTACAGGGTACGGGCAATCAGGAAAAATCCATAAAATACTCTCAGGACAGTGTGGCCTTCATAAATGGCCCCTTCCTTGGCGCCAGTGGTTTAGGAAAAGGCTGGAGCGAGATCAAAGTGAAACCGGGAGGATTTGCAAAAGCCGCGATGCGCTTTGATTATGGCCGGTATAATGAATCTGTAAATGGATTGGAGATAGGCATGAGCGTAGAAGCGTATGCAGACAAGATTCCCATCATGCTCTTCCAGAAAGATAAACGTATTTTCTTCCAGGCTTACCTGGCATTGCTGTTTGGCAAACGGAAATGATAATTAATCATTCCTTTCATCAGTTAATTTTTATTGCTTTAAGCAGGTCAGATGGAGCAATGAAAATTGATTCGTAAATTTGCCAAATGGCCGAACTTCCCCTTTCTTCTGATAATGAAGCCCCGGTTCCGCGGATAAAGAAACCTGATTGGCTCAGAGTAAAACTCCCTATTGGCGAAAGCTATAAGCACGTACGTGGACTTGTTGATACGCATAAGCTACATACCATTTGTGAGAGCGGTAACTGTCCCAATATGGGCGAATGCTGGGGTGCTGGCACAGCCACTTTCATGATCCTTGGCAATATATGTACACGCAGTTGCGGGTTCTGTGCAGTGGCAACAGGAAGGCCTACGGAACTGGATTGGGATGAACCTCAGCGTGTAGCTGAAGCCATCCACCTCATGAAGGTGAAGCACGCCGTTATCACCTCGGTAGATCGCGATGAATTGAAAGACGGAGGATCTGCCATCTGGCATAATACCATCAAAGCCGTTAAGTCGCTCAATCCTGATACAACCCTGGAAACCCTGATCCCCGATTTTAAAGGAAAGAAGGAAGATATCCAGCGTGTGATCGATGCTGAGCCTGAAGTTATTTCTCATAATATAGAAACAGTTGAACGCCTGACCCGCCAGGTTCGAATACAGGCAAAGTACTGGCGCAGCATGGAAGTCATCAGAACACTGAAAGAGGGTGGGAGAAGGACCAAGAGCGGCATCATGCTTGGGCTTGGCGAAAAGAAAGAAGAAGTCATACAAACAATAAAAGACCTCCGCGATAATGGTTGTGATGTGATCACCATCGGCCAATACTTGCAACCCACCTCAAGACATTTACCGGTACATCGCTTTGTTCATCCGGATGAATTTGCTGAGTACAGGGAGATCGGCTATGCAGAGGGGCTGGATTATGTAGAGAGCGGCCCACTGGTTCGATCTTCTTATCATTCCGAGCGACATGTATTTCCGGGACTGGGGCGTAAAGAGTGGCAAATGCAGCAACTGAATCCGGTGTCTCTCTGACCGGCTAATCTATTTTCCCTAATACATTCGGTACTTCCTTACAGGGCATAACTGGAACCTCCAGAAGGTCCGTCATCCAGCTGGAGAATACAGATGAAGTCCAGGCAAGATTGCTTTGAAACAGGCAGCATTTGAAGATATATGGTAATATTACGGTGCCTAGGTAGATCAGGATCAATTAATTCGGGCACAAATTTAAGTGGAAACACTAAATTATTGGGCGCCTGCACTTTGGCACAATTTTATCTGTAAATTGATAAAAATTCACAATCCATGAAACGGCTCTATCCAGCATTGCTTGTCTTAGCTTCATTAGTAACAGCAGCGGTCTTCACGACTGTTTTTTCAGTTACTCTTGCCTCTTATGCAAAAGATGGTAAGACCATTCCAACTGAACAGTTAAGTAGCACTTCGCATACTACTGCAAAAAGATAAGACTGATTATTTTGTTTCCCAGACCAGCGCGCTTGCTCCAAGTATAGCGGCATCTGACTCGCGTAAGTGACTGATAAGGATCTTCACTTTATTCTGGAACACCTGGATAAGATTTGCTTCCATATGTTCTCTTGTAGGCTTCAGGATGAGATCTCCGGCCTTTGTTAATCCTCCAAATAATACAATAGCTTCAGGACTTGAAAACATTACTGCATTCGCCAATGCCAGTCCTAATATTCTGCCGGTGTATTCATAAACATGACGAGCCAGTTCGTCACCATTAATAGCAGCTTCATAAACTTTTTTTGAATCCAGTTCATCTTTTGGAATGGTACGCAACTCACTTTTTTCATCAGTGCCTTCCAGTAATTCCAGTGCAGTATAGCGTACGCCTGTTGCGGATGCATAGCTTTCCAGTGAACCTTTCTTACCAGTGCCGGGATGCATTCTTCCGTCAGGTATAATAATGGTATGACCCAATTCCCCTGCAAACCCGTCATGACCATAGATCAATTTACCATTGGCCACAATGCCGCTACCAACACCAGTGCCCAGGGTGATCATGATAAAATCTTTCATACCCTTTGCAGCGCCATACATCATTTCTCCGATGGCAGCCGCATTTGCATCATTTGTGAGGGTAACAGGAAGCCTGAATTTGCTTTCCATCAGTTTGGACATGGGGATCACGCCTTTCCAGGGAAGATTAGGGGCGTATTCAATGGTGCCCGTATAATAATTGCCATTAGGAGCGCCAACGCCGATTCCTTTCATGCGACCAACCCCTCCTGCTTTTTCAATTAGCACGGATACGGCACTATACAGCTCATCTATAAACGTGGAAACTTCTGCGTGTTTTTTAGTAGATATCTCACCTGAAAAAAGGACATTGCCATCTCTGTCTACTACTCCAAATTTGGTTCCTGTTCCTCCGATATCAATTCCAATTGCCAGTGCCGGTACTGCTGATTTTGCCATTATAATGCTTTTAGAGCTTGTCGCGTAATAAGAAGCGAAAGTACTAAGTTAACAGCAAACTATTAATGACTCGCACCTTCAATTTCGGCATCGTAATCGATACCCTGCTTTTTCAAAATTCCTTTTACTGCAACTGCAAATATTGCCAGGTATGCGAAACAGATTACGGCTACTATATAAGAGAAATGTATTCCAACAAGGTCCGCCAGTTTTCCCTGGATAGGAGGCAGAATACCTCCGCCAAGGATCATGGTTATGAGAAAAGCAGATCCTTGTGAAGTATATTTTCCCAGCCCTGCAACTGAAAGACTGAATATGGAAGGCCACATAATTGAACACATCAATCCACCACTTAAGAAAGCATATATTGCAATTTTACCTGTTGTCAAAAGACCGATGACCATGGCAACTACTCCAAGCAAACTGAAAATGAGCAAGGTTCTGGCTGGTTTATGATTACTGATGAAAAAGGCAACAATCTGAATTAATACGCAGACAATATAATAATAGAGAGGAGTCATGTCATACCCTGCCAAAGAATTAATAATGATCAGGATTGTAAAGGCTACTAAAGGAACTATAAATTGTAATAGCTGTTTTGTATTTCTTGACAGATTGAATGCGTTGATTGCACCTGTCCATCTTCCAATCATAAGGCTTCCCCAATACATGCCAATATAGGGAGTAGCTTCGGATGCTGCATGAGAACCAAATGCAGGTTGCCGAAGTAACTCACCAAGGTTACTTCCTATTGCAACCTCTACTCCAACATAAACGAAAATACCCAGCATACCGAGTATCAATTGAGGATATTGCATGGCTCCCCAACCTGCCGGTTTTCTTTTTGCGCTGGAAAGGGAAATCAGCAATCCCAGAACTACAACCGCCAGGGCGCCCAACAGCCAATAAAGTCTATAAGCTTCCATCGCGTGTTTTTCAGATACTGAAGCATTGGTGAGATCAGTCTTATAACTGTTGAAAACAGGAATGAACAATGCGATCAACAATACTGTCATGATCAAAAAAGTATTCAACGCCTTGTTAGCTTTTTCGGTTTTTTCCAGTAAAATGCCAGAAGGGACTTTTTTGGAAAAATAGAAAAGTGCAGCCGCTCCTAAAAAAAGTCCTCCTACACATGTATATAAAATGATAACTTTTGAAAGACTCAATGCAGCAATTTTTTCATCAGTTATGGCGGCTGTGCTTCCAAACAAGGCAAGCGCTACTACCAATGGTCCAATAGAGGTGCCAAAGGAATTAACACCACCGCCAAGGTTTACACGACTGGTTCCTGTGGCAGGGTCTCCGAGTGTGATGGCAAAAGGTTGGGCAGCGGTTTGCTGTAGGGAAAAGCCAAGGGCTACAATAAATAACCCGATCAGCATACCCGCAAAATTGTTGGCATTCACGGCAAAGATCATGGCGGCAGCACCAAAGGCTGAGAATAAGAGACCGTAAACAATGCTTCTCTTATACCCCCATTTTCCCACAAGGTCCTTACCTCCAAAAGCACCATAAGCAAATAATATAAGGGCGCCCACATAGTATGCAGTATAAAATGCAAAATCAATCAACTGGCTTTGAAACTGGTCCAAATGAAAATAATGCTTGCAGAAGGGAATGAAAACACTGTTACCAGCAGCAATAAATCCCCAGAAAAAGAAAACAGTCACCAGCGTTCCAAGAGCCCCATAATTGGTCGGTTGTTTTGAAGGTTGAACCATAGCAATCAATAAATTTATTAATGCCTCAAAGTAAACAGAAAAAGCTTAGTGAAAAATTTTAATTATTCCCGCTGCCCAATGAAAAAAACAACTTAATTTCAATTGATTTCTCAGCTCAATCAAATTAAATGGAGATTGTTCACGTAGCAGCAGAATGCTATCCAGTTGCAAAGGCCGGCGGGTTGGGTGATGTTGTCGGCTCTTTACCAAAATACCAGACAGAGTTAGGGCATGCAGTAAAAGTGATCATGCCCATGTACCGCACCAAATTCCTTTACGAAAATAATTGGGAACTTGTTCACGAGGGTGGGCAGTATCTCGGTTCCCACTGGTTTCATTACAGTGTGATCAGGGAAAAGACCAATAAACTGGGATTTGATCTTTACCTTCTCGATATTAATGGCCTGCTTGATCGTGAAAAAATTTATGGTTATGATGATGACACGGAACGTTTCATCGCATTCCAGGTTGCAGTATGTGACTGGTTAAGCAAATGGCAACATAAACCTTCCGTTATCCATTGCCATGATCATCACACAGGTCTGATCCCATTTATGGTGAAGCATAGTTATGCATTCCGCGACCGGCTTGCAGATGTTCCAACTGTATTTACGGTTCATAATGGACAATACCAGGGATGGATAGGCTGGGACCGCTATTATTTTATACCCCAGTATGATGGATGGAACTGGGGACTGCTTGATTGGAACAATACTATTAATCCCATGGCATCTGCAGTGAAATGCGCATGGAAAGTGACAACGGTGAGCCATAGCTACCTGGATGAGTTGCGCTATTCTGCCAATGGCCTTGAAAACCTGTTTGAATACGAAAAAGGAAAAAGCGCCGGGATCCTGAATGGCATCGATACACAGGTATGGGACCCGCTCACGGATAATTATCTTATCAAGAATTATGATAAGGAAGTTGTGGATAAGGGCAAATGGAAAAACAAGAAAGAAATATGCGGTCAGTTTGGCCTGGATCCTGATAAACCACTTATATCCTTTATTGGCCGGCTTGTAGGTGAAAAAGCAGCCGACCTACTTCCTGATGCAATAAGCCAATC
>Ga0136846_1227564_pt1 | contig 13530 bp, 12 predicted proteins | sample HopSoiMetagenom2_FD_96841 | JGI IMG/M metagenome (GOLD analysis project Ga0136846, IMG submission 96841) | Grasslands soil microbial communities from Hopland, California, USA - 2 Assembly 2016 (version 4) | ecosystem: Environmental > Terrestrial > Soil > Grasslands | place: USA: Hopland... | reverse complement strand
TGTGCGGCCTGCTACTCGTCCCGTCCGCCCTCCTCGCCGCCGCCACCAAGCAGACAGTCGTTAGGGTCTAGCGCTGTGAGCATCGCGGACGGTGGGATCCCCAGTCCCAACATCTGGCACCACCCCAAGGTGTACGAGCTCGAGAACCAGGCGGTGGACCCCAACGGCGTGATCGAGCCGGCGATGCGGACGATCCGGGACTGGAGCGGGGCGACCGTGCTCGACATCGGGTGCGGGACCGGATTCCACCTACCGACGTTCGCGGCGACCGCGGCGCGGGTGATCGGGGTCGAACCGCACGGTGGCCTGGCGGAGGCGGCTCGACGGCGTACGCGCGGACTGACCAACGTCGAGGTGCGACAGGGTACGGCGCAGCGGCTGCCGGTACCGGACTCGTCGATCGATGTGATGCACGCGCGATGGGCCTACTTCTTCGGGCCGGGCTGCGAACCCGGACTGGCCGAGCTGGACCGGGTGATGCGACGTGGCGGGACCGCGTTCGTGATCGACAACGACGGGAGTCGATCGACCTTCGGTCGGTGGTTCAGTACGGCGTACCCGATGATCAAGGCGCCCGTGGTCGAGAAGTTCTGGACCGACCGGGGCTGGCACCGCACGCCGTTGGACATGGGTTGGCGGTTCGAGTCGCGGACGGACTTCGAGGCCGTTGTCCGGATCGAGTTCACGCCGAAGGACGCGGACCGGATCATCAACGAGCACTCCGGCGCAGAGGTCGACTATGCGATCAATCTCTGGAGCAAGACCTTCTGACGACACTCGGTCCTGCCTGCGGAGGGACCTCCGCGCCTCATAGGGTTGACGCACCCACTCGACGACGGCGCTTTCTGGGGAGGCACCTGCAAGGGATGGACGGTCTGCTGCTCGAACGCGTACCGGGACTGCCCGGGCGAGTCCGGATCGACGTGGGTGAGCAGCGAGCGGTCGTCGTACCCCGAGCCGCCGACCGTCGCCGGCTGGCCGACGTGGTGACCGGAGCGGAAGGTCCACCGGCCGGTGCGCTTGCCCTGGCCGCCGGACCGGTCCGGCTGGTGCCCGCCGAAGGCGGACTGCTTCCGCACCTGACTGTGCTGGACAACATCGTCCACGGTCACCGGGCCGCGCACCCGATCACCAAACAGGCAGCGCGCGAGCAGAGCCTGGTCAAGGCGATGGGCTGCGGTCTGGAGGACGTGCTGGATCGCTACCCGCACGAGATCACGCCGGGCCGTCGTCGCCTGGCCGGTGTGGCCCGTGCACTCGGTGCCTACCCGCGCGTGATCGTGCTGGAGGATGCGAACGGTCTGCCCACCTGGGGATCCTTGCTGTCCCTGAGACCGAACCCGGACCTAGCTTCGGCCGCACTGCTGCTCGTCACGACCAGTGCCGCACGTACGACGGGATTCGTCCATGCGGAGTAGTCGTCGAGCGTTCCTGGGAGCCGCAGCCACGCTGGTCGTCGCCGGTTGCTCGAGTGACGTGCTCGGACTGCGCCGCAGCGTACGGATAGCCGTCAGCTGGAGCGGCCAGGAGCTGCGCGCGTTCCACAAGGTCCTGGATGGTCTGGGCCCACTGGACTATCCCGTCGAGGTCGTACCGCTCGGCGATGACATCTCCACCGCCTTCGGCGCACGGTCCACCCGGCGGCCGGACATCGTCATGCTGCCGCAACCGGGGCTGGTCCCCCGACATCTCCGGGACCTCGAGCCCATGCCCGACGACCTCGCTCCACTCGGCCGCGCACGGCTGTGGAAGGACCTGCTCGTGCACCAGAGCACGACGTACGGCGTGCCGTTCAAAACGGCGCACAAGTCGGCCGTCTGGTACCGGCCGTCGGTGTTCGCGCAAGTCGGCGTACAACCGCCGCGACTGTGGTCCGAATGGCTGACGCTCAACCAGACGCTGACGCAGGCAGGGATCGCACCGCTGTCGCTGGCAGCCGGCGACGGCTGGGTACTCACGGACTTCCTGGAGAACGTTCTGCTCGGCATTGCCCCCGCTGTGTACGAGAACCTTGCGACGGCGACTGATCCACGGCCGTCACGCCAGCCGCAGTTCGCCGAGGCCTTGCGGTTGGTGGGGACGATGTGGTCGGCACCAGACGCGCTGGCAGGTGGCATGGAGCGTTCACTGGTTCAGCAGTTCCCTGATGCGTTGGTGGAGGTGTTCGGCCATCGCAGAGCTGCCATGGTGCTCGCGTCCGACTTCGCCGAGCCAGTTGTACGGTCCTTCGCCGCGGATCCGAGCGACATCGAGCTGTTCACGTTCCCACCGATGACACCGGGTGCCGCAGCACCTGTAGTGGTCGGCGGCGACGTCATGGTGCTGCCGAAGCCGACCACGGACGACGCCCGCGATCTGGTCCGCCGATTGGCCGCACCGAACGCTGCAGACCCATGGATCCGCGAAGGCGGGTTCCTGGTCGACGGACGCGTGGCCGGCTACTCCTCCGAGCTCACCCGGCTCGCCGAACAGTTGGCCAAACCAGGTGAGCAGTTGCAGTTCGACCTGTCCGACCGGCTTGGTCGGCTCGGTGACATCAACGGGCTCTGGCGGGTGCTGACCGACTTCCTGATCAAGGTCGGTGGCCGCGGTGCTGCCGTCGTACCCGAGGCCGTGGACGCGGCGGTGCGGGAACTGCGGAAGGTGGAGGGCTGATGGGCTTGCAGACCAACGGCCTGACCCTCGAGGTCGTCGGCCGGGAGGTGAGTGGGCGACCAGTACCCGGCAAACCACGCCGGCCCGCCGGTCCGTACCTGCTGGCCCTGCCCGCGTTGCTCCTGAGCTCGCTACTGATCGTCCCGATCTGCGTGACTGTCGTCGCGGCATTCCGCACGCCGGGCGGTTTCGGTATCGGCAACTTCGCGGTGATGCGGGACCCGGGCGCTCTGCATGCCGTGGGCAACAGTCTGCTCTGGGTTCTGGTCGCCTTCGCGATCGTGGCGGTCGGGTTCTTCCTTGCACTGTTCAGTTACCGGCTGCCGGCGGTGACGTCGCTGCTGCAGCCGGCGCTGGTGATTCCGTTCGCCGTATCGATACTGGTCTCGGGTGCGACGTTCCGGCTGATCTTCGATCCCACACCGGAACGTGGGACGGTGACCGCGGTCTGGACCCGGTTGTTCGGCTCGAGCCCGGTGTGGCTGGGTCCTGGTCTGTTCTGGCTGGTGCTGGTGTCCGCGTTCGGCTGGACCTGGCTCGGGTACGTCGTGTCGCTCTTCCGCGCCGGTCTGGATGCGATCCCGGACGACGTGACCCGGACGATCACCGCCGAGGGTGTGAAGGGCTGGCGACGGCTGCGGGCGTTGGAGATCCCGCTGCTGCGACCAATCACCGGTGTGGTGACGCTGACCGTGGTGATCGCCGCGGTCCGGGTCTTCGACCTGGTGCTGATCGTCGTACCCGGTTCCATGCAGAGCTCGGCGGATGTGCTCGGTCTGAACTGGTGGCGCACGACGACGAGTGGCGACAACCCCGGACGTACGGCGGCGCTCGGTGTGGTGCTGTTCGCGATCGTCGCCGCAGCCGGCGTGATAGGCGTTCGCGGCCTGCGACGGCGCCGGTGGGCGATGCCAGTGACCGTCGTACCGCCGGATCCTTCGCTGGGCAGGCCGAAGCCGAGTAAACGCGTACGACGGACCGGATGGGTTGTCGGCTTCGCGGTCAGCCTGGTGTGGATCTTTCCGGCGGTGGTACTGGTTGCTACCGCACTGCATTCGCCGCGGGAGGCCGGTCTGCACGGCTGGTGGTCGCTCTCCGGTCTCGGCTTCTCGTCCTTTACCGCTGCGGCGAACGTCGGACTGTTTCGCGCTTTGCTGTCGACCGTTCTGATTGCCGGTGCCGCAACCCTTGTTTTGCTGGTGATTGCGGTCCCGACCGCCTATCTGGTGGCCTGGGGCGGTTTGCCGCAGTGGTTGGGCCGAGTAGTCACGTCAGCGTTCGTTGTCCTCGCTGTGACTCCGGTGCAGATGTACGCCGCTCCGCTGCGCGACGCCATTGGTGCAACAGGATTAGCGGGGTCGCGGATCGCTCTGGCCCTCGTCCACGCGGCAGCCGGGTTGCCGTTCGCTGTGCTGTTACTGCGGTCCGCCTTTGCTTCTGCGCCACCGGCATTGGTGTCAGAGGCTTTGCAGGGGCCGGCGCGGCAGAGCGCCGTACTCGCGACTGTGCAGCGAACGTACCGGCCCGCGCTGGTGGCAGTCGCGGTGCTGGAGTTCGCACTGGTGTGGAACGACTTCATCGTCGGCTTCCTGATCAGTGGACCGGGTACGACGCCGTTGTCGCTGGTGTTGTGGGGTGAGGCGCGACAGTTCTCGGCAGCGAGTGGGACTGTCGCTGCAGCCGCGGTGGTCGCGTCGATCGTTCCTGCTGTGCTGTTGCTGTCGTTCTGGCAAACCGTGGTGCGTGGACTGACCGCTGGAAGCCGACCGTGAACGACGAAGAACGCCCTCCGGACAAGCCGCACTCGGACTCGCGACGCGGTCTGTTCTTCGCGATCAGCGCGCTGGGATCCGGTCTGTTGTCCGGTCTGGCCAGTGAGCGGCTGTCGCAGAGCCTCGACAGCGGCGGCTGGGTGCGCTGGGCCGGCATCGGGCTGACGGTCTTCCTCGGGCTGTTCGCAGCGGTCTACAACGCGCCGACGGCGCTGCAGTGGTTCCGACGCTGGAGACGCGGCGTGGTCTCGCCGACCGGCGCAGAGGAACTCCACACCGCAGCAGAAGAAGCCGAGCAATGGATGACGGTGCTCGGCTCAGAAGCCGGCGGCATCGCAGCGGCGGAGTGGTACTCGCTGAACGAGGACCGGTTGCGTGAACTTCTCCTGACGGAGAAGGCCCGCGACGACACCGTCGACGACTTCGCCCGCATCTGCGACGCCCTGGAGGCCTGGTACGTACGACGTGCCGACCCCGGCGCAATGCTGCAGTTGAGTGAACTCCTGAGCGCTGCGGCGGAAGCGTGCAACCGACGCGACCTCTCCGAGCTCGGTGCGGCCCGGGCGGCAACGGCGTACCGGATGATGGGTGACCTGGACGCGGCCAGCACCCGGCTCGGCGTCTCGGACAACTTGGCGACACATAGTCGTACGGCGGCCGCGCTGACGACTCGCCGCCAGGTCGAACGAGCCTTGCTCCATCTGGCCCGAGCAGAACGTGCACCGGCCGGCAACGACCGGGACGAGGCCGTGCTGAACGCTCGGGACCGGCTGGACGACGCGCGGCTCAGTCGACCCGGTCCAGACCTCGCGGCCGAGGTAGCGATCTACATCAACCTGGCGGTCGTGCACCTGTATCAGCAAGACGCTGAAGGCGCGCTGGACCAGCTACGACCGGCTGTCGCTCGAGCAACCGCGGCTGGCGACCTCAGCGGTCAGGCACACGCGCTGGAGCTCACCGGCGTAGCAGCGTGGATGCAACGCAGTCCGCACGAGGCTAGGCGCTGGTGGGAGCACGCAGCCCACCTGTACGCCGAGATCGACGAACGCGAAGGCCGCGCCCGCTGCCTCCAGCACCTTGGATCCGCCGACGTCGCCGCCGGCCGCTTGGCGTCCGCGCGCGAGCTCCTGGAGCAGAGCGAGCTGCTGCGAACGTCGGAGAGCGAGCTCCTCACGAAGTATCTGGACGCCGCGCGGCAGGCCGTGGACCCACCGGTCGTCATCGAAGAGCCACCGCGCCGGACGGCGACCGACTGGTTGAAGCGGCTCGTCAAGCGGTGAAGCGATTTGTCGGCGGGCTCACCTAGGTTGTTCTCATGGCGAAGGCGGCGGCACAGACCAAGGCGAAGTCGGCGTACGCGTGCTCGGAGTGCGGCTGGACTTCCGCGCGGTGGATCGGGCGCTGCGGTGAGTGCCAGGCCTGGGGGACGGTCGCCGAGATCGGTGTGCCGAAGGCCGCGCGGATCACCGCCGGGCCGGTGTCGTCGCCGGCGATGCCGATCGCCAAGGTGTCCGCGATCGAGGCCGAGTCGCGACCGACCGGGATCGCAGAGCTCGACCGGGTGCTCGGCGGTGGCGTCGTCCCCGGGGCAGTGATCCTGCTCGCCGGTGAGCCTGGGGTCGGCAAGTCCACGCTGCTGCTGGAGGTTGCGGCACAGTCCGCGCGCGGCGGTCAGCGCACTCTGTATGTGTCCGGCGAGGAGTCGGCCGCGCAGGTGCGGCTGCGAGCCGGCCGGACGGACGCGCTGGTCGACGAGCTGTACCTTGCGGCGGAGACCGATCTGTCGGCCGTCGTCGGGCAGGTCGATGCGGTCGAGCCGTCCTTCCTGGTGATCGACTCGGTGCAGACAATGGCGCATCCGGAGGTCGACGGCGCGCCGGGTGGAGTGACGCAGGTCCGCGAGGTCACCGGCGCGCTCGTGCGGCTCGCGAAGGAGCGGCACATCGCGGTCGTGCTGGTTGGTCACGTGACCAAGGACGGCGCGATCGCCGGCCCGCGCATGCTCGAGCACCTGGTCGACGTCGTGCTCGCGTTCGACGGTGACCGGCACTCCGGCTTCCGGATGGTGCGGGCGACCAAGAACCGGTTCGGGCCGTCCGACGAGGTCGGCTGCTTCGACATGGTCGACACCGGAATCGTCGAGGTCTCCGACCCGACCGGGCTGTTCGTCTCCGAGCATGCCGAACCGGTCGCCGGGACGTGCGTCACGGTGATGATGGAGGGCCGTCGGCCGTTGCTCGCCGAAGTGCAGGCGCTCGTCGGTCCGTCCGCCGCGCCACAGCCGCGCCGGACCACGTCGGGCCTGGAGTCGTCGCGCGTCGCGATGGTGCTCGCCGTACTCGGAAACCGCGCCGGGCTGAAGCTGACCGACCAGGAGGTGTACGTCGCCACGGTCGGCGGGGTGAAGATCACCGAACCGGTCGCGGACCTGTCGGTCGCCATCGCGGTCGCGTCCTCGGTGATGGACAAGCCGATCCACCCCGGGCTGATCGCGATCGGTGAGGTCGGTCTGGCCGGCGAGGTGCGCCGGGTCGGCGGCCTGGAGAAGCGGCTGGCCGAGGCCGCCCGTCTCGGGTTCACCAAGGCCATCATCCCGGCCGACGTCCCGAACCGGAGCAAGGACCTCAAGCCGATGGACATCCAGAAGAAGTACGGCCTGCGGACCTTCGCGGCACCGGACCTGCCGTCCGCATTGATGGCGGCCGGCCTGGCCTGAGACGTGTGTTCCGGACCACACCGGTGGCTGCGGGTGAGATGGGGATCAACGGCGCCTGGGCCGGGAACGTACTCTTGGGGGCGCCCCCCAGCCGGGTTCGACGCTGAACCCCGGCCCCGCCCGGACTCCCCGCCGGATGACCGCAGGAGCACCTGATGACCGGATCCAGAGTTGTCGCCCTCGGCCACTACCAGCCGGAACGGGTGCTCACCAACGCCGAGCTCGCCACCATGGTCGAGACCAACGACGAGTGGATCCAGAGCCGGGTCGGCATCCGGGAGCGCCGGATCGCGGCGCCCGACGAGCAGGTCGACGAAATGGCCTGGCGGGCCGCCGCCAAGGCAGTCGCGAACGCGGGCATCGACTCCGCCGAGATCGACTACGTCGTGGTCGCGACCTGTACCGCGGTCGACCGGTCGCCGAACATGGCCGCCCGCGTCGCGAGCCGCCTCGGCCTCGGCAACCCGGCCGCCATCGACCTGAACACCGCGTGCTCGGGCTTCACCTACGGGCTGGCGACAGCGGACCAGGCGATTCGCGCCGGCGCCGCGACCAAGGCGCTGGTGATCGGAGTGGAGAAGCTCAGCGACTGGACGGACTGGACCGACCGCACCACCTGCGTGCTGATCGGCGACGGCGCCGGCGCCGCGGTCGTGGTGGCCAGCGACGAGCCCGACGTGGGCCCGGTGGTCTGGGGGTCGGTCCCAGAGATGTCCGACGCGGTCCGGATCGAAGGCCGCGAGGGCCCGTTCCAGCAGGAGGGCCTGAGCGTCTTCCGCTGGGCCACCACAAAGCTGCCGGAGATCGCCCAGCAGGTATGCGAGAAGGCCGGGCTGAAGCCCGAGGACCTCGGCGGCGTGGTCCTGCACCAGGCGAACCTGCGGATCATCGAACCGCTCGCGAAGCGTCTCGGCGCGGTCAACGCGGTGGTCGCGCGGGACGTGGTCGAGTCCGGCAACACCTCGGCCGCGAGTATCCCGATCGCGCTGTCGAAGCTGGTCGAGAAGCGCGAGATCCCGAGCGGCGCGCCGGTCCTGCTTTTCGGATTCGGCGGCGGCCTGACGTACGCCGGTCAGGTCATCCGCTGCCCCTGACGCGACAGGCGTCGTACCCGCACAACTGCGATCCACGCGAAACCTGGCAGTGCACGGAACGGATGCACGGGCTGCTGCACGCGCACGTGCAAGAGCAGGTCGGAGCACGGCCTACGGGTGAGGTGAGTCGGCGGATATCCGCACCTACTGGTCGCCGTGAACGCATAGACTCAGGTTCCGTGGCACCGAACTCGGACAAGAACAGCACCGGCGCCCGGCTGCGCGCGACCCTTGCGGCGGTGGCACCCGGCACCGAACTGCGCGAAGGCCTGGAGCGGATCCTGCGCGGGCGGACCGGCGCACTGATCGTGCTCGGCCACGACAAGGCGGTCGACGCGATCTCGACCGGCGGCTTCGAGATCGACGTCGAGTTCACCGCGACCGGATTGCGCGAGCTGAGCAAGATGGACGGCGCGATCGTCCTCGATCGCGACGCCACCCGGCTGATCCGCGCGGCCGTGCACCTGATGCCGGACCCGTCGATCGCGACCCAGGAGACCGGCACCCGGCACCGGACCGCCGACCGGGTCGCGCTGCAGACCGGCTTCCCGGTGATCTCGGTGTCTCAGTCGATGCACATCATCGCGCTGTACGTCGACGACCAGCGCTACGTGCTGGAGGACTCGGGTGCGATCCTGTCCCGCGCCAACCAGGCGCTGGCCACCCTCGAGCGGTACAAACTGCGCCTCGACGAGGTGTCCGGCACGCTGTCCGCGCTCGAGATCGAGGACCTGGTCACGGTCCGGGACGTGGCCGCGGTGGCGCAACGGCTGGAGATGGTCCGCCGGATCGCCACCGAGATCGACGGGTACGTCGTCGAGCTCGGCACCGACGGCCGGCTGCTGACCCTGCAGCTGAACGAGCTCGTGGCCGGAGTCGCCGGGGAACGTGAACTGGTCGTCCGGGACTATCTCCCGCCGGCCACCGGTCGCCGGGCCAAGACCGCGGACGACGTACTGATCGAGCTGGACGCGGTCAGTCCGTCCGATCTGCTCGACATCGGCCAGGTCGCGCGGGCCCTGCAGCTCGGCGGCGCCGAGCAGCTCGACGCCGCGGTCACCCCGCGCGGGTACCGGCTGCTGGCCAAGGTGCCGCGACTCCCGGGTGCCGTCATCGACCGCCTGATCGAGCACTTCGGCCACCTCCAGAAGTTGCTCGCGGCAAGCATCGACGACCTGCAGACGGTCGAGGGCGTCGGCGAGAACCGCGCCCGCACAGTCCGCGAGGGTCTGTCCCGGCTGGCCGAGTCGAGCATCCTGGAACGCTACGTCTGACCACCGAGCGTCACTTACTGCCTCCGGATCGCGAAGCTCCGAAGGCATCTTGCGGGTCAGGGCTACGAGGCGTAATACTCCACATGGAACATTTGGTGCGGAACAATCCGAGTGGAGGAAGATGGCAGACCTGACCCCACTGGCGATCTCCGTGCTGGCGCTCCTCGAGGAGCGCCCGATGCATGCCTATGAGATGTACCAACTGCTGGTCAGCCGCCGGAACGACCGGATCGTGAAGGTCCGCCCCGGCTCGCTGTACCACACTGTCGAACGGCTGGCCGGACAGCAGTACGTCCGCGCCACCGGCACCGAACGCGCGGGCAACCGCCCCGAGCGCACGACGTACGAGATCACTCCGGCCGGCCGCGCCGCGCTGGTCCAGCGGGTCGAGACCGGGCTGGAGAAGTTTGTCTACGAATACCCGACCTTCCCGGTGGTACTGAGCGAGGCGCACAACCTCGACGCGGACGACGCGGTGCTGCGGCTCCGACGCCGGGTCGAGCAGCTGGAGGCCTGGCTCGCCGAGGTCGACGAGACGCTGGGCCGAGCTCGGGCCGTCGACGTACCCGAGGCGTTCCTGATCGGCGGCTACTACGTCCGGCACCAGGTCGCCGCGGAACGCGACTGGCTGACCACCACCATCGAACGCATCGAGAGCAAGGACTTGGAATGGCAACCTCGCGAGAAACAGTGAGGCCGGAGGTTCGGCCGTGGCCGGCGCTGTGGGCGCTGGTGCTCGGGTTCTTCATGATCCTGGTCGACTCGACCATCGTGTCGGTGGCGACGCCGGCAATCCTCGAGGACCTCGGGTCGGACGTCGGCACGGTGGTGTGGGTGACGAGCGCGTACCTGCTCGCGTACGCCGTACCGCTGCTGATCACCGGCCGGCTCGGCGACCGGATCGGCCCGAAGAAGGTCTACCTGACCGGTCTGACGCTGTTCACGCTGGCGTCGGTCTGGTGCGGACTCACCGGCACGATCGAGATGCTGATCGTCGCCCGGGTGTTCCAGGGGCTCGGCGCCTCGATGATGACGCCGCAGACGATGGCGGTGATCACCCGGATCTTCCCGCGCGACCAGCGCGGACGGGCGATGGGCCTGTGGGGCGCGACCGCCGGCGTGGCGACGCTGGTCGGCCCGATCCTCGGCGGCGTGCTGGTCGACGGACTGGGCTGGCAGTGGATCTTCTTCATCAATGCACCGGTCGGTGTGGTCGGGTGGGTCCTGGCCCTGCGGCTGGTGCCCAACCTGCCGACGAGCAAGCACAAGTTCGACCTGATCGGTGTCGCGCTCAGTGCCATCGGACTGTTCCTGCTGGTGTTCGGGATCCAGGAGGGCCAGAAGTACGACTGGGGTCAGATCAAGGGACCGATCTCGGTGTGGTCGCTGATCATCTCCGGACTGGTGGTACTGGCCGGCTTCGTGCTCTGGCAGTCGGTGAACAAGGGCGAGCCACTGGTGCCGCTGGGGTTGTTCAAGGACCGGAACTTCTCGCTGGCCAACGTCGCGATCACCACGGTGGCTTTCGGCATCACCGCGATGGCCTTCCCACTGATGTTGTGGGCCCAGGCGGTTCGCGGACTGTCGCCGACGAAGTCCGCACTGCTGCTGGTGCCGATGGCGGTGATCTCCGGTGCGCTGGCGCCGTTCGTCGGCCGGTTGGTCGATCGGACACCGCCACGGTTCATCGCCGGGTTCGGGCTGCTGTGCTGTTCGGTGTCGCTGTTCTGGATGAGCCAGGTGATCGAGCCCGACGTCGCGATCTGGGAACTGCTGCTGCCGATCGCCTTGCTCGGGGTCGCGAACGGGTTCATGTGGGCGCCGATCGGTTCGACGGCGACCCGGAACCTGCCGCTGCACCAGGCCGGTGCGGGCGCGGGTGTCTACAACACGACGCGGCAGGTCGGTGCGGTGCTGGGCAGTGCGAGCATCGCCGTCCTCATGGAGGCCCTGCTGGCACACAACCTGCCCGCGGCGCCGGGCGGGGCCGCGTCGACCGGCGAGGGTTTCACCGGCGGCAAACTGCCGGCGATCGTGCGACAGGGATTCAGCGACTCGATGGCGCAGTCGCTGATCCTGCCGGCTCTGGTGCTGCTGATCGGGCTGGTCGCGGCATTGTTCTTCGAGCGGCCGTCGCACATGAAGCAGCAGCCGTCGGACGTGACCGAGACGGTCGCCGGCTGACGGTCAGACGACCAGGAACGCCTGCTGGGCGGACGGGCGGTCGTCGTAGACGGCCTTGACGATATACGTTCCGGGCTTGGCCACCGGTTGTCCGGGGAGGCAGCCAGGCCCGGAGCGATGTCCGTTCCATGGCACAGTGATCGCCGCCTGCTTGCCCTTGGCAAGAAGGAGGGTCGAGCCCGGGATCGCCTTGCCACAATGGGTTGTGGTCCAGATCAGGTCGGTGCCGGACATGACAGTCACGGTCAGCTTGTCGGCGTTGACGGTGGCTTTGCACCCGTCGCCGACCGGCTCGAGCTGGACGACGAAGTTCAGCACTGATCCCGAGACGATCTTCCGGTTGGCCGGCAGCGCCGAGATCCTGAGGTCGGACCCGCTGCACTTCTGGTCCGCCGGCGGAGTGGTCCTGGCCGGTGTTTCTGTGTCGGTCGTTTCTGTGGTCGTCGTCTCGGTGACCGGTGACGTCGTGTCCGGTGTGACAGTCGGTGTGGTGGTCGGCGCGAGCTGAGCTCCGGACGGGTTCGGTTGCGGATCCGTCGCGGCGGCGTTCCTCGCGTCGCCGCCCCCGGCGAACAGCCGGGAGATCAGCAGGACGAGCAGCACTACGACCGCAAGCACCAGTCCTCGGCGGAACCAGTACACGCTGGCGGGCAGATGCCCGACCGGACGGAGCAGGCTGCTCATGAAGCGCACTCTAATATCGGCTCTGTGCTCGACCAGTCAGGCTCGCCGCTCTCGCCTGTGCCCGTGGGAGGCCTCATGACCGCGGCCGCCGCCCTCCACGACCCGGTCCTCGCGTGGTACGACGCCAACGCGCGGGTGCTGCCGTGGCGGGAGCCGGATGCCGGGGCATGGGCGGTGATGGTCAGCGAGTTCATGTTGCAGCAGACACCGGTCAACCGGGTACTGCCGGCGTACCGGGCGTGGCTGCAGCGGTGGCCGAAGCCGGTGGACCTGGCCGCAGAGGCGCCAGGCGAGGCTGTGCGGGCTTGGGACCGGCTCGGGTACCCCAGACGTGCCCTGCGGCTGCACGCGGCCGCTCAGGCGATTGTGGAGCGTCACGGCGGCGAAGTGCCGGACGACCACGCCGCACTGCTCGCGCTGCCCGGTGTAGGGACGTACACGGCCGCCGCGATCGCATCGTTCGCCTTCGGTCAGCGGCACGCTGTGGTCGACACCAACGTCCGCCGGGTGTTCGCCAGGGCGCTGACCGGTGTCGCGCAGCCCAGCATCTCGCCCACCGTCGCCGACCAGCGGCTTGCCGTGAGCGCGCTGCCTTCCGATGAGCCGACGGCCGCACGCTGGGCGGTGGCTTCGATGGAGCTTGGCGCCTTGATCTGCACCGCGCGTACGCCGCGCTGCGCCGACTGCCCGATCCGCTCCCGATGTGCCTGGGTCCTGGCCGGAAGCCCGCCGTACGACGGCCCGCCGCGCCGCGGCCAGACCTACGAGGGCACCGACCGCCAAGTCCGGGGCCGGCTGCTATCGGTCCTGCGAGCCGCGTCGGGCCCGGTGCCCAAGTCGCAGCTCGACGACTGCTGGCCGGACGCCGTCCAGCGCGAACGGGCACTCGACGGCTTGGTGGCCGACGGACTGGTGGAACCCCTCGCACCGGACACCTTCGGCTTGCCTGGCTGAGGACAGCAAAGAAGCCGGCTCGACGACTCGAGCCGGCTTCTGGCGGTACTGCGTCAGTTCTTCTTGCTGCCGGCGGCTTGTTCTTCGTCGTCGGCCAGCAGGTCGAGCGGCATCGCCGGGCTGCCGGACAGCGTCGCCAGCATCTGGCGGACGTTGGTCAGCTGCGCGTTGATGCTGTCGCGACGCTGGGTCGCGGC
>Ga0136846_1226314_pt1 | contig 13532 bp, 18 predicted proteins | sample HopSoiMetagenom2_FD_96841 | JGI IMG/M metagenome (GOLD analysis project Ga0136846, IMG submission 96841) | Grasslands soil microbial communities from Hopland, California, USA - 2 Assembly 2016 (version 4) | ecosystem: Environmental > Terrestrial > Soil > Grasslands | place: USA: Hopland... | reverse complement strand
GTTGCCGGCTCCGGCGGTTCGCGGCTTCGCGAGCTCGAGGAGACGACGAAGCGGCGGTTCTTCCTGGTCGGCAAAGAGGGCGAGCACCTCGACCACTTCCGCGTCCTCCAGCGCGGGACCCTCGAGAAGGTCGCGCCGCCGCTGCCGTTCGACGTCGGCGCGGAGGCCGAGGTGAAGCTCGGCGAGGTCGGTCTCCACGACCCGAACGCGGGCGTGGGCAAGATCGACGGCGTCGACGTGATCGTCGGGAACGCGGCGAAGCTCGTCGGCAAGAAGGTCAAGGCCCGCATCACCGCCGTGACCGACGGCGCCGCTTGGGCGGAGCTCGTCGTGCCCGCGGCGGACGCCGAGGAGCCGCTCACCGCCGAGGCCGAGGCCGAGAAGCCTACGCGCCCGAAGCGCGCCCCGGGCAGGAAGAAGACGGACGACGCGCTCGAGACGGCGCCCGCGCCGGAGGAGGAAGAGGGCGACGAGGGAGAGACCGCAGTGGCCGACGCCGACGCCGAGGACGAGGCCGAGGGGGCCCCGGAGGAAGGCGCGCCCGCCGCTCCTGCGAAGAAGAAGACGCGCCGCGGCACGCGCGGCGGCCGCAACCGCAAGAAGAAGACGGCAACGGCCGCGACGAACGGCGCCGAATCGCCGGCCGCGGCCGAGGACGGCGACAGCGCGGCCGCGGACGTCGACGGGCCGGCCGAGGAGGTCCCGCCCGGGGAGGAGCCCGAGCTCGCCGCGCCCGTCATCCACGTGCCGGATCGCGAGCTCGGCGCCCCCGCCGCCGCCGAGGACGGCGACGGCAGCGAGGCGGCTCCGGCGAAGAAGAAGACACGCCGCGGCTCCCGCGGCGGGAAGAACCGCAAGAAGAAGACCGCAGCTGCGTCCACGGCCGTCGCCGTCGCCGACGCCGAGGAGCCGGACGAGGCCGCGGAAGAGGCGGCGCCCGAGCGCGAGCCGGTCTCGGAGGAGCAGCCGGAGAACGGCGAGCCGGAGTGGGGGTACACACCGATGAGCCAGTGGGGCTTAGATGAGTGACTCCCATCTGGACGACCCCGACTGAGTCTCGCTACACTTCTCGGCGCCTCGCGGGCCTCTCTGCCTGCGATTTTCTCCGTATGGACTACGCAATCATCCGTCTCGGTGGCAAGCAGTACCGCGTCCGCGAGGGCGAGTACCTCGTCGTGGACCGCGTCAAGGTCGACGAGGGCGAGACGTTCAGCCCGGACGTCCTCCTGGGCGACTCAGGGGTGACGGTAACCGCGAAGGTGCTCGCGCACGAGCGCGGCCCGAAGATCCGCATCGGCAAATACCGGCGCCGCACCGGGTACCGCCGGCACAACGGCTTCCGCGCCGCCACGTCGCGCCTCGAGATCTCGCTGGGCGCGCCGCAGCAGAAGCGCGCGGCCGCGAAGACGGCGCCCGAGCCCGTCGAGACCCCGGCCCCCGAGCCGGCGGCACCCGCCGCCGCACCCGCGGCCGACGAGCACGTGAAGGGCATGCCGAGCGGCTACGAAGAGCTGACAGTCGCCCAGATCGCGGAAGGCGCCAAGACGTGGAACCGCCCGATGCTCGAGGCGGCTCTGGAGTACGAGCAGGCTCACGCGGCGCGCAAGGGCGCGATCGCCGCGCTCGAGTCGGCACTGAAGGCGAAAGAGGAGAGCTCCTAATGGCACACAAGAAGGGCCTCGGCTCCTCGAAGAACGGTCGCGACTCGAACCCGAAGTACCTCGGCGTGAAGATGTTCGAGGGACAGGCGGTGCAGCCCGGGAACATCATCGTCCGCCAGCGCGGCACGAGGTTCCGCCCAGGCCCCGGCACCCAGATCGGCCGCGACGACACGATCTTCGCGATCCGCCCCGGCACCGTGCTCTTCCGGCGGAGCGGCGAGCGCCGCTTCGTGTCGGTCGAAGAGACCTCGGCCTAGGATCCGGTCCGGCTCGCGGGGCGAGCCGTGCCCTCAGTCGGGTGTTCAGCGACCGCGTCAAGATCCACGTGCAGGCCGGCAAGGGCGGCGACGGCGGCCTGAGCTTCCGGCGCGAGAAGTTCGTGCCGAAGGGCGGCCCGGACGGCGGCGACGGCGGAAACGGCGGCGACGTCGTGCTCGTCGCGGACCCGTCGCTGCGCGACCTGTCGTCCCTGCAGCGGCGGCGCTGGATCAAGGCCCCCCGCGGCGGGAACGGCCGCGGCGCGCGGAAACACGGCGCCGACGGCGCCGACGTCGAGCTGCGCGTGCCGGTCGGCACGCAGGTCTTCACCGGCGACGCCGACCTGATCGCCGATCTTGCGCATCGGGGCGCGCGCGTCGTGCTCGCCGCCGCCGGTCGTGGCGGGCGCGGCAATGCGCGCTTCGTCTCCTCGACGCGGCAGGTGCCGCGGTTCGCCGAGGTCGGGCTGCCCGGCGAAGCGCGTGACGTCGAGCTGCACCTCAAGCTGCTCGCTGACGCGGCGCTCGTCGGCCTGCCTAACGCCGGCAAGTCCTCGCTTCTCGCGCGCATCTCGAACGCGACGCCGAAGGTCGCCGACTATCCGTTCACGACCCTGCAGCCGATCCTCGGCACCGTCGAAGCACCCGACGGGCGCCAGCTCGTCGTCGCCGACGTGCCGGGCCTGATCGAGGGTGCGAGCGAGGGGGTCGGCCTCGGCCACGAGTTCCTTGCGCACCTCGAGCGCGCGCGAACCCTCGTCCACGTCATCGACTCGTCGCAGGACGTCGACGACCAGTGGCGGACGATCGACGCCGAGCTCGGCGCATACGGCGCGGGCCTCGACGAGCGCCCGCAGATCGTCGTGCTGAACAAGGTCGATCTCGAGCCGGAGCCGCGGCTCACAATCGACGACCCGCGGATCGTCGCTGTGTTCCGCATCTCGTGCGCGACCGGGGCCGGCATCGAGGACTTCCGCCGTCGCCTCTTCACGCTCGTGCCCGAGCAGGAGGCCGAGGAGCGCGCGCCGGCGGATCTCGCCGACTTCCTCGTCTACCGCCCTGAGCCGAAGACGCGCCGGTGGCGGCTGCTGCGCACGGAGGGCGGCTTCCGGGTGCTCGGCCCGCCGCCTCCTGCGGACGAGCTCGAGCGCGCGCTGCGCGCCGCGGGTGCGAAGGAAGGCGCGACAGTCGAGATCGGCGACGAGGAATTCGAGCTCGCTTGATCGGACTCTACGGCGGCTCGTTCGACCCACCGCACCGCGGGCACGTCGAGCTCGCCCGGCGGGCGAAGCAGGAGCTCGGCCTCGGGAAGCTCGTCGTCCTCGTCTCCGCCGACCCGGGCCACAAGGCGGTGGCGACGCCGGCCGACGTCCGCCTGCGCCTCGCCCGCGCCGCCTTCCCCGACGACGAGGTAGTGCTCGACGAGCACGCCCGCACCGTCGACACGTTACGCGCGCACCCCGAGTGGACGGACTCTGTCTTCCTGGTCGGAGCCGACGAGTTCGCCGACTTCCCGACGTGGAAGGAGCCGGAGGAGGTCCTTCGGCGAACGCGGCTCGCGGTCGCCACGCGGCCTGGCTTCCCGCGCGAGCGGCTGCAGGCCGTGCTCGAGCGGCTGGAGCAGCCGGAACGCGTCCTCTTCTTCGAGATCGAGCCGACGCCCGTCGCGTCGCGCGACCTGCGAGCGCGCCTCGCCCGCGGAGAGGACGTGCGCGACGAAGTACCTTCCGCGGTCGCCCGAACCATCAAGACGGGGGGCTTCTACGGCCCCGGACGCGGGTACAATTCGGTCGCTTGACTCCACTCGAACAAGCACGCCGGATCGCGGCGCTCGTGCAGGACAAGCTCGGCCGCGACGTCGTCATCCTCGACATGCAGCCCGTCTGCGCCTATACCGACTATTTCGTCGTGGTCACCGGCGGTAACCCGCGCCAGGCGTCTGCGATCTGGGACGAGGTGCACGGCCGCCTGAAGCAGGAGCACGACCTGCTGCCACGTTCGGTCGACGGCGTCACGGAGGCGACCTGGATCGTCGCCGACTACGTCGACGTCGTGCTGCACGTCTTCACGCCCGAAGCGCGCGCGTACTACCGGCTCGAAGAGCTGTGGGACGACGTCCCGCATGAGTCAGTCGAAGCAGCCACGGCCTAAGTAGACCTGTCGCCTGGTCGGGCAACAGTTCGTCCGGCTCGTCGAGTACGCTGTTGTCGATGTTGACGACGAACCAGAAGGGCGCGATTGCGGAGGCGGCGATCATGAAGGCCGCGCTGCATGCGAACTACGACGTGTACCGGCCGGTGTTCGAGGGTGGCCGGTACGACCTCGTGTTCGATACCGGTGAGCGCTTGCTGCGCCTCCAATGCAAGTGGGCGCCGCCTCACGGTGAAGTGATCGTCGTCCGCTCGTACTCGAGTCGCCGCACGGCCGAGGGATTGATCCGTCGACCTTACGTCTCAGGTGAGTTCGACGCCCTCGCCGCGTACGCGCCCGATCTCGACCGTTGCTACCTGATCCCGTACGACGCGATCGACGGCCGAACCCAGATCCATCTCAGGATGGCGCCGGCGCTCAACAACCAGAAGCGGGGCGTTCGTTCGGCCGTCGATTTTGAATTCGGGGCTACACTGCGGCAGACCGCGCTCGGGCCCATAGCTCAGTTGGGAGAGCGTCTGGATGGCATCCAGAAGGTCGCCGGTTCGAGCCCGGCTGGGTCCACCTCCTGAAGGCCTCCTCGCGGAGGCCTTCTTCTTACTCTCATCCTCGAGAACGACGCGCGCGTCCTCCTTGCGGCCGAGTTCTCCAAGAGAGATCAACAGATCACTCGTTCGGCATCAACTTCCGCGCGCAGGCGCCGTTTCACAGGCCGACACCACTCGACAGGAGGGCGCCCCCGGTCAGGCAGCGCCCCTCCGCGGAAAGGACACGCGAATGCGGGCCAACAAACTCGGAATCGCATTCGTCGTGCTGCTGGCGGCTCTCTGCGTGGCGGGCACGGCGACTGCAAAGGAAAAGGTCAAGACCGGTGGGACGCTGAACGTCGACCTCACGACGGACGTCGACTACACCGATCCCGCTCTCAGCTACCTCTCGACGGGCTGGGAGCTCGAATACGCGACCGGCCTCAAGCTCATGAACTACCCGGACGGTCTCGGTCCGCGAACGAGTCAGCTCGTGCCCGAGGCGGCCGCCGGCTTCCCGAAGGTCTCGAACAACGGGAAGACGTACGACTTCACGGTGAACGCAGGCTTCACGCGGTTCTCGGACGGCTCGAAGGTCACAGCGGCCAACTTCAAGGCCGCGTTCGACCGCATTGCGGACCCGAAGATGCAGTCTCCGGCGACCGGGTTCATGTCCGACGTCGTGGGTGCGTCGTCGTCGCCGGTCTCGGGCGTGAAGGCGAAGGGGAACCACCTGATCGTCACGCTGGTCAAGGCGTCGCCGGACTTTCTCGCTCGCGTTGCGATGCCGTTCTTCGCTGCGATCCCGACGAACCTGGCGCACGACCCGAACGGCGTGCTGACGCCGGCTGGCGCGGGGCCCTACTACATCGCGAGCCGCGTCCCGAACAAGTCGATCCTGCTGAAGCGCAACACGTTCTACAAGGGCAAGCGGCCGCACAACCCGACGCAGATCGTCTACACGATCGGGAACTCGCTCGATGCGACGTACCTGCGCGTGCAGCAGGGCTCGACCGACTACGCGTCAGGCGGCATCCCGCCGGCCGCGTACGCCGAGGCGGCGCAGAAGTACGGCATCAACAAGGGCCAGTTCTGGGTCGAGCCGCTCCTGTCGACGTCGTACCTCGCGTTCAACACGTCGCGCGGCATCTTCAAGAACAACATCGCGCTGCGGAAGGCGGTCAACCAGGTGATCGACCGCCGCGCGCTGCTCGCGCAGAGCGGCTACCTCGCCGGGAAGCGGACCGATCAGATCCTGCCGCCCGGTATGGCCGGTTTCCGCGATGCCGACCTCTATCCGCTCAAGCAGCCGAACATCGGTGCTGCGAAAAAGCTCGCGCAGGGGCACACCGGCGACGGCAACGTCGTGCTGTACGAGTCGAACCGCGGCGCCTCGCCGCTGCGGGCGCAGATCATCCAATACAACCTCTCGCAGATCGGCCTCAAGGTCGACACGAAGCTCTTCGCGCGCGCCGTCCAGCTCCAGAAGGAAGGCACCCGCGGTGAGGCGTTCGACATCGCCGACGAGTCGTGGGGCGCGGATTATGCCGACCCGTACGACTTCATCAACGTGCTCCTGGACGGCCGGAACATCCAGGATCAGAACAACAACAACTTCGCGTACTTCAACGACCCGAAGTTCAACAAGCAGATGACCCAGGCGTCATTGATGAACGGGTCAGCCCGTTACAAGGCGTACGGCAACCTGGACGTCTCGATCATGCAGCAGGGCGTGCCGTGGGCACCGCGCGCGAACGCGAACAGCCGGATGCTCCTCTCGAAGCGAACCGGTTGCTTCTCGTACAGCGCGATCTACACGGTCGACCTCGCGGCGCTCTGTTTGAAGTAAAGGCAACGTCTCGAGTTGTAGGAGCGAACAAGGGAGGTGGGGCGTCGAGCCGCAGCGGCGCCTCACCTGCTCCTACATCCTCAGTCGGCGGTCAGTCACCCGGCGGGCGCACGACGGCGCCGCCGTCCGAGCGCTGCACGACGAGCGGCAGCTCGCGGTCGGCCAGGTAACCCTCGATCGCATGGATCGCGCCGACGATCAAGCGCTCGCCCTCGTCGTCGGCCCACGTGACGTGGAGCTCGCATGCGTCGTCGTTGTCGACGATCTCCGCTCGCAGCCCATGCGCAGCAAGCGCCTCGGTGAGGTCGCTCCCGACGCCGCGACGCGGTATGTCGATCTTGATCGACTTGGGCATCGCGATCTTCGTTACCCGTGTTAAGCGAGGGTTACGCATGTCGTCGACCCCAACTGTCGATTCGCAACCGTCGTCACATCCCACATGGCAGGCGAATGGTGGTCCGGGATCGAGCTTCGGCACCTCGTCGCCCTCGACGCCGTCGCGAGAGAAGGATCGTTCCGCCGCGCGGCGACGCACCTCGGCTACGTGCAGTCCGCGATCAGCCATCAGATCGCGGCGCTCGAGAACCTCACGGGCAAGCGCCTGATCGAGCGCTCGCGCGGCACGCGGCCGCTCGCGCTCACGAAGGCGGGTGAGATCCTGCTCAGCCACGCCGACGCCGTCATCGCGCGCGTTCGCGCAGCGCAGGCCGATCTCGCCGCGCTCGACGGCAACGGCGCCGCGGCGCTCCGCGTCGGTGCAACACCAGATCTGCTCGCGCGGCTGGTCCCGTCCTTCCTCCGCGTGTACGGCGCGCCGGTGACGCTTCAGGAGACGGCCGACACGCGCACGCTGCTGGCGGCGCTCGTGCGCGGCGAGCTCGACCTCGCGCTGTCGGAGACGCCGCTGCCGAAGGGGCCGCTGGACGCCGCGCCGCTCTGCGTCGATCCGTTCGTCGTCCTCTTCCAGGCGGGTGCTCCCCTCGCGCGCCGCAGGAAGCCCGTTGCGTGCGAGGAGCTCGCGCGGCTGCCGCTGATCGCGCATGCGCCGTCGCGGAGCCACGTCGAGGAGCAGCTGCGCACGCACGGCGTCGAGGCGCGATTCGTGCTGCAGGCGGAGACGGTCGCCGGCGTGCAAGGCCTCGTCGCGGCAGGGCTCGGCGCCGCGATCGTGCCGCGCGTCGCTGCCGACGAGCATCGCGCCGAGACGCAGGTGGCCGAGCTCGCAGAGGGGGTCATCGCGCCGCGCAGCATTGCCGCCGTGTGGAGTCGCATCCAACCGCTGACGCGCGACGCAGCCGCGTTCGTCGAGGCGGCGCGCTCGGCCTGTGCCGGCGAGCGGCTGCACGCCGCATCGCTCGCATAGAGGGTTGATGTGGAACTGCGTGCCCGTGGGGATGGCTCAGACCAAGCAGGTCGCCGGGGACGGGCGCAGGGCGTAGCGGGGTCTACGTTCAAGCCCGACCCGGGCGAGATGCGCCGCGTCTGAGCCACCAGCCACGGGTACGCGTGCGTTCCGCATCAACCCTCTGAATAAGGAGGATCGGCCGCCTCGATCAACCGGCGCCGTGCGCGCACGTCCTTACGAGGTGACCCTCACGCTGCGAAAGGACCCCCGTGCTGCGCTACTTCATCCGCCGACTGCTCTGGGCGTGCGTGCTCTTCGTCGCGGTCACGCTCGTCACGTTCGTGATCTTCTTCGTGATCCCGGCCGATCCCGCGCGCCAGGTCTGCGGGCAGCGCGCGACCGCCGAGTGCATCGTCCGCGCGCGGCACTTCCTCGGGCTCGACCAGCCGATGATCGTGCAGTACGCGCGCTTCCTCGACCGCCTCGTCGTGCACCAGTCGCTCGGACGTTCGTTCACGAACCGGCAGGACGTGACGCGCGAGGTGCTGACTGCGGCGCCGGTCACCGCGTCGCTCGTGTTCGGCGGCGCGGTGATCTGGCTACTCGTCTCCATTCCGGTGGGCATCCTGTCCGCGCTGCGCCCGAGGTCGTTGCTCGACCGAGTGACGATGGTCGGCGTGCTCATCGGCATCTCGGCGCACCCGGTGTGGATCGGCCTGCTGGGCGCGTACTTCATCGGCTTTCGGCTGCACCTCGTCCCGATCACCGGCTACTGCGACTTCTTTGCACCGACGGGCGACTGCGGCGGGCCGACGCAATGGGCGTATCACCTCTTGCTGCCTTGGTGCTGCTTCGCCGTCCTCTACGCGGCGACGTACGTCCGCATGATCCGCGCGTACACGATGGAGACACTGAACGAGGACTACGTGCGCACCGCGCGCGCCAAGGGAGCACCCGAGGCGCTCGTCCTGCGCAAGCACGTCGTCCGGAACTCGCTGTTGCCGGTCGTGACGATTCTCGGCATGGATCTCGGGCTCGCGCTCGGCGGTGCATTCTTCACCGAGACCGTCTTCGGCCTGCCCGGGCTCGGGCGCCTCGCGGTCGGGGCGATCGACAACTTCGACCTGCCGACGACGCAGGGGGTGGTCGTGTTCGCCACCCTCTGCATCCTCGTCTTCAGTCTCCTGATCGACACGCTCTACGCGTGGATCGACCCGCGAATCAGATTGACGTAGCGCGGGATCAAACTGCGGCGCGGCTCCCGGTCCCGGAGCTGCGCCGCCCGCAGCTCGAGCAGCGGCAACAGGTGGTCCGTGCGCACGAACGGATCGCGGATCGCCTGCCCGGGGAGGAGCGGGAGCGCCGCGACGATCCGGCCTTGGAGCACGGCGACGACGAGCCGGCCGTCGGGCAGCGGCTTGCCGTCGAGGCCGGCAAGGCGTTCGAGCTCGGGGTCGTCGCCAACGCGGCACAGCCGCAGCTCGACGTCGCCGGTGTCGACCGCGGCGCCTATCCGTCGCGGGACGGGGCCCGGGCGCGCGTCGCGCAGGAGCTGCGCCACATGGTCGGCGACGAGGGTCTTCGTGTACTCCGGGTGCATCATCGTTCCCCGCTCCTTTCGGCGCGTAACCAGTGGTACAATTTTAACAGTTACATAACCGGCTAAGCAAGGTGAATGGTTGAACACCGACCTCGTGATCGACTTCGTCAACACGTACTCCGTCGACGGCGGCCGCGAGGAGCTGTCGAGCCCCACGCGCCTGCGCGAATGGCTCACGGCCAGGGGGCTCGAGCCGGGGCGGAGGGCGACCGCCGCCGAGCTCGAGCGCGCGCTCAAGCTCCGCGAGGCGATCCGCGACCTGCTCTCGGCCCACAACGGGCTCGAAGCAGACGTCGCCCGCGCCACGGCCGTCCTCGACGGCGCGGCGGCGCGCGCCGGCCTCGCCGTCCGCTTCGCCGAAGGCCGGACGCGGCTCGAGCCCTCCGCAGGCGGCGTGCGAGGGGCGCTCGGGCGCATCCTCGCCGAAGTGGCCGCGGGCATGGCGGACGGGACGTGGGAGCGGCTGAAGGCCTGTCGCGCCGACGACTGTCGTTGGGCATTCCTCGACACGGCGAAGAACAGGACGCGCGCCTGGTGCTCGATGCAGTCGTGCGGCAACCGTGCGAAGGTTCAGGCCTACCGTGAGCGGCATGCGTAAGTCGACGTTCTCCATCGTCGCCGCCGATCTCGAGGCGGGCGAGGTCGGCTGCGCTGTTCAATCCCGCTACTTCTCGGTCGGCTCGGTCGTGCCGTGGGTGCGCGCGGGCGTCGGCGCGTGCGCGACGCAGGCCGCCGGCGTCGCGGTCTTCGGGGAGCGGGCACTCCAGGAGCTCGACCGCGGCGCGATCCCCGACGAGGCGTTGCAACGCGTTCTCGCCGGCGACGAGGGCCGCGAGTCGCGCCAGCTCGGCCTCGTGACGGCCGACGGGCGGGCGGCGGCCTTCACCGGCGGCAAGTGCCTCGACTGGGCGGGTCATCGCATCGGCGCCGGCTTCGCCGTCCAGGGCAACATCCTCGCCGGCGAGGCGGTCGTCGACGAGATGGTGCGTGCCTACGAGACCGCGGTTGGGCCGCTCGTTCACCGGCTGGTCGCCGCGCTCGAAGCCGGGCAGGCTGCGGGCGGCGACAAGCGCGGCCAGCAGTCGGCCGCCGTGGTCGTCGAGCGGACGGGTGCCCGGTCCGAGTCGCGCGAGGGCGTCGACCGCATCTGCGATCTCCGGGTCGAGGATCATGAAGCTCCGATCGACGAGCTGCGGCGGCTCGTCGGCATCTGGACGAGCTGGGACGCGACGCGCCGCGCGAGCAGCCTCTCCGAGCGGCGCGACTACGCCGGCGCCGCTGCGGCTATGCGCCGGGCGCTCGAGCACGGCGAGGAGGCGATGCTCCTCTACAACCTCGCCTGCTACGAGTCGCTCGCGGGCGCGCGCGAGGACGCGCTCGCGCACCTGCGGCGCGCGGTGGCGCTCGACGACTCCTACCGCGCCCTCGCCGCAGACGATCCCGATTTCGACCCGATGCGCGGCGAGCTCTCAGAGCTCTAGCTCGAAGAAGCGCGTGCCGGCCACGGGGTTGACGCGGTACGGCGGGATCTCGCGGAAGCCGAGGCGTTCGTACAGCGCCTGCGCCGACTCCATGCCCGGCGTGCTGTCGAGGCGCATCCGCGCGTAGCCGAGCCGCCGTGCCTCCGCGATCACGGCCCCGGCGAGCAGCCGCCCGACGCCGCGCCCGCGGGCGGCCGGGCGGACGTACAGCCGCTTCATCTCGCACGTCGTCCCGTCGAGCGGACGGAGGCCGACACAGCCCGCGCCGCGGATCAGGAGGAGCGCCCCGCGCGGCGGGGCGTACGGGCCCGGCAGCAGCGCGAGCTCGCGGTCGAAGTCCTGGAACTCGAGCGAGAACGGGAGCGAGTCGGCGTACTCGCCGAAGAGCGCGCGCACCTCGGCGAGGTCGGGCATGTCCACGGCGGCCACGGGCGAGTCGGGCTCTTGCACGCCGTCACGCTATCGACACGAAGTTGACACAGACACGTGCGCAGTTCCCCTCTACCGTTGCCGTCTGAGAAAACAGAGAAGACGAGCGACAAGAAAGAGGAGCGAACATGAACCGGAGCACGAGCATCTTCAGGAGCCTGCGTGCGGCGTGTCTCGTGGTGGGGTGCGCCCTTGCGCTGGGCGTGTCCGCGACGGCGGAGGCGGCGGTCGGGCCGCAGGCGCCTTCAATCATCTGCGCGTACTGCGGTGACAGCGGCACCGGCTGGACCGGGTGCACCTCGCAGACCGAGGAGCACTCCGCCAGCATCCCACTGATTGCGAGCGTGCGGCACTACCTCGTCGTCAGCTATTGCAAGCGCGGCGGCGTGATCACGAGCCTCTCGCTCGCCGCCCACGGCTGTGACGTCGGCGGGCTCGTCGGCTGCAGTGTTGGACCGGCGTGGCAGACCGGCGGCGGCGTCGGTGCGGGATTCGCAACGTTCGAGGCGCATGCAACGTGGGTGGTGAACCTGCCGCCGTTCTACAACAACTACGACACGCTCAACCTCACGATTCCCGTCGGATAGATGCCGCCCAGGTGGATCACCATCGGGATCGTCGTGCTGCTCACGCTCGGAGTCGCGCTGACCCTTGCGCTGCGTGTCGTGCTGGACTGACTATCGTCGTCGGCCGTGGATCTTCGCCCAGCGGCCGACGACGACCTGCAGGCGCTGCACGACATCTTCGTCGCCGCCGTCAGGGGCGTCTTCGAGCCTCACCGGTTCGCGCCTCCGGCGCCTCGCTTCCAGGTGTTCGCGAGCCTGCAGCGGCATGTCGCCCGGACCGGCTCGTCCGTCGTCGCCGCGCGCGACGACGGCCGGGTCCTCGGCTTCGCATCGGCCTGGCAGCGAGACAATGCATGGTTTCTCGCGTCGCTCTTCGTCGACCCTGCCGCGCACGGCCGCGGCGTCGGGCGGGCACTCCTCGACAGCGTGTGGGGTGAGGCCGACGTCCGGCGCACGATCACCGACGCGATCCAACCGGTATCGAACGGCCTCTACGGCCGGCGCGGACTGGTCCCGGCCACGCCGGTCGTCGGCTTCGCGGGCCGGCCGCGGTGGGCGGGCGCGGCGCCTGTCGGCCCGGGGCCCGCCGATGTCCCAGCGATCGACGCCGCCGCCTACGGCTTCGACCGCGCCGTCGACCACGCCTACTGGCAGCAGCACGCACGCCGGACGACCTGGGCGGGCGCCTACAGCTACGCCTTCCCCGGAGGCGAGATCGGGCCGGTCGCCGGCCTCGACGCGGCCGCCGCTGCCCGCGCGCTCGCCGCCGAGCTCGCGCGCGCCGAGGGGGAGGTGCGCTTGCGGATCCCCGGCTCCTCGCGCGCACTGGTCGAGGTCGCGCTCGCGGCGGGCCTGCAGCCGACGCCCGTCCCGGGGTTGCTCCTCCTGTCGGAGACGGCCGTGCCGCCGTCGTCGCTCGCGATCGCAGGCTACGCCCTGTATTGAACGGCCGCAGAGCCTCGTGACGAGGCACGCGAGGTGGATCACGCCTTCGATTCCGTCTCGACATCTCCTACACTTCTCTGATGTCGTCAGGAGCCTGGGAGCTGATCTTCATGCTGCTGATCCTGAAGATCCCGATGGTCTACCTCGGCCTCGTCGTCTGGTACGCGATCCGCGCCGAGCCGGAGCCGGGAATCGATCCCACCGAGACGTCCGTCTGGCGTCCTTGGCGGAAGCCGAAGGGGCCGCGGCCGCGCCGCGGCGGCCCGCACGGCAAGCGTGACGGCGTCCGCGTCGCGCGCGTGCGCCGCGATAGAGTCGCGCCGTGACCTCGACGACCCGCGATCGCACGCCTCCCAACGAGGCGGTCGCTGGCCTGCTCGCAACGCTCGCGATCTTTGCCGGAGCCTTCGAGCTCGTCTACCGCCCGTTCCGGCTCGCGCCCGTCGCGCTCGTCCTCCTGCTCGTCGCAACGATCATGAGCCGCGAGCAGCCGCGCATCATCCCCATTGGCTTCGCGGTCGTCGGGATCTGCTTCATCGTCGGCGCGGGCTTGCAGGTCCTGACTCACCACCCGCTCTTCTGATCGTGTGAGCGAGGAGGGGAGCCGGGCCTCCCCTGGTACAACACAGGGGTGAGCACGCACGACGTCGACGGCCTGAATGCCGGATACGCGCGCGCCCTCCTCGACGAGTACCTCGAGAACCCAGAGGCGGTCCCGTCG
>Ga0136846_1241856_pt1 | contig 13533 bp, 14 predicted proteins | sample HopSoiMetagenom2_FD_96841 | JGI IMG/M metagenome (GOLD analysis project Ga0136846, IMG submission 96841) | Grasslands soil microbial communities from Hopland, California, USA - 2 Assembly 2016 (version 4) | ecosystem: Environmental > Terrestrial > Soil > Grasslands | place: USA: Hopland... | reverse complement strand
ATCGCGGTGGACCCGTTCGACAGCATCGATCCTCAGACCGGCCTCAAGTACACCTGGGCATACGACACTGCGAACGCCGCCACCGCGATCGCCACGGCCGGCGGCGGCTCGCGCCGCACGATCGCGGTGATGGACACCGGGCTCGACGTCAACCAACCGGACCTCGCCGGCCGCATCGCCGGCCGGTTCGACACCGCAACCAAGGGCAAGGACGTGACCGACACGGTCGGCCACGGCACCTTCGTCACCGGCCTGATCGCGGCGGTGGACGGCAACGGCATCGGCGCCAAGGGCGTGGCCGGCAACACGAAGGTGTTCGCCGTCCGCGCCTCGCGCAACGGCGACTTCACCACGCTCGACCTGCTGCGCGGCATCCAGTACGCGATCCGCAGGCACGCCGACATCCTCAACATGAGCCTGGCGGGCGACGTCAGCCGCGACACGCCGACCCTGGCCCGCGCGCTGGCGCTCGCGTTCATCAACGACGTGCTGCCGGTCGCCGCCTCGGGCAATACCGGCGCCGCCAACAACGCGCCGCAGTTCCCCGCGGCCGTGCTGGGCGGCTCGCGCGGCGCGCCCGGCATCGGGCTGTCGGTCGCGGCGACCAAGCCAAACGGGCACGTCGCGGACTTCTCGACCCACAACCGCTACGTCAGCATCTCGGCGCCGGGCGCGATGGACGACTGCACGCTGGGCGTGTTCTCGACGCTGCCGGCCTACACCGGCACCGAGTGGGACGTGATCGAGCCGGGCACCTGCCCGTCGCAGGTGTTCCCGACGGCCGGCGGGCGCTATGCCTACGGCCAGGGCACCAGCTTCGCGGCGCCGATCGTCTCCGGCATCGCGGCCCTCACCTGGCAGGTCGAGCCGCGCCTCGCGTCAGAGCAGGTGGCCGAGGTGCTGATCCGCTCGGCCGTCCAGCACCGCGGCCACGGCTGGAACCGGTACACGGGCGCGGGCGTGGTCGACGGCGCCGGCGCTGTGGCGCTCGCGCGCAGGTACGACGTGATCTCGCCCAAGGCGAAGGGCATCGCCCGCCGCAGCGGCGGGAGCGTGAATGTGCGCCTCAAGAAGGTCAGGGACCGCAGCGAGCCGGGCCGCGAGGTGGCCGGCCACGTGACCTACGGGCTGCTGGTCTCCCGCGACGCCGGGCGCGACTACTCCGTCGTCGTCAGCGGCCGCCACCGCGCCTTCCGCAGGGCCGTCCGGCTCAAGGGCAGGAAGGCGAACGTGCTCGTGGCCACCGCGTGCGACAGCAACGGCAACTGCGGCGTCAAGCGCCTCGGCCGATTCAAGCGGTAGCGATACCGTTTAGAGGTAGCCGAGCGGGTTGACGGGCGTGCCGTTGATGCGCACCTCGAAGTGCAGGTGCGGGCCCGTCGAGTCGCCGGTGTTGCCGCTGTAGCCGATCACCTGTCCCTGCGAGACAGACGCGCCCTGAGAGGTCGCGAAGCGCGACTGGTGGCCGTAGCAGGTGGACATCGAGGCGGTGTGCTGGATGCAGGTGTAGTTGCCGTAGCCGCCCACCCAGCCCATCAGGGCCACGGAGCCGGAGTCGGCCGCGCGGATCGGGGTCCCCTCGGGAACCGCGATGTCGACGCCGGAGTGGATGTGACCGGGTCGCTGCTCCCCGAACACGCCGGTGATCGGCCCGTTGACCGGCCAGATCAGCTGCCCGGAGCCCTGCTTGATCGGGCCGGGGGCGGCCTGCAGCGCGCCCGCGACGCGGGCCTGCTCCGCCTGCAGCGAGGCGAGGTCCTCCATCGCGTCCTGCTTGTCGGCGCGCACCGACGCCAGCGCGCCCTGCTTGTCCGAGCGCGCCGAGGCGAGCTGGTTGCGCGACGAGACCAGGCGACCCTCGGCCGACGCGATCTGGTCGCGCTGCTGGAGGATCCGCTCGGCCGCCAGCTGCTCGCGCTGCTCGAGCTTGGCCAGCTGCACGGCCTGGCCCTGAGCCGTGTCGCGCAGGTTGCGCACGCGGTCGGTGATGCGCCGGTCCTGATCGGAGATGCGCTGGACGAACTCGGCTCGCTCGAGCAGGTCGCCGAAGCCGTCCGACTCGAGCACGACGGTCAGCGCGTCGGGCGTGTCGGACTTGTAGATGTCGACCAGCCGCGCGGCCAGCAGGCGCCGCGCCTGGGCCAGCTCTCGGCGCAGGCGCTCGAGCCGGTCGCGCGCGGCCTGGAGGCGGTCACGGACGGCCAGCAGCTCGGTCTTCTGGCGATCGAGGTCGGACTGCGCGCGGTCGAGCTGGCGCTGGGTGGACCGGATCTGCCCCTGGAGCCCGGAGATGCGCGAGCTGAAACCCTGGATCGTGGTCGTCAGCACGCCCTCCTTCTGCTTGGCGGCCGCGATCTGCTGCTCCTTCTGCTGGATGCGATCGGACAGGGGAGCGCCGAGCCCCGGGAGCGTGAGCACGAGATAGGCCATCAGGCCCAGGGCGATTGGGAGCCAGAAGCTCTTCTTCATGATTCGTCTCTTCGTCCCGGTCATGCGCTTACGGGGTTAGCTGTCGGGCTCGCGGTTGGCACCGCTAGGCGGCTCTCGAGGCGGCCATTCGCCCCCGACCCATTTCGGATCACCGGTTCCCCCGTTTTCCTCTCTGTGCAGGGAAATTCAGCGCCCGGGACGCGGGCACTCTAGCACGCGGGCGTCGGCCTGAGTGCCGCCTTTCCCCCTGGTGCAAGCGGCTATGCACCGCTCACTAAACTGGTGGTTCGTGGCCACCAGACAGCAGCGAGCGATCTTCCCGAGGGACGCGGGTCTGCAGACCCGGATGCTGCTGACGCTGTTCCTGCTGGGCCTGCTGTACGTGATCCTGATCGGCGCGCTGCTGACCGCCGGCACGGGCCTGGTCCTGATGGTGGTCATCATCGGCGGCCTCAGCTTCGCCCAGCTGTTCTTCTCCGACCGGCTGGCGCTCGCGGCGATGGGGGCGAAGGAGGTCTCGCCTCAGGAGGCCCCGGGCCTCCACGCGATGATCGAGCGGCTCTGCATCCAGGCCGACCTGCCCAAGCCGCGCATCGCCGTCGCCGACACGCACGTCCCCAACGCGTTCGCCTGCGGCCGCTCCCAGAAGAGCGCCACCGTCTGCGCGACCACCGGGATCATGTCGGTGCTGTCGCCGAACGAGCTCGAGGGCGTGATGGCCCACGAGCTGTCGCACGTGAAGCACCGCGACGTGCTGATCATGACCCTCGCCAGCTTCTTCGCGTCGATCGCCGCGCTGATCCTCCAGTTCGGATTCTTCTTCGGCGGCAGCGACGACGACAACCCCAGCTTCGCGATCGTGCTGCTGGTCTCGTTCGTCGTCTACATCGTCTCCTTCTTCCTGATGCTGGCGCTGTCGCGCTACCGCGAGTTCGCGGCCGACCGCGGCGCGGCGATCATCACCGGCCGGCCCAGCGCGCTGGCGTCGGCGCTGGTCAAGATCTCGGGCGCGATGGAACGGGTGCCGACCAAGGATCTGCGCGAGGCCGAGCGCATGAACGCCTTCTTCATCGTGCCGGCCAGCGTGAAGAAGTCGGTGATGAGCATCTTCTCCACGCACCCGCCGATGGACCAGCGGATCGCCCGGCTGCAGACGCTCGAGACGCAGCTGCAGGCCGCCGCCTAAGTGGGGTTCCTCGACGCCCTCCTCGGCGGCCGAGGCAAGCGCGTCAAGGGCGCGGCGCCGGACCGGCTGTTCGCGATGACCACGGCGCAGGTCACGCTCGACACGGGGCTGGGCCTGAAGCACAAGGGCGCGGCGGGCATCGTGTTCCAGCCGCTCGAGACGGCCGACTTCGAGGGGATCCTGGCCGACACAGAGGAGCTGCTGCATGGCTCGGCGGCCGACACCGGCACCAAGGTGGACTCCTCGTCGGACGAGTACGGCTACCGCTGGATCACGCTGCACGACACGGACTTCGAGGACCTGGTGGTGGCGATGAACACGGTCTCGTCGCAGCTCGAGGAGAGCGGCTACGGCGACCGGCTGCTCGCCGCCGTGTTCCCCTTCGAGGACAAGGGCCGCACCGTCTACTTCATCTACAACTTCAAGCGCGGCGCCTACTACCCGTTCATCCCGGCGCCGGGTGAGAACGCGCGCGACTCCGAGGGCGAGCTTCGCCTCAAGGCCCAAGTCGGCGCGGAGCTGCCCTGGGAGCAGGAGATCACGCGCTGGTTCCCGCTCTGGGAGATCCCGCTCTAAGCCAAACGCTCGACCATGCGCTCCAGTGAGCGCCGGGCGAACCGCACCTGCTCGCGCCGGCCGAACAGCCGGAAGCCCAAGCGGACGAACGGGTTGGCGATCCGGGCCGCGCGCGAGACCACGTGGATGCGGAACTCGACCGAGCCGTCGTCGAGCCACTTCCACACCTCGTAGTCCATCTGGCCGGTCTCGAGGTGGCCCTTCAACGTCCGGTAGCTCCAGCCCCAGACCCGAAGCGGCCGCCCGTCTTGATCACGCTCCTCGTCGGTGACGCCGCTGACCCGGACGCCGAACCGAAAGCGCAGCCCGAGGAAGCGGGCCTCGAGCAGCATGTCTCGGCCCTGGAGCGGCGCGTCGCGGGCGTAGGTCGCCCGAACGATCGCGGGATCGGCGAACTCGTAGTCCTCCATCAAGGCCCGCGCGCGCTCCCAGACGCCGCCGGCCTCCGGCGGCCCGGGCCGCTCGCGTGGCAGCGGCTGGCAGTAGTCGTCGATGTTCCAGCCGGGTCCGCCCAGCGATTCGAAGTTGACATCGGCGTCGCGCAGCGCGGCGAACGACTCCTCGGCGACCCGGCGGGTGCGGATGCGGAGCCCGCCCTCTCGGCTGCCCCCGGAGAGGCGCACCACCTTCTCGAGGAACGAAGTCCACATGTGGAACTGGATCTCCTTCGCCAGCCGGAAGCTGTCGTAGAGGAGGTTCGAGAAGCGATCGCCGCCGCGCGCCCACGACTCGATCGAGAAGCGCGTCAGCCCGTCGGCGCCGTCGGCGCTGAACTCGATCTGGCCGGCCTCCAGATGCCCGCGCAGGGTTGCCAGGCGAAAGCGTCGCGCGCCTCGCTCGACCACGCGCACGGGCCCGTCCCACGGGCCCGGCATGCGAACCAGGTACTCGTCGCCGATGGCCATCTCCCCGTCCGCTCCGAGCGTCTTCTTGAACGTGGCGAACTCCGACGGGGCGGCCCGGTTGGGGTCGGCGGCCACGTGCTCGACCAGCTGCTCCGGCGACAGATCGCTGCCGCGGATCAGGACCTGGTAGCGACGGTGGTAGAGCGGTCCCGCCCCGTCCGACGGCGGCTGGAGGTCATGGCGGCTGACCTCCGGCGGGATCGCCGGCGGCCCGTCCTCCGCCCACGAGCCCTCCTCCTCGCCGCGATAGAGCGGCGTGGTGCGCCAGAGGTAGCGCCACGAGGTCAGCGCGATGCCAACCGGCCAGCGAGTGGCGGTCGCGAGTCTGCGGGGGAGCGTCTGGGCAGGCATGCGGGACGTCCAGACGGGTACCCCCACACATGCCCGTAAAGCTTCTTCGCGCCGCCGGCGTCCGCGGCTGGTACCTGCACGTCGGCTCCCTTGGGTCGGTGTGCCTGTGCATCGCGCTCTGGATTCGAGCCAAGACGGTCGACCAGGAGGAGCGCGGCAACGCCGAGCGCCGCGCGCTGTTCGTGGGCCTCTGGCCGCCGATGTTCTGGCTGATCGGCGACTCCGTGGAGCGCGCGGAGCGGAGCTAGTCCCTCAGCGCCGGTACCGCTTCGGGCGACTCGATCGCCAGCCGCGGTAGGCGTCGGTCCAGCCAGGCGGGCAGCCACCAGGCGCGCCGCCCAAGCAGCTCCATGATCGCGGGCACCAGCAGGCAGCGGATGATCACCGCGTCGAAGAACACCGCGCTGGCCAGTCCGATCCCGAACATCTTGATGACCCGGTCGTCGCCGAGGGCGAACGAGCCGAACACGACGACCATGATCGCCGCGGCCGCGGTGATCACCCGGCCGGTGGTCTGCAGCCCGCGCGCGACTGCCATCGATGCGTCGCGTGTGTTCACCCACTCCTCGTGGACCCGCGAGATCAGGAAGACCTCGTAGTCCATGCTGAGCCCGAAGACGATCGCGAACATCAGCACCGGCACGAACGACTCGATCGGCCCCGTTCCGATGCCCAGCACGCCGGCGCCGTGGCCCTCCTGGAAGATCAGCGTCACGAAGCCGAGCGCCGCCCCGATCGAGAGCAGGTTCATCAGCGCCGCCTTGATCGGGATCACGACCGAGCGGAACACGGCCAGCAGCAGCAGCGCGCTGAGCAGCACGACCACCCCGATGAAGAGCGGCAGCTTCCCGGCCACGACGCGCGAGAAGTCCTCGTTCGAAGCGGTGAAGCCGCCCACCTCCACCTGGGCGCCGGTGCTGCGCTCGACGGGGGGCAGCGCGTCGTCGCGCAAGCGGTCGAGCGTGTCGTTGGTGCGGTCGTCCTGCGGGCCGGTCCTGGGGTAGGCGGTGATCGTCGCCACCTTGCCGTCGGGCGAGAGCGCGGGCGGCGACACGAAGGTGAAGTCGGGGACGCCCTTGACGGCCGCCTCGACGCGCCGGGCGGCGGCTTTGTCGCCCTTGCGGGGGAGCTCGGTGACGAGCAGAAACGAGCCGTTCGTGCCCGCGCCGAAGCCCTCGGCGATCAGATCGTAGGCCTTGCGAGGGGTGGTGCCGTCCGGGTCGACGCCGGCGTCGCTCGACCCGAGTCGCATGTTGAGCGCCGGCAGCGTCAGCAGGAGCAGCACCACGACCGAGCCGATCGCCGCCGGCCAGGGCCGGCGCTGGACCCAGCGCGACCAGCGCTCCCAGCCCGCGCCCTCCGCCCGGCGCCGCTCGCGTCTGGCCGCTCGGCGCGCCCGGAAGGCCTGGCCGGCGATGTGGATGCGCCGCCTGGCGCCCCAGAAGCGAAAGCCGCCGCGCCGGTCGAACTCGAGCAGCACGCCGTCCATGAAGCGCCCCGAGCCCCCGATCAGCGCGGGGATGATCGTCAGCGCGGAGAACATCACCGCAAGCACCGCCGTGGCGGCGCCGAGCGCGACGCCGTGCATGAAGCTGAGGCCGAGCAGCAGCAGCCCCAGCAGGGCGATGACGACGGTGGTCGCCGCGAACAGGACGGTCCGCCCGGCGGTGTCGATCGCCTTCTCGATCGCGACGTCGCGGTCGAGGCCGGCGCGGACCTCGGCTCTGTAGCGGGTGACGACGAAGAGCGAGTAGTCGATGCCGACGCCGAGGCCGATCAGCGAGGCGAGCTGGCTCGCGAAGTCGGGCGTGTCGACCAGGTGGCTGAGCAGGGTGATCACCCCCAGCGAGGCGCCGAGCGCGAGCAGGGTCGCGACCAACGGCAGCCCCGCCGCGACCAGCGAGCCGAACGTGAACAGCAAGACGATCGCGGCGGCGAAGATCCCGAGTCCCTCCGACGGCCCCTGGCCCTCCGAGAAGCGGACCACCTCGGCGCCCGGGCCGCCGTGCTCGACCTGGACGGCGTCGCTGCGGGCGCCGAACGCGATGTCCTGGACCTCCTTCAGGTCGTCCGGGTCGATGTCGTTCGTGCTCTCCTTGTAGTTCAGCGTGGCGACGCCGATGCGGCCGTCCCTGGTCAAGCGGCCCCCCTGCGCAAACGGGCTCGCCACGCTTGCCACGTCCTTGTTGCGACGCAGCTGCGCGAGCGAGGTCTGAATGCGGAAGCGGGTGCCGCCCTCGCTGAGCCGGCCGCTGCGGGCGCGGTAGACGATCTGGTCGGTGTCGCCCTTCGCGGCCGGGAAGTGCTCGGCGAGCAGGTCGTAGGCACGCTGGCTCTCGGTGCCCGGCAGGCGGAAGCTCGAGATCTCCTTGACGCCGACGGCGCCGGCGATCGCCTGGATCGCGACGAGCGCCAGCAGCCAGGCCAGGAAGGTCCGCCAGCGATGGCGGTTGCACAGCCCGGCCAGGCGGACGAAGCGGGATCTGCGATCGCTCGCGGTGGTGCTCACCGCGCCGATGCTAGGGAACCGGTCGGGCTAGCCCGTCGGCTCGAGCGCCCGGCAGCGCTCCTCGATCGCCACCGTGATCTTCTGAGCGACCTCGGGATGCTCGCGGGCGGTCTGGCGGAACGCCTGGGCGGTCATCACCACGACCTTGACCGGCGAGGTCGCGGTCACGGTGGCGTTGCGGCGCGTGTCGGCCATCAGGCCCATCTCGCCGAAGAAGTCGCCCACGCCCAACTCGGCGAGCAGCTGGTCGCCGCGCCGGACCTCGACGGTTCCCTCCTCGATGGCGAAGAACTCGTAGGCCCACTCGCCTTCGCGCACGAGCGTCTTTCCCTCGTCCAGGTCGATCTCGTCGGCGCGGGGCGCGAGCACGCGGCACTCCTTGCGGCTCAGCCCGGCGAACAGCGGGATCGTCTTCACGCGGTGCTCGTCCATCTCCCCTCCTCCTAGCCGCCCAGGGCGATCTCGCCCTCGACCACGATCTCCTGCTCAACGCCCTCGACGCTCACGGTCGCTCGCGCCGGTAGCCGCTCGTCGCCCGTCAGCCGCCCGGCGTCGACGCCCTCGCGCACGCCCTGCTCGATCTCTCGCTGCGCGGTGATGCCGAGCTGCTTGAGGAACTTCCTGACCGAGAGGTTGAAGGCTTCCTCGTCCACGCTCAGTCGGGGATCAGCCCGTCTCCCGTGAACTCGTCCTGCGCCTCGCGGAAGGTGATGTCGCGCGGGGGCAGGATCACGTCGGATTCCACCAGCTCCTCGTCGTCGAGCGCGTTGCCGTCGCTGGCGACCAGCTCGAGCATCTGCGACCACAGCTCCTGGAAGCCGGTCTCGTCGCCCTGCTCGACCGCGGTCACGGCGCGGTTGTCGAGCTCGTTGAGGCGACCGGCGTTCTCGTCGGGCAGCCGGTACTGCCCCTCGCCCGCGATCCGGACGATCACGCCTTCTCCTCGCCCTGCTCGAGCGCCGGGGCGTCGCCCCCGCCCGAGCCCAGCTCGGCCTTCATCTTCGCCAGCTCGTCGTCGACCTGCGCGCCGCTGGTCAGCTCGCGCAGCTGCTTGTCGATGTCGTCCTCGCCGGAGCCGAGCTGGCTGAGGTCCTCGAAGGTCCCGGCCTTCTCGAGCTCCTCGACCGCGGACGCGCGCGCCCGCATCGTCTCGGTCTTGTCCTCGGCGCGCTGGATCGCCAGGCCGAGGTCGGCCATCTGCTCGCCGACGCCGTTGGCGGCCTCGGAGATCCGCACCTGGGCCTCGGCGGCCGAGTACTGCGCCTTGATGACCTCCTTCTTGGTGCGGAACTGCTCGATCTTCGCGCGCAGGCGCTTCTCGTTCTCGGTGAGCTGCTCCTGCTGGCCCTCGAGCTCCTTGATCTGCGTGTCGAGGGACTGCAGCTCGGTCTGCGCCAGCGTCTTGCGCTCGAGCGCGGTGCGGGCCAGGTCCTCCTGGCCCTGCGACAGCGCCTGGCGCGCCTGCGTGTCGAGCTTGACGACCGACTCCTCGAGCTTCGTCGACTGCATCTGAAGGCGCTTCTTCGACGTGACGACGTCGGCGATTCCCTTCTTGACGTTCTGCAGCAGCTCGACCTGCTTCTGGTAGCCGTAGTCGAGCGTCTCGCCGGGGTCTTCCGCCCGGTCGAGCATCTTCGAGATCTTGGCCTTGATGACGGTGGACATCCGCCCGCCGAGCCCTGGCATCCCGCCTCCTTCAGCTTGCGTCGTTCTGCCTGTCTGGAGCAACCTAGACTACCCGGCGCCGTGCAGCCGAGACCGCCATCCGCCTCGCGTTCGGAGCTGAGCCGGTGGATGGGCACGGGCGAGGCCAACCTGGCGGGCAACGTCCACGGCGGGGTGATCATGTACATCTGCGACGAGGTGGCCGGCATCGCCGCGGTGCGCCACTGCGGCACGCGCGTCGTGACGGTGGCGATGGATCGCATGACGTTCATCAACCCCGTCTACGTCGGGCACCTCGTCACCGTGAAGGCGACGGTCAACGCCGCCTGGCGCAGCTCGATGGAGGTGGGCGTGCGAGTCGAGGCGGAGAACATCCGCTCGGGCGAGGTCACGCACACCTCGACCGCGTACCTGACGATGGTCGCGCTCGACGAGGAGGGCAAGCCGACCCAGGTCCCGCCGATCGAGCCCGAGACGCCCGACGAGGAGCGCCGCGCCCGCGAGGCACAGCTTCGCCGTGACAACCGGCTGACGGAGCGCGAGCGGATCGAGGCGGAGCGCGCGGGCTAGGCGCGCTCGAGGCGCCGCCGCAGCTCGTCGCCGCGGCCCGATGCGACCGCTCGCGCCGCTCGGCGCTCGTCCAGGTCCAGGCCCCGCTCGCTTGCCAGCTCGAGCAGCTCCTGGCGCTCGTCGGACTCGCGCGCGGCCTTCACGAACAGCCATCCGAGCAGCAGCACGGTGACGATGCTGCTCTCGATCATCATGATCGTCCCGGCCGCTCCCTGGTCTCGCAGCGGGCTCATGTGCCAGCTCGCCTCGCCGGCGCGGTAGTCGGGGTAGAAGACGCTGCCCGACCAGATGAAGATGTTGCCCAGCAGCCCGCCGGTCAGCCGCACGGCCACGATGTAGAGCAGCTTCGCGCCGTTGCCGAACCAGCTCGGCTGCGGGAGCGGGCCGAGCAGCGCCAGCCACATCGTGAAGCCGAAGAAGACGAAGCACGTGTGCTGGAGCGCGTGGACGGCCTGGTGGTCGAGCGCCGCCTGGTAGAGCGCCGGCGAGTGCCACACGAACAGGTCGATCGCCCAGAGCGAGAACGCCACCACCGGGTGCGCCAGCACGCGTAGCCGGTGCGCCACCCGCGTGGCGAGGATCGGCTGCAGCAGCGGCCCGGTCAGCCCGAACACCAGCAGCAGGGCGGCCAGGTCTGCGATCAGGATGTGCTGCGCCATGTGCGCGAGGATCAGCTCGCCGCCGATGCTCGCCACCGGCGTGACCAGCGCCAGCAGGATCACCCCGATGCCGAGCCCGAAGCACGCCAGCCTCCAGGGCGCCACCGGTCGGCCCTGCTTGGCGAGCGTGCGCGCCCGCATCCAGTAGGCACCCAGCGCCACCAGGGGCGGCGCCAGCTGCACCGGCTCGAACACCCCGGTGACGACGTGGGCGAACGGGATGAACATCTACCGGCCGGACGTTAGACGCCGGCCACTTCCACGGTCTCGGCATCCGGCTCGGCGAACCGCGCGACTCGCCTGGCCTCGGCGCGGATCTGGGCGTGGGCCGACTTGCGGATCTCCACGTGCGGCTCGATCACCGCCTTCACCCGCCGCGTGGCGCGCTCGAGCTTCCAGGAGGCCGCCACCCGCCCGTCGACCGTCACGGTCTGGTCGCCGCTCAGCGTGAGCTTCAACGGGGCCAGCTCCGCCGGGATGATCCGCTCGCGGTCGGCGTACGCGAGCAGCACCTGGTCCCACCGCGCCAGCAGGCGGACGGGCAGCTTCGTCGATGCCGGCGGCAGCGGCTGGCCGGGCAGGTCGAGCAGCTCGACTCCGTTCTCGTCGCGAAACGACACCGTCTCGAGCCGCTCCCACGCCGCGGCGAAGTCACGCTGCGCCCCGCCCGCCCAGGCGGCGACGTCTCGCTTGCCGGCGGGGCCGAACGCGCCCAGGTAGCGCTCGAGCACCAGCGTGGCGGCGTCGTCCGGATCGGGCAGCGGGCGCCGGTCGACGACGAACTGCGCCCGGCGGCGATCGCGCCAGAAGCCCGCCGGCGGCAGCTGGACGAGCGGCAGCAGGTTGCGGGCGAACATGATCGCGTGCCACTCGTGGCCGGTCGGCACGCCGTCGTAGCGACTGACCCGTTCGCGGATCTCAGCGTTCGAGCGCGGCCGGCGCAGCCAGGCCCCCAGCTCGGCGACGACCTTCTCCTCGTCGAGGTGGGGGTAGTCCTTGCGCCACTTGCGCAGACGGGTCTGGCGCGAGAGCTGGTGGTAGGCGGGGTAGTCGTCGCCGGCGACCAGGTGCAGCGTCATGCGCATGACGGTCGTCTTGACGACCGCCGCCTGGTCGAGCGCAGCCTCGAGCTGCTCGCGCGCGAAGCCGTCCAGCCGGGCGGTCAGAGCCACGTACGGCGCCGCCGAGTCCTGGCCCTGGAGCGGCGTCAGGCGCCGGATCGCCTCGGCGGGCGCGATCCGCCGGCGCTCCAGCAGGAACTGACGCGCTGCGAGCGCCGCGGTGAGCTGCTTGCGGGAGAGCGTCTGGCTCAGCCGGACGAGAGCGTAGCGGTCGCCTCGCGGACGACGTCGCCGAGCTTCGCCCCGTTCTGCTCGGCGGTGGCCGGCGCCTCGGAGCGGCGCTGCTGGTACTCGCTGCGCTGCATCCGCGAGATGACCAGTCGCTGCACCTGGGCCGTGCCCTCGAACAGCTGGTAGATCTTGGCGTCGCGGAAGAACTTCTCCAGCGGGCAGTCGGTCGTCTGGGCGTAGGGGCCGACCAGGTCCATCAGCGTGGTCGTCGCCCACATGGCCACGTCGCCGGCCTTGAGCTTCGACATCGAGCCCTGGCCGCCGGTCAGCGGGATCCCGTTGCGGCCCATCCACGAGGCGCGCCAGACCAGCATGCGCGAGGCCTCGATCTCGGTGGCGACCTCGGCGAGGACCTGCTGCACACGCTGCTGCTCGAGCAGCGGGGTGCCGTCCTCCTCCTTGCCCTCGAGGTACTCGAGCGTCCACTCGTACGCGGCCTGCGCGATGCCGAGCGCCGACGCACCCACCAGCGGGCGGGTCAGCTCGAACGTCGCGAGCGCGCCCGAGGAGCGGCCGGTCGACTCGCCGGAGCGAGCGCGCGCCAGCTTCTTGTCGAGCTTCTCCTGGCCGCCGAGCAGGTACTCCGCCGGCACGCGACAGTCCTCGAGGATCACCTCGGCCGTCTGAGAGGCGCGGATCCCGAGCTTGGACTCCTTCTTGCCCATCGACAGCCCCGGCGTGTCCTTGGGGACCACGAACGACGCCTGGCCGCGGTGGCCGAGCGTCGGGTCGACGGTCGCCACGACGACGGTCACGTCGGCGATTCCGCCGTTCGTGATGAAGACCTTGGTCCCGTTGAGGACCCACTCGTCGCCGTCCTGCCTGGCGGTCGTGCGCAGCGAGCGCACGTCGGATCCGGCGCTCGGCTCGGTCACGGCGTAGGCGCCGAGCTTGATCTCGTCGCCCATGCCGAAGCACTCGGGCACCCAGCGGCCGATCTGCTCGGGAGTGCCCGAGCTGGCGATCCCGGCCGCGGCCAGCGAGCCGCCCTGGATGGCGAGCGCGATGCCGGCGCAGCCCCAGTGGAGCTCCTCGGCGTAGATGCAGCTGAACAGCCCATCGGGGTCGGAGCCCATCTTCTGGATCGTCTCGAGCCCGTGCAGCCCCCACTCGCGCGCGGCCTTGATGACCTCCCAGGGCACGCTCTCCTCGCGGTCGTGCTGGGGAGCGGCCGGCCGGATCACCTCGCGAGCGAAGCGCCGGCAGTGCGCCTGGAACTCGAGCTGTTCGTCATTGAGCTTGAAATCCGCGAGCTGAGCCTCCGTTGACTGACGAGTCACTCATAGGTTACCCCGCCGGCTTCCGCTCTATACGCCTCCCCGCGACAACT
>Ga0136846_1219201_pt1 | contig 13533 bp, 10 predicted proteins | sample HopSoiMetagenom2_FD_96841 | JGI IMG/M metagenome (GOLD analysis project Ga0136846, IMG submission 96841) | Grasslands soil microbial communities from Hopland, California, USA - 2 Assembly 2016 (version 4) | ecosystem: Environmental > Terrestrial > Soil > Grasslands | place: USA: Hopland... | reverse complement strand
GCGCGGGTTCCGAAAGCGGCGTTGAGGTCTTCGTCGAAGATGCGAGTCATGCGCTTTTCACACTGAAGAGATTGTTGACGGAAGTTAACCGGTCGAGCGCGGAGTTCGCGCGTCGTGGGCAGTGGAGCGCGAGTAAATTATTGGCTTCAGCGCGGCGTTAATAGGCGAACTCGAGGGAAATCCAGAATGGCGTATGAAGGTCTGATGGTCAGCGTGTCCGGCGTGCGAGGACGCGTCGGAGAAGCACTGACACCGGAGATCATCGCGAAATTTGCCGCAGGATTCGGGGCCTGGGCGATGGCTCGTGCGGGCGGCAAGGCGCGCATTGTCGTCGGCCGGGACAGTCGTGTATCGGGACCGATGTTTCAGCCGGTAGTTCACGCCGCGCTGCAGTCGGTCGGTTGCGATGTCCTGGACATCGGCATGGTGCCGACTCCCACTGTGCAGCTGGCCGTCGAGCACCATCACGCCGCCGGCGGCCTCGCGATCACCGCCAGCCACAATCCCATCGAGTGGAATGCGCTCAAGTTCATCGGCCCGTCGGGGCTTTTTCTCGACCCCGCCGAGGCCGCTGAGATGCGACAGGTCGTTGAGGGAAACATCCCCCGCGCTACGTGGGACAAGCTTGGCACCGTCGCTCAGGACAAGGACGCCGCCCGCGAGCACATCGAGAAAATTCTCGCGCTTCCGTTCCTGGACGTCGATGGCATCCGTAAGAAAGGGTTCCGGGTCGGGCTGGATTGCGTAAGAGGAGCTGGAGGCACGTTCATGCCTATCCTGCTCGAGCTGCTGGGATGCAAGCTGGCGACGATCAACATGGAGCCGGACGGTCGTTTTCCGCGCCCGCCGGAGCCGGTCGCAGAGAATCTCGGAGAGCTGCAGAAACTCGTGCAGGATTCGCACTGCGATATCGGTATGGCGGTGGATCCAGACGTCGACCGGCTCGCGCTCGTATCCGACGAGGGAGTGGCGATTGGAGAAGACTACACCCTCGCCCTGGCCGCCAAAGAGGTTTTGCGGCACCGCAAGGGCGTTGTAGTCACGAATCTCTCCACCAGCAGGATCGTTGACGATATAGCGGCCGAGGCGGGCACCCGGGTGGTTCGCGCCCCAGTCGGCGAGGTCAACGTCGCGGTTAAAATGCGCGAGGAAAAAGCGCCCATTGGAGGAGAAGGAAACGGCGGAGTAATTCTTTCAGAGTTGCACCTGGGAAGGGACGCTCCGGTCGGTGCCGCGCTCATGCTGCAACTGTTGCTCGAGGAGGACAAGCCGCTCTCGAAGATCGTCGCGGCGTACCCCCGGTACATTATTGTTAAGGACAAGCTTGCCCGCCCCGATGCGCCGCTGGACGCGGTCTACCAGGCCCTCAGAAAAGCTTTTAGCGACGCAGAGGTCGATACGCAGGACGGACTCAGGCTGACGTGGCCTGATCGGTGGGTGCACATCCGGCCATCTGGAACGGAACCAATCGTGCGAGTAATAGCTGAAGCGCCCAGCGCCGAAGACGCGGAAAAGCTCGTCCGCGACTGCCGGCAGCCCGTCGAGGCGCTCTCTCGGTAGGGAAGTACAGTCAACCCAAAGAACCTATGTGTGGAATTATCGGTTACATCGGAAAACGCGGCGCCACCCCTCTTCTCCTCGAGGGACTGAAGCGCATGGAGTACCGTGGGTACGATTCCGCGGGAGTTGCCGTGATGAACGGGGGCGGGGTCGAAACCCGCAAGGCAGCAGGCAAGATCTCCCAGCTGGAACGCGCGCTGGCGACGAGTCCGGTGGACGGCGAGCTCGGCATTGGCCACACTCGCTGGGCGACCCACGGTGTGCCCAACGAATGCAACGCGCACCCGCATCTCGACTGCAAGGGGAACATCGCGGTCGTTCATAACGGCATCATCGAGAACTCGGGAACGCTGAAGCAGGGACTCCAGGCTCGCGGCCACAAGTTCGTCTCGGAAACCGATACAGAGGTCATCGCGCACCTCATCGAGGAGGCCTTCGACGGAAATCTCGAGGACGCCGTGATCGAAGCGCTCTGGCAGATCGAGGGGACTTATGGAATCGCTGTGGTCTCCAGTGAAGATCGCAATAAGCTCGTTGCCGCCCGGAAGGGGAGTCCGCTCCTTATCGGGCTCGGCGAAGGCGAGTTCTACGTCGCCAGCGATGTCTCCGCGATTCTGGCGCAGACCCGCGAAGTCGTCTATCTGGACGACGGCGACGTCGCTGTTCTGAGCCGCGATGGATACACGGTTCTCAACCAGCGCGCCCAGCAGCTCGAGCGCCGCGTCAGCAAGATCGATTGGGATCTCGACCAGATCGAGCGCGGTGGTTTCGACCATTTCATGCTCAAGGAGATCTTCGAGCAGCCGGCGACGGTCGAGAACTGCATGCGTGGACGGCTTCTGCCAGACATGGGCACATCCAAGCTCGGCGGTCTCAACATGACCGACGAGGAGCTTCTAAGGTTCGACAATATTCTCATTACCGCCTGTGGAACCAGCTGGCACTCGGCGCTCATCGGCGAGCACATGCTCGAGAACCTGGCCCGGATTCCGGTGGAGGTCGAGTATGCTTCGGAGCTTCGCTACCGGAATCCGATCGTCACCGACAAGACGCTGTGCATCGTGATTTCACAATCCGGTGAGACAGCGGACACCCTCGCCGCCATGCGCGAAGCGAAATCGCGCGGCGCGAGAACCTACGGCATCGTCAATGTCGTTGGATCGACCATTGCCCGGGAAAGTGACGGCGGCATCTACGTCCACGCCGGTCCGGAGATTGGTGTCGCTTCGACCAAGGCGTTCACGAGCCAGGTCATTGCGCTGCTGCTCTTCACGCTGAAACTGGCCCGTCTGCGCAACCTGTCTGTCGTCGATGGAAAGCAGATCATCCAGGAAATGCAGGAGCTGCCGGCGAAGATTCAAAACGTTCTCGATCGGGCCGCTGAGGTCGAGAAAATCGCCGAGGACTTCAAGAACGCGCAGAATTTCCTTTATCTCGGCCGCGGGTACAGTTTCCCGACGGCGCTGGAGGGCGCGCTCAAGCTGAAAGAGATCAGCTACATCCACGCCGAGGGGTACCCGGCGGCGGAAATGAAGCACGGGCCTATCGCGCTGATCGACGAGAACATGCCGGTGCTGTTCATCACACCTCACGACGCGGTTTTCGACAAGGTCGTGTCCAACGTGCAGGAGGTGAAGGCACGGGGTGGCCGTGTGATCGCTATTACTACTCGCGACGAGGAAGCTCTCGCCGGCAAACTGGATTACGAGTTCCGGATCCCGGAGACCAAGGATTTGCTCACCCCAGTGCTGGCCTCCGTGCCGCTGCAGCTGCTCGCGTACTACATCGCCGTGAAGCGAGGCGCCAACGTCGATCAGCCGCGCAACCTCGCCAAGTCGGTAACGGTGGAGTAGTAGCTGAGAATCCTGCTCCAGCGGGTCTCGCGGGCGCAGGTTCGCATCGATGGGCGAAGCGTCGGGAACATCGGGAAGGGTTTTTTGCTTCTCGTCGGCTTCACCCACGGCGACACAGCAGAGAAAGTCGACTGGATGGCGGAGAAGACTTCCGGTCTCCGCCTGTTCAGCGACGCCGAAGGCAAAATGAATCTCGGCCTGTCCGATGTCGGCGGGGCTGTGCTCGTCGTTTCGCAGTTCACTCTCTACGGAAACGCCGAGAAGGGTAAGCGCCCAAGCTTCATCGATGCGGCCAGGCCCGAAGAAGCGATACCCCTTTACGAACGATTTCTTTCGGCGCTCAGGACCAAAGGCCTGACCGTCGAGACCGGGGAGTTCGGCGCCATGATGGAGGTCGAGCTGGTCAACGACGGCCCTGTCACTCTGTGGCTCGAACGATGAGCGAGTGTCGGGTGGTCCTGGCATCCGCCTCACCGCGGCGTCGTCAGCTCCTCGATCTCATCGGTATAGCCCACGAGGTGCGGCCGGCCGACATCGACGAGACTATGCGTCCACGCGAAGCGCCGCGACGCCACGCCGAGCGGCTCGCTCGCGAGAAGGCAACCAAGATCGCCACTCGCGATCCCGACTTGATCACCATTGGAGCTGATACTGTCGTCGTCATCAATCGGAAAGTGCTCGGCAAACCTCGTGATCGGGCGGAGGCGGTCCGGATGCTCTCCGAGCTCAGTGGGCGGGAGCACACTGTAATCACCGCCGTCGCTGTCGCCCGCGGGAAGAAGCTGCGCTCGGCCATCGAAGAAGTCCGCGTCAAGTTCCGCAGGCTGCGCGACGACGAGATCGAAGCCTACGTCGCCACTGGCGAGCCGATGGACAAGGCGGGCGCATACGGCATTCAGGGCTACGGCGCCACAATAGTCGAGTGCATCGACGGCGATTATTTCGCGGTGATGGGCCTTCCGCTCACGCGCCTGACTGCGTTGATGCGTGACTTGGGCGTCAGATACCGTTTTGGAGAGCCGCTAGCGCTGGCTGATTAGCACGCGCGCCTGCGCCATCACCCGCTTTTCGTTGTCGAACGCGAGCTGACCAGCCGCATCCTCGATCGGCACCCATCGGGCTTCGTTCACTTCCCAGTCGTGATCCTTCGTGTCGCCCGAGACGTATCTGAGAAGATAGAAATGCACCCGCTTGTGAAACCGGACTCGGATGCCGTTCTCGATCCCGGCGTACCAGTATTCGATCGTCTCAATGTGTTCGACAACCTCGCTGACGACACCGCCTTCTTCTCGCGCTTCGCGAACCGCGGTGATCTCGGGTTTTTCGCCCTTGTCCACCAGGCCCTTGGGCAGTTGCCAGCGACGCTCGCTTCCGACTGAGATGATTACGACTTCCACCTGCTCGTTGTGCCGGCGAAAGACCACTCCCCCGGCGGACACCTGGTCGCGGATCGGAATCTTGATCGCGGGAGCTTTTTTCGGGCTGGCGCCCCCCGGCGTACGCGGAGTCATGCAGGTCGGCCTTGCCGGTACCGCGTATTCCAGAGCTGCACCTTCTCCATGACATCACGCGGCTCGATGCGAGTCATTCTGCCGGGCCGATTTTCCATCGAGATCGGATAATTTTCTCCGGGCTCGCCGTAAGCATCCACGATGAGATCATGAAAGCGGCGGTAGGGTCCGGTGCGCTTCGGGTTCGTGTAACCCATCAGGCTGATTACGGGCCGGTCGAGTGCGACGGTCATGTGGAGGGGGCCGGTATCAGGGGAGAGGACGAGCGCGGAGGCATCGAGAATGGATACAAGCTTTCGGAGACCGCTGCCAAGCTCCGAGCGCGGTGTTGTTTTCGCGCGAGCCATTACGACGCTCTCAGCGACGAGCTCACGATCTGATCGTCCGCCGACCAGCACGACCTGCATCCCGAAGTCATGGGTGAGCGCATCGCTCACCTCAGCCCATCGCTCGGGCGGCCAGTCCTTCTCGGGCTTGCTGGTGGCGACCACGATGGAGGCGATCGGGCGGTTGATTCCCGAGACGAACTCACGTTGCCACTGCCGTTCGCCTTCCCACGGCCCGAGGTCCCAGACTACCGGCTCCGGCGTCACGCCGAGTGCGTCTAGAAACTCGAAGTACTGATCCTGGACGTGCTGCACTTGATGCGGGCGAATCTTACGGTTGGTGAACAGCCAGTTCATATCACGCGCCCGGGAGCGATCGAATCCCAGCTTGATTGGTGATCGCGTCAGTGCGGTGACGACCCCAGCCTTGAAGTAAACCTGCAGATTGATCACGAGATCGAACCGCCGTTGCGCGAGCTCGCTTCGGACAGCGGCAAAGGCAGAAAGTCCGCGTGACCGATCGAAGATGACGATGTCGTCGACCGACCGGTGGCCCCGCACGAGAGCAGCCGGGCCCGGCTGCAACACCCAGGTGATCCGCGTCCGCGGGTTCACCCTCTTGAGCGCGTTGATCACGGGCAGCACGTGCACTGCGTCGCCGACGGCACTCATCATCACGATGCAGATATTGTCCGGCACCCTTTTGAGGTCCGGAACGGTCACTCCATGCTCCTCGACCGCAGATACTCCTCGTCCGCGGCGGAGTAAGGGAGCGCGCGCAGATCGCGCCACTTGCGCAGCGATCTAATCAGCCGGTCGACGTTGGCTCTCGCCACGAGTGGTGAACCCGGCGAGCTGAATTGCACCCTGTCCACATCCAGCACGTGCGCATCCAAGCCCGGGCCGCTGCCGGCGGTCAACAGGATGTTCTTGAGATTGAGATCCTGATGGTACGCCCCTGCGTGCGTGAGTGCATTCAGCAGCTTCACCACAGCGTCGAGAACCATTCTCCGGTGATCGTGGTCGGTGACCTCGGCCAGCGCGACGGAGAGATCGTGTCCGTTGGGGATCTCGCGCGTGGCTACGTCAGATCGACGAAGGATGAAGTTGAGCGGGTAGGAGACGTAGGCAATGACCTCAGGCGTACTCACGCCGCTGGCGCGCAATCGCAGGGAAGCGATCAGCTCGCGGAAACCGCGAGTGGGAAGCACGAACAAATCCCTGCTGATCCTGGCCATCCATCCGCCACGCATGTTGTGGCGCACGACCACCCGCCCGCAGTTGCCGGGCAAATTGACCGCGAAAACGGGGGCGCGGCCCATGAGGGTGACCGCGTCCTGCTGTCGCGATGCGAACTCGTACAGCGGTTCGCGCTCCAGCACGCTTCGGATGCTCGCGGCGCACGTCGCCGCGGCAATCACTCGTGCACGACCGACCTCAAAACGTTCGTACGATGGGAGGCGCAGGCCGATCACTTGACGGCCGATCCGCCGCGACGCACCGACGCAATGGCGCTGAGGAGCGCCTGCGCCTTGCTGCGAGTTTCGTCCCACTCCCTCTCGGGCACCGAGTCGGCAACGATGCCCGCACCTGCCTGAACCGACGCCCTGCCGTTCGCGACGACGCAAGTACGGATCGTGATCGCGAGGTCCATCCGTGCGCCGCCGGCCGCGATATATCCGATCGCTCCCGCGTACGGTCCGCGCGCCACCGGCTCCAGCTCGTCGATGATCTGCATCGCGCGAACCTTGGGCGCGCCCGTCATTGTACCGGCGGGGAAGGTCGCCCGGAACACGTCGAGTGCCGACATGCCGGATTTGAGCTCGCCTTCCACCTGGCTGACGATGTGGAGCACATGAGAGTACTTCTCGACCTTCATCAGCTCGGTCACCTTGACGGTCCCGTATCGGGCGACGCGGCCGACATCGTTTCTCCCAAGGTCCACCAGCATGACGTGCTCGGCCCGCTCCTTCTCGTCGGCCAGCAAATCCGCGGAAAGACGCTCATCATCAGCGGGCGTCTTGCCGCGCGGCCGAGTACCGGCGATCGGCCTGAGAGTGATTCGATTGTCCGACACTCGCACCAGAAGCTCGGGCGAGCTGCCAACGATTTCCATTCCGTCCAGCACGAGATGGTACATGTACGGCGACGGATTTATAGCACGGAGCGCGCGGTAAAGGTCGCTCGGCTCGAAATCGAGGGGCACGTCGATTCGGCGCGACAGCAGCGTCTGGAAGCAGTCACCCGCGCTGATGTAGTCCTTGATCCGATCGACGTGAGCCATGAAATCCGCGCGTTCGTAGCTCGAATGTCCCTCGGCTGGCGCCGCATGAAGATCCGGCGCCATCGCCTCGAGCGCCGAAGGCTTCCGTAGCCTCGTCAGGATATCATCGAGCTCGGTGATTGCCTCGTCGTACAGTTCTCTCAGCTGCGAGGCCCGCGCCCGCTCCGGGACAGGCACGGAGATCACTGCGCGTGCGCTGCTGCGCAGGTTGTCCAGAATCACCAGCGAGCGGGTGAACACAAACAACGCGTCAGGAGTCTCCAGTCCTCCAGCGGGCCGATGCGGAAGTTTCTCGATCAGCCGGACGATGTCATAGCTGAAGTAGCCAATGGCCCCGCCCCAGAACTGCCCGAGCTCAGGAACCGCCGCGGGCTGGGCGGCAGCGATCAATGCGCCGAGGTCCGTGAGCGGATCGTCAGGCTTCCGCTTGTTATGCCATCCGCTGTCGGAGCTCCAGTCCTCGACGAAACCGTTCGACAGCCTCCATGCTGAGCGTGGCTCGGCGCCGAGGTAGGTGTAGCGCGACCACGTTTCTCCGCCGGCGGGAGCGGACTCGAGGAGAAAAGCAAAAGGTCCGCGTCTGACTTTTGCGAAAGCAGACACTGGCGTGTCCGTATCGAGCAGGCAGTCCTTCCACACCGGGACCAGTGTTGCGGTTGCGGCGCGGCGGCTGAATTCCTCAAAGCTCATTCGGCACTCTGTTCTCCACGGTGGACCGCTGCTCCGCTGCGATGGGGCACCAACTATTTTCCCTCCATGAGATTATCGCGTTCCCCCGCGGCTCGCGCTACGATTTCGTTCCTCACACTGATTTTCGCGTCCGGCAAGGCTGACGCGCAGCAGATATGGAACGACGCGCGCTCCACCGCGCTCGTGGAGCGGGCAACAGAGCGCAGAGCCAGTCAGATCGCCGACACCGCGCTCGTCGATTACAAGGCTACGGCGCACGGCTACGTGACGTTCCTCGCGCAATTTGGGGAAGGCTTTCCCGAGCCGCCAAAAATCGTGAAGGCGGACGAGCTGGGTCTGGAAGTCTACTGGCGTGCGCCCGATCTGAGCAAGCAGCGCATCATGGGGCGTCGCGACACACTTCTCCTGCCTACGGACATCAACTATCACCGCGATCACCTCGGCATCGTTCAGAATAATTTCAGGAACATCATCCGTCTCGGCGAAGGCGACGAGGTAAAGGACGTTCCGCATCCGCTGTCAGCGGCCGGACTGCAGGCGTACGACTTTGCAATCAGAGACTCGCTCCAGATCCGACTGGGCGATCGCACCCTCGACGTTTACGAAGTCCGCGTGCGCCCGAAGGACGATCGTCAGCCCCGCGCGGTTGGCGCGGTTTACATCGACCGTGAATCGGGTGAAGTCGTGCGCATGGCATTCAGCTTCACCCGCGCGGCGCTCATCGACAAGGAGCTCGAGGACGTGTCGGTGGTGCTGGAGAATGCTCTCATCGAAGGCCGATTCTGGCTGCCGCGCCGCCAGGAAATCGAAATTCGCCGCACTGGATCCTGGCTCGACTATCCAGCGCGGGGCATCATCCGCGGCCGATGGGAGATCTGCTGCTATGAAGTGAATGTTCCGATCGATCCGGGATTGTTCACTGGGCCGGAGATCGTCATGGCTCCAGCCGCAGAGCGGCAGGCGAATCCATTTCCCTTCTCTGGACGCGTTCTGGACTCGTTGCCGCCTGATGTGCGCGCTGTGACAGATGCAGATGTCAGGAAAGTTCAGGACGAGGCGCGCGCGCTTGTACGCGAAGCGGCGCTGGCGCGCACACGAAGCTTTGCGCTCTCTGCACGCCACGTCTCTGACATCGTCCGTTTCAATCGTGTCGAAGGGCTCGCATTGGGCACCGGCTTTCTCCAGCGAATCGGCGGTGGACTCTCCGTTGCTGCGTCAGGGCGCTTCGGGTTCAGTGATGAGGAGCTGAAAGGTCGTGGCGCGCTCGAGTACACCACTGGAGCCGGGTCTCGGCTCGCTCTGGCGGCGGAGCGGCAATATCGCGACGCGAGCGATGAGCAGGAGACGTCCCTGGTTCGGAATACGCTGGCCGCACAGGAATTCGGCAGCGACTACACGGATCCGCATGACGTGAATTCACTCTCGCTGAGTGGCCAGTTGGCGCGAATAGGCTGGCAGCCATCATTCGAATTGGCGTGGGAGCAGCACGACTCGCTGTCCGTTCATGCCCAACCGGCGAACGGCCGATTCGAGCCGACCATACCTGCGCTGCCTTTGCACGAGATCCGTCTTACGCTGGGTCTTGACCGCCCGACGGCTCTCACGTTTGGAGGCTATGAGCTCGGGACTCGTCTCTCAGCCAGTGGCATCTGGCGGCAAAACAAGACGTCCGGCGCGGGCGGCTCGTTCTTCCGACCCGCGATCACTCTCGATCTTCAAAAACCTTTCGGCTCCAGTCGGCTGGTATTGCACTCCGTTGCTGCGGGCTTATTCGGTGGGGCCGACACTGTCCCCGCGCAGCACCTGGTGTATTTCGGCGGACCGACCACCGGCCCCGGTTACAACTTCCATGAGTTGGCAGGGCGGGGCGGGTTGAGCCAACGCGTCGAATATCGTTTTCTGGCTCCTTTCTTTCCCATTCCCCTCGGCCGGTTCGGTCGAGCGCCGGCGACGATCACTCTGGCGCCGTTCGCCAACGCCGTTTGGATTGACCGTTCCCCGGCGTTCAAGGAAAGCCGTCAGGGCTGGTACCCATCGGTCGGCCTGGGCGCGCTCACCGTGTTCGATGTCCTGCGCTTCGATGTCGCGCGCGGCCTCCGCGATGGCCGCTGGACCTTCGGCGTGGACGTAGGCCGTGATTTCTGGAGCGTTCTCTAGCGTTACAAAGAAGATTTTGCGGGAAGAGATTCGGCTACGGTGAGACAATGAAGGCGGCGCATTTTGACGCATGGTCCAGCTACTCGATTCGCCGTCCGACGCGTGGGTCATGCCGGCCCTGGCGGATATCACGCCCCGCGAATCGCTTGCTTCGCTCGAGGTGCGGGGGCCGAGTATCTGGAAATCCGCGGTTTCGGCCGGGATTGCCACCGACATGGGGATAGTGGAGGCCCTCGCCGCGCGTACACGTATTCCCGTGGCCAATGGGCTTCTGGTCAGCGGGCCGGCACTCGACCTCGTTCCGGAGCGTCTCGCCCGCCGCTTCAGCATCCTGCCACTCACCGCGTCCGACACCGTCCTCGAGATTGCGACGTCCAATCCGTACGACCTCGATTGCGAGCAAGTCCTCGCCTTCGCGGCGGGGCGAACCGTCCGGATGCTGTTGGCGTCGCCGGACAAAATTCTCGACCGGATCGAGGAGGTTTATGCCCCGGTCGATCGGGTCAACAAACTCATAGACAAACCGCGCCGGTCACCGGTGCCGTCTGTAATCGAAAAGGACGAAGACGCTGACCTCCAGCTGGACGAGAAGGAGGCCGAGCGACCGGTCATAAAGCTCGTGGATCATATCGTCGCTGAAGGAATCGCCGCTGGTGCCAGCGACATCCATCTCGAGGCTGGAGAAACCGGCATCGCGGTGCGCTATCGCATCGACGGGATGCTCAAGGATGCGATGTTGCTCCCGAAACCCGTGGGTGTGCCGCTGGTCTCACGCATCAAGATCATGTCGCAGATGGACATCGCCGACCGCTTGCGTCCACAGGGAGGGCGGGCGCGCGTCTCGATTAATGGGGCACGCGTCGATCTGCGCGTTTCGACGCTTCCGGCCTCGCACGGTGAGAAGGTGGTCATCAGAATTCTCGATTCCCGTGCCGCGCTCCGATCAGTCGAATCGTTGGGTCTTGATCCGGTCGACGGGCCGCGCATGCAGAAGCTGCTCGATGTGCGCGAAGGTCTGATTCTGGTCACTGGACCGACCGGTTCGGGAAAGACGACAACCCTTTATGCCGCGCTTCGCCTGCTGCTGAATCGCGGCGTGAACATCATCACCGTCGAAGATCCGGTCGAGTACAGGATTCCCGGGATCGTTCAGGTCCAGATCCATGAGAAGGCCGGACTTACCTTCGCCTCCGCTCTGCGCTCGGTGCTCCGGCAGGATCCCGACGTGGTGCTGATCGGCGAGATTCGCGATCGGGAGACCGCGGCGATTGCCATCCAGGCGTCGCTGACCGGTCACCTCGTTTTCGCGACGCTGCACACCAACGACGCATGCAGCTCAATCATTCGCCTCACCGATCTCGGAGTGGACGCTGGAAAGCTCGCGGGAGCGCTGAAGGGGATCGTCGCTCAGCGACTCATTCGCCGGCTCTGCCGGTCCTGCCGCCTCGTCGCCAACGCGGGCGTGCCGCGGCGGCTGGTGGGAGCAGTGCCGGCGGATGCGATGATCTACATCCCGGTTGGTTGTGTCGACTGCTCACTCACCGGTTACTCGGGACGCGTCGCCGTTACCGAAGTGCTCGTCACCACGCCTGAGATCGAACGCGCCATCGCCGACAACGCGCCGCCTGAGCGTCTGCAGTCCGCGGCGCGGACTTCGGGCACGCGGTCTCTGTGGGAATGTGGCTGTGCGCACCTCATTTCGGGCGATACGAGCGCCGAAGAGCTGGTGCGAGTGATCGAGCCCGAAACCTCACGCGCTGATTACGCACAGTCGTCGGCACGCAATTCGCCGTCACCCGTCGTCTATGAAAAATCCACTTATGCCGAGTCGGCGTTGACGAAAATCAAGCCAGGTGTCGTGGAGATTTTCGTGATAAGGCATAACGCTGGCGACTGGCGCGTCCTCGTGCTCCAGCGCGCTGCCGACGGCAAGCGTCCCAATTCGTGGGAGACCGTGTACGGCAAGATCGACGCGCGCGAGAAGCCGGAGAAAGCCGCCGTTCGGGAGCTGAAGGAAGAGACGGGACTCGCACCAGCCTCTATGTACAACGTGACGGTTAACCCGTTTTATCTCCACGCCTCCAACACCGTCCAGATGTGCATGACCTTCGCAGCCTTTGTCCCCGATGATGCCGAGGTCACAATCGGCGAAGAGCACCAAAGATTCGACTGGCTCTCTCTCGATCAGGCCTGCGAACGCTTCACCTGGCCGCGCGAGGCCCACTCACTGCGCGATGCTCATCGTCTCCTCGGCGCCGGCGACGCCGGACCTGTAGAGGATGTACTAAGGATTAAGCTGTAGCTCCGAGCCGCCAGCCGGGCCGCCCACCGCCGCTAGCTGGTAGTCTCAGTGGCAGTTGCCGATCCTTATCGTTTCTTGATGGTTGTGAGGTTTTCCTGCCCCTGCGGCGCATTCGGCTTCACGCGTACGCTTTTCGCCGGAATTCCTACGTACACGTGGTACGGCCGCACATCCTTGGTCGCAACCGCCATCGCTCCGACCATCGCCTGCTCGTGCACGTGCACTCCGGCCAGCACCGTAGCGTGGTAGGTGACTCGCACGCCGTCCTCCAGACGGGTGAGGGCGTCGGTCACGTCGCGCTGATCTACGATGCTGTGGGTGTGACTGTAAACGTTGGCGAAGTCGCTGATCGAGACGTTATTCCCGAGCGAGATTCCACCGCGGTCGTCGAGGAGGACATATCGGTGGACGACGACGTTGTCGCCGACCTCCATGTTGTAGCCGAACGAGAACTCGACGAACTGGAACGCTTTGAAGTTCTCGCCGCAGCGCTTGAAGATGTAGGGCGCCAGAATTCGTCGCAGCTGCACCCCCAGCTCCACGTTTTGTCCGCCGAGTACGGTGCGATCGAATGAATACCAGAGCCAGAGCAGCGGCTTTACCTTTTGAAAGCGCGCGTCATCGCACTCCGCGTAGTATTCCGGCTCGAGGGTGATGTTGCGCGGATCGAGCGCGGAAAGCGCCAAACGCGTTGCCAACGGAAGTTTCTCATCGGCAATGGCCGTCTCCCAGTTCGCAGCGTACTGTGGGTAGCTGATCTCACACAGCGTGCGCCTGCACAACTCCGCCCGATCAGCCCCGGACTTGAGCTCGTCGGCCACCGTTTCGAGCCACTGCGTAGCGACTCCCG
>Ga0136846_1228912_pt1 | contig 13536 bp, 9 predicted proteins | sample HopSoiMetagenom2_FD_96841 | JGI IMG/M metagenome (GOLD analysis project Ga0136846, IMG submission 96841) | Grasslands soil microbial communities from Hopland, California, USA - 2 Assembly 2016 (version 4) | ecosystem: Environmental > Terrestrial > Soil > Grasslands | place: USA: Hopland... | reverse complement strand
GGCCTGGATCAGCCGCGCCGCCTGCGCGAACACCTTGGCGCTCGATGAACATGCAGTGGCGACGGTGATGCACGGACCGCGCAAGCCAGTGGCGTGCTGGAGGAAATCGCCCAGCGAATGCGGGGTGTGGATGATCGGGCGGGCGAGGTCGGGCGGAAAGGCGTCATCGACCAGGCGTTCGTAGGCTTCCTCGCTGGCACCGATGCTCGACGTCGACGTGCCGACCACCAGCGCGACACGCTCCGGGCCATGCTTTTCGGCCATCGCACGCAGCGCGTCCATCACCCCGTCCTGTTGCAGGGCAATCCAGGCGAGGCGGTTGTTGCGGCATTCCCAGTCGCTCAACGCTTCGGGCAGGGCATCGTCCTCGACGCCGCCGACCCGGCCGATCCAGCAGGGCAGGGGCGCGTGGCTGAAATCGTTGGGGCGGAGGCCGCTACGTCCCACGCGAAGGGCATCGGCCTGGGCCTGCCGTCCGCGGCCGAGCGCTGTGGTGGCGGTATGGGCACGGATTGCCACCGGAGAAATGCGCTGGGCGGTTCGGGAATCGGTCACGAAGGATCGGGCTGGGGATGACCGGAGATTATAGACCGGGCCCGTCATGAAACCGTCTTGGGGCATCCATGTTGCAGCGCGGCCAGACTGGCATCGCGGTTCCGTTCATTTGCCGGCGCGAGGGCGACGATGCGGCGGTAAGATCGCATGGCCTCCGGGGGAGGCGATCAATCATCTATTTTTGGGGAAAACATGAAATTCATGCGCCACCAATCGACTGCGGGCATCGTGCTTTTCTGCGCATCGCAATTCTGCAATGCCCAGGTCCCGGCTTCTGAACAACCGTCGTCCAAGAGCGGAATCTGTCTCTTCACGGGCACGCCCCCGGCTGAATTCAAGTACATCGAAGTGAAGGAGCTGGATTACGGAAAAGGCAGCTATGGAAGCGTCAATGACATTCTTCCAAAGCTCGTGGCGGATGCCAGGGCGGCCGGCGCCGATGCCGTCATCCATTACAACGGTGCCCAGCATTTCGGGTTCTGGCCGTGGCGGCTTGTCCGACCCGTCGCAACAGGAACCGCGATCAAGTGGTCGCCAGCGCGTGACGTCGACTGTGCGAGCGCGGGCGGCCATTACACGACTGGCACGCTGGAAGAAGCGCCCCCGCCTCCGTCGGAGAAGTAAAACAAAAAAGCGGGTTCCGGCCCGCTTTTTCATTGGCGATTCCGGGCGGGATAGGCCGGAAGTCATGTATTCCCGGCGCGTCGCTGCGGGTAGCATCGAACGGATATCGTCGCTCCAGGGATTCCCATGCATACCCGTTCCCGCCTGGCCGTGCTGGCCGCCTGCTGCCTGATCGCCCCGATGACCTTTGCGCAGACCCCCAAGCAGCTCACCACTGCCGATTACGATCGCGCCGTCAAGGCCTTGGCCGACCGCACCGGCCCGCTGGTGGACGGCATGGTGAATGTCGTCGGCTGGCTGGACGACGATAGCGTGGTGTACCGCGAAAGCACCGGGGGCAAGACACGTTTCCTGCGGCTGGATCCGGCCACCGGCAAATCCGCGCCCGCCTTCGACGCGCAAGCACTGGCCGCCGCGATGAACCAGGCCCGCGCCGGCAAGGGTGCGCCGGTCAAGGTGGACATGCTGCCGGTCTCGGGCATCAGGCGCGATGGCACGGTCATGGTGGTGGATGTGCGCGGCGGCAGCTATCGCTGCGACGACAAGGGTTGCGCGCCGGTGGCCGTGGCGAAATCCGGCAACGAACCCGGCGTCGCCTCGCCCGACGGCAAGCGCGAAGCCTTCATCCGCGACTGGAACCTGTGGTCGCGCGATGTCGCCAGTGGCAAGGAAACCCAGCTGACCTTCGACGGCAAGACGGACTACGGCTACGCCACTGACAACGCCGGCTGGAAGCACACCGACGAGGCAGTCGTGGTGTGGTCGCCGGACTCCAGGAAGATCGCCACCTTCCAGCAGGACCAGCGCAAGACCAGCACGATGACACTGGTCGATACCAACGTCGGCGCGCCCAAGGCGCAGCAGTGGAAATATCCGTTCCCCGGCGACAAGAACGTGACGATGATCGAGCGCGTCGTCATCGACGCCAGCGGCGCCGCGCCGAAGACGATCCGCTTGCAGATGCCGGCGGACCAGCACCGTTCGACCTGTGCCGATGACGTGGTTTGCGATGGCGGCTGGGAAGACGTGCAGTGGGCGAAGGATGGCAAGTCGCTCGCCTTCGTCAGCACCGACCGCGGCCACAAGTCGGCGACCCTGCGCGTGGCCGATGCCGCCACCGGCAAGGTGCGCGACGTCTACACCGAAACCGTCGCCACCCAGTACCAGAGCGCGCCGGCGCTGGCCTCGGTCAACTGGCGCTACCTGCCCGAGAGCAACGAATTCATCTGGTTCAGCCAGAAATCCGATTGGGGCCACCTCTATCTGCATGACCTCGCCACCGGCAAGCTCAAGCACCAGATCACCAGCGGCGACTGGAACGTCACCCAGATCGGCCGCCTCGATGCCGCCTCGCGCACCTTGTGGATTCGCGGCGTCGGTCGCGAAGCCGGCAACGATCCCTACTTCGTGCACTACTACAAGGTCGGCATGGATGGCGGCGACGTCACCCTGCTGACGCCGGAAAACGCCAACCACACGATCACGGCGTCCGACGACGACAAGTATTTCGTCGACGTGTATTCGACCATTTCCTCCGCGCCGGTCGCCGTGCTGCGCGATGGCAACGGCAAGCAGGTGAGCGAACTCGCGCGCGCCGATCTCAGCCGCCTGAAGGCTGCGGGTTGGGTTGCACCGGAATCGTTCACGGTGAAGGCGCGTGACGGCAAGACCGATCTCTACGGCCAGATGTTCAAGCCGTCGAATTTCGATGCGGGCAAGAAGTACCCGATCGTCACCTACATCTATCCGGGCCCGCAGGTCGGTTCGATCCGCACACGCAGCTTCATGCCCGCGCAGGGCGACAACCAGGCGCTGGCCGAACTCGGCTTCATCGTCATCGCGGTCGATGGCATGGGCACCCCGCTGCGCAGCAAGTCCTTCCAGGATGCGTGGTACGGCAACATGGCCGACAACACGCTGCCCGACCAGGTCACCGCGCTGAAGCAACTCGCCGCGAAGTATCCGTGGATCGATGCGGCCCGCGCCGGCATCTGGGGCCATTCCGGCGGCGGCAATGCCACGGCTGCGGCGATGTTCCGCTATCCGGACGTGTACAAGGCCGGCTGGTCGGAAAGCGGCAACCACGACAACCTGACCTATGAAGACGACTGGGCCGAGCGCTACCACGGTTTGCTGGAAAAGAAGACCGACGGCACCACCAATTACACCGGACAGGACAACGCGGCCTACGCGAAGAACCTCAAGGGCAAGTTGATGCTGGTCCACGGCCTGATGGACGACAACGTGCCGCCGCAGTCGACGTTGCAGGTGGTCGATGCGCTGATGAAGGCGAACAAGGACTTCGACCTGCTGTTGCTGCCGCATGCGCGCCACGGTTACGGGATGGACAGCTACTACGTGATGCGCCGCCGCTGGGACTTCTTCGTGAAGAACCTGCTGGGTGCGGAACCGCCGAAGGAATACGACCTCAAGCCGGTGAAGTAACAGCCCGCACGCGCTGCCGCGCGCGTGTTGTTGCTTTCAAGGGAGCGAAAGGCCCGCCACCGGCGGTGCCTATGCGGTTCGTCTGCAGAGCCGACCGTACGCAGCATGGATGCTGCGTACGAGCCTACATGGACGTATTCACGGCGTGTCGGCGGTTGCAGACAACCGCGATAGGCGCACAGCCGGGCGATGCTTTCTCGGAGATGCCAAGGCAGCGTGCGCCTTGAGCTTTATCGCCGCCCGAACAGGATTTTCTTCTCTTCCTCGCTCATCGGTTTGCCCGCATCCGGATTGACCTGCGTCGTCAGCGCATAGGCACGCTGCGTCGCCGGACGCGCGGCGATCGATGCGTGCCAGCGCTGCAGGTCCGGGAACGCCGACAGATCGAGTGGTGCCTTCGTGTACGGATTGATCCACGGATGGCAGGCCATGTCGGCGATCGTATAGTCGTCGCCGGTGATGAAGGCGCGGTCGCGCAACTGCCTGTCGAGCACGCCGAGCAGGCGCAGCACTTCGTTGCGGTAGCGATCGCGCGCGTAATCGATGGTTTCCGGCGCGTACACATGGAAATGACCGTATTGCCCGGTCATCGGCCCGAGTCCGGCCATCTGCCACATCAGCCATTCGTTGACGTGGACCTTGCCGCGCGTGTCATCGGCGAAGAAACGACCGGTCTTGTTGGCGAGATAGATCAGGATCGCGCCCGATTCGAACACGCTGATCGGTGCGCCGCCATCGGCCGGTGCGTGATCGACGATCGCCGGCATCTTGTTGTTGGGCGAAATACGCAGGTATTCGGGTTCGAATTGCGCGCCCTTGCCGATATCGAGCGGGAGGATGCGGTATTCGAGGCCGGCCTCCTCGAGGAACAGGGTGATCTTGTGGCCGTTGGGCGTGGGCCAGTAATGCAGGTCGATCATGGAGGCTCCGGGGGATTCTTCGGGCGATTCGGTCATGATGCAGGGCCAGCGCTTAAAATGCCGTCATGGATGTTTCCCATTTGCTCGACGGGCTGAATCCGGCCCAGCGCGAGGCCGTGACTGCGCCGCCCGGACACTATCTGGTGCTGGCCGGCGCCGGTTCCGGCAAGACCCGCGTGCTCACTCATCGCATCGCCTGGCTGAACGAGGTGCACGACGTGCCGGCGCACGGCATTTTCGCGGTCACCTTCACCAACAAGGCTGCGGGCGAGATGCGCGCGCGCACCGAGGCGCAGTTGCGCAATGGCGCGCGCGGGATGTGGATCGGCACCTTCCACGGACTCGCGCATCGACTGCTGCGCCTGCATTGGCAGGACGCGAAATTGCCGGAAGGGTTCCAGATCCTCGACAGCGATGACCAGCTGCGACTGGTGAAGCGCGTGGTGCAGCAACTGGAATTCGACGAGGCGCGCTTCCCACCCAAGCAGATCGCGTGGTGGATCAATGCGCAGAAGGATGAGGGTCGTCGCCCGCAGCACATTCAACCGGATCGTGATGAATGGTCGCAGGTGATGCAGAAGTGCTACGCGCTTTACCAGGAACGCTGCGACAACGCCGGCCTGGTCGATTTCGCCGAGATCCTGCTGCGGGCGCATGAACTGCTGCGGGACAACCCGGCGCTGCTCGCGCATTACCGCCAGCGCTTCCGCGAATTGCTGATCGACGAATTCCAGGACACCAACGCCATCCAGTACGGCTTCGTGCGCCTGCTCGCCGGCGACACCGGCCATGTCTTCGTGGTCGGCGACGACGACCAGGCGATCTACGGCTGGCGCGGCGCCAAGGTCGAGAACGTGCAGCGCTTCCTCCAGGATTACGCCGGCGCGCAGACCATCCGCCTCGAACAGAACTATCGTTCGACCGCCAACATCCTCAGTGCCGCCAACGCGGTGATCGCGCACAACCCGGAACGCCTCGGCAAGCAGTTGTGGACCGACAGCGGCGAGGGCGAGTTGATCGATCTTTACGCCGCCTACAACGAGATCGATGAGGCGCGCTACGTGATCGAACGCATCCGTGCCTGGGTGCGCGACGGCGGCAGCTACGGCGATTGCGCGATCCTCTATCGCAGCAACGCGCAATCACGCGCCTTCGAAGAAGCCTTGCTGGCGGAACAATTGCCGTATCGCGTCTATGGCGGCATGCGCTTCTTCGAGCGTGCCGAAATCAAGGACAGCCTCGCTTATCTGCGCCTGATCACATCGCGTGCGGATGACGCCGCGTTCGAGCGCGCGGTCAACACGCCGACGCGCGGCATCGGCGAGCGTACGCTGGACGAAGTGCGGCGGTTTGCGCGTGGCGCCGGCATGACGCTGTGGGATGCCTCGCGCGAACTGGCCCACGCCGGCGATCTCGCGGCGCGGGCACGCAACGCGCTGGCGGCGTTCCTGCAACTGATCGACCTGTTGCAGGACGAAACCGCGGAATTGCCGTTGCAGGACAAGATCGACCACATGCTGGCACGTAGTGGCCTGCGTGCGTATTACGAGAAGGAATCGCGCGGCAGCCTCGATTCGCGTACCGACAACCTCGACGAACTGGTGAGCGTGGCCTCACGTTTTGTGCGTGGCGACGATGAGGAAACGGCGCAGCTGAGCGAACTGGTGGCGTTCCTCGCCTATGCCGCGCTGGAAGCGGGCGAGGGCCAGGCGCAGGCCGGCGACGATGGCGTGCAGCTGATGACCCTGCACAGCGCCAAGGGCCTGGAATTCCCGCTGGTGTTCCTCGCAGGCATGGAAGAGGGCTTGTTCCCGAATGCGCGTTCGTCGGAGGAAAGCGGGCGATTGGAGGAGGAGCGCCGTCTCGCCTATGTCGGCATCACCCGAGCGCGCCAGAAACTGGTGTTGAGTTACGCCGAAGCGCGCCGCCTGCATGGCCAGGACATGTACGGAATTCCCTCGCGCTTCCTGCGCGAAATTCCATCGGCGCTGATCAACGAAGTACGGCCGAAGGTGAAGGTGTCGCGCGCATTCACGCCGCCGCCGCGTCGCGATTTCGGTCATGCTCCGATCCCGACCGCGGGAATCGCGCTGGGCGCGCAGGTGCGCCATCCCACGTTCGGCAGCGGCACCGTCACCGACATCGAGGGTGGTGGCGCGCATGCACGGGTGCAGGTGAATTTCGACGATGTCGGCAGCAAGTGGCTGGTGCTTGCCTTTGCCCATCTGTCGCCAGCGTAGAATTTCCGCATGAACAAGCGCCTGGTCCTGATCGACGGTTCCTCCTATCTGTTCCGCGCCTTCCACGCGCTGCCGCCGCTGAGCAACGCCCAGGGCGAGCCGACCGGCGCGCTGTTCGGCGTGGTCAACATGCTGCGCGCGCATCTGAAGGGCAAGCCCGCCTACATCGCCTTCGTGATGGATGCGTCCGGCCCGACCTTCCGCGACGACCTCGATCCCCAGTACAAGGCCAACCGTCCGCCGATGCCCGACGACCTGCGCGCGCAGATCGAACCGCTGATGGCGATCGTCCAGGCGCTGGGCCTGCCGATCATTCGCGAATCCGGCGTCGAGGCCGATGACGTGATCGGCACGCTGGCGTTGCAGGCCGCTGCGGGCGGCGTCGACGTCACCGTCTCCACCGGCGACAAGGACATGGCGCAACTGGTGCGGCCGGGTGTCGCGCTGGTCAACACCATGAGCGGCAGCAAGCTCGACTCCGATGAAGCGGTCGTCGCCAAGTTCGGGGTGAAGCCGGCGCAGATCATCGATTACCTCGCGCTGGTCGGCGATGCCGTCGACAACATCCCGGGTGTGCCCAAATGCGGGCCGAAGACTGCGGCGAAATGGTTGGGCGAATACGCGACGCTGGATGGCGTCATCGCCAATGCCGACAACATTGGCGGGAAGATCGGCGAATCCTTGCGCGCGACTTTGCCGCGCCTGCCGTTGAACTACCAGCTCGCGACCATCCGCACCGACGTGCCGCTGCACGAAGGCCATGCCGACCTGGCGATGCGCGATCGCGACGTCGAGGCGTTGCGCGTCCTGTATGCGCGTTACGGCTTCAACCAGGCATTGAAGGAACTGGACGGCGCGACCGTTGCGGAATCGACGGGCGCTGCCATGCCGAAAGCGCCGGTCGGCTTGCGCGGTTTCGTCGCTCCGCCAGTGGTCGCCGGTGACATCGATCCGCATCTCGCGCGTCCGGGCGAATACGAATGCGTGGTCGACGAAAAACAGCTGCGGGCGTGGGTCGATGCACTGGCGCAGGCATCGATGTTCGCCTTTGACACCGAAACCGATGGCCTCGATCCGATGCAGGCGAATCTGGTCGGCATTTCGCTGAGCACGGTTGCCGGAAAAGCCTGCTACATCCCGCTTGGCCACGTCGCCACCGACGAACGGCAACTCGCGCTCGACACGGTGATCGTCGCGCTGAAGCCCGCGTTCGCCGATCCCGGCAAGCTCAAGATCGCGCAGAACGGCAAGTTCGACTTGCACATCCTCCATCGCCACGGCCTCGACGTGCTGCCGCCGCTGGGCGATACGCTGCTTGAGAGCTTTGTGCTCGACTCCAGCCAGCGTCACGACATGGACACGCAGGCCAAGCGGCTGCTCGGCATGGACACCATTCACTACGAGGACGTCACCGGCAAGGGCGCGAAACAGATTTCGTTCGCGCAGGTCGCACTGGATGTCGCGACCGACTATGCCGCGGAAGACGCCGACGTCACCCTGCGCTTGCACGAAGTGCTGTCGCCGAAGCTGGCGGCGGAACCGAAGCTGGAAAGCGTCTATCGCGACATCGAACTGCCGCTGGTGCCGGTGCTGGCGCGGATCGAGCGCAACGGCGTGCTGATCGATGCCGCCGAACTGCGCACACAGTCGGCGGAGTTGTCGCGACGGATGCTGGAAGCACAGCAACGTGCCACCGAACTCGCCGGACGAGCAATCAACCTCGATTCGCCCAAGCAACTGGGCGCCTTGCTGTTCGACGAGCTCAAGTTGCCGGCACTGGTGAAGACGCCGAGCGGCGCGCCCTCGACCAATGAAGAGGCGCTGGAAGCGATCGCCGACCAGCACGAATTGCCGCGCGTCATCCTCGACTATCGCGGCCTTGCCAAGCTCCGCAGCACCTATACCGAAAAATTGCCGGAGATGATCAATCCGCATACCGGGCGCGTGCATACCAATTACAACCAGGCCGGCGCAGCCACCGGACGCCTGTCGTCGAACGATCCCAACCTGCAGAACATCCCGATCCGCACCGTGGAGGGTCGGCGCATTCGCCAGGCCTTCGTTGCGCCGCAGGGGCGTGTCATCGTCGCCTGTGACTACTCGCAGATCGAGCTGCGGATCATGGCCCACCTGTCGGAAGATCCGGCGCTGCTGCGCGCGTTCGCCGCCGGCGACGACATCCATCGCGCCACCGCAGCGGAAGTGTTCGGCAAGGCGCTGGATGAAGTCAGCAGCAACGAGCGTCGCGCCGCCAAGGCGATCAACTTCGGTTTGATGTATGGCATGGGCGCGTTCGGGCTGGCCCGCCAGCTCGGCGTGCCGCGCGGCGAGGCGCAGGATTACATCGCGCTGTACTTCAACCGTTATCCGGGCGTGCGCGACTACATGGAGCGCACCCGTGTCCAGGCGCGCGAGCAGGGCTACGTCGAAACCGTGTTCGGACGGCGGCTCTATCTCCCCTACATCGCCAGCCGCAACCAGGCGCAGCGGGCCGGCGCGGAGCGCGCGGCGATCAACGCGCCGATGCAGGGCACCGCCGCCGACATCATCAAGCGCGCGATGGTGGCCGTGGATGCGTGGCTGCAGCCGCAAAACGACAAGGCGCTGATGATCATGCAGGTGCACGACGAACTGGTGTTCGAATGCGATGACGCCTTCGCCGATACCTTGCGCGAGGAAGCGGGCCGGCACATGGCCGCGGCCGCCGATTTGCGCGTGCCGCTGGTGGTCGACAGTGGCGTGGGCGCGAATTGGGAACAGGCGCATTGAGAACCGTTCACGCACTTGCCGCGTTCGTGACGACGCGTGCGGGTCGCGAAGATGAATGCAGGTGAAATTCCCGTTCTAAACATGCGCTGAACCCAACCGCGATTAACGCGATTTTTCCGTTTGATTTACGCATCGCAGACAACTCCGATGTTTAACTACACGTGACAGATGCAACGTCTGTCTTGGATAACTCCCTCCCCTGGAGTGATTCCTGCTCAGGCACGTTCTCCCCAAACGTCGCCTGGAACCCGCCCCGCCGGTCCCCCTCCGGCGGGGTTTTTTATTGTCCGCCCGCAGCGATGGCACACTCGGCGCAATCGATCCGACGCCGCGAGCCATCCGCATGAGCGACCTGTTCCATCTCTCCGCGCCCTGGTGGCATTTCCCGCTGCGCGCGCTGGCGATCTACCTGATGGTGATCGTGCTGCTGCGGATATCCGGCAAACGCGCTGTCGGCCAGTTCACGCCGTTCGACCTGGTGCTGCTGATCCTGATCGGCAACGCCGTGCAGAACGGACTGAATGGGGGAGACAACTCGATCACCGGGGCCTTGCTGCTGGCCAGCTGCCTGATCCTGCTCAACTTCGCCGTTGCCTTCTTGACGTCGCGCAGCAGGGGGTTCGATCACCTGGTCGAAGGCGTGCCGGTGGTGCTGGCGCGCAACGGCCAGGTCTTCGAGGACGTTCTGCGCCGTGAGCTGGTCAGCCACGACGACTACATCGAGGCGCTGCGCCTGAACAACGTCTCGAATCCGAGCGACGTGGCGTTGGCCCTCCTCGAGACCAACGGCAGCATCAGCGTGATTCAGCACCAGAATGGCGGCGATGTGCGTGCCGATTTCTATGCAGGGCAATTGCCGCCGCGTTCCCATCGCCGCCGGCGGCGCCGGCCGGGCAGTCCGCAGAGCAATTGATCGGTCAGCCCAGCTCGCCCAGCCAGTCGCGCGGGCGCAGGTAGTTGGCGAGGCGCGCTTCGGCGCTGCCTGCTTCCGGCGTATAACCGTATTCCCAGCGCACCAGCGGCGGCAGGCTCATCAGGATCGATTCGGTGCGCCCGCCCGATTGCAGGCCGAAGTGGGTGCCGCGATCGAACACCAGGTTGAACTCGACGTAGCGACCGCGCCGGTACAGCTGGAACTGGCGCTCGCGTTCGCCATGCGGGGTATCGCGACGGCGCTCGACGATCGGCAGGTAGGCATCGAGGAAGCCGTCGCCGACCGCGCGCATGTAGGCGTAGTCGCGTTCGAAATCGTCCTGCAGGTCATCGAAGAACAGGCCTCCGACGCCGCGGGTCTCGTCGCGGTGCCTGAGCAGGAAGTAGTCGTCGCACCAGCGCTTGTGGGCGGCGTAGCGTTCCCCGCCGCCGAAGGGCTCGCACAGTTCGCGCGCGACCCGATGCCAGTGCAGCACGTCCTCGTCGACGGGATAGAACGGGGTGAGGTCGAAGCCGCCGCCGAACCACCAGGCGACCGTTTCGCCATCCTTCTCGGCGCGGAAATGGCGGACGTTGGCGTGGGTGGCCGGGATGTGGGGATTGCGGGGATGGAAGACCAGCGACACGCCGCAGGCGCGCCACTGCGCGCCGACCAGTTCCGGACGTGCAGCGGTCGCCGAAGGCGGAAGTTTCGTTCCCGAGACATCGGAGAAGCCGATGCCGGCCTGTTCGAACACCGCGCCGTCGCGCAGGATGCGGGTGCGTCCGCCGCCACCGAGCAGCGCGCCGCTGCCCTCGCGCGTCCACGCGTCCTCGACGAAGCGGGCGCCGCCATCGGCGTGTTCGATCGCCGCACAGATGCGGTCCTGCAGCCCGGCCAGCCAGTCGCGGACGATATCGAAATCGATGGGAGGCGTCGTCGTCATGTCCGGCATTGTCGCAGCGGATCGAGTTGCGGACGATAGGCGCTGCTGCGCACCTGCATCATCCCCAGCAGGAAATCGAAGATGTTGTCGTGGCTCCACGGTTGCGCAGCCTGGCGCGCGAGGCAGGCGGCATCGACGCCGTCGCGCTGGCGGAAACCGTCGGACATCCACAACACCATCGGGATCCGCGTCTGCACGTCGGGCGCGAAGGCGTAGGGCGCGCCGTGAAGGTACAGGCCGTTTTCGCCCAGCGATTCGCCGTGGTCGGAAACGAACAGCAGCGCGCCGTCGATGGCGTGGTCGTCCCGCAGCAGTGCGATCACCGACGCGATGATGCTGTCGGTGTAGAGCACGCTGTTGTCGTAGGCGTTGCGGATCTGCTCCGGCGTGCAGGTCTGCAATTCGTTGCTGCGGCAGACCGGGGTGAAACGTTCGAATTCCGCCGGATAGCGCTGGTAATAGGCGGGACCATGGCTGCCCTTCACATGCAGCACGATGACCCGATCGCCGCGCATGCTTCCATCATGGGTGCCGGCCAGGGTCCTCTTCAGCGCATCGACGAGAATGCCGTCGAAGCAGTTGCGCGCACTGCACCACTTGGGGTCGGTCGAATTCTGCAGCTCGGTTTCGTGGACTCGCCTGGCGATGCCCTTGTCACCGGTGTTGTTGTCGAACCAGGCGACATCGACGCCGGCGTGCGCGAGCACGTCGAGTGCGTTTTCGCGGGACAGTGCCGCGCGCTCGCTGAAGTCCCGACGGCCGAGGTTGGAGAACATGCACGGCAGCGAGACCGCGGTATCGGTGCCGCAGGAATGCATGTCGGTGAAGTTGGCCACCGGAAGTGTCGCCAGTTGCGGCGTGGTCTGGCGCGCGTACCCCGACAGTCCCCAGCTGGCGGCGCGCGCCGATTCGCCGGCGATGAACACCAGCACCTGCGGTTTCGCGCCGGCGGGCGCGGCTGGACGGGTGGCGTCGCGACCCAGCGGCTGCACCACGATCGCCGCCTGCGGCCGCGCATTGTCGACGTAGGCATAAATTCCGCTGGCGATCGCCATCGGATTGATGACGTGGCCGAGTTCGCGCTGGTTGCGCAGACTCGAAGCAATGCCGCGACCGCCGATGCCGATCGCGATCGCACTCATGACGATCACGACCAGCACCAGCTTGATGCGCGACCACAGTTCGCGCGGCAACGGCCGCCAGTCGATCCGCGTCCACAGCACCAGCAATGCCGGCACCACCCCGGCGACGGCAATCTTCCACGCCATCCGCCATGACAACCATTCGCCGGCTTCGCGCGCGTTGGTTTCGAACACGCTGCGCAGGGTGTGGCGATCGACCACCGCGCCGAAATCGTCCATGAAGAATGCCGCGGCGGCCGCGCACAGCAGGACGATCACCAGCCACGGCTTGATCGCCCATTTGAACGACAGCGGCAGCAGCAGGACGAGGGTCGTCATTGCCAGCAGCGCGCCCAGGCACAGCAGGAACAGCCAGTGCGGCAGTCCGCCGGAATCGAGCGCCGCCAGCAGTTTCCACGCGCGGAAATTGGCGAACGCCAGCAGCCATGCCGTGCACAGCAGCAACACGGTATTCGCGCGCATCAAGGGTCCGCGCATCATGGCGAGGTCGATTCCGGATCGTGGAGACCGCCTAGGCTAACGCAAGGAATTCTGAATCGGCGGTTCCCTTGCGGCGGGCCTTCCCCCACAATTCCCGGGATTCCGGAAGAGTTGCATGCGCGCCTACGTCTACAAGAGCACCCGCAAGGCCGATACCTATGTCTTCCTCGCCGCGCGCGACGAGGGTGCCAAGTTGCCGGAAGCGCTGCGCACGCGGCTGGGTCCGCTGCAATTCGTCCTGGAAACCGAACTGACGCCCGATCGCAAGCTGGCGCGCGAAACCCCCGGCGAGGTGATGGCGAATCTCGCCAGTCGCGGCTTCCATCTGCAAATGCCGCAGGATCTGCCGCTCGATCCCATGACCTCGGATTGGGGGACGGATGCCTGACCAGCGTGGATCGGTGGCACCTTGGCTGGCGGCTGTCGCCGGGGTGCTGGCCCTGCTCGCGACCGGCTTCGGGGGCTGGGTCGCGGCGATCGCCGGCGCCGTCGGCAGCGGCAT
>Ga0136846_1212819_pt1 | contig 13538 bp, 13 predicted proteins | sample HopSoiMetagenom2_FD_96841 | JGI IMG/M metagenome (GOLD analysis project Ga0136846, IMG submission 96841) | Grasslands soil microbial communities from Hopland, California, USA - 2 Assembly 2016 (version 4) | ecosystem: Environmental > Terrestrial > Soil > Grasslands | place: USA: Hopland... | reverse complement strand
TCGCGGTGCACCTCGAAGCGGTCCCCGCCGTTGATCCAGCCGAGCCCGTACTCCAGGGCGGCGGGCATCGTCGGGGGCTCGGTCAGGAAGCAGGCGCAGAAAGTGGCGGGCACGTCGGTGCCCTCGGGGTCGAGGCCGACCGCGCGGCGGTAGTCGCGCAGGTGCCGCCGCTCCACGGCGTCGACCCGCTCGGGGCCGGTCCAGCCGATGGCCGCCACAAGGGTGGCCAGGTTCGAGGCAGAGCACGTCGCGGTGTCGGTCACGGCGGTGTCGGTCATGCCGCTCTCAGTCATGGCGCACGGCCTCCTCTTCCTCCTCGCGGATCCGCTCGAACCACGCCCGTGACTCGGGGGAGTGGCCCTCCGCGTCATCCTCGATGGACAGCAGGTACGTCCGCTGCCCGTGGTGGGCGAGGGTGTGGGCAAGGCCCTCGAGGTCGCCGGCCTCGACGAGATCCATCAGGGGGCGGTGCCGGGCGGCGTCCTCGCGGGCGGTCTCGATCTCGGCGCGGGCCCGCCGGTTCATGGCCATGCACATGCGCATCTGCAGCGACAGCGACCGGTAGACGTCCTCGAGCCGCCGGTGCCCGGCCAGCCCCACGATCGCGAGGTGGAAGGCGAAGCTGGTCTCGACCACGCGGGCGGCGCCGGGCTCCTCGGCGGCGGCCTGGAGGTCGGCGAACGCCTGACGCAGCCGGTCCAGCCGCTCCTGCGAGCGGACCGGGATGCCCAGACGGACGGCGATCTGCTCGATCTCCTCCCGCAGCGACACGATCTCGTAGATGTCGTGCGGGGTGACCGGCGCGACGACGGCACCCTTCCGGGGCACCTGGACGATGAGGCCCTCCTGCTCGAGGACCCGCATCGCCTCGCGCAACGGGGGGCGGCTCACGCCCAGTTCCTCGGTCAGCCGGTTCTCGATGACGCGGTCGCCGGGGCGCAGGTCGCCGCTGAGCACCATCTCCCGCAGTGCCTCGGCGGCCAGGGCGGACATGCTCGGGGGCGCGGAGATGCGCCGTGCGATCGACGGGTGGTCCGGTTCGGTCACGGCGGTCCTCCTCTCTCCTGGCAGGCCTCGAGCCGCCGGTCAGGTCGGGTGATTGTCGACATGACTTTCTAACGGTTTGGCCTGTGAGGCTTGTCATACGCGCTTGGCTTTTGTAGACAGTAGTCCAGCAGCTGTGAGGAGCACCACCCCTCCAGCGACTCGAAAGCGCGAAGAAACCGAAACGGAGGCTGCTTGTGGCAGTCGATTCAGCCACGCCCTTGCACGGGGTGACGGTGCTGGAGGTGGGCGCCTTCATGGCGGCTCCCTTCGCGACCATGCAGCTCGCCGACCTCGGCGCGCGCGTCCTGAAGATCGAGAACCCGACCGGCGGTGATCCCGTCCGGGCGACCGGCCCGTTCCTCGACGGGGAGAGTTCGCCGTTCGTGCGGCTCAACCGCAACAAGGAGTCGGTGGCCCTCGACCTGAAGTCCGCCGAGGGCAAGGCGGCGTTCCTGCGCCTGGCCGAGCGGGCCGACGTCCTCGTCGAGAACCTGCGGCCCGGCGCCATGACGGGCCTGGGCTTCGGCTACGACGCCATCCGGGAGATCAACCCGCGGATCGTCTACGCCTCGGCGTCCGGCTGGGGGCAGGACGGTCCGCTCGCGTCGCTTCCCGGCCTCGACATCATGGCCCAGGCCCGGGGCGGTCTGATGAGCATCACCGGGACGCCGGACGGCGACCCGGTCAAGATCGGCGTGCCGATCTGCGACCTGGTGTGCGCTCTCTACGTGGCCCTCGGCGTGACGGCGGCTCTCAAGGAGCGCGACCGGTCCGGCGTCGGCCAGTACCTCGACGTCTCGCTGCTGGAATCCGGCGTCTCGTTCGCCATCTGGGAGGCCGGCAAGTACTTCGCCACCGGCGAGGTGGGCCGTCCGCTCGGCTCGGCGCACCAGAGCACCGCGCCCTACCAGGCCCTGCGCAGCGCCGACGGATACATCACCGCCGGCGCCGTCACCGACAAGACCTGGACGGCGTTCTGCTCGGCCCTCGGCCTCGACGACATCCGGGACGACGAGCGCTACGCGACGGGGTCGACCCGGCACGGCCACCGCGACACCCTCATCCCGGCGATCGAGGCGGTCACGTCGACGCGCACCACCGACGATCTGGTCGCCACGCTGGATGCGGCGGGCGTGCCGTGCGCGCCGATCGCGGACTACGGCCAGGTCTTCACCGACGACCACCTGAACCAGCGGGGCTACTTCTGGGACGCGCCCCATCCGGCGCTCGGGCCGATCCGGCAGCTCGGGTCGCCGATGCGCCTGTCCCGCACCCCGGCCCGGCAGGACTCCGCCGGGCCGCAGCTGGGGAACGGCACCCGCGCCGCCCTCGAGTGGGCGGAGATCCCGCCCGCCGAGGTGACAGTGCTCCTCGAGTCCGGCGTCGCCGCCGATCCGGCGCACGTTCCCGCCGCACCGCCCGAGGGCGACCTCCTGCCCGCCGACGACCGACCGATCTGAAGGGCTCCACCATGACCAGCACCGCACTCGCGCCGGGCGCCCAGGGCGTTCTGGAGCGCACCGTCGCCGCCGAGCACTGCACCCGGCGCGGCGAGTACGACATCTTCTCCACCCCGAACCTCGTCCTCCTGCTGGAGGAGGCCGCCATCGAAGGTCTGGCCCCCTACCTGCGGGAGGACCAGGCCAGCGTCGGCAGCAAGGTGGAGATCGTCCACTCCGCGCCCACGCTGCTCGGCCAGACGGTGCGGGCGACCGCCACCGTCACCGAGGTCGACCGGCGCCGCGTCGCCTTCGAGATCCGCGTCGAGGACGACACCGAGGTCATCGGCACGGGCACCCACGAGCGCTTCATCGTCGACCTGCCGGCCTTCGAGCAGCGCCTCGCTGCCAAGGCCGCGCAGGTCCGATGAGCGCCCACATCCGGCTCCACCCCACCAACAAAGGAGTTCCTTTGAAGCGCACGCGTTCCACCGTCCTGGTCACGACCTCGGTCCTGGCGCTGTCCCTCGCGGCCTGTGGCGGAGGCGGTGGCAGCTCCGACGACGCCAGCGGCTCCTTCAAGCCGCGCGGCGACGTGACGATGATCGTTCCCTTCGGCGCCGGTGGCGGTAGCGACCGTGCGGGCCGCGCGACGGCCACGATGATCGAGGCGGCCGACAAGAACGCCAGCGTGAACGTGGAGAACCGAGAGGGTGGATCCGGCGCCGTCGGGTACTCGACCTTCCTGGGCAAGAACGGCGACGCCCAGACGCTGCTGGCGACCGAGACCGCGCTGCTGGCGCTGCCGCTGAACGGCGAGGTCGAGTTCGACTACAAGGACTTCACGCCGATCATGAAGCTCGGTGAGGACTACACCCTCATGATCGTTCCCGCCGACAGCCCGTACGAGACCTGCAGCGACGTCGTCGATGCGGCCAAGAAGGACCGGGTCACCGCCGGCATCAGCGGCATCACGGGCCTGGACAACGTCGTCTTCACGCTCACGGAGCAGGAGACCGGCGTCAAGTTCGACCGCGTGCCCTTCGAGTCCGGTGGTGAGCTCACCGCCGCGCTGCTGGGCGGCCAGATCGACATCGCCTCGCTGAACCCGGGCGAGATCGTCGGCCAGCTGAAGTCCGGTGACGTCAAGGCGCTGTGCGCCTACTCGAAGGAGCGGTACTCCGACTACAAGGAGCTCGCCGACATCCCGACCGCCAAGGAGCAGGGCATCGACGTCGCGTTCGCCCAGTTCCGCGGTGTCCTTGCCCCCGGTGGCATCTCCGCCGCCGCCAAGGACTACTGGGTGAGCACGCTGGAGAAGGCCGTCAAGACCGACGAGTACAAGAGCTACATCAAGGACAACTACCTGCAGGCCAACACCGCCAGCGGGGACGACTTCACCGAATACCTCAAGGGCAACAACGAGCTGCTGACCAAGGTGCTCAAGGGATGACCGCGCCCTCTGCCAAGCAGGGCATCGCGGTCGAGCAGGCCGTGGTCTACGGCCTGCTCACCGCCCTCGGCCTGATCACCCTCGTCATCGCCCTCGGGTACGGCCTCTTCCTGGAGGATTTCCGGATCGGCCCCGGGCTGGTGCCCGCGGTCGTCGGCGGTCTCACGGCGCTGGTCGCCGGCTGGGAACTGATCGCGACCCTGCGCGGACAGAGGACACCGCACGACAAGGGGCTGGCGGAGATCGTCGCCGCAGCCGCGGACGCTCCCCCGGGAGGCGCCTCCACGGAGGACGACCTCCCGGGGGGCTCCCTCCCCTCCGGCGAGCAGGCCGGGGCCGGGGCGGACGACGACGGGCTCGACATCTTCGGCCGGACGGCGGCGATGCGCGGCCGCCAGCTCGTGATCGTGTTCGTCGCGCTCACCCTCGCCGTCGTGCTCGTCCCACTCATCGGTTTCCTCGTCAGCTTCTTCTTCCTGTCCTTCTTCATCTCCGCGGTGGTGGAGCGGCGCTCGTGGATCGCCTCGGCGATCGTGTCCTTCGCGGTAGTCGCCGCCATCTACGTGGTCTTCGTGCTCTTCCTCCACGTGCCGCTGCCCACGGGCCTCATCGGAATCGGAGGCTGAGGTGCTCGACAACCTCGTTCTTGGCTTCTCCACCGCGCTGTCGACCGAGAACCTGCTGTGGTGCTTCGTCGGCGTGCTCATCGGCACCGTCGTCGGCGTGCTGCCGGGCCTGGGCTCGACCACAGGCGTCGCGGTGCTCCTGCCGCTGACGCTCTCGCTGGACCCCGTCACCGGCCTGATCATGCTGGCCGGTATCTACTACGGCTCCCAGTACGGCGGCACCATCACCTCGGTCCTCATCTCCACACCGGGGGAGGCGTCGAGCGTCGTCACGACCCTCGACGGCTACCAGATGGCCCGTCAGGGCCGCGCCGGCGCGGCGCTGGCGATCTCGGCGATCGGCTCCTTCGTGGCCGCGATCATCTCGCTGGGTCTGCTCGTGGCCCTCGCCCCGCCGTTCGCCAAGTTTGCGCTGGACTTCGGCCCGCCTGAGATGCTGGCCGTGATGGTCCTGGGCCTGGCCACCATCATCAGCTTCGCCGGTGACAACCGGAAGCTCGGGCTGCTGATGGCGCTGGTGGGCCTGCTCGTCGCCACCGTCGGCGTCGAGCCGGGCAGCGGCACGTCGCGGTTCACCTTCGGCTCGATCTACCTGCTCGGCGGCATCCCGTTCGTCGAGGTCATGATCGGCCTGTTCGCCGTCGGCGAGGTGCTCTACCAGATCCGGGAGGGCGCCGCGGCGCCCATCAAGGCCGGCTTCCGCGAGCTCATGATCAGCAAGGCGGACCTCAAGAGGTCCACCGGGCCGATCCTGCGCGGCAGCTTCCTCGGCTTCCTCTTCGGCATCCTTCCGGGCGCCGGTTCCACCCTTGCCTCGTTCATGGCCTACGGCATCGAGAAGCGCGTCTCCAAGCGGGGGCACGAGTTCGGTACGGGCGCGATCGAGGGCGTGGCCGCGCCGGAGAGCGCGAACAACGCGGCGGCGAACGCGAACTTCGTCCCCACGCTGACCCTGGGCATCCCGGGAGGCGCGACCACCGCCGTCCTGCTCGGTGCCTTCATGATCAACGGGATCCAGCCCGGGCCGCTGCTGTTCGACGAGCAGCCGGTCCTGGTCTGGGGCCTGCTGGCGTCCTTCTTCATCGGCAACGTGATCCTGCTGGTGCTGAACCTGCCCCTGGCCCCGGTGTTCGCGCAGATCCTGCGGGTGCCGTACGGCTACATGTACCCGCTGATCCTGGTGACCAGCCTGGTCGGCGCGTACTCGATCTCCAACAGCATGTTCAGCGTCTGGATCGTGCTGATCTTCGGGATCATCGGCTACTTCATGAAGCGGCTCGATCTCCCGATGGCGCCGCTGGTGCTCGGCCTGGTGCTCGGCCCGTTGTTCGAGAAGGCCCTGGTGCAGACCTCGGCCATCGGCGACGGCAACATCGGGATCGTGTTCACCCGGCCGCTGGCCCTGGTGGTCATCTCACTGGCGATCATCCAGATCGTGGCGCCCTCGATCATGGCGCGGCTGCTGCGGCGCCGGAACACGTCCCGCACGCGAAAGACCGAGGAGATCCCGGCCGCCGACGAACGCGCGAAGGAGAGCACCCATGGATGAGCCCGAGCTGCTGGTCGGGCAGGACGGTGGGGTCCTCACCGTCACGTTCAACCGCCCGCGCCAGCGCAATGCGATGACGTGGGGGATGTACGAGGCCCTCTACGACGCCTGCGAGAAGGCCGACGCCGACGACGACATCCGCGTGATGGTGCTCAAGGGTGCCGGCGACAAGGCCTTCGTCGCCGGCACCGACATCGGCCAGTTCGCCGACTTCACGAGCGGTGAGGACGGCGTGGCCTACGAGGAGAAGATCGCCCGGATCGTCACCCGGCTGGAGGACGTGAACGTTCCGACGGTCGCCGCCGTCCGGGGCTACTGCGTCGGTGGCGGACTCGGTCTTGCCGCGGTGTGCGACCTCAGGGTCGCGGCCCGGTCGGCCCGGTTCGGCATCCCGATCGCCCGCACGCTGGGCAACTGCCTGTCGATGAACAACTACTCGCTCCTGCTGAGTCAGCTCGGGCCGGCGATCACGCTGGACGTGCTGCTGCGGGCCCGGCTGCTGTCGGGCGAGGAAGCGGCCGCGGCCGGTTTCGTCATCGAGCTCTGCGACGACGACAAGCTGGACGCCGTGACGGACGGAATGGTCGCTACGCTGCTCGGGCACGCGCCGCTGAGCATGTGGGCGGCGAAGGAGGCGATCCGCCGGATCCGGCGGGCCAACGTTCCGAACGGAGACGACATCGTGAGCCGGGTCTTCGGTAGCGACGACTTCCACGCCGCGGTGGCCGCGTTCGCCGCCAAGGAGAGCGTCGTCTGGAGCGGGAAGTGAGCCACGTCGTCCGGTACCGGTCCGGTGACGGACCGGTACGGATCGGCGTGCTCGCCGACGGACAGGTCCGGCCGGTCGCCGACGTGGAGTCGCTGGGCGCGCTGCTCGCGCTGCCGCTCGACGAGGTGCGGCGGCAGGTGGAGGGCGCTGCCGCCGGGGCGCCGGTTGCTGTGGCCGACGTCCGGCTGCTGCCGCCGGTCGACGGGCTGACCGAGGTCTGGGCGTCCGGGGTCACCTACAGCCGGTCGATGGACGCCCGCGTCGAGGAGAGCCAGGTCCAGGACGTCTACAGCCGGGTGTACGACGCCGAGCGGCCCGAGCTGTTCCTCAAGTCGGTCGCCTGGCGGGTGGTCACCGACGGCGACCCGATCGCGGTGCGCCCGGACTGCGCGGTCACCGTGCCGGAGCCCGAGCTCGCCGTCGTCGTGACCGCGGGCGCCGAGGTGTTCGGGTACGTCGTCTCTGACGACGTCTCCTCTCGCGACATCGAGGGTGAGAACCCGCTCTATCTGCCGCAGGCCAAGGTGTACGCGGGTAGCTGCGCGCTCGCGTCGGGCATCCGCCCGGCGTGGGAGGTGCCCGACCCCATGGCGCTGGGCATCACCTGCACCGTCACGCGCGGCGGTGCGACGGTGTTCGAGGGGACGACGTCCACGGCGCAGATGCGCCGGTCGCTCCCCGAGCTCGTCACGTATCTGGTGGCGGCGCAGGACTTCCCCGAGGGCGCCATCCTGTCGACCGGCACCGGAATCGTGCCGGAGCTCGACTTCACCCTGGCCGCCGGCGATGTCGTGACGATCACCGTGGACGAGGTGGGCTCGCTCGCCAACCCCGTGGTGACCATCGACGTGGCCCGGGAGTTCGCCCGGCGCTAGTGGAGCGGCTCGGGAGCGGTTACCGCGCCCGAGCCGCTCCAGCCGCCCCGCTACGCCGATCCGGCCAGCCGGCGTGCGTCGGCCGCTGCCACGTCGTCGAGCCCCGAGTAGCCGTTGGCTGCATGCTCCGCGCTCTGGCCGTCGATCCACCGGGTGTGTGCCTCCCAGGCGGCCTGTTTCGTCGTTCCCAGAGCGCGGCCGATCGCCGTCCAGGAGGCCCCCGCGGCCCGGGCCGTGCGGACGGAGAGCTGCCGGCCGTAGCCGGCCTTGCGCGCGATCACCTCGCCGAGTGCGAGCAGTTCCAGCACCTCGGCAGCCGTCAGGCGCTCGGCGTCGGCCACGTCCGGCGCGTCGTCCGCGGCAATGCCCACGATCGCCTCGCGCGACCGCAGCTCCTCATAGCGGGCGACGGCCGTCCGCAACGTGTGCACCGACTCGACCTCGCCTGGGCTGGTCATCACACGAGGGTTCTCCCGGCCGCTATCGCCGTCAAGGTGTCCTGACGTCAGGTTCCCCTGACGGCGGCCGGAGACCGTGCCCGTACCGTCGGCACCTCGTACCCGCCGCGCAACAGCCAGGAGGTTCCGTGGGAGACAGCCCCGAGTGGGTCGCCGACGCGATCTGGTGGCACGTCTACCCACTGGGCTTCGTCGGCGCGGAGCGGGAGGCGACCCCCGTGGTCACACCGCGGCTCGGCCGGCTGGAGCCCTGGCTCGACTACGCCGTGGAGCTCGGCACCTCCGGCATCGCGCTCGGCCCGGTCTTCGCGTCCGAGACGCACGGCTACGACACGGTCGACCACCTGCGGATCGACCCCCGGCTCGGGGCGGACGCCGACTTCGACGCCCTGATCGCCGCCGCGCACAGCCGCGGGCTGCGGGTGCTGCTCGACGGGGTGTTCAACCACGTCGGCCGGGCGCATCCGGCGTTCCGGGCGGTGCTCGAGCAGGGCCCGTCCGCGCCGACGGCGTCCTGGTTCCGGCTCACCTGGCCCCGGCCGTGGGAGCCGGGGGTCGAGCCCGAGGCCGCCGACTTCGAGGGCCACGGAGCCCTGGTCGCGCTCGACCACGACGAGCCGGCCGTAGCCGACTACGTCGTCCGGGTGATGAACCACTGGCTGGACCGCGGCGCCGACGGGTGGCGGCTGGACGCGGCCTACGCCGTTCCGACGTCGTTCTGGGCCACGGTGCTGCCGCGGGTCCGCGAGGCGCATCCACAGGCGTACGTGGTGGGCGAGGTGCTGCACGGCGACTACGCGGAGTTCGTCCGGGAGTCGGGTGTCGACGCGGTGACCCAGTACGAGCTGTGGAAGGCGGTCTGGAGCTCGCTCAACGACCGCAACTTCTTCGAGCTGGCGCACGCGCTGCGCCGCCACACCGAGCTGCTCGACACCTTCGTGCCGCTGACGTTCCTGGGAAACCACGACGTCACCCGCTTGGCCAGCCGGCTCACCGACGAGCGGCACCTGGCGCACGCCCTCGTCGTGCTGCTCACGACCGCGGGGACGCCGACGATCTACTCCGGTGACGAGCAGGCGTACCGCGGCGTGAAGGAGGACCGCGCCGGTGGGGACGACGCCGTCCGGCCCGCCTTTCCCGACCGCCCGGACGAGCTCTCCGCGCTGGGCCGTCCGACCTACCGGCTGCACCAGGAGCTGATCGGCCTGCGCCGCCGGCACCGCTGGCTGCATACGGCGCGCACGAACGCCATGACCGTGGCCAACGAGCAGCTCGTGTACGAGGTGGTCGCCGACGAGGGGCGGCTGGTCGTGGCGCTCAACGTCGGCGATGCGCCGGCCGACCGGGAGGCGCCGGGGGCCGCCGAGGTGCTCGCCGGCGAGGCCACGGTGACGCAGCCGTCGTCGCGGTCGACCCGGGTGCGGCTGGCCCCGCACGGCTGGGCGGTCCTCGCCGGCTGAGCGGCTCAACGGTCGGCGAAGCGGCTCTACCTGGCCGACGTGCTGCCGAACTCAGCCGGCGATGTCGACGCCGCTGAGCTGGGCCCCGCGGAAGGCGGCCAGGCGTTCGGCCTGCTCGGTGATCGCCCCCCTCGTCTCCGCGGACGACGGTCGCCAGAGCGAGACGGTGACCGCGACCGACGCGCCGGACCGTCGGGCCCTCCAGGTTCCGACGATCTCGCCGTCGACGAGCACGCCGCCGGGGCGGCCGAGCGTCCGCCAGAGGTCCTTGGCGGAGCCGGGGTCCGCGACGAGCAGCGGCCGGTCACGGGCCTGCAGGTAGAGGTCGAAGGGTCCGAGCAGCCGGGTGACCGGCGGCGGCTCGACGGCATGCCGGTCCGCGTCGTCGGCGAGCAGCCATCGCCGCTCGCCCTCGACATCGACCTCCACGACGTCGGCCGGCCAGCGGGCCTGCACGTCCTTGACCGGCGCGTCCAGGTAACCGGCGACGAGCTTCGGGGTCGCCGGGCCGAGCAGCCGGAGGTAGGCGCGGACGACGTCGTGCCGCTGCTCGGGCGCCTTCCTCGGCACCAGGTCGGGCACCGGTTCCAGCACCGGCGGTGACGTGCCCGGCTGCAGCTCCAGTCCGGCGCGCAGGGCGGCCAGGCGGAAAGGCATCTCGTAGACGTGCGTCGCACCGCAGGGCGTGCAGTCGCGGAGGTAGGGCCTGTCCAGCCGCTCGGTGAGCCGGCGCGACATCTCGCCCTTGACCATCGGCGCGGTCACGATCTCGCGCATCGCCCCCGCCACCGCCTCCAGGGCCTGCAGGTTGGAAATCCCGGCGGCCTTCAGCGGCTTGGCCGCGTCGTAGATGCGCTTGCCGGCGTCGGCGTCCGAGAACGGCGCGGTGGCAGCGGCCACCGAGGACAGGTCGGAGCGGCGGTAGAGGTGCGGTGCGCCGCGGATCGTCCAGACGGTCGCGAGTGCGCCGTCCGGAAGGCTCCGCACGTCGACGCCGCGAATCGCCAGGGCCCAGAGCGCCCCGTCGGCACCGGTGTCCTGGACGCCGATGTCGAGAACGGCTGTGTCGGCGAGGGTGCCCGCCGCGCGGTCCAGCTGCTGGGCGCGCAGGCGGAAGCCAAGGACCTGCCCGCGGGTCACCGTGCGCACGGGGCCACGCTAGTGGCGGAGGCGACGCTTCGAACCATGATCACCACGCGTCCGGGGTCGTGCCCCGACGGCTTCCCGCAGCCGTCAGCGTGTGGTGATCATGAGCGGCGCGGAGAAATCGACCCACCGAATCGGAGGAGCGGTCATGCGCAAGCTCGTCGTCACCACGTTCATCACCCTGGACGGCGTCATGCAGGCGCCCGGCGGGGCGGGGGAGGACCCGTCCGGCGGCTTCGCCTACGAAGGCTGGCTGGTGCCCTTCTTCGATGACGCCGTCAGCGCGCAGATGACCGAGTGGTTCACCGGTGCCGAGGACTTCCTGCTCGGCCGGGGCACCTACGAGATCTTCTACGCGTCCTGGCCGAAGATGATCAGCGACGACCCGGTCAGCCAGGGCATCAACTTCAAGACCAAGCACGTCGCCTCGCGGTCGCTCGATGCCGTGGACTGGGACACCGCGCGGCTCATCGAGGGCGACCTGGCCGACGCCGTCAGGGCGCTCAAGACCCAGGACGGCGGTGAGTTGCAGGTCCACGGGTCCGCGGGGCTGATCCAGACGCTGCTGGCCGAGGACCTGATCGACGAACTGCGGCTGATCGTCTTCCCCGTCGTCCTCGGCCACGGCAAGCGGCTGTTCGGTGCGGGAGCCGTCCCGCGCACGTGGCGGCTGACTGCCCAGAAGACATCGGGCACCGGCGCCCTCATGCTCAGCTACGACCGGGCCGGCGACGTCGAGACGGGGTACGTCGGCCCCGAGTAGGGGCCCCCGTGGCTACCGCTCGGAGCCGAGACGCTCCTGCAGGAACCTCGTCTTCTCGGCACGGGCGGCGTCCGGCCGGCCAAGACGTCGGCGGTCAGCCCAGGCCTCCGTAGGAATAGGCCATGCCGACCAGACGGGTGACCAGCAGCGTCATCGGAACGAGCAGGACGAAGGCCCACAGCCGCGTGCGCCTGGTGCGGGGGAGCAGGCAGACCACGACGGCCAGTACGACGTCGACCGCGGCCTGCACCGGGTGCAGCACGAGCCAGTGCGCACGGGGGAGTTCGCCGGTCCAGGCCCAGTACACCTGCCGGACGGTCCCGTCGGCCAGGACGGCGCCGGCAAACGCGGCGAAGACGGCACCCGGCAGGAACCCCCTGCGTCTGATCGCCCAGCGCAGCAGCACCGCGCCCATCGGCACCACGGTCAGCGCCGCCGTCGTCCATGCGACCAGCGACGTCCGGGACAGGAACCCGAATCCGAGGAGGGACGAGGCGTAGTAGCCCGCACAGAGCGCGACGAAGAAGGCAACCGCCCGGGTGGCCGCCCGTATCTCGCCTGGCGCCGTTATGGCCAGGAGAACGAGCGCGACCACGAACAGCGCCGGGTAGTTGCCGAGGTCATGGAGCCAGGACGGCGTCCAGCCGCCGTCGCTCCACTTCGCGGCAATCCCGGTCACGAGTCCGCCCACGAGGCAGGCAGCCGTCGCCGCGGCTTCGCGCAGCGGATCCGGTGTTCGTGGCGCGGCCGGCCGGTGGTCCCGCCGCGCGGCGGCAGGGCTGTCGACCCGCATCCGGGCTCCTTCAGTCGTCGGCGACCGTAGGGCACCGGCAGGGGGACGCCGGTGCGCCACGACGGCCACGACACCGTCGGGTCCGACCGTCGCCCGTTGTCGCCGCGCGCGCGGTCGTGGTCTGATCGGAGGGGACGTGACGATGCGGTCGCGCCCATCCACGGGAGGCTCTCTTGGCCGAGGTGCACGGCAGCTGCGACGACCGGTTCGCCGGGGTCCGGGAAGCCCTCGAGCGGCAGTTGGACGGCGACGAGCTGGGCGCCTCCGTCGCCGTCGACCTGGACGGCGAGACCGTGGTCGACCTGTGGGGCGGCTGGCGCGACGTCGAGCGGACGACGCCGTGGACCCAGGACACCATCGTCAACGTCTGGTCGACGACGAAGTGCGTGCTCAACCTGGCGGCGCTGATGCTGGTCGACCGCGGCGACCTCGACGTCCATGCGCCGGTCGGCGACTACTGGCCGGAGTTCTCCGCCAAGGGGAAGAAGGACGTCGAGGTGCGGCACCTGATGTCGCACACGTCCGGCGTCTCCGGCTGGGACCTGCCCTTCTCGATCCGCGACATGTACGACTGGGAGCCGGCGTGCGAGCGGCTGGCGGCGCAGCGGCCGTGGTGGGAGCCGGGAACGGCGTCGGGCTACCACTCCAAGAACCAGGGGCACCTGGTCGGCGAGGTGGTCCGGCGGATCACGAACAAGACGTTCAAGAAGTTCGTCGCCGACGAGATAGCGGGCCCGTTGGGCGCGGACTTCCAGGTGGGCGCCCGTGAGGCCGACTGGGGGCGGATCGCGCCGGTGGTCGCCCCGCCGCCGGACGACGAGCCGCTGCCCGACCCGTCGTCGGTGGCCGGCAAGACCTCCCTCGGGCCGAAGGGGTCGGTGAAGGCGGCGAACTCGCCGGAGTGGCGACAGGCCGATCTCGGTGCGCTGAACGGGCACTCGAACGCCCGGGGCGTGCTCGACGTGCTGCGGGTGCTGTCGCTCGGTGGCGAGGCCGGCGGGGTGCGCCTGCTCAAGCCGGACACGATCGACCTGGTGTTCGAGCAGCAGTCCGACGGCGTCGACCTCGTGCTGGGGCAGCCTTTCCGGTTCGGGATCGGCTACTGCCTCGGGACGCCGGTCGTGCCGTACGTGCCGGCCGGCCGGACCTTCTTCTGGGGC